>ERZ809074.1628-NODE-1628-length-28164-cov-14.815326_pt1 | contig 28164 bp, 19 predicted proteins | sample MGYA00520795_ERZ809074 | MGnify/ENA primary metagenome ERZ809074 (study PRJEB31570, sample SAMEA3212989) | Homo sapiens | biome: human-gut; feature: human gut; material: fecal | place: Sweden | collected 2011 ...
CGTAGGAGCAGATGGTCACGAGGTCTTGCATACCGGTGGAAACAATAGGTGCATCGACGCCCGGGGTCAAGCCCTGCAACAAAACATCAGCGGCAGAAAGCAAAATTTCCGGACGCATGGAGCCCTCGTTATCGGCATGGGTGTCGAGCATGAGCACCAGATGGTCCGGACGCTCCCCCGCCTTAAGCTCATAGCCCACGAGCGTGTGGTCAAGGTCTAGGCGTTTGCTCTTCTTACCACGCGCGTAGTCGATGCCGTGGCCCGCGCGCAGCGTATCGATAGCACGACGCACCTCGTCGGCGGAGGCCGGTGCCTCAGGGTCAAGATGCAGGTCGATACGATAGGACAGACGCGTGAGCTGCGCCGTCAGCGCCGGTGTGCGCACGTCGATGTATGCCGCCTCGATGGGGGCCAGATCGGCCGGAGATGCCGCCGCCAGGCGCTCAAACGCCTCGTCGAGCGCGACGAACTCGGTCATAAACAGGTCATACCACTCGCAAGTCGACGACGTTCCCACCGGCAGCGCCGACGAAAAGCCCACGCGCATGTGCGGAGAGAAGCCCTGCGTCACGGCATAGGGCAGCCCCGCGCGACGCACGATGCGCTCAATGGTATGAATCACTTCGAGATGGCCCAGGTACTTAAGACGGTCGCGCTTGCCATAGCGAACGCGAAGCCTAAAGAGCGTGGGATTGTCGGTCAGGCGCTCACTCATGCGCGATCACCCACCAATACGTTCTTGGCATGGAGCGTGGGGCAGATTCCGCAGCCGGTGCACGACGTGCGGGTGCAGTCGGGCGTCGTGACGCCCTCCAGCGAGCGGCGGTATTCGCGCTCGAGGAAGCCGCGCGAGCAGCCGGGGCTCACGTGCTCCCAGGGCAGGCGCCAGTCCAGTTCGTAGGGCAGGTGCACGAGCTCGTTGAGATCAATACCATTTTTGGCCGCAGCCGACTTCCAGTTGTCGAGCGAAAAATGCTCCACCCAGGCGTCAAAACGCGAGCCCGCACGCCAGGCGTCAATAATGACCGGCGTCATGTCGCGACCGGCACGGGACAGCGCGGCCTCGACGAGCGAGGTCTCGGCATCGTGGTAATGCACGCGTACGGCGCGGTTGCGCACACTCGTAATGAGGAGTTTCTGACGGCGCTTGACGTCGTCGTAATCGAGCTGCGGGCACCATTGGAACGGCGTGGCGGCCTTGGGGATAAACACCGACACCGAGATGGATACCGAGATGGAGCCGCGACGCGCCTTGGGAACCACGGAGCGGCCGAGCTCGAGCACGTGGTCGGCCAAGTTGGCGATGGCCACGATATCCTCGTCGCGCTCGCCGGGAAGACCCATCATAAAGTAGAGCTTCATGCGGTTCCAACCAGCCTCAAAGGCCGCCTTGGCTGCACGGTCCAAATCCTCCTCGGTCACATTCTTATTGATGATGTCGCGCATGCGCTGACTGCCGGCTTCGGGGGCAAACGTCAGGCCGCCCTTCTTTTCGCCGGCGACCGACTCGGCCATATCCACGCCAAACGAATCCAGGCGCTGCGAGGGAATGGACACGCGAATACCCGTATCCTCCAGGCGGCGGTTGAGCCTACCGAGCACATCGCGGATGCAGGAGTGATCGGTGGTCGAGAGCGAGGTCAGCGACACCTCGTCATAGCCGGTCTTCTGCAGGCCCTGGATCACCGAGGACACGATCTGGTCGGCCGAGCGCTCGCGCACCGGACGATAGGTCATGCCGGCCTGGCAAAAACGGCAGCCGCGGGCACAGCCGCGCAGAATCTCGATAGACAGGCGATCGTGAACGAGCTGCGCGTAGGGCACGCACGACTGCGACAACGGATTGGTAGCGCCAAAGTCCTCGACGACGCGCTTGTAGACCACCGGCGGAACGTCTTTGCCCTCACGCGGCACGGTGTAGCCGTGCGGAGAGCAAGGCTCGTCATGGCGCACCTCGTAGAGCGACGGCACATAGGTGCCACCGACCGTCGCGAGCTGCTCGACAATCTGGGTGCGCGAGACGCCCTCATCGCGCAGGCGACGATGCAGCTGGCAAACCTCGAGCAGCGACTCCTCGCCCTCGCCAATGAGGATGGCATCGAAGAAGGCCGCATACGGCTCGGGGTTATAGACCGAGGGACCACCGGCAACGATGATGGGATCGTCCTCGGTACGGTCGGCGGCGAGCAGCGGAATGCCGGCGAGGTCGAGTGCCTCGAGGAAGTTGGTGACGGCCATCTCGTGCGGCACATGCATGCCGACGATATCGAACGAGGCCACAGGCGCCGCGCCCTCGAGCGACAGCAGCGGAATCCCCGCCTCGCGCATGGCATCGCCCATATCGGGCCACGGCACGTAGCCGCGCTCGCAGGAAATGCCCTCGGCCTGATTAAGGATGTTGTAGAGAATGGCGATGCCCTGGTTGGGCAGACCGACCTCATACACGTCAGGATAGATCATGCAGCAGCGGTAATCGGCATCGGCCTTGGAGAGCGTGCCCCACTCATGATCGATATAGCGACTCGGCTTTTCGACCTTGGCGAGCAAGGGCTCAATCAAATGAAAACAGTCTTGGTACACAGCGCGCAAAAGAAACCCCTAAGCAGCGAGATCAGATGCGTCCTCAAAGGGACCCATGGGACGAGTAGCGCCGGCAACCGTGGTCACTAGGTCGCGGACGCGCGAGAACGTGGCGGCAGCTACCTCGTTGGCACGGCTGTAGTCGATGTCGCGCTCATACAGCGACACGAGCGCACGGCCCATGCCATAGGTTCCCGCGGCGGCGGTCAGTGCCTTGACGGCAAACCCAATATGCGGCGTCTGCTTTACCAGGGCGCGGGTGACGGCGCGGAGCACCAAGCCGCCGGCAAGGACGCCCACGACCTCATAACCGCGCTCGGGCTTAATACCGCGTCCAAAGATGGCCGCGAGCTCAAAGAGCATGCCCACCTGCGCCAGCGCCATAACGGGATAATCGGCCCCCGGCAAAAACACCAGCGCGCCCGTCGCCATATTGGTAAGCGCGCACGAGGTGATGATGCGGTTAGCGGCCGCGATACGCATAAAGGCGAAGTTCGCCGCAAATGCCGTCTCCTTGTCCGTGCGATCGAGAATCCAGCGGGCAAGCGTCTCGAGCAGATACGTCTTATCGGTAGCCGCCACCGCGCCGAGCATGGGCGTGGACTCCTGGATAAAAGGCACCTCGACAGCGGACTCGGCCAGCACGCACACGGGGGCGCCGGCAATCACGAGTTCCTGCACGGCGCTCTCAAGACGGTCAGACCCGCACGAAAGCACCAGCACCACATCGGTATCGGTCTTGGGGACGATACGGTCCTCACCCAGGCGCTCAACGCGCACAATGCCCGACGTCGTCTGCGGCACGAAGGCATCGCGCACCGTCTCGACCAAAAAACGCGAGACAGACGAATCGAGGTAGACGGACACGCGAACCGGCGTATCGGAATCCTTCTTAGTAGTCGCGCCCATCTTAAAGACGCGGGTCAGCTTGTCCACGGGAATCTTCATAGCAAACCCCTCCAGCGGTTACGCGGCGCCCGAACGATGCCGCCATATGGATTGTACGATACCCACCGTCAGCAACTGGATCATCATGGAGGACGAACCGAAGCTAATGAACGGCAGCGGAATACCGGTAATCGGCATCATGCCGATGCACATGCCGATGTTCTCGAACGTCTGGAATGCCCACATGCCGACGATACCTACGCATGACAAGCGTAGGAACAGAGACTCGCACTTAAAGGCGACACGGATCGTCGAGAAGATGAGCAGCACGTACAGGCACAGCAGCAAAAAGGAGCCGCAGAAGCCAAAGGTCTCGGACAAAAAGGCGAAGACGAAGTCGGTATGGAACTCGGGCAGGAAGCCGCCGGCCGACTGCGTCGCATGCCCCAGGCCCTTACCAAAGAAACCGCCCGAGCCGACCGCGATCAGCGACTGCTGCAGATTGTACGCATCGTCCGAATCTGCGTTGTCGGGGTCGATGAAGACCGTCAGACGGTTCATCTGGTACTGCTTAATGAGCACATCGTGGCCGAGCAGCGAATCGAAGACAGAATCAAGCGCCAGGACGAGCGCCACCAGGCCCACGAGCAGCGCCAAGGTCGACAGCACCCATTCGCGGCGGGCACCGCTCATGCAGATGACAACAGCACCAGACACCAACACGACCAGGCCCGAACCCAAGTCGCCCATGGCGACGACGGCCAAAAACGGAACGGACAGCATGCCGCAGAGCTTAATGTAGTCGCGGACGGAATCGATGCGGCCGTTGTACTGCGAACCAAGCGTGGCGATAAAGAAGATCGTGATGAGCTTGGCGAGCTCGACCGGCTGGAAGGTAAGACCGATACCGGGAATCTTGATCCAGCCCGTCATTCCTAAGCCGCCCGTATAGGACAGACCCGGAATCTTGGGCGAGAAAATCACAATGAGGTCGATGACGAGCAGTGCCGTCGAGAAGTTAGAGATGCCGCGCAGATCGGTTCGCCAGACGAGCACCGCAAGCACCGCACCGATGCCGATGCCCAACAGGTGGCGCGAGAATGAGGCGTCGGCCTTAAACTGCGAGGCCGACCAAATGATGATGGCGCCATAGGCAACGAGCGCCAAGGTTGCCAGCAGCACGCCGATGTGCACCTTTTGGCGAAACGTGCCGCGCGAGGCCGAAAGCTGCTTGTTGACACGGTCCAGGCTGCTGCGGGAACCGGTTTTAGTTGAGCGGAACAGGTCCGCCGGCGAAAAATCCATCGCAACCCCCTATCGAACCGAAGAATCGCCCGTGGCAGAAGATGTGTCGGGTTCGTTGTAGATGGCGCCGAGCACATCGCGCACGACATGTAGGGCAATAGCCGAACCGCCGCCGCCCTGTTCCAAGACGGTGGCAATTACGTACTTGGGGTCGTCGGCGGGAGCATACGCGCAGAACCAGGAATACTCATCCTCGCCGCTTTTCTCGCCGGTGCCCGACTTACCGTAGACCTGAGGCGTCAAGTTGGTAAAGTGCGACGCCGTAGCGGCGGATGTCGAATAGATAACGTCATGCATTCCGTTTCGCACCAGTGTCAGATCGGCATCACTGTTAATCTTGGCGGTGAGGCGCTTTTTGGAGCCCTTGCCGTTGTAGATATAGGCATCGCCCCCGTCGCCGTCACGCGAGACAGCGGAAAGAAACACGTGCGGCGTGAACTGCTTGCCACCGTTGGCGAGCCCCATATAGGCGCACGCCATCTGCAACGGCGTCACCAAGATATCGCCCTGTCCGATGGCGATGTTGGTCATGTCGCCCGCGTTCCACTTGCGATCGTCTGCCGATGCATCGGCAAAGAAGGATTCCTTCCATTCGGCATCGGGAATACGCCCGGCGCCTTCACTGGGAAGGTCGATGCCGCACGTCGAGCCCAAACCCCAACGGCGGAACATCTCCTGCAGGCCCTCGGGGTTGTCCTTGTCATAGAAGAACGCCTTGCCGATATCGTAGAAGACCGGGTCGCACGAATTTGCGATACCCGATTGCAGCGTCATGGTTCCATGACCGGAGTGCAGCCAGCAGTACTTGCCCCACTGCTTGCCCAGGCCCGTCCAATAGCCCGTGCAGTCCGTGGTTTGAGACGAGGTGTAGGTACCATATTCGAGCGCGGCAAGTGAAGTCAGCGGCTTGATGGTCGAAGCCGACATGTACTGGCCGCTAATGGCACGGTTGAGAAGCGGGTGCGAGCCCTCATCGTCATTGAGCTCGGTCCACACGTCGTTGGAGACGCCGCCGATAAACACGGACGGATCGAATTTGGGCTCGCTGGCCATACCCAGAATCTCGCCATTGTTGGGGTCGAGGCATACCACCGCGCCGTTGCCGGCATTGCTGTAGCCCGACTGCTTAGCGCGCGCGATGGCATCGACAAGAGCCGTCTCGCAGGCTTGCTGAATGGCAAGGTCGATCGTGAGCTTGACATCGGAGCCTGCGCGCGGGGGCACGGCGCCGGCCTGTCCGGTAACGTTACCCGAGGCGTCGACCTTTACTGTCTGTTCACCGCGAATGCCCTGGAGCAGGTTTTCATAATAGCTCTCCACGCCCGCCTGGCCTACGATGTCGCCAGACTGGTAGGCAATCTTACCCGCAGACTCGCTGTCGTCCTCGGAGGTCTTCTTTTTCTGCGCCTCGAGCTGCTCGGAGGTAATGGTGCCGGTATAGCCCAAGATATGGCAGGCCGTCTCGCCATACGGGTACTGGCGCTCGGTGCGCTCGGCGATCTTCACGCCGGGAAACTCACCGGCGTGCTCTTGGATGTAGGCGACAGTAGAGCGACGCACGTCAGTCGCAATGGTATGCAGGCTCTGAGCGCCTTCGGAATTGTCCTGGATGTTGCGCAGCACCGCGACATACGGCATGCCAAGTACGTTAGCGAGATGACGCACCAGCACCTTGTCGCCGGCAAGATCGCGATAGGCGACGACGGCAAGCGAGGGGCGGTTTTGCACCAGCGCGACGCCGTTGCGGTCCAAAATGCGGCCACGCACGGCAGGCGTGGTAACGGTACGGGTCTGATTGCTCTGCGCCCGCTTGTCGTAGTAGTCCGACGAGACCATCTGCATGCCCCACAGCTTAACGGCAAGCGCGGCAAACATCGCGCCCACACCGGTGGTGAGGATGGAAAAGCGGCCCTTAAAGGCCGTAGCGGCCGTATTGCCCTCGCCCTCGGTGGCGCGCGGGGCCGTTCCGTGCTGTGTGTCGTAGGTAAAGCGAGAGTCGCCGCGGCGCATGATGACCAGCGCGACCACAATGGCCACGACCAGCACGATACCGGCGATAACAACCGTCATCTGGGAAGACATCTGCGGCCTCCCTTATTTGAGCTTATGGGTCTTGGGCTTAAAGCGCATACCCGCCTGACGCCCACCGCGTGCGGAGAACCCGTAGCCAGACTGCGGCGCGACGCCGGACATCAAAAACGGAACGGCGACCAGGCCCGTCAGAATCGAGGACGGCAGGGCGTGTCCAAAGATCGCTACGACAAAACTCGACTCAAGACCCATAAACAGCAAGATAATGCTGTAGATCACGTTAATGGCAAGCGCAAAGGCGCCAACCGTGATGCCACGAGCACTCGGGGAGCCGCCCGTCTGACCGGCCGCGCTGTGCACCAGGGCAAAACTGCCCACCGTCAGCAGCAGCGACATCACGCCCACCGGCACGGCTGCCGACAGGTCGTAGAACAAGCCGCTGCAAAAACCGCAGATGACGGCACGCGTGGGGTCGCCCGAGAATACACTCAGGCACACCAGGATAATCATAAAGTTGACGCGACCGCCCGCGATAGAGATCTGCGGAGCCAAGCCCGCCTGCAGTAGGACGCAGACAATGGCAGCTATCGCAAAAGCGCGGGAGCCAGCCCCCTGTTCGTGTAGATCCATGGACATGCCTCCCTATTCGCTCGAACCGGAATCATCGGACGCATCGGAGCCATCGTCCGAGCTTTTGTCTTTGGACTTGGTGCCCGCATCACGCGAGGTGCCCTGAGGCGTGCTGTTGGCGCTGCTCACATCCTCGTCCGAAGCCGACTGCCCATCGGTCAGCGACGTAATAACCAGCACTTCCTCGTTGTTTTCGGCCGTTGTCTGGGCGCGCACGACGATGGTGTAATACACATCGTTGGCCGACTTCTCCACCGAGGAAACGGTGCCGAGCGGCAGGCCCTTGGGGAACACGCCGCCAATGCCAGAGGTCACGATAATGTCGCCCACTTTGACGTCGGAATCGACGCTCACGTACTCAAGGCGCAGGGTGCCATCGGGCTGGCCCTGCAGCATACCCTGGGCGCGCGTGTCCTGCACCATAGCCGACACGCCCGAGTTCTCGTCGCCAATCAGGCGCACGGTAGAGGTCTTGGCCGAAACCTCGATAATCTGGCCGATAACACCGGCAGAACTCGTCACGGGCATATTGATGGTAAGGCCGTCGGCAGAGCCCTTGTCGATGGTAACGGTCGAGGTCCAAGCATCGCCCGATGCACCGACAATACGAGCAGCGGTCGACTTAAGGTTATAGGTCGATTGCAGCCCGACCAGGCCCTCCAGGCGCTCGGCAGTCTTTTGAGCCTCGGAAAGCTCGGCGACCTTAGAGGTCAGCACCTCATTTTGCTTCTTGAGGTCGTCGAGCGACTCCTGCGAAGCCGTGAGGTTGGAGAACACGTTGCCGATCGCGTTGAAGGGAGCCGCCACGGCCGAGCCCACAAAACGCACCGGCGAGGTTATCGTCGTCACACCCGAGCGCACGGCATGAATCGGACCCGCCTCCCCTTCACGAATATAAAACGTGAGGAGCAGCACCGAAATCACGCTGAAAACAATCAACGGGCGCATACCCGTTGATTGTCGCTTGGTATTCAGATTTGAAGAGAAACCCGAAGATCGTGCCAAATGGAATCCACCTTTTGGAAATTAAGCATTGGTCTGGACGAAGCCACCGTCAAACGCGTTGGCCTCGAGCACGCGGGCACAGCCGTTGACGACGTTGTCGAGCGCCGTAGGACTAACGTTGACCGAAACGCCGGTCTCGTCGCGCAGGCGCACGTCGAGGCCACGCAGCAGCGCACCGCCGCCGGTCAGCAGAATGCCGTAGTACATAAGATCCGAGGCAAGATCGGGCGGTGTGGCGTCGAGGGCGTCCTTGACGGCCTTGGCCATCTCGTCGAGCGGCTTGTTGAGCGCGCGACGAATCTCCTCGCTCTCGATACGCACGGTCTTGGGCAGGCCCGTGATCACGTCGCGGCCGTTGACCTCGACGTCTAGCTCGTCCTTGAGCGGCACGGCAGAACCGACCTTGATCTTGATGTCCTCGGCCGTGCGCTCGCCGATAGCCAGGTTATAGGCATCGCGAACGTGGGTAAGGATGGCCTGGTCGAACTCGTCACCGGCAATGCGGATGGACTGCGACACGACGATACCGCCCATGGCGATAACGGCGACCTCGGTGGTACCGCCACCGATATCGATGACCATGGAGCCGGTGGGCTCCTCGACAGGCAAGTCGGCGCCGATGGCAGCGGCCATGGGCTCCTCGATCAGGTATGCCTGGCGGGCACCGGCCTGGATCGTAGCCTCAAAGACAGCGCGCTTCTCGACCGAGGTGACGCCAGAGGGAACGCAGACGACAACGCGCGGACGCGGGGTCCACGGATAGCGCTTTTCGGACGCCTTGTCGATAAAATAGCGAAGCATGGCCTCGGTAACGTCAAAGTCGGCGATAACGCCGTCCTTAAGGGGGCGAACGGCCACAATGTTACCGGGCGTACGGCCGAGCATGCGCTTTGCCTCGATACCGACAGCCAGAATGCGCTCATCGTTCTTGTCGATGGCGACAACGGAGGGCTCGCGAATGACGATGCCCTTGCCGCGCACGGAGACAAGCGTGTTGGCGGTGCCGAGGTCGATGGCAAGATCGCCCGCATAGCTACCGAAGAACATATCCATCAAAGAAAACAACGCAACTCCTGATGTGTTGGATGATTGCTGGAAAACTACTAGCCCATCATACTAGCGCAAGCCCGGCACCTCACTTGCGGTGAGGCACCGGGCAGCGCCAAATCTCATAAGGTCACTACTGGTTGTCAGCGGCGGAGAGATCGATATCGAGCGAGGAGACGGCCCAACCGATATGGTTGTCGGAGCGCACGAACTTGACGGTGTACTCCTGCTCGCCGCCCTTGGACAGCGACGCCTTGACCTTGGCGGTGGTCTCGGTCATAGACTGGTCCATGCCCTCGATGGAGACGGTGGCGCCCTGCGGAATCGAGGAAACGATCATCGACTTGGCGTCCTCGGACAGGCTGGAGGCCAGGCAGGACTCGGCCTTGGCGGTATCGCCGTCACCTGCGGCCTGGAACAGGTCGGTGACAACAGACTCCTGCGAAGGGAAGCCCAGGCCGCGCGTGTAGGCAAAGCCGAGACCGCCTGCGGCAAGGACAATCAGCAGAAGCAGCACCAAGAAGACCTTGAGGCCCGTGTGGCGATGGCGACGACGGACCTTGGCCTCCTTGCGGTCCTGCTGAACCATCTCAGACTCAGACAGGGTAAAGAAGCCGGTGTCAGAGGGGTCGGGCATAAACTGACCGGTAGCACCCGTGGGGTCGAGCGGGTCGACGGCCGGAGCATCCATCGCGGGAGCCGGAGCCGTGGCCATGGTCGTCTGGGCCGAAAGCGCAGCGAGGGAATCTTGCACGCGGGCAAGCTCATCGGCCTGCTCGGGAGTGAGCTGGTAGATGCCATCGGCGGTGGCGGCGTTAAAGGCATCGAGCGCGTCAGAGGGGCGACCGGCAGCAGAGAGCGCCTCACCCATACCGGCGTTAAGCGCACGCGTGTCGTCGCGCGGACCGGCAAAGTCGATGGCCGTGCGGTAGGTCTCCACGGCGTCTGCCGGACGGCCGAGTTTAATGAAGCAGTGGCCAAGATCGCCAAGGGCAGCGGCGGGAGCCGGGTTTGCACCATCGATGGCGGCCTGACGGAAGGCGGTACCGGCATTGGCATAATCACCCGACTGGAACAGGGCGTTGCCCAGACCCAGATAGGCCTTAAACGGCGTGGCATAGGATGCATCCTGCGTTGCGGCAGAGAACGCTTGGGCTGCGGTCGCATAGTCACCCACGGCAGCAAGCGCCTTGCCGCGGTTGGTGAGCAGCGCGCCGCGCTTGCCATAGGTACCGTCGTTGAGGGCGGCGGCGTAGGCCTCGGCGGCCTCGGAATACATGCCCAGGTGCATCAAGGCGTTGCCGCGCAGATGGTCGGCCTCACCCATAATCTCACTGGGGCTCTTTGCCGCACCGAGCATCTGGGCGGCAGCGGAATAATCACCCGCGCGATAAGCGGCGCGGCCCTGTTGGATCAGCTGGCTATTCAAGGAAGTCCCCTTTACTCGTGAACAATCTCGACGCGGACAATCTCGTCGCCGGCACGCAGCTGCGAAATCACATCGAGGCCCTCGACCGTGGTGCCAAAGACGGTGTAGCCGGAGTCGAGGTTATGCTGGGCGCCCAGGCAGAAGTAGAACTGCGAACCCGCGGAATCGGGATCCATGGAACGTGCCATGGCAAGCGCGCCGTCGACGTGGCTGTTACGCGGATTGGTAGCGAACTCGCCCTTGATGCAGTAACCAGGGCCGCCGGTACCGGGCATGCCGTCGGGGCCCTCAAGGCCGGCGGCGACATCGGCGCCGGACATATCGCGGGTATTGGGGTCGCCGCCCTGGATCACAAAACCGGGCACATAGCGATGGAACTTAAGGCCATCGTAAAAACCCATCGTGGAAAGCTCGCAGAAGTTCGCCACGTGGATGGGAGCGCCCTCGCCGTCAAACTTGACCTTGATGGTGCCCTTCGACGTCTCGATCACCGCGCACTCATCGCCGGCAAGCTGGTACTCGGGCGTATAGAGCTCTTTCTTAAAACCAAACATGTGGTTCCTTCCTCGTGCGTTTAAAGCAAATTTGTTCGAATTGTAGCAATAAGCACAGGCTTTCATCAATTGCGCACGCAGGTTATACCGCTTAGGCGCATTAATTACGAACGCTGCCGCGGCTTCCAAGCGCCCACGTTGGCATCGTACTGGTTGAGCGCGCTGTTGCCGCCCTGTGCCATGGGTGCCAAGATCTCGCTCTGGCGAGCGCTCAGCGACTCGCCGTCGGGGATGGACAGCGAGATGTCCCAGCTCTGGCAGATCACATCGACACGCTCGTACATCCACTCGGCAAGCTGCTTGAGGTGCTCGACGTCCTCGGCATAGACTGTGTCGTCGTGGAACTTAAGATTGTCGAGTTCGTCCTGCGTCTGCTTGATGCGGTCGCGCAGGTCATAGGCGCTCTGCGACATCTCCTGGCGAGTGCTGAGCGAAGAGCGCAGATAGCCGCTGTTAAAGGAGGTGATCACCTCGCCGATCTCGTCCTCGGTGTTGAACGAGAGGATGGTCTGGTAAATCTGGTCGAGCTTGGCATAAAGTTCATCGTCAGTGAGCACGACCTCCTCCTTGACCACGTCGGAGGTGTCGTCGCCATCGCTCTCATCGGCCTTGGCGGCATCGTCCTGAGTCTGCTCGCCCTTCTGGCGCGAAGGGAAGGTACTCTGCGCGGCATGGCCAAACTCGCTATAGAATCCCGGCATGACGCCCAGGGGGTCGGTCGTCACAAACCAATAGGCACCGCCGCACACGGCCGCGAGCAACGCAACGACGATAACCGGCTTGGGAATATGGCGCTTATGCTTGTGGTAGGCATCCTCGTCGGGATGCACCTTGCGCTTGGGCTTCTGTTTGCTGGACTGAGCATCGTCTCGCAGGGAAACCGGCGTCGGCATATCCACCTTAGGGATGCCGAAGTCCTTGTCGAAGGCCGGCAGCACACAAGTCTCGTTGGGATCGGCGGCGTCCGAAAGCACCGCGGCGGCAGACGCCGGCGCATGGGGCACCTCGGTATCGATCTGCTCCTGCGTCAAGCGCGGAAAGCCGGCCGTGCGGCCTGCCGCCAGATCGGATGCAGCCGCGTCTTTGGAAAGGATGCCCGGGGCGGGGCGCCCGCACTTGGGACAAGTGCGATCGTGTGGGGACAGGCGTGCGCCGCAACCATCGCAGAAAACGAACTCGGTATGCTCGGGACCGTCGCCCGGGCCAACGTATGCGTTGCAGTAGGGGCAGAACGAGGCGCCGTCTTCTATAGTCTTAAGGCAATGCGGGCAGATCACGGCTTCCTCTTTTCGGAGCAATTCATACAGTCGAGGTTAGAGCATAGCATCGCCACGCCCCCACAGGAGCAAGGCACCAATTCAACATCGCCAGAAAAATCATCCTTCGGCGATTGGGGCTAGGCTTTCTTTGCGGGCTTTTTCTTCTTGCTCGGCATCGAGACCTTAATGCCCTGGGCGGACTTGGTCACACGCGAGCGAGTGGCGCCCGTGCTCTTCTTTTTCTTGGGCTGGGCCTTTTCCACGCCCTCGAGCGCGCGAACCTCAGCCTCACGAGCGGTGCGCTCCTCACGGCGTTGCGCCATATCGGCGGCGACGCGCTTGGCAAAACGCTGGGCAGTTGAACCCGTCGAGCTCACCTTGCCGCCACCGCGACCCAGACGGACGCGCACACCGCGGCCAAAACCAGTTGCGGCATGACGACGACGCGGCTTAAGCGAATCCATCATCGTGGCGAGCTTAAAGAACACCGTGCAGGTTAAGACGACGATCGCCAGCAAGATAACCGCCTCGCCCATCGACAGGTTGGCGATGGACAGCAGCTCCGGGAATCCGATAACACCCGCCAGGATGCCGACGACAACAAACACAAAGAGCACCACGCGCAAGGGAGTGGGCGGCTGCGAGATACGCCAGATCAGGCTCACACTCGCCGCGCACGACGTAAGCAGGCACATAGTCGAAAGGGTAAGCTGGTTAAAGCCAAACACGCGCGCCACAAAGATATCGAGCGCCGCAGCCATAATGACCGCCAACGACGCTGGCAGCGCACGCTTGAGCACGTTGGTCAAAAATGACCCCTTCACGCGGGCATTATTGGGCTCCAGACCAAGCACAAAGCCCGGCGCGCCGATGCAGAAGAAATTAATGAGTGTCATCTGAATCGGCTCGAAGGGATACGGCGGAAACGCGATGCACAGCGCCGCCAAGCCCATCGAGAACAGCGTCTTGGTCAGGAACAGCGCCGCAGAGCGCTGCAGGTTGTTGATGGAGCGACGGCCCTCGGCCACCACGGCGGGCATCGAGGCAAAATCGTTGTCGACCAGCACGATTTCGGCCACGTTGCGCGCGGCATCGGAACCGGCGGCCATGGCCACGGAGCAGTCTGCCTCCTTGAGCGCCAGCACGTCGTTGACGCCGTCGCCCGTCATGGCAACGGTATGGTCGCGACGCTTGAGCGCCTGCACGAGCTCGCGCTTCTGTTGCGGGGTCACGCGACCAAAGACGTGATAGCGGTCCACTGCCGCATCGAGCTTGGACGGCGTATCGAGTGTCGTGGCGTCGACGTAGGCATCGGCCCCCGGAACGCCCACCACGCGCGCGATCGACGACACCGTGCGCGGGTCGTCGCCGCTGATAACGTTGAGGGTCACGCCCTGCTCGTTAAAGTAGCCGATGGTCTCAGCGGCCGAGGTGCGAATCTCATCGCGAATGGTCACAAAGCCCACAGGCTCGGCCTCGCCCACCATATCGCCGTCGGGCGTAAAGCCGTCCACAAGGGCCACCACAAGCACGCGACAGGTGTCGGCAAGCTCGGCCACACGGTTCTCGACCTGCGCAAAGGCGCGCTCCGAAAGCACAAATTGCGCTGCGCCCATCACATAAGAGCCCTGCGCAAACGAGGCGCCGCTCCACTTTTTGGACGACGAGAACGGAATGACCGCCAGCGGCTCTGACACCTCGACCGGGCGGTCGGCGTAATAGTTGAGCAGCGCCTGACAGGTCTCGTTGGCGTCTGCCGAGGTGGCACGTGCCACATTGGCAAGCGCAAAATCGAGGACCGTAGTCTCGACAGGGACAGACACCTCGCTCTCCCCCGCGCCCACGTCAGCGCCCTCAATCGGCAGCGGGTAGGTGCCCTCGACCTCCATGCGACCCGACGTGATGGTGCCCGTCTTGTCCAAGCACAGCACGTCGACGCGCGCAAGCGTCTCGATGCAGTAGAGCTGCTGCGCGAGTACCTTGCGGCGCGCCAGGCGCACCGTGGCGATGGCAAGCACCGACGAGGTCAGCAGCACCAGGCCCTGCGGAATCATGCCCAAAAGAGCGCCCACCGTGGACAGCAGCGCCGACGAAGGCACACGACCGGCAAGCAGCTCGGAAAAGCACCACGAAAGCGCGCTATCGCCCGGCGTACCGGCAGCATCCCAAAGCTCACTCACGCTCGAGGAAAAGAGCGCCAGACCAAGCGGAATCATGATAATGCTCGCGAACCGCACGATGGCGTTGAGCGCGTTCATGATCTCGGAATTGACCTTTTTGACGTACTTGGCCTCGTTGTTGATCTTTGCCACGTAGTTGTCGGCGCCAACATGGATCACGCGGGCGCGCAGCAGGCCCGAGTCGATAAAGCTGCCGCTCATGAGCTCGGAGCCGGGCTGCTTTTTGATGAGATCGCTCTCGCCCGTCAGCAGGCTCTCGTTAACGAGTGCCTCACCCGACACCACCACGGCGTCGGCCGGAATCTGGTCACCGCGCCCCAGGCGAATGATATCGTCGAGCACGATCTGGTCCAAGTCGAGCTCCACCTCGGCACCGTCACGCACCGCGATGGCCTTCTTAGAGGTCAACAGCGTAAGCTTGTCGACCATCCGCTTGGAACGCATGGACTGAATGACGCCGATGGCGGTATTGAGGAACACCACGAACAGGAACGTCAGGTTCTTAAACGAACCGGTCAGCAACACCAAAATCGCCAAGACAGCGTTGATCAAGTTAAACAGCGTGCAGAGGTTCTCGATGATGAGCTCGCGGACCGATTTGGTCTTGAGCTCCATGTTGCGGTTGATATTACCGGCGGTGATGCGCTCCTCGACCTCGGCGGTCGAAAGCCCGCGCTCGATATCCGTTGCTGCCATACCACGTCCCATCACGTCGCGTCGGTATAAGAAAACCGCCCGGACCATGCGAGGTTCGGACGGTCTTACGTTCGATGGTGCCCCATGTTGGATTCGAACCAACGGCCTTCTGCTCCGGAGGCAGACGCTCTAATCCCCTGAGCTAATAGGGCGAACGGTTGGCATTATACCCAAGTGCGCCACGGGCTAACAAAAGAATAGAAAAAGCTTTGCAATTACGTGGGAGACACGGCGCGACGGCGCGCTTTAGGCGGCAAAAGCGAGTCAGATAGTATAAACTCACATGCACCATATATACACGGCTCGCGATGCGGGCCGTTTTTGCAAAAGTTATCCATCGAGGTGAGAGGCACACCATGATTGCAATTTTAAAGCAGAGCGCCAGCGACGAGGCCGTCGGCCATATCGTCAGCTGGATTGAGAAGAAGGGTCTCAAGACCGACGTCTCGCGCGGCGAGAACGAGACCATCATCGGCCTGGTGGGCGATACGACCAAGATCGACCCGTTCCTGCTCGAGTCCATGGACGTCGTCGAGCGCGTGCAGCGCGTCTCCGAGCCCTTTAAGCGTGCCAACCGCAAGTTCCACCCCGAGGATTCCATTATCGACTGCGGCCACGGCGTCAAGATCGGCGGCGACCAGCTCCAGGTCATCGCCGGCCCGTGCTCCGTCGAGGGCGAGAACCTCATCCGCATCGCCCGCCGCGTGAAGGCCGCCGGCGCCACGATGCTGCGCGGCGGCGCCTACAAGCCCCGCACCTCTCCTTACGCCTACCAGGGCATGGGCCCCGCCGGCCTGGACCTGCTATGCGAGGCATCCGCCGAGCTCGACATGCCAATCGTCACCGAGATCATGGACCCGCGCGACGTGCAGGTCTTCTTGGATAAGAAGATCGACGTCATGCAGATTGGCGCCCGCAACGCGCAGAACTTCCCCCTGCTCAAAGAGGTCGGCAAGACCAAGACTCCGGTCCTGCTCAAGCGCGGCATGTCCGGCACCGTCGACGAGCTGCTCATGGCTGCCGAGTACATCATGAGCGAGGGCAATGACAACGTCATCCTGTGCGAGCGCGGCATTCGCACCTTCGAGACCCGCACCCGCAACACCTTCGACCTCAACGCCGTGCCGGTGCTGCACCATCTGTCGCACCTGCCCGTCGTCGCCGACCCCAGCCACGCCACCGGCTACACCCGCTATGTCGAGCCCATGGCGCTCGCGGCGACCGCCTGCGGCGCCAACGGCCTGGAGATCGAGGTCCACGACGACCCGAGCCACGCCTGGTCTGACGGCGCCCAGGCCCTCACTCCCGACCAGTTCGACGACACCATGCACCGCATCCGTGCCATCCGCAAGGTCGTCTGCCAAGAGACCATGGAGTAGGCCATGGGTACGGTGAGAAACGCACGCGTCAACCAGGGCGGCCCCAAATGCGCCGGCATCGTCGGCTTGGGCTTGATCGGCGGCAGCTTTGCCCGTGGCTATGCGCAGGCGGGCGTTCGCGTGCTTGCCTGGGACCCCGACGATGACGTGATGACGGCCGCCAGCATGGGCACCGTCGCCGGCGAGCTCAACGACGAGACGCTCGGCGAGTGCGACATCATCGTCCTTGCCTGCTACCCCGAGGCCTGCATCGAGTGGCTCGAGGCGCACGCCCAGGCACTCGCCGACGCCACCGACACCGATGCCATCATGGGTCCCGTGGTGATCGACACTGTGGGCGTCAAGGGCATCGTGTGTGGGCGGGCCTTTGAGCTCGCACGAGAGCACGGCTTTTACTTTGTGGGCGCTCACCCCATGGCGGGCACCCAGTTCTCGGGCTACGCGCACTCCCGCGCCGACCTGTTCCAGGACGCACCGCTCGTGCTCGTTCCGCCCGCTGTAGACGATGCCCTTAAGCTGGAGCTCTTGGGCCAGGTGCGCGAGATGGTGCGTCCCTTAGGGTTTGGCAAGTTCAGCGTGACCACCGCCGCCGAGCACGACCGCGTGATCGCCTTTACGAGCCAGCTCGCGCACGTGGTGTCCAACGCCTACGTAAAGAGCCCCACCGCCCAGGTCCACCACGGTTTTTCGGCCGGTAGCTACCGCGACCTCACGCGCGTGGCCCACCTCAACCCGCAGATGTGGTCCGAGCTCATGATCGACGACGCCGATGCGCTTGCCTTCGAGATCGACCATCTGATCGATTCACTCGGCGCCTACAGCCGTGCGCTCAAGAACCGCGACCAGCGCTACTTGGAGAATCTCCTTGCCGAGGGCGACCGCATCAAACGCGCACTCGACGACGAGAGCGCCCACTAGACCACCCATCACGCCAGGTCGAAAGGACCGAAGCTTATGGCGATTACCATCGATATCGACACCGCACGCCCCTACCAGGTACACGTGGGCACCTTTTTGCTGGAGCAGGCAGGTCCGCTCGTTCGCGCCACCGCCGGAGGCACCCGCGCCGTCATCGTGACGGACACCAACGTGGGTCCGCTCTATCAGATGCCTGTCAAGCAGAGCCTGGAGGCATCGGGCTATGAGGTAAGCATCTACACCTTCGAGGCCGGCGAGGCACACAAGCGCGCCGAGACCTACGTTGCCATTTTGGAGTTTGTTGCCGAGCACGAGCTTACTCGCTCCGACGTGATCGTGGCGCTCGGTGGCGGCGTCGTGGGCGACGTGGCCGGCTTTGTGGCCGCCACCTACATGCGCGGCTGCAAGTTTGTACAAATCCCCACGAGCCTGCTTGCCATGGTGGATTCGTCGGTGGGCGGCAAGACGGCCATCGACCTGGCCGCCGGCAAAAATCTTGCCGGAGCCTTTTGGCAGCCGAGCGTGGTTATCGCCGACGTGGGATGCCTTGCCACCCTCACGCCCGAGCAGTTCGCCGACGGCTGCGGCGAGGTCGTCAAGCACGCTGTGATCGCCGACCCCGAGCTCTTCGCCGAGCTGGAGAAGACCCCGCTCACGCTGGAGCTGCTTAACCAGGACGTGGCCCGCGTGGCGCTCATCATCGCCCGCAATATCGACATCAAGCGCGCCGTGGTCGTTGCCGACGAGCGCGAGACCAACCAGCGCAAGCTCCTCAACCTTGGACACAGCGCCGGACACGCCGTCGAGGCCTGCGAGCACTTTGAGCTGGGACACGGCAACTGCGTGTCGATCGGCATGGGTATCATCACGCGCGCCGCGGCCCTGCACGGCATTTGCGACGCCGAGCTGCCCGGCCGCATCGAAGAGCTCTGCGCGCGCCACGGCCTCAAGACCCGCTGCGAGCTTTCGGCCGACGCCATCTTTGCCGAGGCGCTGCACGACAAAAAACGCGCCGGTGACAGCATCGACTTGGTGATTCCGCATGGTATTGGCCGCTGCAGCATCGACCGCACGTCGCTTTCCACCTTCCATGATTTAATTGCCGAGGGCCTCGGCCAGAAGGGAGACGCATCAGCATGCTAGCCCGCATCACCCCCTCCCCGCTCAAGGGCACCGTCCCCGCCATCGCATCCAAGTCGATGGCGCACCGCCTCATCATCTGCGCTGCGCTCGCCAACGGTGAGACACACGTCACTTGCAACACCACCTGCGCCGATATCGAGGCCACAGTGCGCTGCCTCACGGCCCTGGGCGCCCGCATCAAGACCGTCGAGGACGGCTTCCAAGTCCACCCCACTATGAAGAGTATTGAGTTCGGCCTGCTCAAGGCACTTGCCGGCGGCACGCTCGACTGCGGCGAGAGCGGCTCCACGCTCCGCTTTATGCTGCCCGTCGCCTGCGCGCTGGGGGCAGAGGCAACCTTTGTGGGACAGGGCCGCCTAGGTGCACGCCCCCTCTCCCCGCTCTCCGACGAGATCATTGCCGCCGGCTGCGACCTGCAGGGTCTGGGCGGCTTTCCGCTCAAGACAAGCGGCCGTATGCGCCCGGGCACCTTTATCCTGCCGGGCAATGTGAGCTCGCAATACATCTCCGGCCTGCTGCTGGCAGCCCCGCTTCTGGCCCAGCCCTCCTGTGTGCAGGTGACCGGCCTGATCGAGAGCCGACCCTATATCAACCTGACTATCCAGGCCATGAAGGCCTTCGGCGTCGAGGTCAACGTCGAGCGTATCCCCGCCAAGGACGGCCAGCCCGAGATTACGAACTTCCGCGTGAGCAGCGGCTCGTACCGCACGCCTGGCAACGTGGCCGTCGAGGGCGACTGGTCCAACGCCGCCTTTTGGCTGTGCGCCGGCGCCATCGGCTCCGACCCCATCACTGTCGAGGGCGTGTCGCTGAGCTCCGCGCAGGGCGACCGCAACGTGCTTGCCGCGCTTTCGCGCTTTGGCGCCCGCATCGTGCGCTCCACCAACGCCGCCACCGTGCAGTCCGACAAGCTCGCCGGCTTTGAGATGAGCGCGCACGACATCCCCGACCTGGTGCCCGTTATCTCTGCCGTGGCATCGTTGGCGCAAGGGCGCACGTTCATCCGCGATTGCGCCCGCCTGCGCATCAAGGAATCCGACCGCCTGGCCACCACCACCCGTGAGCTCACCGCGCTGGGCGCACAGGTACGCATTGCCGGTGACGACCTCATCATCAAGGGTGTCGACGCCTTTACCGGCGGCGAGGTCGATTCGCACAACGACCACCGCATCGCCATGATGGCCGCCATCGCCGCGAGCCGTGCTACCGGCGAGGTCGTGATCCACGGCGCCGAGGCCGTCAACAAGTCCTATCCCGATTTCTTCGACCACTACCGCCTGCTGGGCGGCAAGGTCACGCTCGAGGAGGAATAGCATGTCCTCGACCTTTGGCAACGTTTTACATCTGAGCATCTTTGGCCAGTCGCACTCCCCTGCTATCGGCTGCTCACTCGACGGCATTCCTGCCGGTATCGCCATTAACCAGGAGCAGCTGCAGGCCTTTTTGGATCGTCGCGCCCCCGGTCGCGACGAGACCGCAACCAAGCGCCGCGAGGCAGACGCCGCGCATATCATTGCCGGTGTGGTCGATGGACACACCACTGGCGCACCCATCGCCGCAATTATCGAGAACACCAACGCGCGCTCCAAGGACTATTCTGAGCTGCGCCGCAAACCCCGCCCCGGGCACGCAGACTTTCCGGCGCGCGTGAAGTACCACAACATGCACGACGTCGCCGGCGGCGGGCACTTCTCCGGCCGCCTGACGGCTCCCCTATGCATCGCCGGAGGCATCGCACTGCAGGCGCTCGAGGCCCGTGGCATCAAGGTTATGGCGCACGTCGCGCAGATCGGCGGCATCTCCGATCTGCCCATGGACGACATGGTCTATCGCGAGGCCGACCGCAAGGCAATCCTTACAAACGACCTGCCCTGCATCGATGCCGCGGCCGCCGGTCGCATGCGCGAGGAGATTCTGGCCGCGCGCGATGAGCTCGACAGCATCGGCGGCATCGTTGAATGCGGCATCTACGGGCTTCCCGCGGGCATCGGTGACCCCATGTTCGACGGCATCGAAAACCGCATCGCGCAGATCGCGTTTGGCATTCCCGCCGTAAAGGGCGTGGAGTTTGGGATGGGCTTTGCCGTGGCCGCCATGCGCGGCAGCGAGAACAACGATCCATATCGTATTGATGCCGATACCGGCGAGATTGCGGTCGAGTCCAACAACGCTGGCGGCATCCTGGGCGGCATCTCCACCGGCGCACCCGTCATGTGGCGTATGGCCGTAAAGCCGACGCCCTCCATCGGTCGCGAGCAGCAGACCGTGGACATGGAAGCCATGGAAAATGCCGAGCTCTCGGTCCACGGCCGCCACGATCCATGCATCGTCCCGCGCGCCGTCCCCGTAGCCGAAGCAGCCGCCGCCCTCGCCATCTGGGACGCCCTCCTCGAGGACGCAGCCCAGCTCTAACCCGACTCACCTGGGTTGCCTGTCAACTCAGCCGTTACGCGAAAGGGGCCTCCATGGACCTTGCCGATATTCGCCAGGCCATCGATGGCATCGACACCACGCTGCTCAATAGCTTTGTCGAGCGCATGGACATTGCCACCGAGGTCGCCAAATCAAAGATCGAGATGGGCAAGGCCGTCTTTGACCCCGCCCGCGAGCGCTCCAAACTCAACAACCTCGCCAGCCGCGCACCCAAGCGCTACGAGGCCCAGACCATCACACTGTTCCGCCTCCTCATGAGTATGAGCAAGGCCGAGCAGCAGCGCTACATCAACGAGTTCAAAGGCATCACGGTGTCGCAAAAGGCCCGTGCCACGGCCGCGGCCTTTGACACGCCCTTCCCCCAGACGGCTACCGTCGCCTGCCAGGGCGTTGAAGGCGCCTACAGTCAGATCGCCGCGTGCAAGCTCTTCGACGTACCCGATATCGCCTTCTTTGAGACCTTTGAGGGCGTCATGCGCGCCGTACGCGACGGCTTCTGCGAGTTTGGCGTGTTGCCCATCGAAAACTCAACTGCCGGATCGGTCAACGCCGTCTACGACTTGCTCGCACAGTACAACTTCCACATTGTGCGCTCGCTGCGCCTCAAGATCGACCACAACCTGCTCGTCAAACCCGGCACCAAGTTCCAGGACGTGCGCGAGGTCTACAGCCACGGCCAAGCCATTGCCCAGTGTGCCGGCTTTATCGAGGTCCATGGCCTGCACGCCACCAAGTACCCCAATACCGCCATGTCGGCCGAGATGGTCGCCAACTCCGAGCGCACCGACGTCGCCGCTATCGCCTCGCGCAGCTGCGCCGCGCTGTATGGACTCGAAGTACTGGAGCCCAATATCCAAGACTCGGACAACAACTACACGCGCTTTGTCGTCATCAGCAGCGAGCCGCGCGTCTATCCCGGTGCCAACCGCACCTCGCTTATGATCACCACGGCCAACGAGCCGGGCGCGCTCTATCGCGTACTCGAGCGCTTCTACGCACTCAACATCAACCTCATCAAACTCGAGAGCCGCCCCATCCCCGGTCGCGACTTTGAGTTTATGTTCTACTTTGACCTGGACTGCCCCTTTGGCAGCAAGGCCCTCGACGACTTGCTCGACTCGATCGACGACGTGTGCGAGAGCTTCACCTACTTTGGCAGCTACACGGAGGTGCTCTAGATGACCGATACCGCCGCAACCCGTCCCTACGGCGTGCTGGGCCGCGTGCTGGGCCACAGCTACACCCCGACCATCTACAAAGAGCTCGCAGGCCTGGAGTACGTGCGTTTTGAGCGCGAGCCCGAGGATCTTGAGGCTTTTATGACGGGCGACGAATGGGAGGGTACCAACGTGACCATCCCCTACAAGCGCGCCGTCATGGAATACCTGGACGAGCTGAGCCCTCTGGCCGAGCGCATGGGCAACGTCAACACCATCACGCGCCTGCCCGATGGCCGCCTGCGCGGCGACAACACGGACTACTTTGGTTTTCAGTGCCTGGTCGAAGAGTTGGGCGTTGAGGTTGCCGGTAAAAAGGTCCTCGTGCTCGGTGCCACCGGTGGCGCGGGTACTACGGCCAGTATGGTGCTCGGAGATCTGGGCGCCATCGTCGTACCCGTGGGTCGCACGAGCGAGGTCAATTACAGCAACATCGCTCAGCAGTCCGATGCCGCGCTGCTCGTCAACTGCACGCCTGCCGGCATGTTCCCCCACTGCTCCGACGCTCCCTGCACGCTTGAAGGCCTCGATGCGCTCGAGGGCGTCATCGACATTGTCTACAACCCCGCCCGCACGGGCCTGATGCTCGAGGCCGAGCGTCGCGGCATCCCCCGCATCGGCGGTCTGCTCATGCTTGTTGCCCAGGCGGCACAAGCTGTCGAGCGCTATACCGGCCAAGCCACCCCGCGCGAGCGCATCCTGGATGTGACAGAGCGTCTGTCCCGCCGCGAGCAGAACATCGCGCTCATCGGCATGCCGGGCTCGGGCAAGACCCGCGTGGGCGAGCAGATCGCCCAGCTCACGGGCCGCGAGCACATCGACCTCGATCGCGCCCTCGAGGAGCGCCTAGGCATGCCTTGCGCCGACTTTATCGTCGAGCGCGGCGAGGCGACCTTCCGCGAGCAGGAAACGGCAGCGCTGGCCGACATCTCCAAGCGCAGCGGCCTGGTGCTCTCCACCGGCGGCGGCGTGGTCACGCGCGACGAGAACTACCCGCTGCTTCACCAGAACGGCCAGATCGTGATGCTCAACCGCAAGCTCGACGAGCTCGCCCACAAGGGACGCCCCATCACCGCCCGCGATGGCATCGATAAGCTAGCCGAACAGCGCATGCCGCGCTACCGCGCCTGGGCCGACTACATCATCGACTCACGCGACTGCGCCGCCAACACCGCCCGCGCCCTCCTCGACATCCTCCCACCCGCTCTCTAACAAAAACCACCACAAAGGGGACAGGCACCTTTGTGGTGGTTTTTCATTCCGCCTCGCCAAATCGACCAACTGCAAAGGAAGCAACCATGAAAGTACTCGTCATCAACGGTCCCAACCTCAACATGCTCGGCATTCGCGAGCCGGGCATCTACGGCAACGACAACTACGACCGCCTGGTCCAGATCTGCCGGGAGGCAGGCGCCGCGCAGGGCTTTGACGAGGTCGAGGTCTTCCAGTCCAACCACGAGGGCAGCATCGTCGACAAGATCCAGGAGGCTTACGGCAAGGTCGACGGCATTGTCATCAACCCGGCAGCCTACACGCATACGAGCGTGGCGATCCTCGACGCACTCAAAGCCGTCGCCATCCCCGCCGTTGAGGTCCACATCAGCGCCGTCGAGACGCGAGAGGACTTCCGCCAGGTAAGCTACGCACGCCTAGCGTGCTTTGCCACGATCACCGGCGAGGGCCTGCAGGGCTATGCTCACGCGCTGGAGTTGCTGAGGGAGCGACTCGAAAAGTAACCTCGCGGGCAAATCCATCAGCGCGATTCATACGCTAATAATGCCAGTGCCGCCAGCAGCGACCTCGCTACTGGCGGCACCTTATTACTGGCATATAATCGTTGCAGTCACACAACGTCTGGAGACCCGCATGCTAAGCATCCATCTGGGAGATTACCCCGGTTCCATCTACGATACCGAAACCTATTTTAGGAACTCATACTTGGATTCATGGTTCGAAGACCCTATGGCTGCAAAGATTATTAAAAGCGTTGACGGATCAGAGCTCATCGGTCCCCACAACATCGTAAGCAAACAGCTGGGCTCAATCACCCCACTCGAACTGTCCGGCGGCGTCAAGACGCTGTTGCTGGTTCGCAATCTCCCAAATATGGTGTTCAACGCATCTACCTGCGGAGACAATTGCGCCCGTTGGCTGCTCAAAATTGGCAAAGAGCAAGACGTCCTCGTAACCCTTTACCACATCATGAAGTTCCCTTGGAAGCGTTTTGAGATTCGCATCGATAACGACGGCCGCATCGTCAGGAACATGCAGGAGTTTGTCGGCGCCACGAATGACTTTTTGGATGTTGATGAATAATGAAGGGGACGCATACCGTTGTCGTAGAGCGTGCAAAGGTCAAATACACACTCACGTTTAAGCGCAATATTTCCTTTATACGCGGCAACAGCGGCACGGGCAAAACTACGCTTATCTCGATGATCCGCGACTATAACGATCGAGGACAAGAAAGCGGCGTCACGCTCAGCTGCGACGTGCCTTGCGAAACGCTTTCTGGCAGGCGCTGGGAGCGTGAGCTGTCGATCATCGAAGATTCAATTGTCTTTCTTGATGAGGGCAACGAGTTTATCTACTCGAAAGACTTTGCTAAAACCGTTAACGGGTCGTCCAACTATTTTGTTCTGATATCTCGTCGCGACGCCAACGAACTCCCCTACAGCGTCGACGAGATCCTAAAACTGGTCAACACGACGAGCAAAGTAATTAACGGCCGTAAAAGCGACAAGCGTTTTTACTCGGTGACCAAACCGCTTTATACCCACGCGGCAAACATGCTGTATCAGGACCTTAACGTAGGTTTCGACAATCCCGATGCCGTAATTATCGAGGATAGCAAGTCTGGCTATCAATTCTACAGCACCCTTTGCAACCGACTGGGAATCCCCTGCTATACCGCTACCGGCGTAGCGAATCTAAAACGAACGATTCACGAATGTCCCGAGCAAAACATCCTTGCCATAGGAGACGGCGCAGCGTTTGGCCCCTACATCGAAAAGGTGCTGGGACAGCGCGTTTACAAAAACGTTCGCTTGTTCCTCCCGGAATCATTTGAGTGGACGCTTTTGCGATCTGGCCTCATCCCCAGCAACGACATTCCAAAAATCCTCAAGGACCCTTCGAGCTATATCGAAAGCCGCGACTATCTGAGCTGGGAGCGGTTCTTCACCGATGTGTTGGTCAAATACTCGGCAGACACTCGTTATGCTTACAAAAAGGCGAAGCTCAATGAGCAGTACCTGAAGCCGCAGGCAATGGATGCAATTGCAAGCGTCTTGCCCGAGTGCCTGAAGGCAGAATAGCGAGCCCTTAAGATCATTTGGAAACCAGGCTGCGCCCATGCGTTGGAGCTGCTGAAAGAGCATCTGCTACACTGATCTTTGGGGCAAATGAGTCAGTGACGTTTGTCCTGAATCATTTGTAACTGTTCGATTGACATACAAAGGAGCATGTCCATGTCCCAGTACGATTACCTCGTTGTCGGCGCCGGCCTTTCGGGCTCCGTCTTCGCCAACGCCGCCAAGCGCGCCGGCAAGTCGGTCCTGATCATCGATCGCCGCGATCACATCGCCGGCAACATCTACACCGAGGACGTCGAGGACATCCAGGTCCACCGCTACGGCGCGCACATCTTCCACACCTCCATGAAGGACGTCTGGGGCTACGTCAACCGCTTCGCCGAGTTCAACAACTACGTCAACTCGCCGGTAGCCAACTTCCACGGCAACATGTACAACATGCCCTTCAACATGAACACCTTCGCCAAGATGTGGCCGGGCGTCGTCACGCCGGCGGACGCCAAGGCCAAGATCGCCGAGCAGGTGGCCGCAGAGAACATCGGCGAGCCGCAGAACCTCGAGGAGCAGGCGCTGTCGCTCGTCGGCCGCGACATCTTCGAGACGCTCGTGAAGGGCTACACCGAGAAGCAGTGGGGCCGCGACTGCAAGGACCTGCCCGCAAGCATCATCAAGCGCCTCCCGTGCCGCTTTACCTACGACAACAACTACTTCAACGACCGCTACCAGGGCATCCCCATGGGCGGCTACACCAAAATGGTCGCCAACATGCTCGAGGGCGTCGAGGTGCGTTGCGGCGTGGAGTACAAGGAGCTGATCGCCGCCGAGCCCGATATCGCCGCCAAGACGATCTACTGTGGCCCCATCGACGCGTTCTACGACTTTAAGCTGGGCACGCTCGAGTACCGCAGCCTGCGCTTTGAGACCGAGACGCTCGACGAGCAGGACCACCAGGGTGTGGCCGTGGTCAACTACACCGAGCGAGAGATCCCCTACACGCGCATCATCGAGCACAAGCACTTCGAGTTCGGCACGCAGGACAAGACCGTCATCACGCGCGAGTACCCAGCCGACTGGAAGCCCGGCGACGAGCCCTACTACCCCATCAACGACGCCAAGAACGAGGCCCTCTACAAGCAGTACGAGGAGCTGGCGGCACAGGAAGGCAACGTGATCTTCGCCGGTCGCCTGGGCGGCTACAAGTACTACGACATGGACAAGGCCATCGCCGCGGCCTTCGAGCTCGTCCGCAACGAGCTGGGCGTGGAGCCGACTGAGGCGTAGAGACAAAGGCGCATTAGCTAGCCACCATAAGCAAACAGAATGCCCGATGCAGTGCGAATGCTGCACCGAGTATCTTTACGTGACGATGAAAGCGCGCCACAGTCCGAATTAACAAATAGGGCCGCAAGTCATCCCCATGTCTTACGGCCCTTATTTAAACAATACCACGGCAGAACATCAGCAAAAGCAAAGACCCGGCATTATTACCGGGTCTCTAAAACTCATATGGTGCTCCATGGCGGATTCGAACCGTCGACCTTGGGATTAGAAGTCCCCTGCTCTATCCAACTGAGCTAATGGAGCAAATAACCGCACACCCAAGCAAGCGCAAGCCTGTCAGGCGCAAGTAATTATAACCTAGTTGAACTGCTCGCGGTACGCCTTGCAGACCTCATCAACCGGTCCATCCATGCGAAGGTCACCCTTCTCAATCCAAACGGCACGCTGGCAAATACGCTCAACCTGCTCCATGGAGTGCGAAACGAACAGAACCGTCACGTCACCGCTCTGGATAAAGTGTTGGATGCGCGCCTCGCACTTCTGCTGGAAGAAGACATCACCGACGGACAGCGTCTCGTCAACAATCAGGATATCGGGTTCGGTGATCGTCGCGATTGCAAAGGCGATACGCGCTACCATGCCCGAGGAGAAGTTCTTAAGCGGCATATCGACAAAGTTCTGAAGCTCTGCGAACTCAATAATGCCGTCAAAGTTGGCATCGATGAACTCCTTGGTATATCCAAGCAGAGCGCCGTTCAGATAGATGTTCTCACGGGCAGTCAGCTCAGGGTCAAAGCCTGCGCCAAGCTCAATCAACGGTGCGATGTTACCGTGCACCTTAACGCTGCCCTCGCTAGGCTCAAGCACGCCAGCGA
>ERZ809074.1629-NODE-1629-length-28157-cov-5.648530_pt1 | contig 28157 bp, 25 predicted proteins | sample MGYA00520795_ERZ809074 | MGnify/ENA primary metagenome ERZ809074 (study PRJEB31570, sample SAMEA3212989) | Homo sapiens | biome: human-gut; feature: human gut; material: fecal | place: Sweden | collected 2011 ...
GAGGTGCTGCCATTTGATACTTGATTGGCTCGAAGAATGGTTCAGGGGAATATTGACAGACGGCATCATCGGAAACCTGACCGGCCTGTTTGATACCGTCAACCAAAAGGTGGGCGAAATCGCCGGAGAAGTAGGCGCAACGCCGCAGGGCTGGAACGCCGGAATTTTTAACATGATCCGCAGCCTTTCCGAAACAGTCATTATCCCGATAGCAGGCGCAATCCTCGCCTTTGTCATGTGCTATGAGCTGATCCAGATGGTGACGGAGAAGAACAATATGCACGACATTGACACCTTTATGTTCTTCAAATGGGTGTTTAAGTCCTTTGCTGCTGTTCTGATCGTTACGAACACATGGAATATCGTCATGGGGATTTTCGATATGGCGCAGCAGGTGGTCAACCAGAGCGCAGGCGTGATTATCAGCGATACCAGCATTGACCTCGCTTCTGTGGTAACAGACCTTGAAGCGCAGCTTGAAGCAATGAGCCTTGGCGGGCTGATCGGACTGTGGTTTCAATCCCTGTTTGTGGGGCTGACCATGAATATCCTGTCTATCTGCATTATGCTGGTGATCTACGGCAGGATGATTCAAATTTACCTTGTGACCTCACTTGGCCCGATCCCGCTTTCCACCATGGCAAACAGCGAATGGCGCAGCGTCGGGCAGAATTACTTGAAATCTCTGCTGGCACTGGCGTTTCAGGCATTTCTCATTATGGTATGCGTGGGCATCTATGCGGTGCTGATACAGACTATCGGCGCAGGCGGCGACATCTCCGGCGCGATCTGGCGGGCGATGGGCTACACGGTGCTTTTGTGCTTCTGCCTGTTCAAAACCGGCAGCATGGCAAACGCAGTGTTCGGCGCACATTGACGGAGGTGTGACTATCGGAAAATACAATATCATTTATGCCGACCCACCTTGGCACTATGAAAGCGGAAAGGTGCAGGGCGCGGCAGAAAACCACTATCCCACCATGGGCATAGATAATCTGTGCGCTCTGCCGGTGGCAGAACTGACCGCAAAAGACTGCGCCCTGTTCCTGTGGGCAACCTTTCCCCAGCTGCCCGAGGCGCTGCGTCTGATCAAGGCGTGGGGCTTTCAGTATAAGACGGTGGCCTTTGTCTGGCTGAAACGGAACCGGAAAAATCCCACATGGTTTTATGGATTGGGCTATTGGACGCGGGGCAACGCAGAAATATGCCTGTTGGCAACCAAAGGAAAACCGAAACGGCAGTCCGCAGGCGTACATCAATTCATTATCTCGCCCATCGAACAGCACAGTAAAAAGCCAGATGAAGCAAGGCAGAAAATCCTTGCCCTTATGGGCGACCTGCCCCGTTTAGAACTGTTTGCCCGGCAGAAAGCACCGGGCTGGGACGTTTGGGGCAATGAAATTGCAAGCGATATTACGCTTGCGGAAAGGAGGAACGATGGCTTATGTGAATGTGCCGAAGGACTTGAACAAGATTAAGTCCAAGGTGCTTTTCAATTTGACCAAACGACAACTGATCTGTTTTGGCGTGGCGGCGCTTATGGGAGTGCCGCTGTTCTTTTTGCTCAAAGACAGCGCAGGAACCACGGCTGCGGCAATGGTGATGATCCTTGTCATGCTTCCCGGATTCCTGTTTGGCGTATATGAGAAGAACGGACAGCCCCTTGAAGTGGTTTTGCGGCAGATGATTGAAAGCTGCTTTATCCGTCCAAAGGAGCGCCCCTATCAGACCGATAACGCATACGCCGCCCTTGTGCGGCAATATCAAATGGAAAAGGAGGTAAAAGCGATTGTCCAAGGCGACAAAACCCGCAGCGGAAAACGCAGCGGCAAAGCGTAAACTCACCCGCGCGGAAAAAAGAGAAATTGAGACGATCATCCGCAAGTATAAGGGCGACGGCAAGCCCCATACGGCGCAGGACACGATTCCCTATCAGACCATGCACCCGGACGGTATCTGCCATCTGGGCGGCAGGAGCTATTCCAAAAGCATTGAGTTTTTCGATGTGAACTACCAGCTTGCCCAGCCGGACGATCAGACAGCGATTTTTGAATACCTGTGTGATCTGTACAACTATCTGGACGCTTCCATTCATGTGCAGCTTACCTTTGTCAACCGGAAAACCGACCGGGAGCAGCTTGCACAGAGTTTTGAGATTCCGCTTTGCGGCGACGGATTAGACCATATCCGGCAAGAGAACACGGGGATTCTGAAACGTCAGCTTGAACGGGGCAATAACGGAAACGTCAAGACCAAGTATCTGACCTATACCATTGAGGCAGACAATCTGAAAGCAGCGCGGGCGCGGCTTACCCGCATTGAAACCGACCTAATGGGCTACTTCAAGGTGATGGGCGCAGCAGCGCGGGCATTGGACGGCAAAGATCGGCTGGAAGTGCTGCACGGCATCATGCACCCGGATGGCGAGCGGTTTTCCTTTGACTGGAATTGGCTTGCCCCAAGCGGGCTGTCCACCAAAGACTTTATCGCTCCGTCCTCATTTGCTTTTAAGAACAGCCGGATGTTCCAGATGGGCGGAAAGCTGTGCGCAGCCAGCTTCCTGCAAATTATCACCCCGGAGCTGAACGATCATGTATTGACGGACTTTCTGGATACCGATTCGGGCATTGTGGTCAATCTCCATGTACAGGCGCTGGATCAGTCGGAAGCCGTCAAAATGATCAAGCGCAAGATTACCGATCTCGACGCCATGAAGATACAGGAACAGAAAAAAGCTGTCCGGGACGGCTACGATATGGACATACTTCCCTCTGACCTTGCGACCTACGGCGGCGAAGCGAAAAAGCTCTTAAACGAACTGCAAAGCCGCAATGAGCGTTATTTCATGATCACTTTCCTTGTGCTGAACTATGGCGATACCAGGCGCAAGCTGGAAAATGACGTGTTCCGCGCCGCAGGCGTGGCGCAGAAATACAACTGCCAGCTTACCCGTCTGGACTTCCAGCAGGAACAGGGGCTTGTATCGTCCCTGCCGCTGGGGGTGAGCCAGATCAAAATCACACGGGGAATGACAACCTCTGCCGTCGCGATTATCGTTCCCTTTGTGACACAGGAGCTGTTCATGGGCGGCGACGCCTTTTATTACGGACTGAACGCCAAATCCGGCAACATGATCATGCTGGATCGCAAAAATGCCCGTTCTCCCAACGGACTGGTATTCGGTACACCCGGCGGGGGCAAGTCCTTTTCCTGTAAGCGCGAGATGGTAAGCGTGATTCTGAAAACCGGCGACCATGTGATCGTGTGCGACCCGGAGGGCGAATATGCGCCACTGGTGAAGCTGCTCCACGGGCAGATTATCCGGCTGTCACCCACCAGCACCGACTATGTGAACCCGCTGGACATCAATCTGAATTATTCCGAGGACGAAAACCCGCTGGCGCTGAAATCCGACTTTGTGCTGTCTTTTTGTGAGCTGATTATGGGCGGCAAGGCCGGACTGGAAGCCATTGAAAGAACGGTAATTGATCGGGCGGTACAGCGGATCTACCAGCCCTACTTTGCTGACCCATGCCCGGAGAATATGCCGATCCTGTCCGACCTGCACGACGCGCTGACGGCGCAGCATTTACCGGAAGCCGACCGGGTAGCACAGGCGCTTGACCTGTATGTATCGGGATCCCTTAACTTCTTCAACCACAGAACGACGGTGGACATCAACAACCGCTTTGTCTGCTATGACATTAAGGAACTACCGAAGAATCTGAAAAAGCCGGGTATGCTGATTATTCAGGATCAGGTATGGAACCGTGTTACACTCAATCGCAACGCAGGCGTTTCCACATGGTATTATGCCGATGAGTTCCATTTGCTTCTGAAAGAACCGCAGACCGCAGCCTATTCCGCAGAGATATGGAAGCGTTTCAGAAAATGGGGCGGCGTGCCGACGGGCGCGACCCAGAACGTCAAGGATCTTTTATCTTCACCGGAAATTGAAAACATCCTTGAAAACTCTGACTATATCTGTATGCTTAACCAAGCGGCAGGCGACCGCAAAATCCTTGCTGAGCGTTTGAACATTTCGTCAGAGCAGCTTAAATACGTTACCAACTCCGCGCCGGGCGAAGGTCTTTTGTTCTTTGAAAATGTAATCCTGCCTTTCGTGGATCACTTCCCCAAGGACACCGAGCTTTACCGTATCATGTCCACCAAGCCAAGTGAGGTGAACGGACAATGAGCCTGCCCATTGACACCATCCTTTGCGGCGATTGCCTGTCTGTGCTGAAAACCCTGCCGGACGAAAGCATCCATTGCTGCGTGACTTCGCCGCCGTATTATGGCTTGCGTGATTACGGCATGGACGCGCAAATCGGGCGTGAGGACACACCGGAGGAATACATAGCACGGCTGACGGCGGTATTCCGTGAAGTAATGCGTGTTCTGCGCCCGGATGGAACACTCTGGCTGAATATTGCGGACAGCTATTGCGGCACGTCCGGTAAGGGTACTGCCCGGGATCCCAAATATCCGAATGGGCGCAACGGGCAGATTGTTTCCCTGTCCCGCATGGTACAGGGCTGCAAGCCAAAGGACATGATCGGAATCCCGTGGATGTTGGCGTTCTCCCTGCGCGGTGCAGACTGGTATCTGCGCAACGACATTATCTGGGCAAAAGGAAATCCCATGCCGGAAAGTATCAAAGACCGGTGTACCCGCAGCCATGAACACATTTTTCTGTTTTCCAAAAGCAAACGGTATTTCTACGACTGGCAGGCCATAGCCGAGCCGATCGCGCCCACAACTGCCCTGCGCAAGAAAAACGGGCGCGGCGTGGGCAAGTATTCTTCTCCCGTTCCCGGTCAGCCGCAAACCCAAAATATTAACAAGCCCAGAGAAAAAGGCAGCATAACCGACGAAATGATTTCGCCCGTCCGGGCTAAGCGCGACGTGTGGTTTATTAACACCGTGCCGTACAAGGGCGGGCATTTTGCTGCCTATCCGCCAAAGCTGGCGGAAAACTGCATACTGGCAGGATGTCCGGCAGGCGGGGTTGTCCTTGACCCATTCATGGGCAGCGGTACGACGGGGCTCGCGGCAAAACGGCACGGACGTCACTACATCGGCATTGAACTGAACACAGCGTTTTGTTCCCTTGCAAGGGATCGGATCGGAGGTGATACCCCTTGAAAGACCCATTAAAACCCCGTGATAAAATAACCCAGCACATGACCCGTGACGGGCTGGTGCAGGAAAATCAGACGACGGGCGAAGTACAGAGCGCTTCCGGCAGGGATGCGGAACAGAATTTTTCCCCTGCGGCGCAGGAGGATCTTCCGGTTTCTGCGTGCGGCACAGCGGAAAAGGCACTGAACCGCGCCGTATCTGAGCATGACGCTCATGCCGCAAGAAAACGAATCCGAAAAGCAAACAGCAAGATCCGTGAGGGCGAAGCTGTCCGGCAGCGCCCCGGCTCCCGGCTGCAATTCACCGACAAGGAACGCGGCGATCCGGCACTGCAAAAGTATATCCGCAAATCCGAAACACGGGCAGATAAGCTGGACACTGCGCGGGAAGCCATACCGAAAAAGCGTGTTTTACACAAAGAGCGTGTTTTCGACGAGGCAACCGGCACGGCGCATACCAAGCTGCGCTTTGATAAGGTGGATAAGCCTGCCCCAAAGATTAAACCCAATCCGGCAGGCCGACCCGTGCGGGAGGCAGCAATGCTTGTCCATGGGAAAATTCATGAGGTTGAGAATGAAAACGTCGGTGTGGAAAGCGGACATAAGGGCGAGGAACTTGCCGAGCGCGGCGCTGGCGGTGCATACCGCTATGCAAAACGCCGTCATAAGCTGAAACCTTACCGGGCAGCGGCAAAAGCCGAGCAAAAGGCGGTCAAAGCCAATGCGGAATATCTGTATCAAAAGGCATTGCACGACAATCCGGCGCTTCTTTCCGGCAATCCTCTCAACCAGTTATTCCAGAAACAGAGGTTAAAGCGGGAATACGCCAAGGCAGCAAAGGCGGCAAAAACGGCAGGCAGTACAGCGCAGAAAACCGCGCAGACCACCAAAAAGACCGCCGAAGCGTCCGCGAAAGCTGCAAAGCGTGTTGCCGAGGAAGCAAAGAAAACGGCTGCATTTGCAGCGCGGCACTGGAAAGGCTGCCTGATTGTTCTTACAGGTTTCCTCCTTATTGTACTGCTGATCGGCGGGCTGCAATCCTGCTCCATTCTCTTTTCCGGTGCGGGCGGCGGTGTCGCAGCATCTTCCTACCAATCGGAGGACACGGATATTCTTGCTGCCGAAGCCGCCTACTGTGAACTGGAAGCAGAGCTGCAAAGGTATCTGGACACCTACGAAAGCACCCATGACTACGACGAATACCACTATGACCTTGACGAGATCGAGCATGACCCTTATGTACTGATCTCGATTCTCTCTGCGCTCCATGAGGGCGCATGGACGGCTGACGAGGTACAGGGAACGCTGCAAATGCTCTTTGATAAGCAGTATATCCTGACCGAAACCGTTACAAGGGAGGTGCGCTACCGCACGGAAACGAGAACAGGCTATTACACTGACGCAGATGGCAACTTGCAGAGCTACACCTACACCGTCCAAGTTCCCTATGATTATTACATCTGTCATGTGTCTCTTGAAAACTTCAACCTTTCCCATGTTCCCGTGTACATCATGGGCGAGGAAACTTTGAGCAAATATGCCCTGTATATGTCTGTGCTGGGCAACCGACCGGATCTGTTCGGCAACTCTGAATATATAAGCAGGTATATAACAAACCGGCCTGCAGGTTATGAAATTCCCGCATCGGCGCTGGAAGATGAAACCTTTGCCACGCTGATTGCCGAGGCGGAGAAATATATCGGGTATCCGTATGTCTGGGGCGGCAGCAATCCAAGTACCTCTTTTGACTGTTCCGGCTTTGTATCATGGGTGCTGACCAACAGCGGCGTATGCAATACCGGGCGTTTGGGTGCGCAGGGGCTATATAACATCTCTACCCCTGTTTCCAATCCCCAGCCGGGTGATCTGGTGTTTTTTACGGGAACCTATGACACGCCGGGCGTTTCTCATGTGGGTATTTATGTGGGCAATTCCATGATGCTGCACTGTGGGGATCCGATTTCGTATTCTAATCTGAACAGCAGCTATTGGCAGTCCCATTTCTACACCTACGCCAGACCGCCCTACAACTAATCTGAAAATCGAAAGGAGTAAACATTATGGCACTTACTAAGCTGGAACGTATCGAACGGGAGATTGAAAAGACCCGTGGCAAAATTACCGAGTGTCAAAACAAGCTCAAAGAGCTGGAAGCCCAGCGCACCGAACAGGAAAACTTTGAGATTGTGGGCATTGTGCGCTCCATGTGCATGACCCGCGACGAACTGATGAACTTTCTGCGCAGCGGTGGCAACGATGCGCCGCCTGCGGAAAATGTATATCACGAACAGGAGGATATGACCAATGACGAGGAATAAAGGAAAGCTGCGTACTGTTATCGTGCTGCTTGCCGCCGTACTTTGCATGACGGCTTTTTCTACGGTTGCCTATGCAGGCGGCGGCGATTACTACGACAGTGAGCTGCCGCCGGAAAGCACTGCAACGGAAGAAACGGAACCTGCTGTATCCGAGCCGTCCCCAGCCGTGGAACCGGGGACGCCCTTTACGGAGGACGGGATCGCGCTGACCCGGGATCTGCTTTTTGATAAGGCAACAAACAAGCAGTTTATTACGGTGGAAACCCGAAGCGGACATACCCTGTATATCATCATTGATTATGATAAACCCGCCGACGAGGACGGCGAACAGTATCACACCTATTTCCTCAACCCCGTGGACGAAGCCGATCTTTTGGCATTATTGGAGGACGAGGGCGGGAACAGCCCTATTACCTGTAGCTGCACCGAAAAATGCAGCGCAGGCAAGGTTAATACAGCCTGCCCCATTTGCAGCACCAATATGAGCGAGTGCGCCGGAAAAGAAGCTGCCCCTGCCGAGCCGGAACCGACCGAGCCAACCGAAGAACCGAAGAAAAGCAATGTGGGCGGTATCCTTGCGGTTGTCTTAATACTTGCGTTGGGCGGCGGCGCTGCTGTGTGGTACTTCAAGTTCCGCAAACCGAAAGCCGATACCAAAGGCAGCACCGAGCTGAATGAGTTCGATTTTGACGAGGATGACGAGGAAGAAACCGACAATTACGGTGATTATGGGGCTGACGGCAATGTGCCGGTGCAGGCCGATGAACAGGAGGACAACGAATGAGTATTTTGATTATCTGTGAAAAGCCCTCTGTTGCAAAGACCATTGCGGGTGCTCTTGGGGCAAAGGAGCAAAAAGACGGCTACATACAGGGCGACGGGCTGCTGGTGTCCTGGTGCATTGGACATCTGGTGAGTATGGCCGACGCAGGCTGCTATGACGAGCGTTTCAAAAAGTGGCGATACGAAGATTTGCCGATTCTGCCTGAGGACTGGAAATATACGCTGACCCCCGGCAAGGAAAAGCAGTTTTCCGTCTTAAAGGAGCTGATGCATCGCCCCGATGTGACGGAGCTGGTGAACGGCTGCGACGCCGGGCGCGAGGGTGAGCTGATTTTCCGCTTTGTCTATGAACAGGCAGATTGCCGAAAGCCGTTCAAGCGGCTGTGGATTTCTTCTATGGAGGACAGCGCGATCCGCGAGGGCATGGACACGCTCAAAGACGGGCGCAAGTATGACCCGCTGTATCATTCGGCGCTGTGTCGTACGCGGGCAGATTGGCTGGTGGGCATCAATGCCACCCGCCTTTTCTCCGTGCTGTACCATAAGACGCTGAATGTGGGGCGCGTTCTTTCCCCGACGCTGAATCTACTGGTGGAGCGCGACGGGAAGATTGCCACGTTCAAGAAAGAAAAATATCATATTGTGCAGATCGGCTGTGGCAGTGTGAAAGCGGAAAGCGAGCGCATTGCCGACGCTGCCGAAGCAAATGCCCTGCAAACGGCTTGCGAACATTCGCAGGCCGTTTGTACTTCTCTAAAAAAAGAGAAGAAAACCATGCAGCCCCCGAAGCTCTATGACCTTACTTCCTTGCAGCGGGAAGCCAACCGCATTTACGGCTTTACTGCCAAGCAGACCCTTGATTATGCCCAAGCCCTGTACGAAAAGCGGCTGCTGACCTATCCGAGAACGGACAGCAATTACATCACTTCCGACATGGAACAGTCGGCGGCTGACCTTATCGCGACACTGCTGCCACAGCTTCCCTTTATGCAGGGCGTGGAGCTTGCTCCGGAGATGGGGCGCGTTATCAACAATGCCAAGGTATCGGATCATCACGCAATCCTGCCCACAGCGGAGTTTGCAAAGGCTGGTTTTGCGGGACTTGCAGAAAGCGAAAAGAAACTGATGTCCCTTATCTGCTGCAAGCTGTTCTGTGCCGTCGCGCCGCCCCATGTGTACAAAGCTGTCACCGCTGTATTTGAGTGCGGCGGCGAACAGTTCACAGCAAAAGGCAAAACGATTCTGACTGAGGGCTGGAAAGGCATTGACACCCGTTTTCGTCTGACGCTGAAAGGAAAGAGCGACGAGGAAGCCGAGGACGAAGCGATCCTGCCGGAGCTTGCCGAGGGACAGACCTTTGACAACCCTGCCGCATCCGTTTCAGAGCATTACACCACCCCGCCGAAACCCTATACCGAAGATACGCTGCTGTCCGCTATGGAGAGCGCAGGCAAGGAGGATATACCCGATGAAGCCGAGCGCAAGGGGCTGGGTACTCCGGCAACCCGCGCTGCCATGATCGAAAAGCTGCTGTCTACCGGATTTGTGGAGCGCAAGGGCAAAAGCCTTGTACCGACCAAAGACGGCATAAATCTGGCGGTCATCCTGCCGGATATGCTGAAATCCCCGCAGCTTACCGCTGAATGGGAAAGCAGGCTGACCGAGATTGCTAAAGGTAACGCAGATCCGGACGAGTTTATGGACGGTATTGCCGAGCTGACGCGGGAGCTGGTGAAGCAGTATTCTCACATCACTGAGGACGGGAAAAAACTGTTTGCACCGGAAAAGGAAGCCATTGGCACCTGCCCCCGCTGCGGCAGCCCCGTCTATGAGGGAAAGAAAAACTTTTATTGTTCCAACCGCGCCTGCCGCTTTGTCATGTGGAAGAACGACAGATTTTTTGCGAGCAGGAAAACAGTATTTTCAAAGAAAATCGCTGCTGCGCTCTTGAAAGACGGTAAGGCAAAGGTCAAAGGCTTGTATTCTGAGCGCACAGGCAAAACCTATGACGGTACGGTGCTTCTCTGCGACACAGGCGATCAGTATGTGAATTACCGTATCGAACAGCGAAAATGATCCGGCTGAATGAAGCGCAGTATCGCAAGGTGAAAAAGCTGACCCGCCGCCTTTGTGCAAACAATGACGGCGGATGCTGCCTGCTGCTGGACGACGGGGATCCGTGTGTATGTGTGCAGGCGATCAGCTTTTCTCTGCTGTGCCGGTACTTTCGGGAAGCGGTACTGCCTGCCGACCGGGAGCTGTGCGCGGATATCATGCGCCAGCATGACACACGCAAAAAATGTGAACTGTGCGGCAAGCCATTCCACGCCCGCAGCAATCGCGCCAAATACTGCGACGCCTGCGCAGTATTGGCGGCGCGGCGGATGGCTTGTGAACGCAAGCGCCGTGAACGCGAAAGAAACGCAAAAATAAAGCTGCAAGTCACGGTTTAGGGGCTGAAAAAGCCTTGCAGCAAGCCACTTTCCAGCCGCACTTTTGGTATGCGAGGGATAAACCTGCCAAACAGCCGAAAAACGGCTTTGAAAGCGTGACATACGAGTTTCCGGCTCTGCCGGAGAAAAGAAAGTTACGCAGCAAGCATAGGGAGTGTAGCTACACTCCCTACAAATCCCCGCTTTTCTCCTTAAAGATTGGCGGGGATTTGTCCTTTTGGGATACTCCCAAACCCCTATATTTTTGAAAGGAGCGAACGCATGAGTGATTTTGAAGCAAGACCCTTTGAGTTGACTGCCAAGGACACCGAGGGCAAAGTAAAGGAAGTGACGGAACGGCTGGAAGCCGGTGTGCGGGAGCTGTTTGAAAGTGAACGCTATCAAGCCTATCTGAAAGCCATGTCCAAGTTCCATGATTACAGTCTGAACAATACGCTGCTGATTCTGATGCAAAAGCCGGACGCCTCCCTTGTTGCAGGCTTTGGCAAGTGGTGCGATGACTTTGAGCGTCATGTAAAGCGCGGTGAAAAAGGCATAAAAATCTTTGCCCCGGCACCGTACACCATAAAGAAAGAAGCGGAAATGATCGACCCGGATACCGGGCAGCCGGTGATCGGTGCTGACGGAAAACCCGTCATGGAGCAGCGGGAAATCAAGATCCCTGCCTTTAAGGTGGTAAGCGTCTTTGATGTGAGCCAGACCGACGGCAAAGAGATCCCCGATCTTTCGGTAGATGCATTGACCGGCAGCGTTGAGCAATACGAGGATTTTTGGCGCGTACTGAAAGATGTTTCCCCGGTGCCGGTGGAACTGGAAAAGATCGAGGGCGGCGCACACGGCTATTACAGCCTTGCAGATAAACGCATTGCTGTTGACGAGGGCATGAGCGAACTGCAAACAATCAAGACCCTAATCCACGAGATTGCCCACGCAAAGTTGCATGACATTGATCTGAACGCACCAACGGAGGAAATGGAGAACCGTCCAAACCGGCGTACCCGTGAGGTGGAGGCGGAAAGCATCGCCTTTACGGTGTGCCAACACTTCGGGCTGGATACTTCCGATTACTCTTTCGGATATGTTGCCGGTTGGAGCAGCGATAAAGAAATCAAGGAACTAAAAGCGTCCCTTGAAACCATCCGTACCACGGCAAGTGCGCTGATTACCGAAATTGAGGAACGCTTGCAGGCGCTTTCGCAGCAGCGGGAAACGGCACAGGAGCAGGAAACCGCAGCACTGACAGAACCGCAGCCGGAAAATACCTTTTCCATTTATCAGCTCAAAGGCGGCGACGAAACAAGGGATTACCGGTTTGAGCCGCTGGAACGGCTGAGGGAACTTGGTCTTTCCGTAGAGAAAGACAATTACGATCTGGTATATTCCGCGCCGCTGGCTGACGGGGAAACCTTAGAGGATCTATTTGTGCGCTTCAATGTGGAGCGCCCCGAGGATTATACAGGGCATAGTCTTTCCATGTCCGATGTCATTGTGCTGCGTCATGGAGAGCAGCAAAGCGCCCATTATCTTGACAGGGGCGGTTATACCGAAATACCGGAGTTCTTACGGCAGGAGCAAGATATCCGGCAGGAAACAGCACAGCCGGTCTTTGAGCAAATCCCACCTGAACGGCAGCAGGCGCTCCGGGACGAGGTACAGGCCACCTTGCAAATGCTGGTAGATACCGATATGCAGCTCTCCGGTGAGGTATCGCAGGGTACGCTTGACGCGCTGGCGGCACAGGGATATGTCCTGCAGGACGGACAAATCACCAAGGCAGAGCAGGAAGAAGTCCCGCCCAACACCGAACCACAGGAGCAAAACCCGCCGAGTATAACCCCTCTCACCGATTTACAGAAAAAGGCGGTTGAACTTGCAAAGAAATATGACGGTCTGCCCATGCAGGATAAGATCGATGTGATTGCGCAGTGCTTTGGCAGCACCACCGGAAAAATTGAGACTTCACCGTGCAGCGGCAAATGGCGAGGTACAAGCGACGTTTCAATCCGCTTCGACACCGGTACCTCTCTGTTTATTGGTAATCAGGCGACACCTAAAGCCAAAACGAAAGCCGTACAGCAGGAGCTTGTCAATACCGCTTTGGTGCAGTACAACCCGGAGATCATCGACGCGGCAAAGGAAACTGCGCTTGCTGCCCTCATGGAGCGTGAAGCAAAAGACAATGCCATTGCCGCAGAAAGGGGCTTGCAGCCGTATACCCTGCTGGGCGTTGAGTTCAACGACGGCACAGATGATAAGATCAGCGGATACATGGGATGGTACTATGTGACACTGGCAGTTGACGGTAAAATCTGTTCTCACATGGAAACCGGACTAAACCATGACATTGCAGCAGGCAGGGTAAGCACAGCGCCTACACGGGAGAATTACTATACCGCAGGTGCATTGAAAGAAAGTGACGTGGACTATGTGTTCAATAACGTGGGCTTTTCTTCTACCTCTGAGTTATATTCACTGCATATCAGTGATGCCGTCCGGGAGCGTGCTGAACAGGCGCTTGCAGAGCGCAACGCCGCTGCGGATTCGGAAAAGGAATTGCCGCCGTCCCTTGATCCGGCTGTACAGCCGGTGGTGACGATCATTTGGAGTGAAAGTGACAAGCTGCAAGAGGGCGAACAACTGCCCCTTGCCCGCGCTGATGCGCTGTTCAAAGCGCTGGACGAGGAAAAGCGCACCGAGCGCGAGAAGCCCGGATATACAGGTGGCTGGTATGACAAGACAAAGTTCCGCATTGATTGTACCTTTGACGGTGAGCGCGACAGCTACGAGGGACGGCAGGATTTTGGGGATGGGGACGGCTCTCTGATCGACCATATTGAGGCCTATCACGAATACTACGCCAATGATGAAAGCTGGCAAAACTATGTGCTGCACAATCAGGGTGCGGAGGCGTGGGAACATGACAAAGCCGAACGGGAAATGATCCTCTCCGAGTTCGTGCCGTATATGCGTCTGCATTGCAATCTCTCTGAGCAGGAACGCACCGCAGCGGATATGCTGGAAAACGGCGAAAATTTGACGCCGGAGCAGACTGCGTATTTTACCGCCGTACTTGCCCATGTGGACACCTGCCGAGAAAAGCTCAATGCAGGCGATTACCATCTGCCCGACCCACCCCAGTTCGCAGACTTTGCACAGGAAACCGCAGAAATGGAAGCCTACAAAGACCATGTGCGGGAAGAAATCGCACAGGAAGCCGCAGCAGCGGGCATGACGGTTGAGGAATACGCAGCCAACGGCTACGAGCCGAGGGAGCAGCCCATCGACGCGCCGGAGCAGCCGGAAGCCCCTGCTGTCAAGTATTATCCAATCAATGAGGGCGCAGCCCGGCGCGCCAATGATGCAAACAGCTACCGCGACTATGCGGCAGGCAGTGCCACCGCTGAATATCGGCAGATGGTGGATCAGGCAGCAGAGCTGGCCCAACGGCAGAAAGAGCGCGTTGATCCCATGTACCATGAGAAAATAGATGCGCTGCTGGACACCTATGCCCGCAAGCTGGCAGCAAATCTGAATGACCATTATGCCATTGAAGCCCGAGTACCCTCTATCCTTGTGGCTGGCGGCAGCAATTTCCCTGTGGCGAAGAAACACAAGCAGAACGCAGCCCGTGACCGCAATATGCAGGAGTGGCAGGATGTGCAGGGGATTCTTGATAAAATCCGCAGCACGGGTATGGGCGGTATCAGCGCGGACGATCCGCAGGCTGTCGCCAAACTGGAAGCAAAGCTCTCAAAGCTGGAAGAAGCGCAGGAAACCATGAAAGCCGTAAACGCCTATTACCGAAAGCATAAGACACTGGACGGTTGTCCGCACTTAACGCCGGAGCAGATCGACAAGCTGAAAGCGGACATGGCGCAGTCCTGGCACCTTGACAAAAGCAGGCCGTATCAGTCCTTTGTCCTTTCCAACAATAACGCGGAAATTCGCCGGCTTCGTGCGCGTATCGAACAGGTACGGCAACATGAGGATACCCAGTTTGCCGGATGGGAGTTTGAAGGTGGGCGTGTGGAAGCAAACAAAGCAGACAACCGCCTGCAGATCTTCTTCGACGGCAAGCCGGACGAAGGGACGCGGGACGAGCTGAAAGCCAACGGCTTCCGCTGGGCACCCAGCGTCGGTGCATGGCAGCGGCAGCTTAATATGAACGCCTACCGCGCCGCAGAGCATATTTCCTGTATCCAGCCTGTCACCGGGGACAAGCCGGTTGATTTACAGCGCAACGCCCAGCATCAGCAGGAAGCAGCTACCCCCGACACACTTATGACCGGGGAAAGAATTACAACGCCCCGTGGTAGCTTTCATGTTACCGGCATGACCCGCGAGCAGATGGAAGCCGCAGGCTATGGCTATCATCACAGTTCAGAGGACGGCAAATATCTCATTATGGGCAATGGCACACAAGCCTATGCCATTGCTGCCGAACAGCGGGTACCGGAAAACCATATGCGCACGGCAGAGCTGACCACCGAGCAGAATTACAACATGATCGACGGGCGGATCAACAACACCCCGTCTGTGGACGAGTTGGAAGAAAAGGCAAAGCGCGGCGAAGTGATCTCCCTGTCTGCCCTTGCCGCTGCGGTTAAGGCCGAGGACGGCAGGACGCCCCAGCGCAGCGCGGAAGGGAAAAAGCCGTCAATTCGCGCCCAACTTAAAGCAGACCGGGCGCAGGCTGCGGCAAAGCCGAAGCAGAAAGAAACAGAACAGGAAGCAAGGCGCAGTGTCCGGCAGGCGCTGGAAATGGAGTAAGATATGAATAAGTTTGAGAATGTGGACGTGCTGGCATCGCTGCAACAGATCATGCAGCAGAATACAGCATTTTTCCGAAATGATTTTGACATTGACAAGAAAATACTGACCAAGGCGGTGGCAAGCAAAAATACAGAGGATAAAATCTATCTCTGGTTTTGCCGCCCCAATGGGACACATTGTCTGCGGGAACGGGATGTTTTTCTGCGCGGAACGCGGGAGCATAACACCTTTCGTTTCTACCATGAACAGACCAAGGAACATGTGCTTGCCTACGCAGTGGTACTGTCCGGCGTAGAGGGCGGTAAAGTTAAGGGTAGTATCTATGAACTGAACTATGCAAGAAAAGCAGAGTTTGTCATCCAGTCAGCCCTGCGAACAGACAACAACCGCCTGATCTATGAAAACGGATCACGGGAGCTGCCCAAGGATTACCGATTTGAAGCCGTGCCGGATCGGGAGTATGGAAAGTTTCTGCGCTACGAAGCTGTGCCCCATGACCCGGACGCCCTGCGGGAGCTGCTGCGCGACGAGAGCCGAAAGAGAGAGCTGCTTGCGCCCGGTGATTTCAAGGCACATATCGGGAAACTGTCTGATGAAAAGGTACTTATCGAAGCACAGCGGATCTCCACCGCATTTCAGGCGCTGCAAGCGCCCAATAGCCCCAACGGGACACATTTCATGGTGGAGGTATCACCGTACTTTGAGCGCATCGCATCCAGCCGGGAGCAAGATCGCTTATTTGCCGTGCTTCCCTATAAGTCCCTGTGCTTATCCGGTATGAAGGACAGACGCGGTGTGTTTGCTCTCATAAGCAGTGACGAAAAACGAGATCTGCCCCTGCGCAGGGCGCGCCCCTCTGTGCGCTCGCAGCTCAAAGCCGGACAGAGAAAGGCAGCCGCCCCGAAAAAGGCGGCTACTAAGACAAAAGAACAGGATTTGGAGGTTTGAACATGAATAGCATTTCTTTTACCGTGGAGGAAGAAAACCTGATCTGTATGTATCACCACGACGACCGCCGTAGAACAATGACGGCGATCTCCGACGCCCTGCCCGATATGGACGCAGATATGCGCCAGCTTGCCGGGCAGACAATCCAAAAGCTGCATAATATGACCGATGCAGCATTTGAGGAAGCGAAGTTTTCTATGACGCTTTCCGATACGGAATAAAAACGACGCGGGACGCGGCGGCCATCTTCGGCTGCTGCGTCCCGCATTTCTGCTGTTTGCAATAATAGGCGTTACAGGTATTATTGTCGTATCTCTGTGCTGTATGCTCTGTTTTATCATTATCCATGACCATTTGCGCTGCCTTTCAGCCACAGAACGGTATCCAGGATGGTGCTTTGCAGCGATCTCGGTTCATAGCCGAAAGTGTCGGCAGCGGCTTTCCGGCTGAAAATGCCGTTGGAATCGAGAACGGCCACAGCGTATGGTGTGAAGTATAGCGGCTTCTGTTTCCGCAAACTCCATCTCTCATAAATCGGCGCAACAACCTTAGCAAAACAGATCGGCAGATAGGATACCGCACGTCTAAGATTAAGCGTTTTCTTTGCCGCTTCCAGTATGTCGCGGATAGAGGCATAGTGGCCGGAGAGAATATAACCGTGACCGGACAGGCCATGTTCCGCACAGGCGGTAATCCCGGATGCAACATCCCGCACATCTACGAAATCATACCCGCCCTTTACTGCCACCGGCAGCTTTCCACTGAGAAAGGCCAGCAGCATACTGGTGATGCTGCCTTTTCCACTGTCACCCGGACCGATGATACCGGAGGGAAATACCACGCTGGCATTCAGCCCACGCTTCGCAGCGTCAAAGACAAGGGCAGTTGCGATGGCCTTACTCTTTGCGTAATCGCCCCGCACCAGTTCCGGCGAAAACACGGCATTCTCCGTGATCTCCGTTCCCTTGGGTTTTTCTGGAACGGCGTGGACTGAGCTGACATACACGAGTTTTCCAACGCCGTATTCCGCGCACAAGCGCAGAATATTGTTGGTTCCCCCAACATTCACCCGGTAAATCCTATTGCCCGGATGAGAAGCTACCGATACAATACCGGCGCAATGTATGACGCAGGTTTGCCGGTCTGCACCGGAGAAGAAACAATTCAGGGAGCTTTCATCACATACATCACCGACAACGGAATGAACCTCTTGCGGAAGTTCCCGCGCCAGAGGATCATTTTCCATGACAAGGGCGTGGATTTCTGCCTTTCTTTCAAGAAGCTGCGCGACCACGGCACGTCCGAGAAAGCCGGTTGCGCCTGTAACAAGATACTTTTGAAACACGGAATCACCTCCAAACCAAACGACAAGTGTTGATTATCTTTCACAAGTATAGTATACTTAAAATGAACCTTTGCGACAACCGACAACTCGTTGTTACGCGAAAGATAACCGACATATACGGCGTCAGTGTCGCAAAAATTTGTAAATTTTTTATGTTTGGAGTTTTTTCTATGAGGAAAACCGATGCAAGAATCCGATATACGCAGCGAGTTTTGAAAGAATCCTTTTTAACTCTGCTCAAACAAAAGCCTGTCAACAAGATCACCGTTAAAGAGGTCTGTGAAATGGCGGAGCTGAACCGCGCGACCTTTTACGCTCATTACAGTGATTGCTTTGCACTGTTGGAAAGCATCGAGCAAGAACTACTGGAAGCGTTTCAGAAATCGTTGAAGTTGGTAGATTCCTTTGATGTGACCGCCCTCATTGAAGCGATCTATGCAATGGTGGAGCAACACGAGGACGCCTGCCGGGTGCTGATCTTCCAAGGTGCAAGTGCGTCTGTTTTGCAAAGGATGATCGACCTTGCCAGAGATGAGAGCATTGCCTACTGGAAGCAAAAGCTACGCCATGCTACCGACGCAGAGCTGGAAATGCTCTATACCCACTTGTCAAACGGCCTGATGCACGTTGTCGTCGGAGGCTATGACAAGTACAGTCGTGAGGAAGTCATTTACTTCGTCAATCGGATTGTAAAGAGTAGCCTGTCGCTGTTTCAATGATTGATAGAATTCTGAAAAAAGAATAATTAGATGTTCAACAGCAGTTGTCACACAAAGAAGCTATGCCAACTGCAAAATTTTTCTGTATTCATGCAATGAAAGATGATTTTTGTTGTGTATATAGGTGAAAGGCCTTTACACACAGAGGAAGGAGGACGCAATGAAAGATAGTGAAATCATTGATTTGTATTGGGCACGAAACGAAAAAGCAATAGCCGCTACCAAAGAAAAATATGGGAACTATTGTCATACCATTGCATTTAACATTCTCCATAACAACGAGGATGCGGAGGAATGTACCAATGATACCTACTTAGGCGCATGGAATTCTATTCCGCCGCAGCGTCCAAATCCCCTATCAACCTACTTGGGCAAAATCGCGCGAAATTTTGCTTTGAATCGTTATAAGCAGTACACGGCTCAAAAACGAGGTCTTGGACAGGTTACAGCAGTGCTGTCGGAGTTGGAAGAATGTGTGCCGGCAGAAACAACGGTTGAGCAGGCTGTCGAAGAAAAAGTATTGGTTTCCGCCATCGACCGTTTTCTGTATGCACAGCCGAGAATCAAGCGTACTATTTTTATCCGCAGGTACTGGCATCTATGGTCCATACGGAATATTGCAGATACATACGGAATGAGCGAGAGCAAGGTTGCATCATTGCTGTTCCGCATGAGAAACGATTTGAGAATTTTTCTTGAAAAGGAGGGTATTATGCTATGAAAACTGAAAGATTACTGAATGCGATCGGAAAAATCGATGACAATCTGATTGCCGATGCAGAAAGCAATGACAATGGGTGTCATAGAAGCGTTTGGTTCAGGTTTGGAACGATGGCTGCTTGTCTGGCTTTGATTCTATGCACTGTTGTCACTGCAAAATACCTTTCAAGCCATGCAACGGCAGGCGCATTTACACTGGATGTCAACCCCAGCGTTGAATACACAATTGCGAAAAACGGAACCGTGAAAGATGTCAGTTTCCTTAACAGCGATGCAGAAAATGTGCTCCGCGACATTTCGCTTGAAAAGCAGAGCGTTGAGAACGCTGTAAAACAGACCGTTTCAGCATATGTTACCGGCGGTATTATGGAGAACAGCAACAGTATGGTTTTGGTTTCTTTTGACTCCAGAATCAATAGCAACAGCGAACTGAAAGCCGCGCTCACCTCAACGATTCAGAATGCTTTAGCGCAGACGCAGGTCGTGGAAACGGTTGTTTTCCATGATGAATCTGACGATAGTCAGGCAAAAGAAATTGCAAATGAGCTGAGCATTTCGCGGGGAAAAGCGGACTTTATTCTTGCAGCTTCGAAAAGGACCGACATGACTTTGGACGAGCTTGCCGGGCTTTCTCTGGACGAGCTTATGATGTTACAGGATGAAGTTGAAATCGATCCAATTAATCCTGCTTATATCGGCCTTCCGGAAGCAAAGAGAATCGCTCTTAAAGATGCAGGGCTTGATAAGGAAGCACAGAAAGTCGTTTTTACCAAAGCCGAGTTGAACAGCAGCCAAAAAGAACCATGCTATTTGTTGGAATTTTACACCAGCAAGAATCAGTATTTCTACCAAATTGATGCCAAAACCGGCGATATTCTCTATGGCAGAGAATACATTCTTCTTGAAAACGCAAAGAAGATCGCCGTGGATGATGCCGGTTGCTTGAACAAAGTAACCTTTACGGAGGAAACACTGGTGGACGGCGGCATCAAGACTCCTTACTACCGGCTTGTTTTCGCCGATACGCAGACCCGGTGGACCTATCGCATCGACGCTGTGCTGGGAAGCATACTGGAAAAGAAGAATGAGAAGATCGGCACGCAGGAGTTCATCTCTCTGGAGGAGGCAAAAAAGATAGCCGTAGGCGATGCCGGTTGCTTGAACAAAGTAACCTTTACGGAGGAAACACTGGTGGACGGCGGCATCAAGACTCCTTACTACCGGCTTGTTTTCGCCGATACGCAGACCCGGTGGACCTACCGTATTGACGCTGTGCTGGGAAGCGTACTGGAAAAGAATCAGGAGAATATCGGTACGCAGGAGTTCATCTCTCTGGAGGAGGCAAAGAGTATTGCCTTAAAGGATGCGGGGCTTGATGATAAAGCGCAGAAAATCGAGTTCACCAAGGAAGAACTGAACCGCAATCAGGGCACTCCATGCTACATACTGGAATTTAATAACGGAGAATATCATTACACTTACAGAATTGATGCGGTAACTGGCAATATTCTTGAAAAGAACAAAGAGCCAATTCTGCTGCCGAACCCGGGAACGACATTTGATTCATCCGGCAGTACCGATTCCAAACTGCGTAGAGTGGAATAAGTTACAGGAAGAAATTCACTTGGAAATAACAAATGGGGGCAGGCTATAAAGACTTGCCCCCATTTGTTGTTAATTACGGAATCACGGGCTGTTTCAATGATTTGCGGACACGATATTCCAAAAGCGGCGGTAATACACAAACGCGGGACGCAGCGGCCATCTTACGGCTGCTGCGTCCCGAATTTTCTTTTTGCCTCTTTGTCACGGTTTCAAAGTCTGTTTTAGTGGGTGGAAAGGAAATATATGTCGTACACACTTTTAGCGCCGGAAAGCCTTATTCCGCAAGGCATACGAGCGCTCTAAAGTGTGAACCTGCACTCTGTTTTCAGTTATCGCTTGCTCGTAAGTGCAAACCGCCGATAACAAGGAAAACAATACCAAAAATTACCCATCCCCAAATGGGATCATGCTCCGATATCATGTATGCCAGCAGCCCCGATACCGCAGCATAAATCAGTGTGAGCAGTCCGCCAACCACCCAAAAGCCAATTTTGGTATGTTGCAGCCATAACAGCAGCAGAAATACCGCAATCCCGATCACTATACAAAGTGCCGGATGAATGGGTGTAAAAGAATTGCAGCACACTCCGGCAACAATGCCGAGGGCAATACTATCAAACAAAATGATATGCCCGAAGAAAAGCCCGATGACCGAGCAGATCAACCCGATCACAATACCGATTGCCAAAATTGCGCCCTGCGCTGCCAGATAACCCATACATACGCCTCCTTTTTTGAATTGCATTACAGCAGAATTTCCAAATACCGTTGTACCTTTGGCTGTACTCTTAACTGCTGTGCATACTGCAAAAGCTTGTGAATGTCCCGTTCTTTGGAAACTACATACCGCTTCATCGCCGGATTGATGATTTGAATGTCGCCGCCGCTGCCGCGCAGCAGATCGCAAAGCGTTCTTTCAAGGTCATATACTCGAATGGGATTGCCGCAGGGCGAGGGGATCTCAATAATGCCGAGAGGATAGTTTAACTGCTGAACCCATTTGATCGTGACATTTTCCTGTTTCAGTGATGGGGTGTTATAGCCCTTTGGAAAAGTCATGGTGTACTGCGCCGGGGTGCGGTCTGAATACCCATGCAGATAAAGAGCCGTTTCCATAGAATAGATCCCGCGCCCGTATTTCCGCTGCAACAGATACAGTTCATCTTCCCATATCCCACTGCGCACATACAACCCGCGTCCGAAGCGGTACAGCTCGCCGCTTTTTACAAGCTCCTGCAATACGCTGCGGTGTAGCCCTGCCTGTGTTACCTGTTCGGCAGTAATCATTCCGTCCTCAGACGCTTCCAAAAGCGCCTTGATGGTTTCTTTTGCGTCCAAACGCACACCCCCAATCGACATAATATTGCACATTTATTATACATAAATATATGTGTGAATGTCAATATTTCTACAACGTTTTTTCCTGTTCCCGCTGCTGGACAGGGGACAAAATGCTGTCAACATTCTGTTTGACAGCATCGTATTCCCGAAGACTTTTTTTCAGCTTCCCATATTCTGAATACATATTGTCCTTTTGTTCGGAAAGGCAGGCGTAGCCCTCTTTGAGTCTCGCTATATCTGGCAGCTTGCCAGTGACGCCCGCAGCTTTCAGCGCCTTTGCCGCTGCTTCAAACAGGATAATTTCGCGCTCATGCCCACGTAGGTATTTTTCTTTATCGCGGGAGCTTTTGTATTCGTCATACAGCGGCTTGAACGCCCGGTAGGTTTCTATGTTCTTGATAAGCAGCGCCATATCCGACAAGCGCCGCTCCGCGTTTTTCAGTGTGGCAGTGGTTTTCTCTCTCGCGTCCTGAAGCTCTGCGATCTTCCTCTCCAAATCGGCGTATTTTTCTATGCCGTTCTTATCGAGAAATGCCATTGTGCGGGCGGCGCGTTTTAAGTTTTCGATCTTTGCCCAGCGTTCATAGCCCGCCGATTGCTGCGCCTTGATGCAATTCTCAATGTCGATCAAAAGAGATATGCCGCCGCGCTGCGGCTTCGGCGTTTTCAGGATCATCTTGCCTTTGATGCGCTCCGCTATGGCTTCCTCGGTGTAGGCCTTTCCAAGCGTCTTTGCACGGGTGAAGCGTTCCTGACCGGGTGAGCGAAAGGAGATATATTTCCCACGCTTGACCTCGTAGCCCTCCGCTTCCAGACGGCGCAGCAGATCGTCAAGGTCTGCGGAGACAGGAATGAGCCGGTCAATGGCGATTTTCAGCTTTTGTTTGTAGCTTGTCCCTTTGCGCTGCGCGTCCCATTCGGCATAATGCTTTCCTCGATCCGCGCCGGGGATCAAAACGGACAATCCGTTTTCCTTGCACAGTCTGTCACTCGTTTTGCGGATAAAGCCATAGCTTTTCCGATTGGAGATATACTTCTTATGCTCTGCAAAATCCACGGAACAGAAAATCAGGTGGTTATGCACATGGCCTTTGTCAATATGGGTAGTCAGCACATATTCATATTTACCGCCAAGGATGCTGTCGGCAAGCTGCCGCCCGATCTCATGGGCAGTTTCCGGCGTAACCTCGCCCGGTTCAAATGCCTGTATCAGGTGATGGGCAAGGTTATTACCCTTATTCATTGCCCGCAGCCGCGTTTTCTCAAACTCAATGTCTGCGGTTTCCACCGCGCAGCCGAAAGAGGACACATACAGTTTATCGTCTGTCTTTGACGGGTTGGTAATGTAGTCAAGGGCTTTCTTCAAGGTGCTTTTGATAGGATGGATCTTTGTGACAGCCATATTTCATTTAGCACCCCCTTTATATCCTCAATGTCCTGCGCATAGATTGTCCCCGTTGCATTGACACGCCGGGCAATCTGATTGATATTCGTGCCGATCTTTTGCAGCTCGGCAGTCATGGCTTTTATGTCGCTGTAATCCAGCTTTATCACATAACCATCAATAAGCATTTTACGGGCATAGACGGAGAAGCAGCGCGTCCCCATCTGCTGCATTTTTTTCTCAATCAATGTCCGTTCCTCTGCGGTCACAGGGACACGCAGCACAATGTTCCTCGTTCTGTTTGCCATTCGTTCACCGTCCTTTCCGTTTCCAATAAGGGTTTGGGATTATCCCAACAAGCAATGCCCCGGCAGGGGTTTTTTCGGGAGTGTGGCTACACTCCCTATGCTTGCTACGGTATCTCTTTCTCTACCAATACTACGGTAAGTACCCCTCATTTTTCCAAACTGAAAAGCTAAAAAAATTTTTTGATAGTTGTAACCTGTTTAGCGTTTCTGATCGTTGTATAGATGAAAGGAGGTATTGAATCATAGTAAGGACGCAATAATCTGCGACATCGTACAAATCAATTTCAGTTTTGAGAGGAAACAAATATGGGAGAGTGCGTAAATTTCGGAATTGTTCCAAACATAGAATATGATAAAGACTATTCATTTGTAGGTGGTCCAGATGCTTATGGGGCTATCTACGCGCAATATCGTTGCGTTTCTATACCAGATGATATTGTTAACGCTTGGATCCCATTAACCAATAATATGCCAACATACTTGTTTTCCTTAAGCAGGAGGAACATGGGGATTGACCATTTTGGAGTCACTCTAATTCCTCCAAAATCTGTGAAAATGCTTTTTGATATTGTATGCTCTTGTTTGCCCACAACTCCCAATGATTCAATCACAAAACTGGTAAAGCTACTCAATGACGCTCTTGAAAAAAGCCAATGCATTATCTGCTTCGGAATATAATGCCAAACCTATACGCTTCTGTTAATCGTTGTATAAAGCCGACAAGAGAACAGGACATCGACTTTGTATAGCAGTGTCGATGCCCTGTTGTCATTTTTCTGGCAACTCCCCAAAAAATTATTTCTGAAATCTTGTAAGATTTCTTATTATGCGAAGTCTTACTGTGAAAGGAGGTGGTAGCGTAATGGAGTTTGATCAGATTTACAGTACCTATTTCAAATCGGTGTATCACTATATATGGCAGCTTTCGGGTAATGAACATATCGCAGAAGAAATCACAAGCGAAACATTTTTTAAGGCAATGAAATCCATAGATAATTTCCGTTGCGAATGTGATATGTGTGTATGGCTCTGCCAAATTGCGAAAAACACCTACTTGTCCTATCTGAAAAAGAATAGCAGAATCGCAAGTGTTGACGAAGCGGAATTGCAGAATATAGCTGACCCGGACGCTTTTGTTGATGCGCAGGTTGGTACACAAGAAGAAGCACAGCAAATACGAAAATTTTTACATACAATGGCTGACCCATATAAGGAAGTTTTCATGTGGCGTGTTTTTGGAGAATTGTCATTTAAGGAAATAGGCGACCTATACGGAAAGACTGATAATTGGGCTTGTGTTACCTACCACCGAGCAAGGAAAATGATACAGAGCAGATTGGAGGAAATCATCAATGAAAAATGAGTGTAGTATTATTCGTGATATACTACCGCTGTATTTTGAAAATATGGTGAGTGGAGATACCGCAGCATTTGTCAAGGAGCATCTTGAAAACTGCCCCGAATGTACCGCAGAATTTGAAAGAATGAAGTTGGGTAAGCAAGTGGACGAGGCAGCTACCCTGCAAAGGGAAAAAGACGCAAATGTGATAACTTCGGTAAGAAAGAAAATTCGCAAAAAGAAATGGATTGCTATTGCGATAACCGCAGCCTGTTTGTTGGCTATTGTTATTTTTCTGCATTACTTTCCGATTTACCGAATTGTTGAAGTCGGCGGAACTTCCTATTACAACAGCAGCGAAATTGCGAAGTTAGCCTATATCGGCAGCAGATCAGATCGTGCAGAAGCGCAATCTATTCTACGCCAGGCAGATGCAGCCTTTCATGACACCAGACACACAACCACAGAAAATGAAGCACTTTATGGTGTGCTGTCACGATATGCAACGGCTGCCGACTGCTATGAAAATGTGGCATTTGTCAACTATTCGCTTGAATTGTGGTCGGCGCACCTTGGTAATACGGAAGGGTTTTTGTGGGTGTACTATTCCTGTGAAGCGATTGATTATGACGGAAATGTTGTTTGCGGCAGTTGGAATGTCCCGGCTCTTTGGAAAGTGGAAAAGGACGATATGGGAGCATGGGCAGTGGTACAAATTAGGGAACATCCGTAAAGTAGGAGATGAAATATGTTTGATACTTTATACGAGATAATGACGTCCGGCTCTCTCATAGGGCTGTTTCTTCAAGTTGTCCCCATTACCTGTTTAGTAGGACTTGTTTACGCAATCTATCGACTTGTGAAAATCAAGAAGCACGAACTTCCTGTCGCATGGGGAACAGAGATTATGCGTTGGCTCTTTGTTTGTTATCTGACAGGTCTAATCAATCTCATCCTTGTTCCGAGAAACCTTTGGACTTATATTTGGTTTTATCTGCGTAATGGTTATAGCGGTGGCGAACTTGACCCGCTATTTTCCGGCAGCTTTAACTTTGTACCTACATTCTTGAAAGCCCAAACAGGGGAATTTACGATTGGTCGTTGGGTAAGAACAATGCTGGAGGGTAATCTTATCATATTTTTACCTATGGGATTCTTCTTACCTTTTGTTTCAAAGAGAATCAATACACGAAACATTTTTGCTTTTGCTATCATAACACCTATTATAGTTGAACTGTTACAGCCTATCATCGGACGCAGTTTTGATGTTGACGATGTAATGATGAACTTTACCGGGATTATTGCTGGCTATTTCATAGCCATTGGAATTAAGGCAATAGCAGCAAAGCTGAAATCATAAGCCATTATTTTCATAAATGGCACACGAAAAAATTTTGAAAAACCCATTGACTGTCACCTTGGGGGTTAGCTTATCCTATATATGGAGGTGAGTATAATGCTCATAAATGAAGTATGCAGAGAATGCAATCTAACCAAAAAAGCGATTGAATATTATGGCGAGCAGGGCTTGATCAGTCCGGTTATCATGGACAACGGGTATCGCCAGTTTTCCGATGCAGATGTTTCAAAACTCAAAAGGATTGCAGTTTTGCGTGGATTGGGTTTTTCAGTGTCGGATATCCGTACTGTCTTAGAAAAAGATGGCTTACCGGCAATTTATGATGTTCTCAACAAAAAAGAACTTGAAATTGCTGACCTGCAAACAAAGCAAGCGTTGATCAAGCAGCTTGCAGACGGCGGCGATTGGGATCATATCCGAACACAGATGGACGCACTTCAAAAAAAGCAATCCATACTGACCCGTATCCTTGACAAGTTTCCCGGCTGCTATGGGAAATTCGTATGCTTACACTTTGCTCCGTTTTTGGGAGAGATGATCACAACGGAGGAACAGCAGGACGCATTTGAAACAATCATCAGTTTCTTGGATGGTATTACTGTCACTGTTTCTAGGGATCTACAAGAATATCTTGACGAAGCGATAAAGAATACCGATATTGCCATTATTCAAAATGCGTCCGCAGCACTTTCGACTGCTATGGAAAATCCAGAGCAGTATATCCATGACAACAAGGATATGCTTGAACAATATCGAGCTGTTATGGAATCGGAGGAATACAAAGCAACTCCTGCATACCGCTTACAAGAATGTTTGAAGCAATTCCAGAATGAAAGCGGTTATAATGAGGTTTTTATTCCGGCTATGCAAAGGTTAAGTCCGTCTTATCGTGAGTATTACAAAGCCCTGCAAATAGCAAATGAAACGTTTATAAGGCAGTACCCGCAACATTGATAGATGAAAATATGCAGCCCAAGCATAAAGTAACATAGGGACAATCGTATCTTCTATTCAAACGAACCGCAGGGGCGGCGAGGCTAAAACGCCCCGTCGCCCCTACTTATGTTTTATGTACAAAAAGGCGACTGTCGGATTTCCAAACAGTCGCCTTTTATTTGTCAGTCTTAAAGTTTTCGTCAAGCGTGACCTCTGTGCCGTTTACGGTGACGGTATCTACATATTTCTCGTCAATCGTTACGGTCTGTGCCTCGCAATAGATTTTGCCGTCCTCAATGCCGGTGATAACCGGGCTTGTGCCGTCAAGCACAATGCCGTCCGAGCAAATGTAGTCCGTATTGCCCGCCTTATCGGTCAGTCTGACATAGATGATATATTCGTTATCGGGGTCAATGCCGAACGGCGCGGTGTACGCTGTAAAGGTCATGCCGTCAAGCTCCGCTTTTGTTGATTCCTTATCTGACAGCAGATATTCAACCTTTACCGTTTCGCCGCTGTTGTCGGCTGCGGTGATCGTCACCGTTTGCGTGTCCTTAAAGAACAGCCCGAAGGTGATGTTGTTGAGAAACGCTTTCCAACTGTTCTCGCTGATTTTCATTTCGCCCGTGGGCTTTTCGGTGTCTTTCCACTGCGCCGTGACAGTCATATTCTCGGCGGGCA
>ERZ809074.1630-NODE-1630-length-28152-cov-4.981706_pt1 | contig 28152 bp, 13 predicted proteins | sample MGYA00520795_ERZ809074 | MGnify/ENA primary metagenome ERZ809074 (study PRJEB31570, sample SAMEA3212989) | Homo sapiens | biome: human-gut; feature: human gut; material: fecal | place: Sweden | collected 2011 ...
TTGATATCAGGGCGGTTGGAACGAATATATTCAGACAATTGGGCTACGACTTTACTTCCCCATTCCTCGCTTTTCAGTTTCATTGAAACATAACCTCCAACATACCATGCACAAAGCAGAGATTGTTCGTTGACTGCACGTGACGCCTTACTCCTATGCTGAACTATTATATCCACCACTTCTGTAAAATCTCGCTCTTGGGAAGTTCTTGTCAAATCCTTATTTATGCTCATATTCCTTATTATAACCCGTTGGCGGAATTAATTTAGTGCATATTTAATTCTGCCAATGGACTTTTTATTAATATAGTTTACGTATCACAGAATGGTAGGTGCACTAATATTGCCAATGGTTCTGGCAAGCAAACCATTCGCTATTTCATTCCCCCACAAACTCCTTCACCTTTTCTGTGTATTCTTTGTGGTGGTCGCGGTATGCCATGGCGTGTGCTGACCCTTTGGCTATGAAGATGGCTTTGCGGCCGTGGCGCTTAGCCTCGTAGAGCGGACGGAGCATGGAGTAGGGCACGTAGGTGTCGTCATCGCCGTGGATGAAGAGCATCGGTTTGGTGCTGCGCTCCACCTGCTTTATCTGCTGCGCCTCGTCAAACGACCATCCGTATCTCTGTTGGCAAAGCCAGGAAGTTGTATTCATCAGCGGGAACGACGGCAGACCGAACTCCTCTTTCAGCTGTCCTGCAAACTCATCCCATACGCTCGTATAGCCACAGTCTTCAACAAAACACTCCACATAATCCGGAGTCTTCTCACCCGCCACGGCCATCGTGGTGGCTGCACCCATAGAGATGCCGTGGATGACTTGCTTTGTGGATGAATACCTTGACGCTCTGAACACATTATTTGCCACTTCCGCCCATCTTATCACGTCCCATCTGTCCTGCCACCCCATCTGTATATGGTCACCCTCGCTCTGTCCGTGTCCATACAGGTCGGGCAAGAGCACATTATATCCCAAATCGTGGTTGTATAGATAAGCGATGTGTAGCATTCCCTCGGCACGCACCTTATAGCCGTGCACCACAACTGCCGTTTTGTCTGTTGCCTTTGGCGCATAAAGATAAATGGCGTGTGCCTTGTAGCCGGAGGGCATAGTGAGGAACGTGTCCTTCACGCAATGGTTCCGGTATATGGAATCCATCCACGCCGTAGTCCACGGACATTCGTTCCGTGTTCTGTTCTTCCAGTGTTCCGCCGTCATGCGTTCCCCTTTCGGATAGCTGAGCGAATAGTCAAGCATATAGCTGCTGGCTCCATACAATGCAAGAACCAACATTACTGCCACCCCCAACGTTATCCATACCTTTATATAGCAGGACTTTCTGTTCTCTCTCTGCCTCATATAATACTCTAACTATTTACATATTTATTATTTCGCTTCAAAATTAAGCAAAATAATGGAAATAACATGTAATAAATAAAGAATAAGCGGAACGTTGGCCTGAATAATAAGACCAACGTCCCGCCACCTTATAGGAATTGAGTATAATACAATAATTCTGTTACAGTGAACCATTCATAGTAATCGCCGAAAGTTATCTTGTTGTTCTTATCCACACTAAATGTAAATGTCTGTCCCAGCACTTAACCCTATACATATTCTATATCTCCGGAGACTCTATCGTGGTCTGTTTCTCGGCAGGATTGCAACAAATCGTTCAAAACATGCAACAGATGATACGATGAACGATTCGTTTCTGTTTGTGCAACATCCGTTCTTGTTGGATATCAATACATTATATAACTTTGCAGCACTAAAATCAAACAACTAACAAAACCATTTAAACTTATGAGCAATCTATCAAAAGTATTGATTAGCTTCTCACTTCTGGCGATGAGCATTACTGCCAACGCACAGAAAATTAAAGTGAGCGGTGTGGTTACAGACGAAGCTGGTGAAACAGTAATCGGAGCAACCATAATGGAAAAAGGAACGAAGTCGGGAACTATAACAGACTTTGACGGTAAGTTCATGCTTGATGCCGACCAGGGAGCAACTCTTGTCATATCTTATGTCGGCTACAAGACAGTGGAAGTTAAAGTACAGCCAAACATGAAAATAAAATTGGCTGAACTTGCCAACAACCTGAACGAAGTTGTCGTAACGGGCTATACAACCCAAAAGAAAGCCGACTTGACGGGTTCTGTATCTGTCGTTTCTACAAAGAATCTGAAAACATCTTCTGACACAGACCCGATGCGTGCCTTGCAAGGACGAGTTGCCGGTATGACCGTTACAACCGACGGTTCTCCTATTGGTAGCGGTAAGGTACGTATCCGTGGTATTGGTTCTTTCAACTCTTCACAAGATCCTCTTTATATTATAGATGGTGTACCTACAAACATGGCACTGAACACTCTCAACACTAATGATATCGAGAGTATGCAGGTGTTGAAAGATGCAGCCTCGGCTTCTATCTATGGTTCAAGAGCTTCAAACGGTGTTATCATCATAACGACGAAGAAGGGAAAGAAGGGTAACAAGGTGGCTGTGGACTTCTCAGCAAACCTTACCGCACAATTCTATTCAAGTCAGTCGAAAATGAAACTCCTCAATTCTGGCGAATATGTTACAGCCATGGCACAGGCAGCTCTCAACGACGGTCTCGACCCTGTTGTCTATGCAGCAAACTATGGCATTGATTTGAATGCACAGAACGGTACTCCTATCACAGTTTGGAATCCGGCAACAAACCAATATCAGAACTATACGATAAACGGAAGGTACGACGGATATATAAACTCAAAGAAGACAATGCGATTCTCTGACACCGACTGGCTGGATGCTATCTCACGTACCGGATTCATGCAGAATTACGATTTATCGGTATCGCATGCCAACGACAAGCACAGCGCAATGTTCTCTTTAGGATACAAGAATAATGAGGGCGTATTGAAATATACTGATTTCCAGAATATCTCAGCAAGACTGAATACTTCATGGAATCTGAACAAGATGCTTACTGTTGGCGAGAATCTCACTCTTACTTACACATCGCAAGTAGACTGCCACCCTATGGAGAATGCGTTGAAGATGCCTTCTATCATTCCTGTATACGAGGAGAACAGTAAGGTTTTCGCAGGTCCTGTTGGCAGCATGTCCGACCGCCAGAACCCTTGCCGCGAGCAATACGACAACCGTAACAATAATCTCGACTACTGGCGCATATTCGGCAATGCATTTGTAGAACTGAAGCCTATCAAAGGATTGACACTCCGCTCAAACTTCGGTTTGGACTTCAAGACATCATTCATCAATGCGATGACAAACACTTTCCATTCTGACATCGTAAGGAATGATATTGCCAAAACAACATTGAGCAACAATAACGAGACCAACTGGACTTGGTCTAACACTGCGCAGTATGTAAATAAGATAGGTAAGCACAATTTTGACATCCTCGTCGGTAGCGAAATGTCTAAACAGTCTGTTATTGATTTCTCTGCCTACTCTGAAGGATATGCCCTGGAAGACAAAAACTATATGTGGCCAAATGCTGCAACTGGAACTATGACCAATAGCGGTGCTAAGTTTGGCTATCGTCTGGCATCATTCTTCGGAAAAGTGAACTACAACTGGGATGATCTTCTCCTTGCATCTTTTACTATCCGCTACGACGGTTCTTCACGCTTCGGCAAGGCTCACCGCTGGGGTACATTCCCTGCTGCATCTCTCGGCTTCCGCTTCTCTAATCTGTTGAAAAAGGAATGGCTTGACGATGCAAAGCTGCGTCTGTCATGGGGACAGACAGGTAATCAGGCAATCGACAACAACGCACAGTTTGGACTTTATGTCGCTGACTACGGATTGGACCGCGTTACATCTACAGCCTACGACCTGTTCTTGCAGGGTTCCGGCACTTTCCCTTCAGGTTACCGCGCCACACAACTTGCAAACCCTAATTTGAAGTGGGAATCGGCAACACAATACAATGTCGGTGTTGACTTCACGATGTTCAACAACAGTTTCTACGGAACTGTCGATGCTTATATCAAGAATGTGAAGGACATGCTGATTAATCCTGCATACCTCGGTGCAACGGGCGAGGGTGGCAACACTTGGAAAAACGGCCCGTCGCTCCGCAACTGGGGTATGGAGTTCAGCTTGGGCTATCGCACAACACTTGCTAACGGACTCGGAATCGACGTCAACGGCAATTTGGATTTCTTCCGCAACAAAGTAACTTATCTGCCTTCATCTACAACGGGTGCTTATACTCATACTACAAAAGAAAATCTCGTACAGAGCGGCAAGTCATACGGTTCTATCGTTGGATATGTAGCTGACGGAATATTCCAGACTCAAGAGGAAGTTGACAAGTCTGGACAGCCAAACGCACGTGTCGGTGGACTGAAATACAAGGATTTGGATCACAGTGGCAGCATTAATGCCGACGACCAGACTTGGATTTACGATCCAGTGCCAGCATTCTCTTACGGACTGAACATTGCTCTCAACTACAAGGGATTTGATTTCAGCATGTTCTGGCAGGGTGTTTACGATCAGGACGTCTACAACAACCAGAAGTTCCAGACCGATTTCTGGGCTGTTAACGACCCTGGCTCAAACAAGGGAACACGTCTGCTGAACGCATGGAACACAAACAATACAAGTTCGTCGATTCCTCGCTTGAGCACAATGAATACTGCAGATGAGGGCAGGGCTTCTTCATACTTCGTGGAGAATGGTTCTTACCTGAAGCTCCGCACTCTGCAGATTGGATACAATATACCTAAGAGTGTTTTGTCAAAAGTCAAGATGTCAAGTGCACGCATTTATGTTTCCGGACAGAATCTGCTTACTATAAAGAGCAAGAGCCTGACATGCTCCGACCCTGAGAATCCTGACTGGAATTATCCTTTGGCAACATCATTGTCGTTTGGACTTCAAGTTGGTTTCTAATACAAATTGCAGAATTATCATTAAGACATAAAAGGTATAACGATTAAACGAATTTTCATTATGAAAAAGATATATACAATAGTGCTTGCAGTAGCACTTGCAGGAACATTCGCAAGTTGTGATGACTTTCTGGACTATAATCCGACAGCTGTGATAGACGAAGACAAGGCCTTCAATGAGCCGGAAAAGATGGTGAACAGCGCATACGCCATGCTTGGTGACTGCTGGTACAGCTATCCGTTCAATCTCTGGCCTTATGGCGACCTGGCATCAGACGACTGTCTGAAAGGTGGCTGGGGAACTGGTGACACTGGTTACCACGATGTGGAAATATGGAAGACTCTGACTTCTACAAAAGGGGAACTCGATGAACTTTGGTATCGCCTTTACTGTGCCGTATCTCGTTGCAACCGTGCGTTGGTCTCTCTTGAACAGAACGGCGAAAAGACCCTTGGAGCTGAAACAACGAAACAGCGCGAAGCTGAGGTTAGATTCCTCCGTGCACATTTCTATTTCAAGCTGATTACCATGTTCCGCCAGATTCCATGGATTGATGAAAAAGTTTATGCCGACAATGCTACGGAGAAGACTTCTAACACACAATTCACATACGAGGAACTGTTCCAGAAGATTATCGACGATTTCCAGTTTGCCCATGATGTTCTACCAGCTAAGCAGGCTGATGGCGGACGTGCCAACAAGATTGCTGCTGCCGGATATTTGGCAAAATGTTATCTCACATTGGCTTGGGGCGACGGATATGAGGCAACCGATGGCGTTGACCATATCAACAAGCAATACATGCAGAAGGTTGTTGACTATACTGATGAGGTAAAGAATTCCAATTATGGATATCTGGAAGACTACGGCGACATTTTCTTGCCTGAATACAAGAACAGTAAAGAGTCTGTATTCGCCGTGCAAACCTCTGATTATAGCGGAGACCATACAAAATATGGTCGTGCCAACTGGTCGAACATGTTGAACGGCTGTTGGGGTATCTGGTCTTGCGGATGGGATGTTCACAAACCATCACAGGACTTGGTGAATGCCTTCAAGACACGCAACGGACTGCCAGAGTTTGATGACTACAACAATAGTATCGACTACCCGGTAAACGGCAAGGTCACTGCCCAGAAATGGGATCCACGTTTGTTCCACACCATCGGTATGCCTACCTTCCCATATAAATACGAAAAGGAATACACTCTGACGACAGACAATGCCCGCACTCCTAACGTCTACGGTTATTACACTTCAATGAAAGAAGTGCCACAACGCTCTAAAGGTGAAACATATAACGGCTCATGGCAGGCTTTCGCAATGAACGACTACGTATTGAGATACACCGATGTAATGCTTATGAGAGCCGAAGCTCTTATAGAACTTGACCGTCTTGGAGAAGCACGCATCATAATTAACGATATCAGACAGAGAGCAAAGAATTCTATAGACAAACACATTGAATATGCCAAAGACCAGTGTGACATTGCTCTCTATCCAGAGTCTTATTTCCAGGATAAGGAAACTGCACGGAAATGCCTGCGCTGGGAGCGTCGTCTTGAGTTGGCAATGGAAAACGGAAGATTCTTCGACTTGCGCCGTTGGGGAATAGCTTCAACTACGCTGAATAATTACTTCAAGACAGAGCAGAAGGATGTTTACACATTTACCGACAAGGATGGTAATACAGTAAATCAGACTTACGCCGAATATCTGAGGGATGCCCACTTCACAGCCGGCAAGAATGAATTCTATCCAGTGCCATACAACCAGTTATATTATATACCAGGCTTGTATAAGCAGAACAAAGGATACGACGATGCAAAATAAGAATATTGGTTTTCTTATAATATAAGTATAGGCTAGTCAAAAGAAATTAATAGGTAAACTTTAGTCAGAAAAGGTGATTGGATTGATTCAGGATAACATTTAAATTTAAGAATACAGAGATATGAAAAGAAATATATTATCAGTTCTGATTGCTCTGGCATCAATAGGCACAGCATGCGCACAGGAAACACAGTTTCTGAGCAGCAACCATTGTCTGTACCGTATACAGCAGAAGGACAAATGCCTGTTGCTGCCAGTACAGGAGAGTGCAGAAATGAGCAACATAAAGGTTATCGCCGGCAACAAACAGATGAAGTCGCTCAATGTACGACTGGCAATGAACAAGGTGGATTATTATGTTCCGCTTTATCTGGATGAATTCAATGAGGAAAAGACGTTAGCTCTTGATATTCACGTGAACGGCAACTACCGCAACGATGGTGGTATTGCCACTTTCACTTGCTGGAAGAATATCAAGAATGCAGAGAGCTTTGACACGAAAAACCGCGAACAATATCGTCCGCTCTACCATCACACCCCAGCTTACGGGTGGATGAACGACCCGAACGGAATGTTCTTCAAGGACGGTGTATGGCATCTCTACTTCCAGCATAACCCTTATGGTTCGCAGTGGGAGAACATGACATGGGGCCACTCCACATCAACCGACCTCATCCATTGGACGTTCCAAGGCGACCCGGTACAGCCCGATGCTTGGGGTTCAATATTCAGCGGCTCGTCAGTGGTAGACAAGAACAACACTGCCGGATTTGGAGAAAACGCCATCGTGGCTCTCTACACATCAGCCGGTGAGAATCAGACGCAGAGCATGGCTTACAGCACCGACAACGGAAAGACTTTCACAAAATATGATGGCAATCCGATAATAACGAGCAGCGTGCCCGACTTCCGCGATCCTCACATGTTCTGGAACGAGGATATCAAGAAATGGAACATGATTCTCGCTGCCGGTCAGCAGATGAACATCTACTCGTCTGACAATCTTAAAGACTGGAAGTTTGAAAGCTCGTTCGGAGCCGAATACGGCAGTCATGGCGGTGTATGGGAATGCCCGGATTTGATGAAGATGAAAGTACGTGGCACAGACAAAGAGAAATGGATGCTTGTGTGCAACATAAATCCTGGAGGTCCTTCCGGAGGTTCGGCAACACAATATTTTGTTGGTGACTTCGACGGACATAAATTTACTTGCGAATCGAAACCGGAAGTGACAAAATGGATGGACTATGGTAAAGACCACTATGCCACCGTTACTTTCGACAATGCTCCCAACGGCAGACACGTGGCTTTGGCATGGATGAGCAACTGGCAGTATGCCAATCAGGTGCCTACGTTGCAGTATCGTTCTGCCAACTCCATTCCTCGCGACTTGGGACTCTTCGAATATAAAGGCAACACTTATTGCAGCGTTACTCCATCAGAAGAGATTACTGCTGCACGAAGTAAAAAACCATCAAAGTCTTTGAGCGAAGCTTGCGAAATGGTGGTCAATCTGAAGGGTGATGCCACGATTACGCTGAGCAACAGCAAGGGCGAGAAGGTGGTCATGACATATAAGGCAAAGGACGAAACATTCTCGATGGACCGCACACTAAGCGGAAAGACCGATTTCAGCAGCGACTTTGCTGCCATAACTACAGCCCCTGTATATGGCAAGATGAACAAGCTGCGCATATTCATCGACAAGAGCAGTATTGAGGTGTTCGACAACGACGGAAAGATGGCTATGACAAACCTTGTGTTCCCAACAAAACCTTACGACAAGGTAACGATAAAGGGCAAGACAAAGAAATATGCAGTATATAAACTGAAATAATGAACTTATATAAAACAGAATAAAATGAGTAAATCTGCTAAACTTACCCTCATCCCGGTGATGCTCTGTTTCTTCGCCATGGGATTCGTAGATATGGTAGGCATCGCCTCCAACTACGTGAAAGAAGACCTCAACCTGAATGACGCTACGGCAAACATGTTCCCGTCGCTCGTCTTCTTCTGGTTCCTCCTGTTCAGTGTGCCCACGGGCATGCTTATGAGCAAGATCGGCAAGAAGAACACCGTGTTGCTCTCGCTCGCCGTGACCACAGTGTCGCTCCTTCTGCCGCTCTTCGGCGAGAACTTCACACTGATGCTCGTGTCGTTCTCCCTGCTCGGCATAGGCAACACTCTGATGCAGACGTCGCTCAACCCACTGGTGTCTGTCGTTATAAAGGGCAACCTCGCCTCAACGCTCACCTTCGGACAGTTCGTTAAGGCGATAGCCTCATTCCTTGCTCCATACATAGCCATGTGGGGAGCCATTGCTACAATACCGAGCTTCGGCTTCGGATGGAGGATACTCTTCCCCATATATATGATAATAGGTATGGTGGCTGCCGCTGCCCTTTGCGTCACATCCATTCCGGAAGAGCACAACGAGGGTAAGGCTACCGGCATAATGGACAGTGTGCGGTTGCTCGGCAGACCTATCGTGCTGCTTTCCTTCATCGGCATCATGTGTCATGTGGGCATCGACGTAGGTACCAACACCACAGCTCCGAAGATTCTCATCGAGCGTCTCGGATGGTCTCTCAACGAGGCAGCCTTCGCCACATCCCTCTATTTCATCTTCAGAACCTTGGGATGTCTGACGGGTTCGTTCTTCCTCCGTGTGATGAAGGCGCGCACATTCTTCATCATCAGCGTGGTGATGATGGCGCTGAGTATGGCTGGAATGTTCGTAGGAACAAGCAAAGTCATTCTTTATGCAGCAATAGCTCTTGTGGGATACGGCAACTCCAACATCTTCTCCATCGTCTTCTCGCAGGCTCTCATCTCGGTGCCTGAGCATAAGAACGAGGTGAGCGGACTGATGGTTATGGGTCTCTTCGGAGGTACGGTGTTCCCTCTCCTGATGGGATTCGCCAGCGACGCCATCGGACAGGTTGGTGCTGTGGCTGTAATGGCAGCCGGAGTGGTTTATCTGTTCACATATATAAATAAGGTGAAACAATAACTTGTACGAGAAACCGTTATAATAATAGGGAATTCAGATACACGATATAAATAAACTCAGATATACGACTATGAAAGATAAATATGTAGTAGGACTTGGCGAGGCTCTTTGGGACGTCTTGCCTGATGGAAAGAAACTTGGTGGCGCACCGGCAAACTTCGCTTATCATGCCGGACAGTTTGGCCTCAACTCCATTGCTGTGAGTGCCCTCGGCGAGGACAAACTTGCAGAAGAGACTATAGAGCAGTTGGAAGGAAAAGGACTCAACTATGTAATGCCACGCGTGCCTTATCCAACAGGTACCGTACAGGTGGAGCTTGATGATGAAGGTATTCCGACATACGACATCAAGGAGAATGTGGCTTGGGACAACATTCCTTTCACCGACGAGGTGAAGGCTGTGGCTGAAAACACGCTTGCCGTATGCTGGGGCTCGCTGGCACAGCGCAATGTGGTGAGCCGCGAGACCATCTACAAGTTCCTCGACAATACACCGAAAGACTGCCTTAAGATTTTCGACATCAACCTGCGACAGAACTTCTATACCAAGGATGTGATCTGCGAATCTATGAAACGCTGCAACATACTGAAGATTAACGACGAGGAACTGATACAGATAGGCAGGATGTTCGGCTATCCGGGTCTGGACATAGAGAACAAATGCTGGCTCATACTCGGCAAGTACAACCTCGACATGCTGGTGCTCACGTGTGGCGTGAACGGCAGCTATGTGTTCACTCCGGGCTGTGTGTCATATCAGGAAACGCCCCGGGTGGAAGTGGCAGACACTGTAGGTGCCGGCGACTCGTTCACCGGTTCGTTCTGTGCAGCAATCCTCAGCGGAAAGACTGTAAGGGAAGCACATAAGCTCGCCGTTGAAGTGAGCGCCTATGTGTGCACCCAGAACGGTGCGATGCCCGACATAAAGGAACATTTCGAAATCTAAGCAATAAAGCAAAAGCCATATACTCTAAATGGCAGGCTTTATGCAGCAAAAAAGGGTCCATACGAAGTCAAGAACAGTTGATTTTGTATGGACCCTTTGGTTTTTATCTTACTATCGGTTGCAGGAAAGTTGTGACATCAGCGTTTATCAACAAACTGAGAGAATCTCTCCAGCCCTTCTTTTACGAGCTGTCGCGGACAGGCGAGGTTCCAACGCATGAAGCCTTCGCCTTCCTTACCGTACATGCTGCCGGCATTGAGCCATAGTTTGGCTTCCTTCATGAGTTCCTCTTCGAGTTCTTCCGACGGGATGCCGAGGCTCCGGCAGTCCATCCATGCGAGATAGGTGCCTTCGAGCGGTGCCACAGGCAACTGGGGCAGATGCTCCTCACAGTAGTCCTTGAAGAAGAGATAGTTGCCGTGGATATACTGGAGCAGCTGATTGAGCCATTCCTCTCCCTCGTTGTATGCGGCGATGGTGGCAATCACGCCAAACGGATTCACGTCACATACCTCGTTGATGTTTATCGCCTTGTCGATGCGCTGTCGCCACTTGTCGTTCTCCACGATGATGTTGGCAATCTGCAGTCCGGCGATGTTGAACGCCTTGCTCGGTGCAACGCAGGTGACGGAATGCTTCTGGAACTCTTCCGACACGGAGGCAAACGGTGTGTAGGTGAATCCAGGGTGTACCAGTTCGCAGTGGATTTCGTCGGCCACCACGACAACATTGTTCTTGATGCAGATGTCGCCTATGCGTCGCAGCTCCTCCCTTGTCCACACTCGTCCCGAGGGGTTGTGCGGATTGCAGAGCAGCATAAGGGTGGTCTTCGGGTCGGCGGCACGACGCTCCAGGTCTTCATAGTCGATGGAGAAAGTGTTGTTCTCATACCTCAATGCACAGCTGTCCAGTTCGCATCCGTTATTCCTGATAGAGGAGAAGAAGCAGTTGTATACCGGAGTTAGGGTCAGCACTTTATCACCCACATTGGTCAACGCCTTTATCACGGCAGACAATGCCGGAACTACTCCCGACGTATATATGAACCATTCGCGCCTCGGCTTCCAATGGTGGCGCCGGCTGAACCATGAGATTACCGCATCGTAGTATTCCTCCGGCACACGGGTGTAGCCGAATATACCGTGCTCCACGCGTTTCTTCAGGGCGTTGATGATGCAGGGGGCGGTAGGGAAATCCATGTCGGCAACCCACATCGGCAGCACCTCCTTGTCGTCGGTGCTGTCCCATTTGTATGAGTTTGTGCCGCGTCGCGGCGTTACCTTGTCGAAATCATATTTCATATTCGTCATTTTCTTTCCTCAATCACGCAGTCGGCAGGCTGCTTGATGTTCTCGTCGATGGTAATGGAACCGATTTTGTCGGCAACGATGCGTCCCGACATAGGGTTCTTGATGTTCGCGATGCTGCCCTTGATGTCGGCATTCAGTGTGGAGTATTCAAATGCGCGGTCGCAGTCTTCGCCGAAGGTGCAGTTCTCGAGAATGAGGTCGTGGGCATAGCAGAGGGGCTGCTCGCCGGTGATGTGGCAGTTCACGAGCCGCAGGTTCCTTGAGTGCCATCCCAGGTATTCGCCGTTCAGCTCGGAGTCGTACACGGTAACGTTATCCACCTCCCAGAAAGCATCCTTCGTTGTAATCTTCGCATTATGCACCTCGATGTTTCTTGCATACTGGAACACGTATTTGCTGTCGCTCTCCAATCCATCAACATAAACGTCATGGCTGAACATGAATGGATAGGTGCCGCCGTGCATCTTCAGGTTCTCTATGCGTATGTTGTCGCAACGCCAGAACACCTCGTCGGCATCGTTCATCGTTACGTTCTTCAGTTCGAGATGGCTCATCTCGCGAAACATCTTAGGCGCGTCGATAACCGTGTCGCGCATCTTCAGATGGTCGCAATACCACAGGGCTGAACGTCCGCCGACAGCGAAGTAGCAGTTTTCTATTTCAAACCCATGGACATGCCAGAAAGGATAGTTACCCTCGAAACGGCAGTTGGTCGCCTTTATGTTGCTGCATTCCTTTATTGCCGACTCGCCCTCAGTGATGAGCACGTTGTCGATATGCAGGTCGTGAGAAGCGAACAGTGGGCGTTCGCCTCCGAATTGTTTGTCTTTTATGATTTGCATGATGTCGTATGTTGTTTTTATTTGTTTGATTCCGTTTTGTTGTATCTTTGTAGTTGTCCGCTGCAAAGTTATACATTATTTCCATAAGTGCAATTACCATTATTGCTGAAAATAGTATATATTCATCGAAACAATTGCTGATAGTTATATTCCTTTACTGACGTTTCCTTCTATAGAAACTTTGGGCACAGTTTTGGGCACTGTGCTTGCCCACTTGGGGCACGGTGCTTTCTCACTTGGGGCAAGGTGCTTGCCCCACTTGGGCAAGGTGCTTGCCCGTTTCTTGATGTTTTGATATGCTTTCCAATGGATGTGATTCGGCAATTTCAAGAACACGCAAGAGCATACAAGCGATATACCAAGATAAAACTGGCTGCGCAAAGAAACTGTTCTCTATTCATAATTCTGAACCATGAAAAGGAATAATAATTATGGCTCAGCACATAGACTTCAGCCCCCACCTAGCCTCCCCCGAAGGGGAGGGACAGATACCATTGGCTGTTGAATATTGTCTGATTGTCATTTGTAGTTGTCTGATTATCAATCGTTTATCAATAGCGATAGTAACTGTCCCTCCCCTTCGGGGGAGGCTAGGTGGGGGCTGAAAACAATTAGGCTTAGTAATAGCTTGTCCCTTCCCATGGGGAAGGTTAGGATGGGTTATCATACGGGGGAGGTTAGGTGGGGGCTGATGACAATATTCAGATTAGTTAGTATTGCCTTGGAGTTAAGTTTGAACTTCATCAGCTTTGTGGTTTATCCAGGTTTTATTCTAAAAATCATCAGCCGATGCAATTGGCTAAGGAAAAGGGAGTGCCCCGGCACTCCCTTTTCCTTTGTCTCAACTGCTGTTTTTTAGACGTTTTTTGTCTGAAAAATCATCAGCCAATATTACCGACTGACGTTTTTTAGACATGAGCCAATATAAACACCTGTTTTTGTCAGATCACTTCACAACCACCTTGTAGCTCTCCGTGCCAACCTTCACGAACGGTAACAACGTTACCACGCCACGGGAACAGCATTGTTGCGGTTCTTTCGCAAGAAAAACGCTCAACTTCTTTTCTTTATTCTTTATGTTTTTCCGTTTTTTGCTTAACTTTGCGTATCTTAACATAAGCGGATGCGCATCCGCAGAGAAAGATACGATTAATATATACCAGAAGAGTTATGTTATATTTGTTACAGTTTGCATGTCTGATATTCATGTTTATCTGCGCATTCTTCATTGCCGTCACGCGTCTTCACGTGAGATGGATAAACCGGCGGTATGAGTGGTCGCGCTGGATGATATTCGCAGCCCTGCTTTTTATGGCGGTACACTTCTTCCTGCAGATGTACTTCGGCTTCCGCGCCACGGACGAAGATGTGGGAGCCGTCATCAATGTGCTGGTCTACCTGCCTTGCTTCACGCTTTTCTCGATGGCTATCTACAACATTGAGGCTACCCACACCAAGCGCCGTAAGATGAACCTTATCTGCGCCGCCGTATACGCCGCCATGCTTGCCGCCTTCGCTGTGGGCTACAGCTTTAGCGGCTCCCTGAACATTGGCGCATGGCTTTACGTGATGCTTGCTCTCTTTTTTGGCAATATTGTCTACTGCATATACATGATAATAATAGAGATGAACAAGCGGAAGAAACTCCTTGAGACGATGACAGCCACGGATATGCTGCCTTTTATAAGATATGCCCACGCGAGCATCGCGATGCTTTCCCTCATAGCCATATCCATGCCGTTCGCCATCCTCTCCACCAAGTCGTTGTACATAATAGGTCCGGTCGGTCTCCTCGTACTGCTTTTCTTCATCGTGAACTTTGTGGCGTTCGGCAACTGTTACGTACCTACCGAGGAGCTGCTGGATAGGGAAAGAGGCAACGGCGAAACCGACGACGAACAGACGACGGCAGAGAACTGCGCCTCGCAGTCGGCGGCTGACTGTGAGCAGTCCGCACAGCGCCTCTCAGCCGAACGCAGCGCCTTCATCCAGGCGGCGCTCGACAAGTGGTGTGCAGACATGGGCTATAAGGACAGTTCGGTCAATATGCTTACATTGTCACATTCGCTGGACATCAACAAAAACGAACTGAGCCAATTCTTCAGCCAATGCCAGAACACGACGTTCCGTATATGGCTCAGCGCGATACGTTTCAATGCTGCCAAAAAGATGATGAAGGAGTTTCCCGACTACAACAACGACATCATTTCTGCCGAATGCGGTTTCTCTTCAAGGTCATATCTTTATAGGATTTTTAAGGAAAAGGAGGGATGCACTCCTGTTGAATGGAGAGCCAAAAACTCATAAAAAACTACTGAGAAACCCTCTGTAAGGTGTCTACTTCGTAGGAAGTGGACACCTTTTTTATATGAATTGGACATTTACGCACACGAATCAGACACTTAATTTTAATGAAAAACATTAAATTTGCCCTATGAAAGAAACGTACCTATAACTCTATTGCATAAAGATAAGATCAAATCATAAACAATAATCAAAATATCTGAAAATGAAAAAAAGAAGACAACAGCAACATCCTCCATATTTGGACGGGCGGGTTGCAAGCAATTCTGTTTCTACGCGGCGTTCCATGCGAACGTCCGCGGGAAGGTTCATGCAGTTCTTCCTTTGTGTCATGATGCTGATGGCGTTCTCAGTGCAGAAGGCGTCGGCGTATGACGATTGGCAGGACAGCTGGATAAGTCAATGGTACGATGCGGAAAATGCCACTATCGTACTCGACATCCGCGTTTACCAATCGTGGGGTGGAGCAGGATCCGGCCATTGCGGATTCTGTCGTGATGACGGTTGGCTTGATGTCAGTGTGGCTGGATACGACATCCATCTCAAAGGTCCGAAAGACCAGTGGACAAGCTATGACCCTAACTCAGATCAGGTCACGGGAATCGACAAGAAATACGTACAATGGCTTGGTTTCAGAAAAACAGATGGCGACAAGGGATCTTATTTCATTAAGATCACCATTCCGCTGATACAGGACCGAATCGGAAAAGACGTATTTGTAAAATACAAGGGAGTATGGTGGCGCGAATTGAAAACGGCGACGGATCAGGGCGTTGATTTCACTGCAACCGTAGACACCCATTTCGGCTGTACGCCGACTATAATCACAAATGCCTATTATGGCGTAAATGGGAATAAGCCTGGCTATGTCATCGCATGGAAAAAAGACGGAACGGCAAAGCAGAACTCCATTGACAAAAAGGGACATTTCAGACTCTGCTATTCAAACGGTGACCCCGTGCCAAACATCTCCACTATCGATGCGAGTCTTTATAGCAGTGGAGAGTTCTTTATCCCAGTGGAGAGTCTGAATCTTGACAATCCGTCTGAATACAAGATTATACAGCACTACGAGCCGACTTATAACAATAAGGTAATTTACGAGACATCAAGCTCTGCCAATAACACCCGTCCTGCCTATCCGCAGGTGAAGGAAATCAGCGCCAACTATGATCAGGTGACGCTCAAGGCGAAGGTGAACTGGAATCTCAGTGCGGCTCCGACGCAGAACTGCATTGAGGACAATATGGTGCTCACAATCAAGAGTACGAATAGGACGACAAATGCTGTGGAGACAACCACACAGAATATCAAGTATATGGCTGGTAAGACAGCATACAGCTATGAGTTTGACGTACCTTTAGGCGAGAGCCTGAATTATGAATTCAGCATTAAGCGTTCGCATACAGGCAACTCTGATGTATGGAACAACGCTTTCAGCAAGCAGACCTCTCTCTCGGCTTCTGCAAAGCACAGCAATGTTACGGCAGGTTCTGTACATGCTAAGCTTAGTGAAGACGACCAGACTGCCACTATCACTTGGCAGACTGAGGGCGACATCTGGAGTTCGGGCACCAAAGCGGTGCTTACACGTGTGAACGTTACGACCAATACTACTGACAACATTGAGCTGTCGAAGGAAGAATTCCTCAGCGGCAAGTATGTTGACGACATGATAATGGTGTGCAACGAATATCGTTACCGCCTTACTGTGAAGCCTGCCGAGGCTTACGGCACTCTGCCTACGGTGGCTGCTCCGGAGTCAATCATGCCCACAAGCATAGGCAATCTTGTTGCGTTCACAGCCGGCAAGGGATATTATTCTGATCGCGTGGAACTGGCATGGAGCAGCAAGGGCAACTTTGAGCGCTTCGTAATCAACCGCAAGGAGCATGGCGCTCCTGATACAGACTATAAGCAGATAGCCGTTACTGAGGGCAACGAGGCTCAGAACGACTATTACTATAACGACGTGAACGCCATTCCCGGCATTGTCTACGACTATCGTATCAAGGGACAGGTGATGTGCTCTGGCAATCTGCTTGAGAGCGACGAGGAACTTACTGACGTTGGTTTCCGCACACCTACGGGCGACATCTACGGCCGCGTAACATTCGAAAACGGACAGGCAGTGGCTGGAGCAAAGGTTACAGCTGAGCCTACCGAAGGCTCTGGCGTTCCCGGCAAGTCGTACGTTTTCAGCGGTGCGTCAAAGCTTACCGTCGACAACGAGTCGCTCTTGAAGGACGCTACGAAGGCTGCAACACTCCAGGCATGGGTACGAGCAGACAAGGAAGGTACTATCATCGAGAAGCCGGGCATGTACAAGCTGGCATACAACAACCAGTATATTGAGTTCACGGTAGGCTCTCAGACACTGAAGACTTCGAAGAAACTCAAGGACTACGCTTCTTCGGCACAGTTCGTGCATCTCTCAGCCGTGGCAAGTGCTACACACCTTATTGTATATATAAACGGTAAGGCAGTGGCAGAAGCCAAGCGTACGGCTCAGATTACGGGCAACGACAATAAGGTGGTGATTGGTGAAGGCTTCACCGGAGCCATCGACGAAGTTCGTATCTGGAACAAGGCGCTCAATGCTGACACCCTCGCCAACGACTACGACCGCTATATCGTAGGTAATGAGGACGGCCTGCAGGCTTACTACACCTTCGACTATTCGGTAGACAACGCCTTCTACGACATATCGTACAAGGGCACCAAGTACAACATGAACCATGGTGTGGCTACGGATGTTACTATCAGTTCGAAAGACATTCCTACTTCTGCACAGCTCGGCTACAGCAGCTACACAGCTGTAGACGGTTCATACCAGATTCGTTCGCTGCCCTACACCGGCAACGGAACCACTTATATGATTGTGCCTACTCTTGGCATACATCAGTTTGCGTCGGCTAAGGAGCTGCGCCTCATCAACTCGCAGTCACAGAGCCACACCGTGAACTTCACGGATAAGTCGTCGTTCAACATTTCGGGTAAGGTGATGTATAAGGGTGGCAACGTGCCCGTTGAGGGCGTGTCGTTCGCCGTGGATGGCGTCACCGTAATGGACGGCAAGAGCAACATTGTGAAGACCGACTCGCACGGACAGTTCACTATCAGCGTGCCCGTAGGACAGCACGAGGTGAAGGCTGTGCTTGCCAACCATACGTTCGAGAACGGCGGCAAGCTGACCAACCCCGACGGCACCGACCGCAACTATCAGGACGACGACGGCGGCTTCGAAATCTTTGACGTTACAACCGTACGCTACATCGGACGCGTAGCTGGTGGTAAGAAGCAGGAGGCGCTCCCCGTGGGTCACTCGCTCTCGAAGAACAACCTCGCTGACGACGTACGCATCGAACTCACCTATCCGAACGATAATTACAAGATGACAACTGAAGCTCGCGAGACTACACTCAATCACGTCAAGGGCGCATACGTAAGCAAGCAGCACCAGAACCGCGTAGCTTACAATGGCAACAAGATTACTATCTATCCTGACGCAGAAACGGGTGAGTTCTATGCCGACCTCATTCCTGAGAAGTATAAGATTAATGTAGTAGTGCCTGGTCATGACAAAATCCCGGGCAGTGGCGACGACCTCAACTTGAGCAACGAGTTTGCAAAGCAGAGCGAGGTGAATGCTTATGTCGACTCTATCTCTACGCAGGGCAAGTATGTCAATTGCAGCGACACTGTATATTACAACAAGAAGCAGCAGTTCATCAAGCGCTACACTCCGTCAATCATCGTGAAGGAGAAGGTGAAGGGTAAGCTTCAGGACTTCTTCGGAAAGGAAGAACTCAGCATCGCTACCCTCGACCAAACAAAGACTATAAGGGTAAAGACCTACAATCCTGATAATGCTGCACAGCCTTACACACTCGGCGTGCCGGTGTATGAGCAGGGACAATACGTCACTTATCACATCACCACAGCGGAGGTGTACGAATATAAGGATAAGGACGGCAGACGTAAGGATGGCGTTAAGGAGGACATCGTGCCAACGCCTGAGGCTAAACTGTCATTCAGTAGAGGCGACATTGCGTACGGAACGCAAGAAGACATCACTACTGACGAGAACGGTGAGGCTGAATGGACTTTCCAGGTTAACAACCCGGAAATGACTTCGGCTCTGCGCTCAGCAGCTATGGATATGACCTACAGCGAAAACAGCGAAAGCACATCTTCTACAACAATCAACTGGAAGGGTGGCTTTGACGGCAAGGGAAATACTAAGGCTATCGTAATTGGTGCAAAGACTCTGGGATCGGACTTCGTTACGAACGGACCCGACAAGGTGCTCTTCGTGCTGCGCGACCCACCGGGAAGCAACTCTTATGCTTATCTTGAGAAGGGTGTGACAGTTACTTCTACAAGTACATATGAGGGAAATGTCACTAACGAGGGAGTATTGAACAACGAGGCAAAGGTTGGTGCCAAGGTCATCACCTTCACCGGTCTTGGTGCCGGAGTGGTGAACGAGAACGACGTGAAGAACGAATTCTCATTCGGTGCTTCTCACAGTGAGACAATCGGTGGTACAGACTCTGACACTAAGACGATGACCACTACCACACGCTTCGAGACAAGTAGCGACCCGCAGTATGTAGGAAGCGACGGCGACCTCTTCGTTGGCTATTCTACCAATATCGGTGTAGGCAAGACCGAAAACATCGCCGTTACTACACGTGAGATGTATCAGGCCAATCCTTCAGAATACGAACTGTTCAGCAATGTTACTCCCGAAAACAGTGAATATCTGCTTGTGAAGACTACTGGTCTGGGACTTTCGCAGAAGTATGGCACTATGTTCACCTATCCGCAGGTGCACATCGAGCAGGTGCTGTTGCCCAAACTTGAGGATGTACGCAACAAGTTGCTGCATCAGCCAGCTGAAGGTATCGACTTCCAGGCAATGGCTGACAACACCAAACTCCCAGTATACGTTTCGAAGTTGGCAGCTGACGATCCTAACTTCGGCAAGAGCAACAACGACAAGGTGTTTAAGGGTGCCAATGCCACCGACCCGATTGACGGACCAAGTTACAAGATCTACACTCCGGCAGGACAGCCGTTGAAGGAGGATACTATCATGTTCCTCAATCAGTCGATTGACAACTGGAAGATGCAGCTTCGCAATAACGAGGAACAGAAGGTGAAGGCAGAACTCATGCAGAACCATTCGTTCCAGGGCGGTGCTTCTTACGAATACTCTGAGGAGTATGAGGTTGGACGCTCGGAGACTCAACGCTTCTCTATCTTGATTGGCGCTCAGTTCACCAACAACTTCGGATGGACACTCAATGGCACTGGTATGGTGCTCACTGTAGACGAGAGCCTTACCACCGAACACGGCGGCGAGTTCTCAACTGAGGAAACTGCACGCCACTGCAAGGGCTACGTGCTCGCAGAGGAAGGCTCTGACTACATCTCTGTAGACGTATGCCGCGAGGCAGGATACAAGAACGGCGACCAGTACATCAAGTACAAGGACATGAAGGATGAAAAGGGACAGACCTTCTCTACATTCATCTTCAAGACCCGTGGCGGCGCTACGTCTTGTCCGTTCGAGGGCGAATACAAGACCAAGTATTACGAACCGGGACAGCACGTCATCAATGAGGCTACCGTTCAGATGGAAGTTCCGGAGATAACCGTTGAAAAGGACTTCATCGATAATGTTCCTTCTGGCAAGTCGGCTTACTTCACGCTCTATCTGCGCAACAACTCTGAGTCGCAGGACGACAACTGGTATAACCTCGTTATTGACGATGCCAGCAATCCTAACGGAGCACAGCTGCTCATCGATGGCGCACCGATCGGCAACGGCAGAGCATTGCTCGTACCGGCAGGCGGAACACTCACCAAGACACTCGAGGTGCGCAAGGGTTCGGTGATGAACTACGACAATCTCCGACTGATGCTTCAGTCGCAGTGTCAGTGTGACCCCACCGACTTCCAGGATGAAATATATGACGACGTGACGTTCAGCGTACACTTCACTCCCTCGGCTACTGACGTGAACCTGAAGAAGCCTACCGACAACTGGACATACAACACCAAGTTGGCAACAGCGGAGGTGAACGGCGTGCAGAAGCATTACATGGACGTAGTGATTGACGGATTCGATGTGAACTATGACAACTTCCATCGCATCATGCTTCAGTTCAAGCCGTCGTCGGGCAGCGACAACGACTGGACAACGCTCATGAGCTACTACAACGACCAGACTCTCTTCGACCAGGCAGTGAAGAATGGTATGAATGCAGAGATGATCAAGGCTGCTGATGCCGGTACTATCAAGTATCGCTGGTTTATGGACGACCAGCAGGATCAGCGTTACGACCTGCGCACTGTAGGTACGAGCATGATCAACAATGAAGAGGTATACAACTATTCTGCCGTACACAGCGGCATCAAGGATATGTATAACCCGCGCCTATTCGGTAGCGCACAGCCAGCTAATGGTGTACTGACGGTCAACGACGAGGTGAAGCTCACATTCAACGAGCCTATAGCCGACGGACTCCTCACCGACAACAACTTCTCGGTGACAGGTATACGCAACGGCGCACAGACCGACCATAGCGTAAGCGTACGTCTTGACGGAAAGAACGACGAACTCGTGTCTGAGTTCCAGCGCAACTGGAGTGGCAAGAACCTCACCATCGAGATGTGGACTCTTGCAGACAAGCCTCAGGACGCTGTGCTCTTCAGCCAGGGCAACGCCAACAGTGCGATAGAGCTTGCAACGACGAGCGACAACCGCTTGAAGGTGAAGGTGGCTGATAAGACCATCGTCAGCGACAAGGCGTTCGACTACGAGCAGGGCACATGGGCACACGTGGCTCTTGTATATAATAATGAAGGAAACGTGTCGGCTTACTATAACTACGAACAGCTTATCAGCGCAGCTGAGGTGGGCGAGTACAATGGCGAGGGCGCTTACGTGTTCGGAGCCAGCGTAGACGGAAGCGGACACTTCGCAGGCAAGATGCACGGCGCCCGTATTTGGGACAAGGTAGTCACACCAGCACGTCTGCAGACCAACTCGCTGACAATGCTCTCAGGAGCCGAAAGCAATCTCATTGCTTACTATCCTATGTCAGAAGCTAAGGGCAGCGTTCTTGCCGACAAGGCACACGGTGCTAACCTTGAGATGCGAGGCGGCGAATGGGCTAACCCCGAGGGACGCGCAGCAGCGTTCAACGGTAAGGACCAGTATCTGAAGCTCTCTTCGGGCAGTTCATGTGTCGTAGACAACAGCATGGACTACACCATCGAGACATGGTTCAAGGCCGACGAGGCTCAGCAGACGGCTACCATCATCTCTAACGGACGCGGCGACGGCGAGGACATGGGCGGTTCGCTCAATCTCTTCGCTCTCAATCTGGAGGAAGGCCGTCTGGTGTTCCACAACAACGGTGTGCGTGTGGCGTGCGACGGTAGCTACGCCGACAACGACTGGCACCACGTAGCTGTAGCTGTCAACCGTACAAGCGGACGCGGACAGATATACGTGGACGGCAAGCTGAACACTTACTTCGAGGCAGCCGACCTTGGTGGCATAGCTGCGGCTTACATACATCTCGGCGCTCGTGTGTGGACTCCTGCCGACAACCTGCAGCAGGAGAAGGCAGACAACTTCTTCAAGGGCGAGATTGACGAGGTGCGTGTATGGAATCTCTACAAGAGCGAAACGCTCGTGGAGAACGGCAACAGCAACCGTCTTGACGGCACTGAGAAGGGACTCTTGGCTTACTATCCGTTTGAGACATACATCGAATGGCAGGGCGTGAAGGAACTGCAGTTCTCTCTGAAAGACCAGAAGCAGCAGGCTGACCCGACGCAGCAGGTGCCTGACGCAGTTGCGGTAGGCGGCGATGTCGAGACCAAGACCTCTGCACCCGTCAAGGCAAAGGGACCGGAGAGCAAGCTGCTCTACGACTTCGTAGTGAACAACGACGCGCTCATCATCAATCTGAAGGAGCCTTACGAGCGCATAGAGAAGACTATCGTGAAGTTCACGGTGGACGGCGTGCGCGACAAGAACGGCAACGAGATTCTCTCGCCGATAACATGGAGCGCATTCATCGACCGCAACCAGCTGAAGTGGAGCGACCGGGCTCTCACCGTAGTGAAGAAGCTCAACGAGGAGAAGACCATCAAGGTGAAGGCACTCAACAACGGCGGTTCAATCGAACACTTCACCGTAGAGAACCTTCCTTCATGGCTTGAGGCAGAACCGGCAAGCGGCACCATCGACCCGACAGCGTCGCAGGACATCGTGCTGACTATCGACCCGAGTCTGAACATCGGCACATACGACGAGACGCTCTATCTGCGTGGCGACAACAACGTGGTGGAGGCTCTGCAGCTCACGGTGAAGGTAGAGGGCGAGAAGCCCGACTGGACGGTGAACGCCGCCGACTTCAAGTATAATATGTCTGTCTTCGGCAAGCTGTATATCAATAAGGTATACTCTTCTGACGACGAGGACATGCTTGCTGCGTTCAGCGGCGGAAAGTGCGTAGGCGTATGCAACAACCGCTACTACAAGCAGAACGACATGTACTACGCCATGCTCACGGTCTACTCTAACGACGTAAGCAGCGACAACCTCGAGTTCCGCATCTGGGACGCAAGCACCGGACAGACCTACATAGCCGAGAGCGAGAAGCCGATAAGCTTCGAGAATAACGCCGTAGTGGGCAGTCCGTCGCAGCCAGTGCTCTTCACGGCGAAGGACTATCGTGTGCAGAACATCACGCTGAACGAGGGATGGACGTGGATATCGACGAACATCGCATCCGACAAACTCTCCGATCTTAACAAGCTGCTTGCCGACGGCAAGTGGACATCAGACGACCAGGTGAAGAACGAGCAGTACGGCTTCGCATCGTGGACAAAGCGCAACGGATGGATGGGACAGCTCACCGCCATCGACAACGACCAGATGTATCTCGTACACAGTTCGCAGCCGCAGAGCCTGCATATCTCAGGACCGGCGGTTGACCCCACCTCGCACAAGCTCACCATACGCGGAGCAAAGGCAGACGGCACAGCGCGCTGGAACTACATCTCGTATCTGCCTTCAGACAACTTCACGCTGAATGAGGCTCTCGCCGGCTACGACGCCAAGGAAGGCGACATCGTGAAGTCGCAGACGCAGATGGCTATGTACAGCGGCAATCTGGGATGGATAGGCAGTCTGACGTACATGGAGAACGGCAAGGGATACATGCTCCAGCGCCAGTCGCAGGACGACGCTCAGCTGCAGTATCCGTCGAAGACTTCTGTAGGACGCAAGACTAAGGCTGCGATGGCAGCTGCCAAGAACGCTGACGGCACAAACGCTTACTTCCCCTACTCAGCCAACATGACGGCAGTGGTAGAGGTGGAAGGCGTAGAGCTGCAGCAGGGCGACCGCCTTGTGAGCTACGTAGCAGGCGAGCCGCGCGGCTATGCCGAGGCTATAGCTCTGCCCGACGGCAGAACCGTCTTCATGCTCACCATCGGTGGCGACAAGCCCGAGGCTGTTGACTTCACTGTAGAGCGCGACGGCGACGTCGTAGCCAAGGCACCGAGCGCTGTAAGCTATGCTGCCAACAGCAATGTGGGCACCCTCAGCGAGCCGATGCGCATCAGCTTCCTCGGCACCGAGGGCGGACTCTACATCTATCCGTCGCCGTTCTACTCGCAGCTGAAGATACGTGCCACTGTCGACCGCGACGCCAATACAGATGTATACGTCAGCGACATGAGCGGCAAGCGTATCGTGGCATGGAACGACTGCAACGCTGGCGGCAATGTAGACATCACATGGAACGCCGGCAACACGGTTCCGGCTGGTGTGTATATCGTCAGCATCGCCGTAGACGGCAACGTTTATTCGATGAAGGCTATCAAGAAGTAATATTTTAAAAAGAAAGACTATATGAAATATATAAAGTATTCGTTTCTCGCCGCATTGGGCTTACTCTTCGCACAATGCACCGAAGAGGGCGACAAGACTTATCCGCAACAACCCGCTCCCCAGTGGAGCGTGGTTGAGGAGGACTTCGTAAGCGAGACTCCAACATGGCAGGTGGCGTCTGCCACTCCTGCTTCCGCCCCGATGTGGCGAGCCGACTTCAGCGGCAACGATCAGGCGCCGTTGTGGAGCGACCCCGACAAGAGTGTCTATCCGATGAGCATGACTGCCGTAGTGCGTCTCTCGCCGGTGCTCGAAACGCTTGCCACCGACGGCGACAAGATGGCTGCCTTCATTGGCGGCGAGTGTCGCGGCGTGGCTAAGACGGTGATGAACGACGGCGTGCGCCTCTTCTTCATCCACGTGAAGGCGCCGTCGAGCGAGAACGGCAATGTGGAGTTCCGCTATTACAGTGCTGCCGCCAAGCGCACGTATGTCTCCGTAGCGTCAGACGTCAGATATGAGGTCGACAAGATTTACGGCACAGCCGACGCGCCCGCCTATCCCGACTTCGAGCAGTCGGGACCCTTCCCCGTACCTACCAAGGTATGGGTGAAGGTGGACAAGGCGAAGCTGCCCTTCAACGTAGCTGCAGGCGACGAGCTGCAGGCGTTTGTGGGCGACGAGTGTCGCGGCATAAAGCACGTGGAGAGCGAGGCTGATATGCTCTACTGGTACGACATCCTCGGACGTGCCGAGGGCGAGCAGGTGATATTCCGCTATTACAGCGCGGAGAAGAAGCAGGTGTTCGTTTCCGAGCAGTCCTTCGTTATCGGCAAGCGCGGTTCGGTGGTTGGTTCTGAGGAACAGCCGCAGACTCTCAGCTTCGTGCCGCAAGGCAGCATGACCGCTTATCTCACCCTCGACGCCCTCACAGCCGCCTATGCCGACAAGACGGGCGACCGCTTTGCGGCGTTCATTGGCAATGTGTGCGCCGGCGTGGGCGAACTTGTGGGCGAGCAGGACGGCAGACCGGTATACAAGATGGTGGTCAACGGCGTCAGCTCACAGGCGGCGTCTGTAGACATACGCTATTACAGCCATCGCAACAGCTACGTGTTCACGGCTCCTGCATGCCTCGCCTTCGCCGACGGCAAGGTGGAGGCTTCGCCCGAGCAGCCGCTCACCCTGCCTCTCGTTCTCGCCGGCAAGCATCCGCTCAAGATGACAGCTTGTGTGGCATTGCCTCAGAACATCGTGCGCCAGGCAACGGCAGACGACCTGATGGCTGCATTCGTGGGCGCAGAATGTCGCGGCATGGCAAAGGCAGAACAGGCGGAGAACGGCGAGTATGTCTTCCGCATGGAGATAAACGGCAGCATGGGAGCGGAGGAACCCGTTACGCTGAAGTATTATGCCGCACGCAACAAGTGTCTCTATCAGGCTGTCTCGGCTTTCACGTTTGCCGGCGGCGCAAGCTACGGCACAGCTGGCGAGCCCAGCAGACCTGCTTTCCTCATTGTTGAATAAGCTTAAAACCTATCTGTATATATGAATAAGAAAACTATAATAAGCATGGTGCTGGGGTGCATGTCGCTGCTCCCGGCATCTGCGCAGAACGGATGGTTCGTTGAGGCGGGCGGAGGCGTGCAGACTATCTTCTCGAGCGATGCCGGCAAGCTGCACTTCGGCAAGCGTCTCACTCCTTCATACCACGTCGGCGTCGGCAAGTGGATCACTCCGGCTTACGCCCTGCGCCTGCAGATTGGCGGCTATGCGCTCAACGGCATGTCCACATCCGAAGGACTCTATCTGCGCGACCCGCAGACCGACGGCTCTATATACGGCCCTCACGACCCCGTTATCGACAATGTGACGGTCCGCCCCGACGGCACCTATCGCCATTATCTGCGTTACGTCAACGCTCATGCCGACTTCATGGTGAGCCTCTCGCGTCTGCTCTTCCGCAGCGAGGGCCGCTTCGATGTGCTTCCGGCTGTAGGATTGGGCTACGCCCGCACCTTCGCCTATCGCGGCACGGCGGACGCCAACTCGCTCACAGCCAACTTCTCTATAGCCGCCAAGTACAGCGTGCTGAAGTGCATGGATGTAAACCTTGAGATAGCTTCGGCTCTCATGCCCGACCATTTCGACGGTCGCATCACTGGTCGCAAGTACGAGCCGACGCTCGGTGCAACGCTCGGACTGACCTATCGCTTCAACGCCTCAAAGCCTTGCGCCAAGAAGCAGCGCTGCCATAAGCTCCGTCGTGAAGCCGTGGTCGACACGGTGTACGTGAAGGAGCGGATAGTGGAGCGTCCCGTCTTTAAGGACCGCATAGTGGAGAAGCCGGTTGCGAAGAAACAGGAAGCGTTCCGTCTCGCCTCGGTCAGCTTCGCTTGCGCTTCCGCCAAGCCAGAGAAGAAGCAGGACATAGTGTTTGAGAACATCGTCGAATATCTCAAGCAGAACCCTTCTGCCCGCATCCGTCTCGACGGCTATGCCGACAAAGCCACAGGCAAGGCGCGCACCAACTTGATGCTTTCCATACGCCGCACCGACAGCGTGCGTAATATCCTCATAGAGCGTTACGGCATCGCTCCGTCGCGCATCGAGGCGCAAGGCATCGGCAGCAATGCGCAGCCATACGAAGATAACGATCTTAATCGCGTAGTGATTGTAACAGCACTGCCCGAGTGATGCGTGTTTAGTAAAAAGAAAAAGGGGATATTTCTTCAGAAAAAGGAAGAACTTCTTTAAGAGAAAGGGGAGATTTCTTCAGCCCCAAGCACATTACCGCAGCGTGGTACTTCTGTTTCCGCAATGCGGTAATGATATTTTCGCTACGCGGTAATGATATTTTCGCTACGCGGTAATCTTGTTTCCAGTCTGCGTTAATCGCATTGACAGGCTGGCAGATGGCTTGTTAAGGCTGGGGGATAGGCTGGTAGATAACCCGATTATCGAGTTATCTGCCAGCCTTTATTTTGCTTATATACAACGAGTTATGTCGAAACTGGAAGATATGGCAGATTTTTTCACGTACATTCAACTATTTT
>ERZ809074.1633-NODE-1633-length-28137-cov-5.441101_pt1 | contig 28137 bp, 27 predicted proteins | sample MGYA00520795_ERZ809074 | MGnify/ENA primary metagenome ERZ809074 (study PRJEB31570, sample SAMEA3212989) | Homo sapiens | biome: human-gut; feature: human gut; material: fecal | place: Sweden | collected 2011 ...
GCGGCATCTCTTCAAGCGTCAGGCTGGCCTTGCGCTCCTGGTTGCCGCGCTGGACGGTCAATTCAATCTTGTCGCCGACGCTGTGCTCGGCAATCTTGGCGCGCAGGTCGGAGACGCCCTTGATCTCATCGCCATCGATGGCGGTGATGACATCACCCTTATGCAGGCCAGCCTTGCTGGCCGGGCCGCCGGGGACGACCTGGAAGAGGTAGACGCCTTTCTTGAGGTTCAGCTGGTAGCCGTAGCGCGCGGCGCTCTGCTGGTCAAAGATGGAGACGCCGAGGTACGGGCGCGGCACGTAGCCTTTCTCCATGATGGCGGAGATGACATTCTGCACGGCGTTCGACGGGATGGCGAGGCCGATGCCCTCGACGCCGTTGGCGACAATCTTGGCACTGTTGATGCCGATGACCTTGCCGTCCATGTTGACGAGCGCGCCGCCGGAGTTGCCCGGGTTGATGGCGGCGTCGGTCTGCACGAGCTTGATGCGCGCGTCACCGTCGCCGAGCGTGCGGTTGAGGGCGCTGACAACGCCGCTCGTCACGCTGCCCTGGAACTCAAGGCCCATCGGGTTGCCGATGGCAATGACGGACTCGCCGACGACCGTCGCGTCGGAGTCGCCGAAGTCGGCTGTCGGCAGGTTGCCGTCATCGACCTGTACGACGGCGAGGTCCGTGAGCGCATCAGCACCGACGAGCTTGCCCGGCAGGCTGCGGCCGTCAGAGAGGGAGACGATGAGCTCGCTCGCGCCGTCGACGACGTGGTTGTTCGTCACGATGTAGCTCTTGCCGCCGTCGTTCTTGAAGATGACGCCGGAGCCGACGCCCTGGCTCTCGACTGGGTTGTTGAAGAAGTCGCGCGCGACGGCCTTGTTGGTGATGCCGACGACGGACGGTCCGACGGTTGCGGCGGCGCGGACGGTCGGCGTGTTGCGCGCGTCGGAGAGGTTGTCGAGGTTGGCCTGCTGCGTCTGCTGGGCGTTGCTCGACGAGCTCTTGGCCGGAGTCGTCGAAGAGCCGAGCGAGCAGCCCGCGAATGTCGCCGCCGACAGCGCGACGGCCAGGGCGATGGCGAGTTTCTTGGATTTATTGGCATTCAGTTTCTGAAAGAACGATTTCATGATATTCCCTCCAATCAATCGGACAATCAGTCAATCGGACGAGTCGAAGGATTGGCGATGGCGATCGTTGCTAGTTGAGCCTTACGGCATCTCTTTGTTTATCTTGAGCATACGACGTCCAAAAGGAAATCAGCTGAAAAGAGGCAACTTTTTTCTCAGAATCCGATGCGTCCGACTGCCAGAAGGTCCGACATGCGCCTTTAGATGCGAGTCGCCCGTCCCAAAAGTCCAGTACTGGACTTTTCCGGATGGGCGACTGTATCACTGCTGTTCGGCGTACTCGGGGAAGGCAATGGAATTCTCTTTGAAGATGTGGATGAAGATGTCATCGAAGAGGGCTTCCATTGTTGCGTAGGTGTGGCGGAACGTCGGGCAGGCGTCCTCAGGCGGCGTGAAGTTGTTTGTGAGTTGCTGGATTTCCTTGATGACGTCGCCTGCGCCCGTGTGCTCGTCCTCGAGCTGCTGGACGAGGTCGAGCGTCTCTTTGTCCGGGTGCGGATGCTGGCGCATCAATGGGAAGACGAGCTGCTCTTCCTTGGCGAAGTGCTCTTCGAGCTCGGCCTTGAGGCCCGCGTAGAGGTGGTGGAGGCGCGTGAGCATCTCGCCGTGATGCGGGTAGTGGACGATGAGGATCTTGTTGAGAAGATCCTCCGTCTCGGCCATGAGGCGGCGGTCCGTGACATGGTGCGTCGCCTCGAGGTCATCGAGCATCTCCGTGACCTTGAGGTCCTTGAACGACTCGATGTCCGCGTGCACATCCTTCGCCGCCGTCGGACGGGCCGCGACTTCGTTGAGCTCCGCGAGGAACTTCTCGACGTCCATGCCTTTCTCGCGGATGGCAATCGAGATGGCCTCGTGACCGCCGCAGCAGTAGTCGAGATGCAGGCCGTTGAGGAACCCAATCGTGTTCGGATGCGCCTTGACAACATCCGCGAGTGTCATATCCTTCGTGATCATACTATCGCTTCCTTTGCTATTTGTGCTATTCGTGTCGTTACAGGGGTTGTCCAACCCGTTGTTCTTGGTTCTTCGTTCTTGGAACATCTTCAGTATACGAGAGGATGAGCGTTCCTTCTGTAACATCTGCTACAGAAAGAATCTCTTGAGAGAAATTTAGCGGTGTACCATCATGATAGAAAGAAAAGATGGATGCATCATAATGTATTTCGATGATTTTCAACTCAAATAAAATAATTGCTATACAATGTTTATACAATGTAGTATAATAAAGGTAAAAGAAGGTGATAAATATGGCTACGAATGCAACGATGACCATCCGTATTGATGCCGACTTGAAGCGCCAGGCGGAAGCCATCTGTGAGGAGATGGGCCTTACGATGTCGGCGGCTGTTACTATCTTTACGAAACGCTTGGTTAAAGATCGCGCCATCCCGTTCCGCGTCACTGCGGGAGATCCATTTTATAGCGAGACAAACCAGCGTCATCTTTGTGCAGCTGCAGAGCGCATGGATGCTGGGAAATTTGTTGTTCATGATCCGACTGAGGCTGAGAGTAGCAAATGATAGTATGTTGGGACGAGGAAGCATGGGATGAGTCTATCGAATCTTGGATGGCCGCATAGAAATCATCCAGTGCAGGAACCATTATCAAGACTGAAAAATAGGCACGTGCTACAGAAAAAGCTGTAGCACGTGCCTATTTTGTGTTATGGATTTTGATTTGTCAGCCCAGATAGCCCATCTCAATCTCGTCGACTCGGTTATTCTCAATCTCGAAGACGAGGCCGATGCTCTTGTCTTCGTCGCAGTAGTAGATGTACTTGTCCCCGCGGATTTTGTCGGGCTCGCCGTAGGCGGCCTTCACGGCGTCAAGGGTGGAGCCGACTTCGATGCCTGCGGCGGTCTTGATGCCATTGTGGCGGGAGATCTCGATGTGGCGTGCGTAGCCGTCTACGAACTTCAATTCAAAGGAATCGCCGTACTCGTATTCCGTGACCTCGCCGTTCCAGAGCGTATGGTGCTTTGTCTCCACCTCTGTCGGCGTGCCGTACACCTGCCGGACATAGTCCGCCGAAGCTCCGTATTCAATCCCACCGGCAACGAGTGCCGACGACGGGACAGCCGCCGCGCAGATTGAGGTGCTCATCGTCAGGACAGCACCTGCAGCCAGTGAAGGAATCCATTTTTTCATCATGATCATCTCCCTTTTTATGCATTTGGATAGAACAAATTTTTGTTTATTATACAGAATCTGTATGAAAACTGCATGGAATAGACGCTGCTCTCATGCCGGGAAGGCTGCTTCAAAGGCTGTCACGATCTCCTGCAATGGCGTGTCGAGGCGCTGCATGGCAGCTTCGCGCAAATCCTTGGGGATGCCGTAGTGGGCCTCGGCGAGGCTGCCAGCGATGGCGGCGATGGTATCGCTGTCGCCGCCGATCGAGATGGCATTGCGGATGGCGTCCTCGAAGTCCGTCGAGGAGAAGAAAGCGACGAGCGCCTGCGGGACGGAGCCCTGGCACGAGGAGCTGAACTCGTACGTCGGCCGGATCTCGTCGAGCGTGAAGTCCAGCGGGTAGTAGCGATCCTGTGCGAGCTCGTGCAGCTCCTTCATCGCCATGCCTTGGCGGGCATGGTAAATCAGGACGGCTACCACCTCGGCACCCTTGATGCCCTCCGGGTGGTTGTGCGTCACCGCCGTGACCGCGAACGAGAGAGCCTTGGCCTCATCTTCTGTGCGTGCCGCGAAGCCAGCCGGACTCACGCGCATGGCCGAGCCATTGCCAAAGCTGTTGTAGGGCGCCGGATGCTCGCTCTGCAGCCAAGCCCGGAAGCCGCGACCGTAGCCCGCCTTCGGGTACTTGCGCCCGAGCTCCTGCATCGCCGCCACCGCCTGCTCCGCGAGATTCTCATACCCCGGCCGCGCCATGAGGATCGCCTCCGCCACCGCGAGCGTCATGATGCTGTCATCCGTCGGACGGCACTTCGGATGGAATAACGTGAAATCCTTGTGGCGGTAATTGTGCCACTCAAACCGCGAACCGACAATGTCCCCGATGATTGCTCCCATCATATGAATCACCAATCCTTTCTATGTCTTGCTGTCTTGCTGTTTGGTTCATCCTATCGCGTTTCTAAAATAAAATTTCGTCATATATGTTCCATAATCCTTTTTTGATGATGTGCATTCTGATTTTGTAACAGTAGTAACAGAAATGGCAGCGGCAAATCCGTATACTGATAACTGTAATAGGCAAAACAAGCAGGAATCTCGGGAAGATGGATGAAAGATACAAGGAACAGAAGTCACCCGAGCAAAAGAAAGGAATGTGATCACCATGGCTGACAAGAATGCATTTGTCCTGCAGGATGACTGCAGCTACTGCGGCGCACAGGAGAAGGAAGAACAGAAGGAACTCTTATACGAGTGCAGCAATTGCGGTACGCTCTACTGCGACAGCTGCGGTGAGGACAAAGGTTGCCCGAACTGCGGAGCTCCGTTCAGCGATTCGCATCCGATTGAGCCATTGGGTGCCAGCAGCTGGAACCCGAATCAGGGCTGACTAGATACGCAGTTGGACGTGTGAGATACTCTTGGGGCAACCACACCTGTCGGTCACACCAAGCACGACGGTAGCTACTTTGACACTCCCCATGCCTGAAGGCAGGGGATTCCTGGTTCGACAACCACTGCGCCGCCTCCGAAGAATTGGCGTCTTACACGATTTCCCCAAGCGTGAATTCCCGTGTGCCCCACGGTACACTTTATTCCAGTTTATGCCACTGTGGATTTATCTTCCAAAGCCTTGCACAGGATGTTCTTTGCAGCATTCACATCTCTGTCGTGATGCGTTCCACACTTCGGGCAATCCCATTCGCGAACACTCAAATCCTTTGTCAGTGGGTTCTGATAGCCACAAGCAGAGCATGTCTGACTCGACGGGTAGAACGTATCGACCTTGAGCAGTTCGCCACCGTGCAGTTCCGTCTTGTATGTGAGCTGGCGGAAGAACTCGCTCCAACTTGCATCGGAAACGGATTTCGCGAGTTTGTGATTTCGCAGCATTCCCTTGACATTCAGGTGTTCCACGGCAACCGTTTGGTTTTCACGGGCAAGCTGTGTGGACAACTTATGCAGGAAGTCCCTGCGGATGTTTGCGATGCGTTCATGCACACGAGCAACACGAACACGCGCCTTGTCTCGGTTCATGGACTTCGGCAACTTGCGGGAAAAGCGGCGCTGCTCTCGGCAGAGCTTGCGTTGGAGCTTCTTCAGCGGGCGTGGGGATTGCGTCACGTTGCCGTCGCTGTCCGAGCAGAATGCCCTTAACCCTACGTCGATACCGATCTGCTTACCACCGTTCGGCCGGAGTAAGGATTCTTTTTCCGTTTCAACGCAAAGGGAAATGAAGTATTTCCCTGACGCCGCACGGCGGACCGTGGCATTCAGAATCCTGCCCACGAACTCCCGACTCTGCTTGATTTTCACAAAGCCGACCTTCGGCAGCTTGATCCGATTGCCTTCGATACGGATGCCGCCGCTCTGGTTGCGCGTCCGGTAAGACTGGCTGTGGCTGCGCTTTGATTTGAAGCGTGGGTATCTTGCCCGCTTTGCAAAGAAATTCTCATAGGCATGGTCAAGATCACGCAGGGCTTCCTGCAACGCCATACTGTCAACCTCAGAAAGCCACGCGGTTTCCTCACGTTTCTTCAGGTCGGTGAGCAGCCTACTCGTCTTGACGTAGGTCAGCGGATTGCGGTTCACCTTCCATTCGTCGCGCCTGACAGCCAGGAAGTGGTTGAACACGAAGCGGACACAACCAAGTGTACGGTGGATGAGGATTTCCTGCGTCTTACTCGGATAGATGCGGAACTTATAGCCGAGCGTGTACGTTTCCATGCACTCACTTCCTTTGCGATGTTTTCTGGCTCTCGATATACTGCCTGACAATCTCAAGCGGCGCACCGCCAACTGTCGAGCAGAAATACGAATTTGTCCAAAGTGTTGGCAGTTTTGTTGTCAGCCAATGAAATTCTTGCCGAAGTATCCTTGATGTTTTGCCCTTGATTGTCTTTACCGCTTTGTGGATACCAAATTGTGGGTCAACCTCAAGCAGCAGGTGCACATGGTCTGGCATGATTTCCATTTCGATGACGTCAAAGTTATTTTCGTCAGCAATGGAATGTATGAGCTCCTTCAATCTCACGTCCACGCCATTCACGAGCACTTTTCGACGATATTTGGGGCAGAATACGATGTGATACTTACAGGAATACACGATATTGTGGTTTGAATGATATACTCTGTCCATACTTGTATTATACTACATATATCTAACTAATACAATACTTGAAGTAACTGTCCGCCTTCAATTACTTACGTAAATTCGGCGGACGCGCCTTATATCCCCAGCCCTGAAGGGACGGGGTTTTACGGTACATTTTGATAAGGATAGTTGCATAAAACAGCAAAAAATTCGACGGGTGAATTTCCTTCATTACAGTAAAGGAAATTCACCCGTCGAATTTTTACTATCTGCTCTACCGAAAACATCAGCCTTAATCTCATGAATCAAGGCTGATGTTTTATTCGATGTGATTAAGCTTTCTCCGGTTCTTTCATGAGCTTACTTGCCAGGCAGACAAGGATTGTGAAGCCGATGATGCCGACGAGCAGGGCCGTTTCGCCAAGTGCGCCGATATTGCCGAGGATGATGCCCGGGATGAGGTAATCGGTATCCGCGAAGGTCGAGCTTGCGAGGCTCAGGTTGCCGAGGACCGGCAGGATGAACAGCGGGAGCCAGCTGATGAGCAGGCTGTTGACAGCAGCGCCGATGATTGCACCGCGACGTCCGCCTTTTGCATTGCCGTAGATGGCAGCGGCAGCGCCGCAGAAGAAGTGACCGACAACGCCTGGGATGATGACGACTGTGCCGAGGGCAACCATGCCGAACATCGAGAGTGTGCCTACGATGAAGCTGACAAAGAAGCCGAGCAGAACGGCATTCGGTGCGTACGGGAAAATGATCGGTACATCCAAAGCAGGCTTGGAGTTCGGCACGAGTTTCATGGCGATGCCCTGGAAGGCCGGGACGATTTCTGCCAAGATCATGCGGACACCCTGCAGAACAACGGCGAAACCTGCAGCGAAGGTACCGGCCTGCACGATTGCATAGATGATGTAGTTCGTTCCTTTGCTAAGGTTTTCCTCTACGAATTGCTGGCCCGTCATCAGAGCGAGGATGACGTAGACGATTGCCATGACGATCGTGATGGAGACCGTCGAATCACGCAGGAACGACATGCTCTTCGGGACGTTGATGTCTTCTGTGCTGTGCTCTTTATTGCCGAACCACTTGCCGCACCAGCCAGCCAATGCATAGCCGATGTTGCCCGTATGGCCCATGGCAACGGTATCGCCACCGGTAATCACACGCATGAACGGCTGGCAGAGAGCCGGTGTGACGGTGAGCAGCGTGCCTTCGAACAGGCCGCCGAGCAGGATCGTGAAAAGACCATTGCCGAAACCGGCAGAGACGAGAATGACAGCCGTCAGGCATGAAACATAGAGCATGGCCTGGCCAGTCAGGAAGATGTACTTGAACTTCGTAAAGCGCGCCAATGCGATGTTGACCAGCATGCCGACAAACATGATCATCGCTGTCACAGAGCCGTAGTCAACCAGGGCAATGGCAACAACTGCTTCATTGCTCGGTACAACGCCCTGTACACCGAGTGAGAACTGGAACATCTTTGCAAATGGATCCAGCGAATTGACAAGGATGCCAGCACCGCCAGTCAGAATCAGGAAACCTGCAAAGGTCTTGATGCCTCCCTGAATGACCTGGGTGGTTTTCTTATGCTGTAAGATAAGTCCCAGGACAGCCAGCAAACCGACGAGCAAAGCTGGTGTCTGGACGATACTGACGAAAAGATTCTGTATCATAACCGAAATCCCCCTTTCGATTGAGTCCCCTTAGTTATGTGCTTAGTTATGTGCTTAGTTATGTGCAATGTTATTGTCATCGAGAATCTTGTTGACGGCATCCTTGATCTCATTCTGATCAATCAAGCTGTTGAGCAGGACAACGCGATCCTGCGGCAAGCCGGATACGGCATCTCCAAGCGTCTTTTCGACGAAGAAGTAATCAGCCATGTCGGCTGTTGTGCTGCCGACATCTGCGTGCTCGACTGCGATTTCCTCTATCACGCCTTCAGAATTGAGCAGATTCTGGATGTTCATCTGGACCATAAAGCTGCTGCCGAGACCGGACTGACAAATGCATAAGAATTTCATAGTGATTCCTCCTAAAACGTAAATGATATAGAATAGATGATTTCTTTATTCAGCAAGAACACTGGCGAGCAGTTCTTCTTGCGAGGTTGCTGCCAAAATGCGTTGTACATGATCGGCATCCATCAGCAAGGTCGCTAGCTTCTGGATCAGCTCGATGTGGCTTCGATCATCTGGCGTCGCCAGGAAAATCCAGAGGCGCGCTTTGTGAGCCGGGTCATCTAGCAACGCTGCCGGCTGCTTGCTGAGCAGCAGCGCCATAACAGCTTTCTTGGTGGAAGGCAACGGCCTTGCATGCGCTAGCACGATGTTCGGCCCGATGTTCATGTATGGCCCTTTTTCCTCGCACGTTGTGATGATTTCATCGATGTACTCCTGTGCAATCAAGCCATCGTTCAAGAGCGGCTGACCCGCCATCTGAATCAAGCTCTTCCAAGATACATGCTCCTGATTGATGTACTGAACATATTGTTCATTGAATACTTCCATCATGCAGTCCCTCCTTTCACTGAGGCTTGTTCCTTATTACAATGCCTATTTTAGACATAATTACCAATCCAAACAAGTGCAATAAAGATTTGACAAAAGTGCAATAACTGAACTATCCTGATACTATCAATACACCGGAGGTCACGTCATGTTATCCTTTTGTTCATTCAAGAACGGCGATAAGCTGTTGGCACTGCTACAGCAAAATAATCACGCCATATCCATTGAAGGTCTTCAGGAGGCAATGCAGCTGTCCAGGCGCAGCATCCTCTATTTGATCAAGAAGGTCAATCGCGCCCTTTCCGAGCAGGGGTTGCCCATCATCCAGAATAAGAAGGGACAGGGATATTATCTGGAAGAGCAGGGAAAGCATGCTTTGCGCAGCTATGAGCAAGAGCCCATCGTCTACAATGTCCTGACGCGTCCGCGTAAGATGCGCATCCCATTGAAAGACCTTCATTTAGAAGACCGGAACAGACTGTTGGACTACATGCTGATCACCGAGCCGGGAATCTCGCTCCAGGACTTCATGGACATTTTCCAAGTCGCGCGGAACACCGTCCTGCAGGAGATACGTCATCTGGAATCCTACAATCAAAAAGCTCCCTTCCAAGTCCGCGTCACACCGCGCGGACGCATCATGGAAGGGAGTGAACTGGCAAAAAGGCGATGGGTTATCGAAAACTTCGCCGCCATTTTGGACTTACTTGAACGATACTATACTTTGAGCTATTCAACCGATATTCCGGCTCTGCTGCAATCCTATGAGGATCTCGTGGGCAGCCGCCTGACCGACGATGCACACCATTTCATGATGTACTTCCTCACCTGGTATGATCAACGGCTCATCAACGGAGACAGAGTATCCTTTGCGCAGATCGAATGGTCCGAAGAAGAAATCCGGATTCGTGACTGGGCCAAAGAATTTCTCGCACGCCACAACGTAAGTGACAGGAGTGAGTGCCTCTATCTATGCCGTATTATGCGCCAGCAGGCAGTGATCTCCGTTTCTCAGAAAGATGCGCTCTATGATAGCCTGCATATCTTTGCCGAGCATCTGGTCAATCGCTTTGCTTCTCTGTCCGGGTTGGACATCACGCAGGATCGAAAGGGCCTGGTGGACCGATTGACGGTCCATCTCATCTCTGCATATCATCGGTTGCAGAACGGAATCCGCTACCAAAATCCGATGCTGTCAAAAATCAAACAAGACTATCAAAGTCTGTTCTATCTGACCAAAGCAGCAGTCAAATCACAGGAGTACCTCTGGCATGCAGATTTCTCGGATGACGAGATTGCCCTGATTGCTACCTATTTTGGCGGTGCAGTGGTTTCGCAGACAGAAGCAAAAGAACAGCGCCAGATTCTGGTCGTCTGTTCCAGTGGCATCGGTACATCACAGTTCTTACTGTTGCAACTCCGCAATCACTATCCACAAGTCCATTTCACCGGACCGCTCAGCACGGCGGAATGTCTGCAGTTCCCACTCGATGACGTCAGCCTTGTGATCACGACAACATCACGACAGTACTTTCAAGATATCACTTGCCCGGTGCTGTCGATATCGCCATTGCCGACGGCACAGGAATGGGAGGAGCTCCACAATCGACTGATCGAGTTGAACTTTCCCGTCAATACGGAGCTCCGCGAGAACGTGCGTGAAATCATCGATATCATATCCGACTATGCAAAGATTGAAGACATGAACGGCCTGCTGAAAGGACTCAACGACTACTTCTACAGGAAAAGCCATCGAATGAAAGTCAGCAGTAAACAGAGTCAATCGACATCTCTGCTGAAATACGTGAACTACTGCAGCGGCGAGTTTCCTACCCCCTCGCTAAAGACAAAACCAGCCTGGCAAGAAGCCATCCAGTACGCATGCGAGCCACTCCTGCATAGCCACTTCATTGTCCAGGGCTACATTGACCGCATCATCGCGCTGCTGTCCCGCTACGGCGATTACATGGTCCTCGGCAAAGGCGTCTTGCTCGCGCATGCCAAGACAAAAGACGGCGTCCTTGCTAGCTCTGCTGCACTTACCTTATTCCAGAATCCCATCACGATGCAGAGTGGCAAGGAAATCCGCTGCATCATCTGTTTAGCTCCACAGAATCAGCACGATCATCTGGATTTCTTGGCGCTGCTGCTCCAGAAATTGAACGATGCAGAGTGGTGCAAGACCCTGTTCACACGGAGTAGCCAGAACGAATTGGAGTCCTTCATCTGGCAAAGCATGGACAATATTTGAAAGGATATGATCGCCAACGGCAGGTTCAGGGGACGCAGGTCGCCGACAATTTTTTCGATGCCTGCGAAGCCAGGCTGTGTCTGGTCTCAGAGGGCATTTCAGGTGCTGGATAACGTCTCCTTCCAGCATATATCCTGTCTTATAAAAAATTCACCGGATGAATTTCCTTTAACGAAATGAAGGATATTCACCCGGTGAATTTTTCTTTATTTTTCATAGGCTTCAGGCTTCCTCACACAGATGTGTGGGGAATTCGCCATAAGATGCAAAAATGCCAGCGACATGGCATACTATTCTCGGCGGTCGATGGTCGGTTCCCCGTTCAAGGGGAGGTGATGCCCATGACGACTTACGAGAAAGCAGCCCTTGCGCTGGCTTTTTTGCAGTTGCTCGCGGCGCTCCTAGCATTGCTGAAATAGCAATTAACTGACTTTTTGCGAAATCGGAACGTCCCAAGTTTTTAACGAACGGCGGATCCGACGGGCAAACATCGGCCGCTCTTTCTGTCTCGATTGTACCACATCTTCTTCGTTTTGACCAGTGCCGCCAAAATTTCACTTGATGAGGTAATCACCGTACTTGCGCTGCAGGGCTTTCATCTTGGCCTTTGGCACGCAGAGGACGACGACTTCGCTGTCGTCTGGCCGGTCGACTTCGGCCTGGATGGTGTAGGTACGGTCCTGCACGTCTATGGATTGGATGTGTCCCAGCTCCTTTTTCGGAGCGGTTGAGATGTCCAGCAGCTCTTCAAAGCGCGGGATGATCTTGTCATACGGGGTCTTGGCGGGAATCTTGAGGATCAGGTCATCCGTCAGGAAGTCGCGGCGTTCCCAGAGGTCTTTCTGGATGGCCGGCGGCCAGCTTGCGATGCGGCTGGCCGTCTTCAGGCGGATCCGTCCCTCATCGAAGTAGGCATAGAACTCCGGGATCAGGCTGAACACCTTGTTCCAGTAGAACACGGAGCTGCGCTGGATGTTCATCTGCTCGGCCACGCGGTCCAGGACGGCCGCAACCTTGTTCTTCTTGAGCATCTCCACTTTAGTGTGGACGGCATACGCCTTGTCGCGCGACGAAAGCTCGGCGCGCTGCACGTAGTTCGTATCCGACGCGATCTCGCGGGCCTGGTCATCCGTCAGCTCCCCGTAGCCGTAGACCTTTGCCTCGATGGACGCGTACTTCTCGTCGCCTGTGAGCTCATAGAGGACGCCGTAAATCTCGTTGCGCGTGTTGCCTGCGAGGATCTGGTACATGTTGCCGGCCTCGTCGATGCTGCGGACGACGATCGGCTGCTGCAGGCCCGTGCGGTAGATGCTGTCCGCCATCAGGACTTTTTTCTCCTGCGAGACCTGGGAGAAGGGGTTCCATGCCGCTGGCGTCGCCATGAGCTTCGTGCGCGGGATCCGCATGAAACGGCCTGTGGTGCCGGCGATTTCCGTCAGGACATCCTCCACATCACGCTTTGTGCGCAGCGTTCCTTCTGTGTCCTCTGCACGTGCTGGCGAGCCATCTGCCCCCAGCTGGGCTGCTGGCGCTTGCGGGGCACGCATCTGCTCGGCAATCGCCTCCTTGAGCTTCGGGTCCGCAAATCGGTCGCTGACGCCAATCGTCCCCTTGATATCTTCAGGGCGCGCATCGGATTTGGCAAAGTTAATCGTTCTGTTTCTCATCATTGTCAATTCGCTCCACCATTTCATCTAAAAGTTTCACATAGGCCTTCGATGCCTTGCAGGCCGGCTTGCGGTACGTGACCGGATAGCCCTCATTCTCCGCATTGACGACATCCTGGTTGCGCGGAATCTTCGTCTGGAACAGGTCCTTATCCCAGTTGCCCTTGACCATCGGCAGCAGCGTGTGGAAGGACGTCGTGCGGTCCTGGACCTTTGTGAAGAAGACACCGAGCAGTTTGAGCGCCGGATTGAGCTCACGGCTCTTGGCCATGAACTGGTAAATCGTGTTGGCGCCGACGATCGAGTCCCAGCTGGCTTCTACCGGGATGATCACGTAGTCACTGCCGATGAAGATGGAGGACACTTCATTGTTCACGGCCGGGCGCGCATCGATGAGGATGTAGTCGTACTTGTCGAGTGAGCGGATCTCCGCGAGCAGCTTGCGGAACATCGTCGCACTCGCGATGCTGTCCGTCGTCAGCAGCGTGTAGACTCCATCGAGACGAATGTCCGAGTAGATGATGTCGATGCGCGGGAACTCATCGAGATGGTTGATGAAGTAGCCGAGCGGCTGATGCTCCGTGCCGCGGAAGCGGTCCTCAATCAGCGAGCCGAGGTAATTCGGGATGGCCTGCTCCGGGCTGTCTGCACTGTAGCCAAAGCGTCCCGAGAGATTGCCCTGCGGGTCCGCATCGATGACGAGCACGTGCTTGCCGCGCTTCGACAGGAGGTCAGCAAATGCCGCCGTCGAGGTCGTCTTGCCCACGCCCCCCTTGTTGTTGGCGATGCAGATGGCAATGCCCTTGTGCTTCGCCGCTCCCTCCATGGAAGCCTCTTCCTTCTGATAGAGCGTATCGACGGCGCGGTCCAGGACACGCGTCTGCGGAATGCCCTTGCGCTTCGACAGCGTGCGCAGCTTCTCCGCATTGTCCTTTGACAAGGTCGTGTTGATGACCTTGCGATTGATCAGGTCTGCCAAGCTTCTTCATCCTTTCCGTAGTGACTTGTACTTGTAGAAGTTTCTGGATATAGTTTAGCATAAAGCCATCTACATAGCAACAAGAATGTAGAAGTTATAGAATCTGGAGAGCTGCCCCGAGCGCCTACACGGTTATCCTCGGTCCGGCCTGCGCAAACGGAGCCAAGCTCGCCCCAAGGGGCAGGTATAGATGCAATGAATGACGCAGGGGCAGCAATCCCTCCCTCTGACGTCTTGGCAGCCTTGGCCGTGCGCGCAGAGGCCACCGGTTCACTGGCAGCCATCTGCGCCGGAACGCGGTCCAGCAGTCTGTCCATCCACTCGTGGAAGTACTTGGCCGCCGTCTTGCGCGTGATGGAGAGCTTGCGCGCGAGTTCTGAGATTGTTGCCGTCGGCGTTTCTTTGAGGCAGGCCCAGACGCGCCTGCGGCTCGCCGCGGTGCGGTCTGCTGCGACCTTGGCCAGGTGTTCTTTGCGCGTGCGGCCATTGCGCTTCGTCTTGCGGTCAAACGACCAGCCCAGCCAGTCCTCAAGCGTTGCAGCGCGGACCGTCCTCGCCTTCTCGGGATCACAGACCTCGAGCGCATGTTTTGCTTCGCGCTGGGGGAGACCGAGCACAGCAGCGAGATGCATGACATCCTCAGAGATTGCCTCAAGCGCCATGCCGCACTTGTAGCCGACACAGGTGAGCGCGAAGAGCGCGGTGTAGCGGTGGCCCTCCTGCGTCCGCTCAGCAATCTTCTCGACGAGATAGGCATAGAAGCCCCGCTTTGCATGGGGTGCAACAGCCGGACGAACGGACTTTGTTACAGGATGAATCGCTTTCTGAGGACGTGCCCAGGTCACGCCTACGGACTGCGCGAGTGCTGCAATCGTCATGTGCGCCCCGACGCAGTAGGCGCGGCAAATCTGTCCGAGCTTCGTCAGGCTGCCGACGATGCGGTACGCATGCGAGATGCCCGTCGTGAGATCCGCGTCAAAGCGATGCTGGCGGAACACCTTCAAGAGTCCGTGGTGGATGCGCTTCAGCAGTTTCTTGGCCCAGTCGTATGTCTGGACCGGCTCCTGCAGCACGTAGACGAGATGCACGCCGTTGCCCGAATTGACGAGATACGTCGGGCGATGCCCAAAGAAATCCGCATCACAGAGGCGGCGCAGCTGCTTCGCCGCGACGTGATCCAGGTCGATGTAGAGACAGGAAGTCGACTGCAGCAGGGCCTCCAGGGCATACGAGTGGTAGTAGGCCGCCGGGTAGACGTAGGCATCCCGGCGAGCACCTGCATCCAGCAGCATGTCCATCACATCATCATAGCGGCGCATACGTTGCCCCTTCTTGGCCTGCGCGTGCATGGCGCAGAGCTGGAAATCCGGCTCGTCTTCAATGTGGCCGAGAATCTCGTCGTAAAAACGGCATGGCGAGACAGACGCATACCGCGCCTGCAGATATTCCGTCTTCCGCTTCGCATCCTGCCACGGGTTGCCTGCCGTTCGTCCCATCGTCCCACTCCTGTCCGGATCTTCATCTTCGCCATACAAAAAGGCCTGCCCTTATCGGACAGACCTTGATTTTTATCGATAAAATCCTGTAGGAGCCCCGCCACGTCTTGCGTCTCGATAGACCGCGCCATGGTAGGGGAGCCTGGCCCCTTCGCTCGTGCAGATGCACCGGGACCAGCGTCTCGTGACATCTTCTTTCTTGCAGCTCTTGTGTTCTGGTTCTATCTTTGCTACAATGATAGGAGACATCTACAGTTATTTTATCGGAAGTCCTGATTCCGATAAGAGAGTCACATCGCGATTGGTAGTCATGATGTGAGCTGTGATATAAAGGGGCTCTCCTGTGTTGGTAGCAGAGGGGAGCTCCTTTCTTATATCACATCGTTGTATTTGCTCCTTCCATGATAGCATAGCCCATTCGTGAACGCAACCTAGAAAAAGGAACCCGTCCCTTCAAGAAAAATTCACCCGGTGAATTTCCTTTGCCTCAGTAAAGAAAATCGTTTTTTATTGATCCATCTTGACTGAAGTTGACAAAATCTTTCCAAGATGGTATACTGCAAAAAGTAGAAAACCTTTTTGCGGGTCAAAAAGGCCGCAGGTTTTCCGATTTTTTACCGAACACCGCCAGCCCTTGTGTAGCAAGGCTTTCAGCCTCTCAACTCGGCACTATACCGAACAGAGCGCGTGGCGCGGACAGCCGAAAATCCGAAAAATCGCCGAGGTTTTCCATTTTACTCATCTGGGGCCAGTAACCCCAAGGGCTCAGGGGCACAGTATTGTAGCCCTCCAAATACCGTCATCGGTATTTTCATCATCATTTTGAGACAAATAAAACCCTTCTTGCTATGCGGCTTCATTGTGAAGCTTTATAGCAAGAAGGGTTTTCTGCCGTTGTCCGATATGTCATTGCAGGATTCATTACGGCCTGCGCGGTGAGCGCCGCGAGATGCTGTATGAGAGATACGAAAAACGCCATGAACGCATGGCGCATAGCGGACTCGAGATAGGAAAAGAAGAATTTGCTGACCTCATTTTGGCGGATTGAATGCAATAGAGCAGATTAATCATAGGTATTGATTAATCTGCTCTAATACGTTCTGGAGGTCTTTCTTGATATCACTCTCCCAGAAGCGCAGGACGAGCCAGCCCTGTTCGGTCAGCGCGTCATTGACCTCTTTGGCTTTCTCGACGTTGCGTGTCAGATGGCGGATCCAGTATTCGCGGTTGTGCTTGACCTGCTCGCCCGGATGCTCTTCATGGCCGCGTGCATGCCAGAAGTCGCCATCGACGAAGATGGCAATTTTCTGCCGTGTCAGTGCGATGTCAGGCGTCCCTGGCAGGCGACGGTAGTTCTTGCGGTAGCGGAGCCCCTTATGCCAGAGGGCTTTGCGCAGACGGACTTCCGGCTTTGTATCCTTGCCACGGATCTTTGACATGATGTGGCTGCGCTGTGCTTCTGTTAGCGGCTTCTTCGTCCGACTGACCGTGCCGGTCCTTTTATCTGTCGTCTGTGCCATACTCATCGCCTCAATCCATCTGTGAGATTCTATGGCTATGGAGCACCATGGCCAAGGGTTGATCTTCTGGTCGTTCTATGATATAATGGTAACACTATTCCGGCCGACAGGCCAGTACGTACCCATTGAAGGGGTGAACGAGCAAGGGAGATTGAAACGATGGACAAGACTGTTTGTGAACTGTTCGCCGGTGTCGGCGGATTCCGCGTCGGGCTCGAGCGAGCTTCAAAGGACTGGGACACGGTATGGGCGAACCAGTGGGAGCCTAGCCGCGCCCGACAGGATGCCTTTGACTGCTATTGTGCGCACTTCGGCAAGGAGGATACACATGTCAATGTGGATATCGGGCTGATTGACAAGGCGACCATCCCAGATCACACGCTTCTTGTCGGTGGTTTCCCCTGCCAAGACTATTCCGTCGCTGCGACGGGGGCCAAGGGCATCGAGGGCAAGAAGGGCGTTCTCTGGTGGCAGATCTACGATACGCTCAAAGCCAAGCAGCCGCCGTTCGTCCTGCTTGAGAATGTCGATCGCTTGCTGAAGTCGCCGGCCAAACAGCGTGGTCGTGACTTCGGTATCATCCTCGCTTCGTTCTGGGACCTCGGCTACAGCGTGGAGTGGCGCGTCGTCAATGCCGCCGACTATGGATTCGTGCAGCGTCGCCGCCGCACGTTCATCTTCGCGTATCGCAACGATACGGTATACGGCCAGCAGATGGCTGGTCATGATTCGCTCGCGATGCTCAACACGGATGGCTTCTTTGCTCGTACTTTCCCGCTGAAACCGAACGTGATTGCATCCAAGAAGGACCTCGAGACGCATGACCTGCTTGAGATCACGCAGAACTTTGCTTTCCCGTTCGAGACGGCAGGCTATATGTCAGACGGCCACATCGCGACGGTCAAAGCAGAGCCGGACTACCATGGTCCGTACAAGCTCCTGCGCGATATCATGGATCACGATGTCCCCGAGAAGTATTATCTTGGGGATGACATCGAGAAGTGGAAGTATCTGAAAGGGGCCAAGAAGATTGAGCGGACCTCGAAGACAGGTCATAAGTACACTTTCTCGGAAGGGCCAATCGCCTTCCCAGATCCGGTTGACCGTCCGGCCCGTACGATGCTGACCAGCGAGGGGACGACGAATCGCAGCACCCATGTCGTAAAGGACCTGGATACTGGGCGCCTACGTCTCCTGACGCCGAACGAGGCCAATAAGATCCAAGGCTTCCCGGAACATTGGACTGACACTGGCATGAGCGACCGCTTCCAGTACTTCTGCATGGGTAACGCCCTCGTCACCGGCTGCATCGAGCGCATGGGGAAGACTCTCGGCCAGATCATTGACCGTGAGGACTGACAAAGATATAGACGCATACAGTAAACCGCGGAGAACCATGATAGGGGTCATGGTTCTCCGCGGTTTTTGATAGTCAGAGGCGCATAGTGATTCGTCAGTGGATGATATCTCTGAGCTGCTGGAGGATATAGCTGTTGTTCAGCCAGAAGCACTGTTTCGTGAAAATGGTCGTATCTGGCCAAGTGCCGCGACCTGTCCCGGTATCGCGCACGGTGAGATGTGTACCCTCTGGCAGGGGATAGGTATCCTCTCGTGTCTGGCCGTGCGGCCTGACATGGGCGATGGGACTGTCAGATGCATTCGGCAGGTTATTGCTGAGCCGTCCGCGATTATCTGGTGTAAGGACGAGTCGTCCTTCTTTTATGATATCGTGTGTTTCTTGCCAGACTTTTCGCACGCCATATTCTAAGTCCTTGTACGGCATATTCCAGAACTTGCACCCAGACAGGTGATATTCGCCATCTGCATCTTCTCGGAACACGACGAAGAAGAAGCGCGTATCACGCAAGTAATTGCCGAAGGTGCTGTCATCCCATGTTTCTTCTGCAAGCTCTTGGAAGCGGAAGGCAGGGAACGACATGCACTCTTTCATCTTCCCATTCTTCTGGATGCGGATGGTCTTCACGACGATACCAGCCTTCTCGAATTCCTCGCAATGATTCCCTCTGACACCAAGGATGCGGAACACAATCTGTGCGTAGATGCTCTTCGAGGGGTGGGGTAGATTGAAGCGTTTCCGCAGTGCGCTCTCACTCATGCCGCGATAGGCATCGATGCGCGACTCAACAAAGTTCTCGAAGTCATCGACCTTGCCGTACTTGACGATTGGCTCGTATGTCTGCCTGCCAGGCATGATGTAGTGCAGCAGTACATAGGTCATATAGCTATTCTTGAACGAGAATGCACGCGGTTTGGCTGGCTCATCACTGAACGGCTGCTGACGTCGTAGCTTGGAATTTGAGCCCTTTGTGCATGCACCGAGATATAGGGTATCACCTTCTGAGAGCTCGTGAGCCTTGCCCGCCTTTATCTTGGCGACAATCTTCTGATAGTCGTTCTGTATGATTTTTAGATCCTCTGCTGAAGGTGTGAAGAGCTGTACGAAATCGACCGTGCTGTCCATATCGCTGATGCCTTTCACATGCAGGTACCAGACTAGCAGCATGAGCTGTGCCTTCTCCCATAGGTGGCTGTGCTCGAAGTCTCGTTCCTTGACGATTTTCATGTAGTTGATCATCGTGAGGACGAGGCGCTCCTTGGCGCGGAAGCCCTTCTTATTCTTGACATACGGTGTGACCTTCAGTTCAACACCAGCTTCGGGGAAGTCTGCTTCGGCATCACTGTTGGCCCTGTAGCCGAACCAGCATTCCTCGACGAGGTTGCCGATGCCGCCTTTGTAGTTCTTGTCTTCATGCTTGGTCACATAGGCAGCCGTATCTTCCTGCGCTGTGCGGATGATTCCTGATTGGATTGACTGTTCGTAGATGGAGCGGAACGTCTGGCCAATCATCTTTTTTCCATACGATTCGATGCTTAACGGATCTGTATGGTCATATGATGGTGTAGATTTCATAGCAGCCTCCACTTATTCTTTTCCGGCCTTTTGCAATAGCATAGAGTATGCGGTCTACGATGAGGATTGGCACCTATGGAACGTTTTTCTATACGACGTGCTTCAGATACCATATCATTCACTCCTCCATGTGCATGTTATCAATATCTATTATAACATGTGGGCTACCTGGAGATAAGGTATATTAAGCGGAACTGAGAAGACGCCCTTAGGTAAATAAAAAATTCACCTGGTGAATTTCCTTTATCATAGTAAAGGATTTTGGCATGGCGTGTGTTTCATACAACAAGAACAGGCCGGGGAATATCCCTGGCCTGTTCTTGTCGCGTATGGAGGAAATCATTGGTCATAAGCGGTGATACGTAGGACAGCTGTGCTTTTGAACGGATAGGTTTGCAAGACAATTCGGCGATTGGCAGCAGCACAGCAGACATCTGAAGAATGGCTGCTGACGAGGCGTTTATCGTATCGATTCCATGAAGGTATCACTATTCCTGAAGTACATGATGGACCGGGACATGTCAAAATTTTAGTCTAGCTGAGAAGGAACTTTTTTTATTTTTATAGAATTTAAAAATCAACACATTTTATAGAAGAATGCTACTGACAAAGCAACTAGATGATGATTTTGATAAGGGTTAACATTGCTGTGCTTTTCTGAATTAAGATTTTTTCATGAATCACCTAAGGAAGGGATTATGAATGGAGCCATTGCTGAAGACATATTACAAGTGCTATCTCAGTGAGGTGCGTCAGTTGAAGCCATCTACGGTAAATCACTATTGTGATGCGCTCAACAACATCACTCGTCACTTACAAGAGATGAAGATGATAACGGGCTCGATTTATGATGTCTCGGATTTGCATCGATTGAAGGAACTGCAGGAGGTACTATTTGAGGATGCCGCTTTCATCGCTCAAAATAAGAAGGGAAATCAGATGTATAGCGCGGGTCTCAATCATTATGTGAAGTTTGCGGAAGGAACGAACCTGATGGCCTTTCGTCATGATATTGGCAAACTGGATATGCCGATGCCTGTCCGTACAGAAGAGCCGAGGCACTACGAGGCCAAACATTGGGCGCGGTCTGATATCCTGAGGGAACAGACCTTGGCGGTTGCTGACTATCACTGCGAGATGGATGGCAGGCATCAGACCTTTGTGGCAGAGCGCACACATAAGCCGTACATGGAGTCACATCATACCATCCCGATTCATTTGCAGAGCCGTTTTTCCTATAGCCTGGATGTTTACGCCAATCTCATCTGCCTTTGCCCTGTATGTCACCGAAAGATTCATTACGGCTTGCGCGATGAGCGCCGTGAGATGCTGTACGAAATCTACGAGAAGCGCCGTGAACGGCTGGCGCACAGCGGACTTGTGATGGGAAAGGAAGAATTTGCGGACTTGATTTTGACGGATTGAGTGAATCGCTTTTATGAAAAGGGCCTGAGCCTATAAGCATGACTTATAGGCTCAGGCCCTTTTTATGTTTCTTCGATTTACTTGTCGGTACGGTCATCGTCATCTTCGATTTTCAGCCAGGAGGTGCCGGGAATATCCTCGCCTTCCCAGTTCTGGACATACCAGTCGTGGTTGGGGTCGTAGTATTCGATGTCGTCGCCGGGCTGGAAGTACTGGTCGGCGTGATGCATGAGGTCTTCCATGCTTTCTTCGGATTCGGGATCATCGTCGATTGGCGTGGGAGGTGTGCTGCTGATCTTAGATGGTGGGATGTAGCTCTTGCGGATCCTGCTTCCCCGGCCTTTCGGGTCCTGTCCTGATTCTCTTCACCAATGCCCGGAGACACTCAGGTTCCATCCGGTGGATGTGACCAGTAACGGTTGCGTCCTCTAAAATACCCATTCAGCTAAGCTCCTCTTGGTGCTCTGCTGCTTGTTCTTCAGGATGTGTTTCCGGTTGGTCAGGAGGACGAGATAGAGTTCGTCGGGATCATATCCGTCGATGAGGCCGGTCTTCTTCATGATCTCCTCGAACTGGGACAGGCGGTATACCTTCCGCTGCTTCTCTTCTGTCAGCTGGTGGAGTGTCTCCGAGGAATTCTTCCAGCGCCGCTTCGCGGTAAGCAGCTTTTCTTTGAGGTCGTCGATTTCCCGACGGAGTTTCTCCATCGCGTCGAGTCTCTTCTGCATCCGGTCCATTCCCTGTCCCTCCTGTCTCCTTTTTCTTCAGCGTCATTATAGCATGATCTCCTGTCCGGTGGAAGGGCCCTGAAAAGTGACTTTTTACCGGTTGCAACGGTCAGACACGGGCCGTCCGGTCTGCTATAATGGAGTCAGGAGAACTGTTTTTGAGCCGGAGCCGCGGGGCCGGCCACCCATGCGGAGCACCCCGAGGGGGCTGCTCCGGGGCTGGTGATGTGCACTTCCCCATTTCTCATCGAGAAACGGCGGGAAAACCGAGTAACGACGCCGCTTCGCGGGCGCAAAAAACTTGCCGGAGCAGCTGCTCCTGAACCTGCCGTTGGCTGAAGGGGATACGGGGGAAATGGGAGCACGTGACGTGAAGAAAGTACCTCACATACGAGAAAAGGAGATGTAACCATGAGTATACCAGAAAGAACGAAGATACAGATCAGGGAAGACACTGAGAATCCTGCTTCTGTCCCTCAGGAGATGGAACTCCTGGACAAAATATATCCGACGGGCTGCGCGTCAGTGGGAACGCCTTACCCGTCACGGCCGGCATCGCGAGGGGGATCACAAAAGATTCTTTTGCTGTAATTATGGGATTTACGTGTATTGACGTTTCCAGGATGAGAGTCGACAGCAAGATGCTCCAGTACCTCTGCATGGTCATGCACACGGCGAGCTGGAAGAGCACGGAGCGCAACTCGATTCCTCAGTGCGAAGGGATCATGATGGGCGCAGACGAGGCGCAGTTCTGAAAGCGGCGAAGATGATTCGGCGCACCCTCGACGAGTACGGGGAATCCATCTCATCGGTCTCGCACGTCCAGCACATCAACCGCAAGGTTGCCTTACGGAAGAAAGGCGGTCGCATTGATACGGCGCACCGGCTCTCATCCCCTCGCCATCCACGACAAGATTGAATCGATGCCCGGCGGGATGACAGTAGAGAATTTGCGCCGGAGATGCGAGAAGCGTGGGCCGAACTCGCGAACGAGATCCTCGAGAATCAGGGGGATATCGAGGACGTCACCCTCGTCCCCTGCAAGAGTATCGAGCAGGAGGATAGACCTCGATGTAGAACTATTACAATATCGTTTTGAACCTGATTGAAACTGAATTTTTGAATATGGTCGGAGGACGGAATAGGATGGAGATTCATAATACAGCAGCGTGGTATTTTGCTATCATAAACGCAGTAGCCATTATTGCCTATGGCTGGGACAAGCTATGCGCCATTCGCAAGTGGTGGCGTGTGCCGGAGCTGACGCTGCTCGGCATAGCGGCCATTGGCGGCAGCATAGGAGCGCTGGTGGCGATGAAGCTGTTCCACCACAAGACGCTGCATCTCAAATTCAAATACGGCGTGCCGCTGATACTGGCACTGCAGGTGGCAGGGCTCGTCTATCTGCATATGCCAAGATGATGATGGAGACGCGAGGGGAGGTGCGGGACGCGCATGGACAAGACATGCTTCATCGCGATTGACCTGAAGTCGTTTTACGCATCGGTGGAATGTGTGGAGCGGGGCCTGGATCCGTTGACGACCAATCTGGTGGTGGCCGATGAGAGCCGCACGGAAAAGACGATCTGCCTCGCTGCCACACCGGCGATCAAGGCGTATGGCGTGCCGGGCCGTGCACGGCTTTTTGAAGTCGTACAGAAAATCAAGGCCGCCAACAACAAGCGCCGCTTTTTGGCGCCGGGAAGAAAACTCATCGGCAAATCGCATGATGCGGCGGAATTGGCAGGAAACCCGAATCTTGCCATCGATTACATCGTGGCACCGCCGCGCATGGCGTTTTACATGGACTACAGCGCGCGCATCTACAAGGTGTATCTGCGCTACATCGCGCCGCAGGACATACACACGTATTCCATCGATGAAGTCTTCATCAACACGGCTCCGTACCTCGACACCTACAAGGCGACAGCACATGACCTGGCCATGAAGCTGGTGCGCGAGGTACTGGCAGAAACCGGCATCACGGCCACTGCTGGCATCGGCACGAATCTCTATCTGGCCAAGATTGCCATGGACATTGTCGCCAAGCACATACCGCCAGACCGGGACGGTGTGCGGATTGCGGCGCTCGACGAGATGCGCTACCGGCAGAAGCTGTGGGCGTATACCCCGATAACAGACTTCTGGCGCGTGGGCAAGGGCTATGCCGAAAAGCTTGCCAACATGGGCCTTTATTCCATGGGCGATATCGCTCGCCGTTCCTTGGATGCACAGGGAGAGAAAGAGCTCTACAAGGTCTTTGGCGTCAATGCCGAGCTCTTGATCGACCACGCCTGGGGCTATGAGCCCTGCACGATGGAAGCCATTAAAGCGTATCGTCCTGCCTCCACGAGCATCAGCAGCGGCCAGGTGCTTCACTGCCCCTACACGAATGAGCAGGCAAGGCTCATCGTCTGGGAAATGGCCGACCAGATGATACTGGACCTCGTCGCCAAGAAACTCCTGACGAACCAGATCGTGCTGGACGTGGGCTATGACATCGAAAATATCGCCAAGGGCTACACAGGCCCCGTACACGTCGACCATTATGGCAGAAGAGTGCCAAAACCAGCTCACGACACCGTCAGCCTGAAAAAACATACCTCTTCGACAAAAGAACTGCTCCATGAAACGCTTGCCCTCTACGACCGCATCGTAAGCTCCGCCTTGCTCATCCGGCGCATCACTGTTACCATGGGACGACTCGTCGATGAAAACAGCCAGTCCACGCAAACGGAAAGCGTCGTCGAATTTGACCTCTTCAGCAACATGGAAGAAGGCGTCAAGCGGGAAGAAGCAGCACGTCAGGCAGAGGCAAAGGAAAAATCCCTGCAGCACGCCATGATTGCTATCAAGAACAAGTTCGGTAAGAACGCCATCCTGAAAGCCGCCAATCTCAAAGAAGAAGCCCGTGCCATCGACCGCAACAGCGAAATTGGAGGTCATAAGGCATGAGTAAAGTAGAGCGAAAGATAGAACAGTACAGCGACATCATCAACCTGCCGCGACCAGAACCAAGATGCCACCCACGCATGCCCATAGAAAAACGAGCCGCACAGTTCGCCCCCTTCGCAGCCCTGACCGGCTACGAAGACGTGGTCAAAGAGACGATACGGAAGCATGAAGATGAGATTGAGACCTGCTAAAAACGAAAGGAGAGATTTCTATGAGCATGAAAAAATTGGCTGCCAGTGTAGCCATGGCAATGTCCCTGGCGGTAGGGATGTCCATACTTCCTTCGGATGGAGCCGGTACGGTGAACCTTGCAGAAGCGCGGTCGGACTACTATGTAGGCTATGACGACTACATGGACGCCGATATGTACATTGACACCGATTCGGTCAAGTCATGGGGCACGAACGGTTACGGTAGATCTTCTGGAGCAACTGTTCATTGGACCAATGGGAAATCAACTAAGTATTATGCTTGCTATAATCCTTCTACTGGCGATTATTATTTCTCGAACGGTGCAGGAGGACTCCATTTGGTAACCGATGGAATCTTATATCGATTTGCCGTCCTTTGTGATCAATTTACTTATTAATTTACCTTAGACTAAATCAATAAAGTCATCTATTTTCCAGATTGCAAAGGAACTGAGAAAACAACAGGCATCTAATAGATACAACGGCCCCAAGGAAGTCCGAAAGGGATTTCTTCGGGGCCGTTGTTGCATATTTAACGTTTATTTTTATGTTTGATCTGGTCCATGTCGCGGTAGAACCCGTGGATGGCATCATCGACGATCTCTTGATATTCAGGAGTGGTGAAGTTCTCGTAGTTGTGGCGTCCGACGAAGATGCGCTCGAGTTTGGCACGGTAGAGCATGACGTAGCGGTGATTTTCGCCACCGCGCTTGATGGCCGTGTCGCAGTCGGCAATGGCCTTGCGCGTGGAGCCGCGGAAGCCCTTGGCGATGGCGCGAACGTAGTAAGACGGCCAGTAGCGCTTGTCGAATCGCAGGGCCTGGTCAGCAAGGGCCTCTGCACCGTAATAATCCTCTTGGCGCAGTGCCTGCAGAGCACTGATGGTGTAGTACAGTGGGTCCTTTGGTGCGATTTCCATTGCTTTATCGATGTCGCGTTGGAAAAGGTCGGAGCCTGTGCAGAGGTCTAAGAGTGCCATGCGGCCGTAGATATCAGCGGGCACGACGCCTGCACGCTGGTCGACAAAGTCAGCGAACTCCTTACGGATGACCGCGGCGTACTGGACGTTCTGTTGGAATTTCTGAAGCTCCTGCTCAGCAATCATTGAGGCGTACGGATCATCGCCCGACTGCTGCATCTTGCGGTTCAGTGCCGCTTGGGTCTTCGCCTTCTCGGCATCAAGCTGACTTTGCAGGTCCTCAATTCTATCGCGTTCATCGAGGCGCTTCTGGAAATTCTGGAAGTCGTCATCATCGACCGTCGCCCGGATGACGGCATGGATGACAAGCGTGTTGTTGGTGTAGTCCTGCGTGAACGTGCAGTTTTTGACCTGCATCGTCTGCATGCTGATGACTTCCACCTGATCATCCGTCAGCTTGAGGTTCTTCGTCTTAGAATAGGAACGCACATATACGCCTGCCTGTTCCGCGGCTGCACGCAGAGCCGCCTTTTTGGCGTTCTCCTTCGCTGTGGCGATGGTGTCGTTCTCACCCATCTGATAGACGCCCGTCGCCTCAATCGTCTGTGTTCTGGCCTCAGCAAACGGCATGCTGCAGAGCAAGGCCGCGGCAAGTGTGGCAGTGGCTATTCGTCTTGCTATCTTCAAAAAGGTCCCTTCTTTCTTGTATTTTGGTCATTATGCTTAATTTTAGCACAGCTCCAGCAAGGGGCGTTAGGTCTGAAGCGCAACTTCACAGTTTTTCGACACGAAAGGTTGCTCTTTTCCTCTACAAGAAAGCATGTCGATACCGTTCAGGGCGATAGCTGCCTGTCCTGCTGGCGCTACGTTCTTTCTGAAAGCGAGAGTATCTATAGAAATGTGACGCCCTACATATTGTCAGATTAAAAATAAAAATTATAATAATTTGTCGGATTTGTTCGGATCACGTCGATAGTTTTGTATTATTTATACATAATTTATTTTTATTGGTACTACGGTACTGCGCAAAAGGAGTGTATGTCATGAAGATGAAAAAGAAAGCTTCTATCCTGGCGGCTTCGTTAGCCGTGATGATGCTCGGTGTCCAGTCTGTCTATGCGGCGCCAGCTAAACCGGACGTCAAGATTCTCGCAACAGGCGGTACGATTGCCGGCAGTGCTGCGTCGGACACGCAGACCACGGGCTACAAGGCCGGTGCACTCGGCATCGATGTGCTCATCAACGCTGTACCAGAAATCAAGAACTATGCAGATGTCTCTGGCGAACAGATCTGCAGCATTGACAGCAAAGACATGTCGGATGATGTCTGGCTCAAACTCTCAAAGCGCATCAACGAGCTCACTGCACAGAAAGATGTGGCTGGTGTTGTCGTGACGCATGGCACGGATACGATGGAAGAGACAGCTTACTTCCTGAATCTCACGGTAAAGAGCGATAAGCCTGTCGTACTGACAGGCGCTATGCGTCCGGCGACCGCCATCAGTGCGGACGGCCCGATGAATCTCTTGAACGCGGTCCGCATTGCGGCTGACAAGGATGCAGCAGGCCATGGTGTCATGGTCGCTCTCAACGACGAAATCGACGGCGCACGTGATGTCACGAAGACAAATACCACGTCAGTGAGCACGTTCAAATCGCCGACTGGCCCGCTCGGCTACGTCTATGATGGCACCCCGACGTTCTGCAACACGCCAATCCGCCTGCACACGATCAAGAGCGAGTTCGATGTCAGCAAACTGACCGCACTGCCGAAGGTCTATGTCATCTACAGCACGGCTGGTGCCGATGGAGCCCTTGTCGATGCGGCTGTCGCTGCAGGCGCACAGGGCATCGTCTACGCGGGCACGGGCAATGGCTCGGTCCACAAGGCAGATGAAGCAGCACTCGCCAAGGCTACCCAAAAGGGAATCGTCGTCGTCCACAGTTCTCGTGTTGGTACGGGAGCCGTCGTACCGGCTGAACAATCTTACATCGATGAGCACTTCATCGACGGTGATTCACTGAACCCGCAGAAGGCACGTGTCCTGCTTCAGCTGGCGCTGACCAAGACACATGATCCTCAGGCCATCCAGGCAATGTTCCACAAATATTGATCGACGCTTTTCTCCAGCCATGCATGACGTACATCATGCATGGCTTTTTGTATATAGAAAACCCCTGGTTAGACCAGGGGCTCGATAAAGCTTTAGC
>ERZ809074.1636-NODE-1636-length-28033-cov-7.721960_pt1 | contig 28033 bp, 19 predicted proteins | sample MGYA00520795_ERZ809074 | MGnify/ENA primary metagenome ERZ809074 (study PRJEB31570, sample SAMEA3212989) | Homo sapiens | biome: human-gut; feature: human gut; material: fecal | place: Sweden | collected 2011 ...
AAAAACGAACGTTTGTGCAAGGCGAGCGCAGAGGCCAAGTTTACTTGGACTATGCCGAGCCGCAGCCAAAGGTGCATTTATATGAAGCTTATAGTGCAGTTAAAGTCTATAAACGGGTGAAAGTAAAGGTAACGCTTTAAGCATACGAGCAAACAAGTTGCTCATATACAAGATAGTTAGCCAGGCATCTAAGTCTCGTCTACTTGTCTACTCGTCAACTTGACTGCTAAAATCATAGATACAATATTTCATTATGCGCATTCTCAAATTCGGAGGTTCGTCGGTCGGGGCGACCGAGGGCATTCTCAATATAAAGAAGATTGTGGAAGGGGGCGAGCGGCCCGCCATTGCGGTGGTGTCGGCCCTGCGCGGCGTGACAGACGCCCTGATCGACCTTGCCCAGACGGCGGCATCGGGCAACGCCGAAGCCACGAAGGCGGGCTTTGAAGATATCTGCGCGCGCCATCGCGACTACATCGCCCAAATCATTCCCGCCCCGCGCAGGCCACGGCTCATGGAACAGACGGAGCAGTTGCTGGCAGAGTTGCAGAGCATCCTCCACGGCATGTATCTCATTCGCGAGCTCACGCCCAAGACGGCCGATGCCGTAGTGGCATACGGCGAACGCCTCTCGTCGCTCATCGTGGCGGCGCTCATCGACGGGGCACAGCACTTCGACGCCCGCGCCTTTATCAAGACGCGCAGGCAGGCAGGCAAGCACGTCGTGGACTTCGACCAGACGAACCGCCTCGTGTGCGAAACATTCAAGGATTTCCAGGGCATCGCCGTGACGGGCGGCTTCATCGCCGAAGACGCGCAGGAGGGCATCACCACGAACCTCGGGCGCGGCGGCTCCGACTACACCGCCGCCATCATCGCCGCCGCGCTCGATGCCGCAAGGCTGGAAATATGGACCGACGTGGACGGCTTCATGACGGCCGACCCGCGCGTCATCCCCACCGCCTACACCATCGCCCGCCTCAGCTATGGCGAAGCCATGGAGCTGTGCAACTTCGGCGCAAAGGTGGTATATCCGCCCACGATTTACCCCGTGTGCCGGAAGAATATCCCCATTATCGTAAAAAACACCTTCAACCCCGAAGCCGACGGCACGGTCATCTCGAAAGACGCGGCGCAGTCCGAACGCCCCATCCGCGGCATCTCCTCGGTGAACGACATGAGCATGGTGACGGTGAGCGGCTCGGCGATGGTGGGCGTGATTGGCGTGAACCGCCGCATCTTCACCACGCTGGCCGACGGCGGCATCAGCGTGTTTATGGTGGCGCAGACGGCCTCTGAGACGAGCACCTCTATCTGTATGACGCCTGCCGACGCGCCCCGCGCCTGCCAACTGCTCGACAGCGAGTTTGCCCGCGAGATTGCCGACGGCGCGATGAACGCGGCGCAACTGCTCACGGGCATGGCGTGCGTGGCAGCCGTGGGCGAAAGGATGAAGCAAACGCCGGGCATTGCCGGAAAACTGTTCAGCGTGCTCGGCCGCAACGGTATCAGCATCTCCGCCGTGGCGCTCGGCGCACTGGAAATGAACCTCTCGTTCGTGGTGGAGCGCACGCAGTTGAGAAAAACGCTCAACGTGCTGCACGACAGCTTTTTCCTGAGCGAGCACCAAGAACTCAACCTCTTCCTCTGCGGCACGGGCACCGTAGGCGGCTCGCTCCTGCAGCAGATTGCCGACCGCCGCGAGGCCCTGATGCGCGAGCGCAGGCTCAAGCTCAATCTCGTGGGCGTGTGCGGCCGTTCGCACGGCCTCTTCTCGCGTGAGGGCATCGACCCCGCCACGTGCCTCGACCAACTGAAACAGAGCACCGTGCCGGGCGGCGTGGAACAGATGATGAAGGAAATCCGCGAGATGAATATCTTCAATTCCGTCTTTGTGGACTGCACGGCGAGCGAGGAAGCCGCCGCCTGCTATGGGGAACTGCTCGCGGGCAACGTGTCCGTAGTGGCTGCCAACAAGATTGCCGCCTCCTCGGCCTACGCCTATTACGACACGCTCAAGCAAACCGCCCGCGAGCGCGGCGTGAAATATCTCTTCGAGACCAACGTGGGCGCAGGCCTGCCCATCATCAATACCATCAACGACCTCCGCGCCTCGGGCGACCGCATCGAGCGCATCAGCGCGGTGCTGAGCGGCACGCTCAACTTCGTGTTCAACACGCTCTCCGCCGACGTGACGCTCAGCCAGGCAGTGCGCATGGCGCAAGAGCAGGGATACAGCGAGCCCGATCCGCGCATCGACCTTTCGGGACGCGACGTAGTGCGCAAACTCGTTATCCTCGCCCGCGAAAGCGGCTATCGCGTGGAAGCCGGCGAGGTGGCGCAGGAGCTATTTCTCCCCAAAGACTTCTTCGAGGGCAGTTTGGAGGATTTCTGGCAACGCCTGCCGCAGCTCGACGCCCGCTTCGAAGCGGAGCGGCAACGCCTCGCGGCGGAGAAGAAACGCTGGCGTTTCGTGGCGGAATGGGCTGAGGGCAAAGGCTCTGTAGGGCTGCGCGAGTACGGGCAGGGACATCCTTTCTACGACCTCGAAGGCTCTAACAACATTCTCCTGCTCACCACCGAGCGTTACCACGAGTACCCGCTCCTCATTCAAGGCTACGGCGCAGGCGCTGCCGTCACGGCTGCCGGCGTGTTTGCAGACATTATGCGCGTGGCCAATCTTTGAGAAAAATTCTATGTATATATATAATAATATTGTATGCCGCTCCTTGCTCTGCGTCCTGCTCTGCCTGTTCGGGGCAACGCTCTCGGCACAGACCATCATCGACCTTGACAACAAGGGCAAAGTGCGCGGCAAGACCATCAACGACTACAAGCGCGAGAGCGACGTGGCTCGCCGCGAGCGCAACGACTCGATAGAATATGCCGACCACCTCGTGCGCGCCTTCAATGCGCTCCATGCCGACTCGCTCGAAGCGGCCCGCAAGCAGTTTCGCGCCGCTATCTCCACGCGCCCCGACGCGCCGGGCAACTATATCATTCGCCACAACCTCGGCCGCATCGCCTTGGCACAGGGACGCTACGACGAGGCAGTGAAACTGCTCACGCAGGTGCTCAAAGAGCAGCCCGACAACCCCGAGGTGCGTGCCGACCGCGCCAATGCCGCTTTGAGCAGCGGCAACGCCACGATGGCGATAGACGATTGCAACGTGCTGCTGCAACGCACACTGGTGAACGAACGCCGCGCACAGGTGTTCTTCATGCGGGCGGCGGCACAAATGCAGCTGCGCAACGCACCGGCAGCACGCGCCGACCTCGAAACGGTGCTGAAACTCACGCCTGACAATGAGAACGCGGCTCTGCTGCTCCTGATGACGCTCCGCGACGAAGGGCGCAAGCAGGAAGCCTTGGTGCGACTCAACGACTTCGTGGCGCAGCACCCCAAGAATGCCGATGCCTATGCCCTGCGGGCCGAGATGCTCGCCGCCGACGGGAAGCACGCCCTTGCCCGCGCCGACTACGACACGGCCATTAAACTCGATGGCGAGCGCGGCGACCTCTACGCCGCACGCGCCGAGGTGCTGATTGCCATGGACGAGCACGCCGCCGCACGCGCCGACATCGGCAAAGCCGCCGCACTCGGCGTGCCGCAAGGCACTTTGCAGCCCCTCCTCAAAAAACTGAAATAAACAGCTTATTTTCAAAACCTTTTTTATAAAAAATCCCTTTACCGAGATGATGCTCCGCCGCCTGCTGCTCGCCTGCCTCTACCTTTCGGCCGTTTGCTCCGCCCTTGCCTTTGGCGGCGGCGAAACGGCTGTGCCTGCGCAGCGCGAGATACGCGCCGTGTGGCTCACCACCTTTTCGGGCTTAGACTGGCCGCGTCGCCCCGCTGCCACGCCCGCCGCGGCAGAGGAACAGAAGCAGACGCTCTGCCGCTTGCTCGACCGTATGCGCGAAGCGGGCATCAACACCGTGCTCTTCCAGGCTCGCCTGCGCGGCACCACGGCGTACGCCTCCGACATCGAGCCTTGGGACGGCGTGTTCACAGGCGTGCCGGGACGCGCCCCGCTTTACGACCCCTTGGCTTTTGCCGTCGCGGAATGCCACCGCCGGGGCATGGAGTGCCACGCTTGGATAGTGAGTTTCCCCATCGGGAAAACCGATGCCGTCAAGGCATTGGGCAACCGCGCCCTGCCGCGCCGCCGGCCAGCACTCTGCCAACGCTGCGGCGACCAGTGGATGATGGACCCCGGCGTGCCGGGCACGGACGACTATCTCGCCGACATTTGCGCGGAAGTGGCGCGGAAGTACGACGTGGACGGTATTCACCTCGACTATATCCGTTATCCCGAAAAGAGCATCGCTTTCAACGACAACGCCACCTTTAAGAAATACGGCAAAGGCCTTTCGGCGGCGCAGAAGGCGCAGTGGCGGCGCGACAACGTGACGCGCTGCGTGCGCAAGATAGCGGCAAAGGTGAAGGCCGTGCGCCCTTGGATAAAAATGAGTTGCGCCCCCATCGGCAAGCACGCCGACCTGAGGCGATACAGCGCGATGGGATGGAGCGCAATGGCAATGGGGCAGGAAGCGCAGCGGTGGCTCGGAGAAGGACTTATGGACTGGCTGTTCCCGATGATGTATTTCGACGGCAACCACTTCTACCCCTTTGCCGCCGACTGGCAGGAGAACACGCCCGGCGATGCGGCCGTTGTACCGGGCCTGGGCATCTGGTTTCTCGACAGCCGCGAGCGCAACTGGTCATTGACCGACATCACGCGCCAGCTTGCGGTGTGCCGCGCCTTGGGTTTGGGCGGTGCAGCATTCTTCCGAGCCAAATTCTTGGACAACAACGTGAAAGGACTGTTCGACTATCTGAAAAACGACTTTTACGCCACCCCCGCGCTCACACCTGCCATCAAAGCCCCCGCCGATTGCCCGCCGCCCCCGCCGCCCGTAGTGAAGAAGCAACGGCAAGGCAGGCACTTGCTGCTCTCCTGGCAGCCCCTGCCGCACGCCGCCCCCGTGCGCTATAACGTCTACCGCATCGACAGCCTGCGCGGCAACCGCCTCTTGGCTCACCATATCGACAGCACCTCCTTCGCCGTTTATCCCGCCCTCCCCGCACTGCTCCACAGCCGCTACGCCGTGACGGCCATCGACGCTTACGGGCAGGAGAGCATGCCGGCGGAATAATGCAGAAACAACAATACACAATATTATATATATGGACTTCAAGAAAATTTTTCAAAAGGCTTGGCCCGACGCGCTCGCGGTTTTGTTTTTTGTGCTGGTAAGCACCGTTTATTTCCTCAAACCGATGAGCGAGGGGCTCGTGCTGGGCGGCCACGACTCATTGGCGTCGATCGGCCTCGGGCAAGAGCAGCGAGAATACCGCGCCGCGCACGACGGCGAAACCTCGCGCTGGAGCAACGCCGTGTTCAGCGGAATGCCCACCTTCCAAACCTCGCCGTCGTACAGTTCGTCCGACTTCCTCGAAAAAGTACAGAACATTTACGGCCTCGGGCTGCACTATTGGTTTCCCGCCATTAGCTTCGTGTTCCTCTACTTCCTCGGCTTCTACATCATGCTGCGCTCCATGAGCACAGAAGAGCGGCGCATCAGCCCGCTCACGGCCGCGCTCGGTGCGCTGATGTGGGGATTTTCCTCCTATTTCCTCATCATCATCTCTGCCGGCCACTTGTGGAAAGCCCTCACGCTCGCCTTCATTCCGCCCACCATCGGCGGCGTGGTGCTCTGCATGAGGGGGAAATATTGGAGCGGCGCGGCCGTCACGGCACTCTTCACCGCTTTCCAAGTGTTGAGCAACCACGTGCAGATGACCTATTATTTCCTCTTCGTCATCGGTTTCCTCGTGCTTTGCTACGGCATCTATGCCCTTGTGCGCCGCACGCTGCCCGCCTTCTTGAAGGGCGCGGTCGTGGCACTCGTGGCAGGACTGCTCGGCGTGGCGGCCAATCTGCCTAACCTCTACCACACCTACACTTACGCCAAGGAATCCATGCGCGGCAAGAGCGAACTCACCATTACGCCGCGCGGCGTGCAGAAAGAAAAGGCGACCGACGGCCTCGACCGCAGCTACATCACCGCTTGGAGCTACGGCATCGACGAAACCCTCACGCTCCTCGTGCCCGGCTATAAGGGCGGCGGCTCTACGAGCATCATCGACGTGCCCGGCGTGGAAACGATGCCTGGCTACCAAGAGCTCTACGAAAGCGCAGGGCAGACGCAGCAGATTTTCCAGCAGGAGCAAATCCAGGCCTACCCGCCGGGCATCATGCTCTACTGGGGCGACCAGCCGATGACCGTGGGCCCGGTGTATGCTGGCGCCATCGTGTGCTTCCTCTTTATCCTCGGCCTGTTCTACGTGCGCGGCCCGATAAAATGGGCGCTGCTCCTCTCCACGATGCTCGCCCTGCTCTTCGCCTGGGGGCACAACAGCCCGCTCGTCACCGACTTCTTCATCGACCATCTGCCCATGTACAGCAAGTTCCGCACGGTTTCCTCTGCCTTGGTGGTAGTGGAATTTGCCATGCCTGCACTCGCCATACTCTGCCTCTTGGAGATATTCCGCAATCCCTCCCTCGCCGACTTCACGACGTGGAAGAACGCGCCCATCGAAAAGAAAATCGGCTTGCCCGCCGCCCTCATCAGCACCCTCGGGCTGTGCCTCGTGCTGTGGATATGGCCCTCTGTGGCAGGCTCGTGCCTTTCGGAAAACGATGCCGAGATGTTCGCGCAGATGAGCGCGGGCGGCTTCCCCGCCGACTTCGTGCAAGGCTACTCAGATGCCGTGACGCGCCTGCACCACGCGCTGCTCTCTGCCTCGGCATTGCGCTCCGCCCTGTTTATCATTGCTGCCGTCGTTGCGCTGTGGCTTTTCTCCCGAAAAGTACTTAAAGGCTGGACGGCTGTAGGCATACTGATGGTGCTCTGCCTCGCCGACCTTTGGACGGAAGACAAGAAATATCTCAATGAGCAAAGTTTTGCCGACCCCGTGCAGCAGCTTGACGGCTACGCCAAAACACCCGCCGACGAGGAAATCCTGAAAGACAAGGGACACTACCGCGTGGCAAACCTCGGCGCAGGCAATCCGTTCAACGAAACGAGCAACGCCACGTCATACTACCATAAGAGCATCGGCGGCTACCACGCAGCCAAGCTCCATCGCTACCAAGACCTCATCGACTTCCACCTCAACCGCGAACTGGCAGCCTTTGCCGGAGCCATCAATGAGGCGCAGGGCGATATGCAGCAGGTGAACGGCGACTCCATCGCCCCGATGCTGAACATGCTCAACACAAAATATTTCATCTTCGGCTCCGGCAATTCCGCCATTCCCATACTCAACCCCTACGCCAATGGCAACGGGTGGTTTGTAGAAAAACTCTCGTTTGTGAAGAATGCCGATGCGGAAATCCAGGCCTTAGGCAAATTGGACACGAAGCGCGCCGCCGTGGCCGACGAACGCTTCAAGCCGGAACTCGACGGCACCGCGCTCGGCTCGGGCACCGTGCGCCTTACCGCCTACGCGCCCAACCAACTCGCCTATGAGGTGGAGAGCGAAAAGGGCGGCGTGGCTGTGTTCTCCGAAATATATTATCCCGGCTGGACGGTGGCAATCGACGGCAAGGAAGCAGAGTTCGGCAGAGTCAACTACGTGCTCCGCGCCCTCAAAGTGCCTGCCGGCAAACACGTCGTTACGGCAGAGTTCCGCCCCCGCAGCATCACCGTCACCACAGGCATAGCCTACGGCGCGATTGTCCTGATTTTCCTCCTGCTCGGATTTGTGGTTTATAAGAAAACAACCTGAACAATCATGAAACGCTCTTTATATTTATGCCTCCTCCTGCTCATGGTGCAGGCTGGAAACCTCTTCGCCCAATCGACCGATAGGACTGCTGCGGCGGAAAGCGTGCTGCGGCAACTCAAAAACGGCTGCGGCGACAGCCTCTATGCAGCCTCAACGCCGCAGGTGCAGGGACAGCTGAAAGCAGAAAGCTACAACGCCATTTGGCAACAGTTGGAAATGCAGGCAGGCACATTGCAGGGCAGCGCGGCATGGCAGCAGAAGGATCAGCCGCCCTATGCCATTTGCCAGAAACGCCTGGAATTTGAGCGCGCCGCGCTGATTATGACCGTCACCTTCGATGCCGAAGGGCGCATCGCCGGTCTCTTCTTCGCACCCGCCCCGCCTGCCGCCGCGCCGCCCGCAGGCAGCGAGACATCTGACAACATAAACAACTCGAAAAATGCATCGCCGGCAAGGGAACACGCATCGTTCCCTGCCGGCGATGCGCGTGAGGCGACCGTGCAAAACGGCAAGGTACAACTGCCCGGCACACTGGTTCTGCCACACGGGGCAACGGTCGAGCGACCTGTGCCCGCAGTGGTGTTCGTGCACGGCAGCGGCCCAAACGACCGCGACGAAACGCTCGGTCCTAACCATCTCTTTCGCGACCTTGCCGACAGCCTCGCCACCGCAGGCATCGCCTCGCTCCGCTACGACAAGCGCACTTACGTTTACCGCGCAGAGACCGCCTCAATTTCGGGCGGCAAGTTAGACTACGACGTTGAAACGGTGGACGATGCCGTTTGCGCCATAGATTTGCTGCGCCGTACCGCCGGCATTGACCCGCAGCGCATCTACGTGGTGGGGCACAGCCAAGGCGCCATGCTCGCCCCGCGCATAGCGACCCACAGCGGCAAGGCGGCAGGCTGCGTGATGCTGGCCGCACCGGCGCGGACGCTCGACGTGTTGCTGCGCGAACAGCTCCGCCACTTGGCACCGCAAAGCGGCATGACGGTGGCGCAAGCCGACAGCACGGCAGAAAGCATGTGGCACAAACTGCCCGCCGACTACCGCGCCATGGCCTCTGCCTACAATCCCGCAGCCGAAGCCGCCGCCCTCAGCGTGCCGATGCTCTTCCTGCAAGGCGGCAACGACTATCAGGTCACCGCCGCCGACTTCTCCCTCTATCAGGAAGCCCTGCGCGGCAATCCCCGCGCCCTTTTCGTCTTCCTGCCCGAAGCCGACCACCTCATGCGTCCGCTCGAAAAGCAGGCCGTGCCCGCCGACTACCAACGCTTCGTGCCGATTAGCGGAAAAGCGGTAGTGGCTATCCGAGACTTCATTCATCAATAGGAGTTCCTGCCAAGCGGAAACTATAAAAACAAGGGATAAACGCAAAATAATGTTTAACTTTGCACTTTCTTAGAAGCAAGAAGCCAAAATAAGGATAAGTAGAACAAAGCAGTTATGAAGAACTCTGTATTTGCGCCGCGCCTTTTCAAAGACCTGCGGCATTACAACAAAGAGAAATTCATGGCCGACCTCATGTCGGGCCTGATTGTGGGCATCGTGGCACTGCCGCTTGCCATTGCCTTCGGTATCGCCTCGGGCGTGTCGCCCTCGCAGGGCATCCTCACCGCCATTATCGGCGGTTTCCTCGTGTCTGCCCTCGGCGGCAGCCGCGTGCAAATTGGCGGTCCTACGGGCGCATTCATTGTTATTATCTACGGCATCGTAAGCAATCCGCAGCTCGGTCTGTCGGGCTTGATGATAGCCACGATGCTCGCCGGCGTGTTCCTTATCCTGCTGGGACTCTTCCGCCTCGGCACCATCATTAAGTTTATCCCCTACCCCATCGTGGTGGGCTTCACGAGCGGTATCGCCCTCACCATTTTCACCACGCAGGTAAAAGACCTCCTCGGACTGACGATACCGGGCAAGATGCCGGGCGACTTCCTCGCGAAATGGGCACTCTATTTCGAGCATATCGGCACGATCGACTGGCTCACTGCGGGCATCGGCGTGCTGAGCATACTCATCATAGCCCTCACGCCGAAGGTATCGAAAAAGATACCCGGCTCGCTGCTGGCGATTATCCTGATGACGGTGGGCGTGTACTTCATAAACGCCTATGCCGACGGCATGCACATCACGACCATCGGCGACAGTTTCGGCGAAATCAAGGCCGTTATCCCGCCCCTCACGGTGCCCGACATCTCTTGGGAGGGCGTTAAGTCGCTGCTGCCCACGGCCATGGTGATTGCCGTGCTGGGCGCCATCGAGTCGCTGCTCTCCGCCACGGTGGCCGACGGTGTGTGCGGCGACCACCACAACAGCAATCAAGAACTTATCGGTCAGGGCGTTGCCAACATCTGCACGCCGCTCTTCGGCGGCATTCCCTGCACGGGTGCCATTGCCCGCACGATGACGAACATCAACAACGGCGGCCGCACGCCCGTGGCCGGCATTATCCACGCCGTGGTACTGCTGCTCATCTTCTTGCTGCTGATGCCGCTCGCCGCCTATATTCCCATGGCGTGCCTCGCCGGCGTGCTGGTGGTCGTGTCGTACAACATGAGCGGCTGGCGCACATTCCTCCAACTGATGAAAAACCCGAAGAGCGACATCACGGTGCTCATCATCACCTTCCTGCTCACCGTTATCTTCGACCTCACGATTGCCATCGAGGTGGGTCTGCTCATCGCCTGCCTGCTCTTCATGCGACGCATGGCGGAGACAACGCAGATTAAGGTGATTGCCGACGAAATCGACCCGAACGAAGAGACCGATGCGGAGGTGCACGAGGAACACCTCATTATCCCCGAGGGCGTGGAGGTTTACGAAATCAACGGCCCGTACTTCTTCGGCATCGCCAACAAGTTCGAGGACCTGATGACGAGCTTCAACCGCCACCCGAAGGTGCGCATTATCCGTATGCGCCGCGTGCCGTTTATCGACTCCACGGGTATCCACAACTTGCAGAACCTCTGCGAGATGAGCCACCGCGAAGGCACACACATCGTGCTTTCGGGCGTGCAGCCTAAGGTGCACGAGGTGCTGGAACATGCAGGTTTCTACCACTTGCTCGGCAAAGACCATATCTGTCCCAATATCAACGTGGCACTGGAACGCGCCTCTTCCATTCTGCAACGCAAATTGGCATAAATGCTCCCAGTCTCTACCGACACAGCCGCCCTGTTCATCGACGGCCTCGCCGTGGGCTACGGCACGGGGCGGCATCGCCGCACGGTGGGCTCGAACCTCTGCGCCGCCCTGCCGCCCGCAAGCCTCACGTGCCTCATCGGCGTGAACGGCGCGGGCAAGAGCACGCTGCTGCGCACGCTCTCGGGACTGCTGCCGCCGCTCGCGGGCAGTGTGGAGATTATGGGCAAACGCATCGAGAGCCTCTCCGTAAGGCAGATGTCCACGCTGCTCTCCATTGTGCTTACGGCACGTCCCGACACGGGGCATCTCACGGCGGAAGAGACGGTGGCGGCGGGGCGTATGCCCTACACGCCGCTATCGGGTCGCCTCTCCGAGACTGACCAAAAGCTGGTGGACGAGGCCATGCGCCTCACTGGCACGGCGCATCTGCGCCGCCGCGCCCTCGCCTCGCTCTCCGACGGCGAGCGGCAAAGGGTGATGATTGCCAAATCGCTGGCGCAGGACACGCCGCTCATTCTGCTCGACGAGCCGACGGCTTTCCTTGACTTCCCCGGCAAAATCGGCACGCTGCGCCTGCTGCAAAGCCTCGCGCACGACCGGGGCAAGACCATTCTGCTCTCGACGCACGACCTCGAGCCCGCCTTCCGTCTCGCAGACCGCCTGTGGCTACTCACGCCCGGCGGACTCCTTTCCGGCACGCCCCGCGCCCTGGCCGCCGACGGCACACTTGCCCGCTATTTCGCCGCAGATGGCATCAAGTTCGACAGCGATCAGTTGCGGTTTGTGTATTAAAGTGTGGCGTCAAACATCATTCTAAACATACTCCATATTAATATATGATTGTCTGCATCGCAGAAAAGCAAAGTCAGGCGCAAAACATTGCGCAGGTGCTCGGGGCCACCGAGCCGAAGCAGGGTTACTATGAAGGCAACGGCTATCAGGTGACCTGGGCTATGGGACATTTCTGCGAGTTGAAATATCCCGAGGACTACTCGCCGGCATGGAAGCACTGGTCGCTCGGCCAACTGCCCATGGTGCCCGAACGCTTCGGCATACGCCTTATTGACAGTGCGTCGAAGCAGCGGCAGTTCGGTGTTATCAAGCAACTCATCGACCGCGCCGACAGTATCATCAACTGCGGCGATGCCGGGCAGGAGGGCGAACTCATACAGCGCTGGATCATGCAAAAGGCTGGCGCGAAGTGTCCCGTGCAGCGGCTTTGGGTGTCGTCGCTCACGGAAGAAGCCATCGCCGAGGGATTTAAGCATTTGCTGCCGCAAGAGGAAAAGCAGTCGCTCTACGAGGCCGGCCTCTGCCGCGCCATCGGCGACTGGCTCTTGGGCATGAACGCCACGCGCCTCTATACATTAAAATATGGCGGCTACCGCCGGCAGGGGCAGCAGCCGCTCTCCATAGGCCGCGTGCAAACGCCCACGCTCGCGCTTATCGTGAACCGCCAGCAGGAGATTGAGAATTTCAAGCCCGAGGATTACTGGGTGCTCGCCACGACCTACCGCGACACGCTCTTTACCGCTGTGCTCGACGACGAAGAAGAAGAAACCGCCGCGCCGGGTGACAAAAAGGGTGCGCTGCGCCGAGGCTTCAAGACGGAGGAGGAAGGACGCGCCGCACTGGCCAAAATTGAGGGAACGCCGTTCACCGTGACTTCCGTGACCAAGAAAAACGGCACGGAAGCACCGCCGCGCCTCTTCGACCTCACGGGGCTGCAAGTGGAATGCAACAAGAAGTTCGGCTATTCTGCCGAGCAGACGCTGCAAATCATCCAAGGCCTCTACGAGCGCAAGCTCACCACCTATCCGCGCGTAGACACCACGTATCTCACGGACGACATCTATCCTAAATGTAAAGGTATTCTCAACGGCATAGCACCAGTCTACGGCAACCTGCTCACGCCCTTGCGCGGCGCACCGCTGCGCAAGAGCAAAAAGGTGTTCGACAATTCTAAGGTGACCGACCACCACGCCATTATCCCCACGGGCGAGCCGGCTAACGCGCTGACCGACGTGGAGCGCAACGTGTACGACCTGATTTGCCGCCGTTTTATCCAAAACTTCTATCCCGACTGTAAATTCTCCACAACGACCGTCACGGGCGAGGCCGCCGGCGTGAACTTCCGCGCTTCGGGCAAGCAAATTCTCGAGGCGGGCTGGCGCGACGTGCCTGCATCGGGCGCGGCGGGCGTGCCGGCAAATGAGCCTGACGATGAGGCAGCCACAAAAAACTCCGCCGCCGACAACGCCGAGGAGCGCACGCTCCCTGCTTTCGCGAAAGGGGAAAGCGGCCCGCACAAGCCGGGGCTCACGAAGAAGACTACACAACCGCCCAAGCCTTACACCGAGGCCACGCTGCTCCGCGCTATGGAGACGGCGGGCAAGATGGTGGACGACGAGAGCTTGCGCGAGGCATTGAAGCAAAACGGCATCGGCCGCCCCTCTACCCGCGCCGCCATTATCGAGACGCTCTTCAAGCGGCAGTATATCCGCAAGCAGCGCAAATCGCTCATCGCCACGCCGACGGGCGTAGAGCTGATTGGACTTATTAAGGAAGATTTGCTCAAAAGCGTGGAGCTGACGGGCATTTGGGAGCACCGCCTGCGCCTCATAGAGCAGCGGGAGTACAGCCCGGCGCAGTTTATCGGCGAGTTGAAGCAAATGGTCTCGGACGTGGTCGTGCAAGTGCTCTCGGACAACTCCAATCGCCGCGTCACGTTCGAAGCGCCTGCCGCCACCCCGCCCCAAGCTGCCGCGAGCCAGGACGAGCAACCGAAGCAGCGCAAGCGCGTGATTCGCGCCGGCAGCATATGCCCGCAATGCGGCATCGGCAAAGTCATCAAAGGCAAAACCGCCTATGGCTGCTCGCGCTGGAAAGAAGGCTGCGACTGGCGCAAGCCGTTTAAGTAATAATTAGTAAACAAGTAGACGAGTAGACGAGTAAACAAGACAAGTTACTATATAAAATTTAATTAGCACGACATTTCTGTCTCGTTTACTCGTTTACTTGTTTACTCGTCTACTAAAATACAAAACCACCATGAAGCAAAACTCTCCCAAAGCCTGGATACTGGCCGCCCGTCCCAAAACGCTCTCGGCGGCACTTATCCCCGTGGTCTTGGCTTCTGCGCTGGCGGCCTCGCAAGGCAAGTTCAGCCTCACGCCCGCCGTGCTGTGCGTGCTCTTCGCCACATTCATGCAGATTGCCGCCAATTTCATCAACGACCTTTTTGATTTTCTCAAAAACACCGACCGCGACGACCGACTCGGCCCTGAAAGGGCGTGCCAACAGGGCTGGATAACGCCCCGCGCCATGCGCTGGGGCATAGCCGCCACGCTGGCCGTAGCCTGCGCCTGCGGACTGTGTCTCCTGCCCTACGGCGGCTGGATGCTCGTGGGCATCGGCGCGGCGTGCGTCGTGTTTGCCTTTCTCTACACCACCCTACTGAGTTATTGCGGCTTCGGCGACGTGCTGGTGTGGGTGTTCTTCGGTTTCGTGCCCGTAGCGGGCACTTATTATGTAGAGGCGGGCGGCTTCTGCCGCGAGGTTTGGCTGCTATCCGCTGCCTGCGGGCTGCTGATTGACACGCTCCTCGTGCTCAACAACTACCGCGACCGCGAGCAGGACCGCCTTTCGGGCAAGCGCACGCTGGTCGTGGCTTTGGGCGAGCGCTTCGGCAGCCTGTTCTACCTGCTGCAAGGCGTGGCCGCCTACGTGCTCGTGGCGTTCATGTCGTTAGAAGGCAACCTTTGGCTGGCCATTCTGCCCATGCTCTACCTCCTGCCCCACTACCTCACGTGGCGCAAGATGACGCAAATACGCGAAGGCCGCGCCCTCAACCGTATCCTCGGCTTCACCTCGCGCAACATGCTCACCTTCGCCCTCCTCACCGCCATGGCATTGCTCGCGCAGTAGAGGCAAAGGCATCAAATCGCAACTTTCTGCTATAAAAATTTGAGGGAACGGCAGCAAAAGCATTGTTCAATTACTTAATTATTGTTAGTTTTGCAGCGAATTAAAGCAGAAAGACCGATTTCGCACCCTTTTTCTCTGAAATCGGCAATATTATTTTTAGAAATTATGGACGATTATCACGCGGAAACTACGGCACAGTGCTGACAGGCGGGTTTGCTCTTGCATTAACGGCAAAGCCCACGCCTTGGCTGTCGCCGTATGCAAAAGAAACAACGTACTACTATGCGAACCTACTGGAACACTAACCACACGCTGCGTACCCTCGACGAATGGGCGCCCGACTGTTGGACGCAGGTAACTTGCCCCACGCCCGACGACGAGGATTTTCTCTTCAACAAGCTTCACGTACCCGATTATTTCCTCGACGACATCCGAGATAAAGACGAGCGCTCGCGTTACGAATACGACGAGGGCTGGACGCTCATTATCTTACGCATTCCCTACGTAAAGGAAGTGGCCAGCCGCACGCCGCACACTACTATCCCCCTCGGCATTATCCTCAACAAGGGCATCTGCATCACGGTGTGCAACTACGAAACGAACATGATGATCGACTTCGTGTCGTACCAGCAGAAGCGCAACCGCGGCTTCACCGACTCCGTGGACCTCGTGTTCCGCCTTTTCTACTCTGCCGCCGTGTGGTACTTGAAGAGATTGAAGCAAATCAACGTGCTGCTCGAAGAAGCCAAGCGCAACCTTGACCGCCGCATCGACAACGAGGACCTCATCGGCCTCTCACGCCTGCAAGACAGCCTCACATATTTCATCACCTCTATCCGCGGCAACGAAACGCTGCTCTCCAAACTGAAATTCAAGCTGCCCGTCGACGAACTCGATGCCGACCTTATCGAGGACGTGACGATTGAGATGAACCAGGCGCGCGAAACGACCAACATCTACACGAACATTCTCGACTCCACGATGGAGACCTACGCCAGCATCATCAACAACAACATGGCCGGCGTGATGAAGCAGATGACCTCCGTGTCGATTATCCTCATGTTCCCCACACTCATCGCCAGCATCTTCGGCATGAACCTGCTCTCGGGCATGGAGGACACGTGGTGGGGCTTCCCCTTAGTGATTGTCCTTTCCTTCTCCGTGACAGGCATCTTCTATTGGCTTTTCCGCCGCAAAACGTGGATTTAAAGCGCCCTAAGCCGCGCAGAAAGGCAAAAAACGCGGGCAAAGTTTTGTCAGAACGTGAAAATTCCTTTTATTTGCACTATCTTATATAATAATATGTATGATATTTCCCTGCAACGTGCTCTATGATGCAGGGAAATAAGAACTCTTTTTAATCTCTTACGTTATTTTCCACAACATCATGGAAGAAATCAAGAACACGGAAGCCGAAGTTCTCAGTGAAGAACTTTGCGAAGAAACGGGCAACAATCCCGCAGTAGAAACCCCGGAACAGACCGACGCCGCCGCTCCTGCCGAAGAGCAGGCTGCCGCCGAGGAAAACGCCGAATGCGCCGAAAGCGCCAAGAGACAGGTGTTTGCCTCTAAGCAGGAGGTAATCGACAAGCTCAAGGAACTGGCAGAAAGCAGCGAGAGCGTGGACCGCGCCGAACTGGAACACCTCAAAGTGGTGTACTACCGCCTGCAAGCACAGAAGACGGCGGCCGACCGCGAGGCTTTCATCGCCGGCGGCGGGGCAGCAGAGGACTTCATGCCCGAGCCCGACACGGAAGAAGAGGCTTTCAAGGAACAATATAACCTGCTGCGCCAAAAGCGCGCCGAAGCCTTCGCCCAGGCAGAACAGGAAAAGCAGCAGAACCTCGAGCGCAAGCTCGCCATTATAGAGCGCTTCAAGCAACTGGCCGCATCGCCCGAAGATGCCGACAAGGGCTACGAAGAAGCCAAGCAGCTGCAGGCAGAATGGAACGAGCTGAAACTCGTGCCTGCCGAGAAGGCCACGGAACTTTGGAAGAACTATCAACTCTACACGGAGCAATATTACGACCAGCTGCGCCTCAACCATGAGTTCCGCGCCTACGACTTCAAGAAGAACCTCGAAATCAAGACGCGCCTCTGCGAGAGCGCCGAGAAACTGGCCGAGGTGGCCGACCCCGTTTCGGCTTTCCACCAGTTGCAGACGCTGCATCAGGAGTTCCGCGAGACGGGCCCCGTGGCAAAAGAACTGCGCGAAGAGATTTGGAACCGCTTTAAGGAGGCTTCCACCGTGGTGAACAAGCGCCACCAAGCCTATTTCGAGGAACTCAAAGCCCGCGAAGAAGAAAATCTCCGCCTCAAGACGGAAATCTGCGAGCAGCTCGAAGCCATCGACCTCGCCGCGCTCACAAACTTCGCCGCATGGGACGAGCAGACAAAGGCTGTGCTCGAAGCACAGGCCCGCTGGAAGACCATCGGCTACACCACAAAGAAGAGCAACACGGCTATCTTCGAACGCTACCGCGCCGCCTGCGACAAGTTCTTCCAGGCCAAGACAGAATATTTCCGCAACACGCGCGACACGCTCTCTGCCAACCTCGCCGCCAAGACGGCACTCGCCGAAGGCGCAGAGGCTCTTGCCGAAAGTACCGACTGGACTGCCACGACCAACAAGTTGATTGAGTTGCAGCGTCAGTGGAAAACCATCGGCCCCGCGCCCCACAAGGCTTCCGAAGCCGTTTGGAAACGCTTCAACGAGGCTTGCAACAAGTTCTTCAACCGCAAGAACGAGCAGACGAAAGGCCAGCGCGAGGAAGAGGAAGCCAACCTCGAGGCAAAGAACGCCGTGATTGAGCAGCTCGAAGCCCTTGCCGCCTCGGCCGAAGCCGCCGGCGCGCAGGCCGTGCGCGACTTGCAAGACAAGTGGAACGAAATCGGACACGTGCCTTTCCGCAAAAAGGACAAGCTCTACAAGCGTTACCGCGAAGTGCTCGACAAGTTGTATAAAGACCTGCACATGACGGCAGGCCGCCGCCGTCTCGAAAACTTCCGTAAGGGCATGGAAGAAAAAGGAGGCTCGGAACTCACGCGCGAACTCAACCGCCTGCAAACGGCACTCGAAGCCAAGCGCAACGAGATTAAGAACTACGAGACGAACCTTTCTTTCTTCAACTCTAAATCGAAGACGGGCAATAGCCTCGTGCAGGAAGTGACGCGCAAGATTGAGCGCCTCAAAGAAGACCTCCAGCTCCTTCAAGAAAAAATCAAGGCCGTGCGCGAGCAAATCAAGGCCGAAGAAGCCTAAGAGGATACAATATTATATTTATACGCGCGACGCGGGTGTGCCAATCAAAGTTGGCGCACCCGCGTCGTTTTTTTTTGGCGGCGGAATTGCAATTTGCCGAGCAGGGGCGGGCTGTAAGCCCCAAGGATTTGCCCTGCTGCGCATTCGGCGGGCGTTTTGCAAAACGCCCCTACTTTTTGGCTATTACCAAAGGGCAACTTTTCTACCCATTCCAAGGTCGAGCGTCGCAGAATTGATGCCAAGTGCCCTGAATACGCGGCTCATCGTCGGTAACGTAATCGCTTGCCGGCCACTTTCAATCTTTGAGATTTGCGATTTCTTCACACCGATTTTCTCCCCGAGTTCTTCTTGTGTTAGATTTTGCCTCAAGCGCTCTTTTTTTATGGCCTCTCCAACATAGTAGGTGTTCAACTCTTCTTTCAGTTGCACTTCCATTGCATCGCGCTCGGGCGTTCCTTTCTTGCCCCAAACCTTATCTACTATTTCGCTAAGCGGTGTCAATTCCATTGTTTCCATGTCTTACCTGTTTTTATTATCGAAATATTCTGTGCGTAACGCTTCTGCCGTTTTTATTTCTTTCTGTGGCGTTTTGTTTGTCTTCTTTATGATGCCGTGCGTTGCTACAATAAGGGTATCGCTGGTTGTGTCCCAAAAAGCGAATAGCCTGTAACAAACGCCGTTGAACAAGGTGCGAAATTCCCAAATTTCTGTATCATCGAGTTTTTTGAAAAGTTCTTTATTGATTTCGCCACCCTCAACTTTCAGCAAATTATAGGTGATTTTCTTTTGCGCCTTTTCGGGGAGTGATGACAGGAATTCACTCGCCTTTTTCATAAAAACGATTTTCACTTTTGACACAACACATCTATTTCTTTTGTTCTACATGGCAAAGTTAACAATTTGTTTCCTATTTAGTCAACTTTCAGAAGAGAAAAACTATGCTTTTACATATTGATTACGCTACTCGCCCCCCTACTTTGCCCCTTTGCGGCGGTTGCATTCGCGGCAGAGCATTTGGCAGTTCTCTTCCGTGGTGCGTCCGCCCTCGCGCCACGGCGTGATGTGGTCGCCCTCCATAAGCGCGATGTCGAACTCTTTGTGGCAGAGCGGGCAAACGTGGTTTTGTCGTTCCCAGACGGCGAGCTTGATGTCGTCGGGAAAGGCGCGGAGGTCGAGGAAGCGCTCGTCGCGGGTGAGCACGTAGGGAATGATGCCCGCAGGGCGCTGCACCTCGCTATCGCGCATCAGGCGCGACATCTCGGCGTGGAGCGCGGCGAGGTCGAGCGTGCGCGGCGAAAAGTCGTCGTAGAGCCGCGCCCAGTCGAGACCTTTCATGATTTTGCGGAACTTGCGCGGGTCGAAGTTCGTAATCGCCCAGTTGAGCACGTTTTGGAAATACGTCCAGAGGTTGTTGGCGTTCGGGTCGTGCTGGTGCGCCGCCATATAGCCCACGGGCGTCTGCGGCTTGCCGAGGCGCGTTTCGTGCTGCGCCATCCATTCGAGTGCCTTTTTCAAGAAGTCTTGCCTGATGGGCGAGCCGTTCACGTAGTCTTTGCCGAGGCGATACGCGCCGCAGTTAGTTTTAGAGAAATGGCGCTTGGCGTCGCTCACGAACGGGCCGGCATAGATGGCGTTGTGGATTTCCTGGTCGTTGAGCGGCTTGCCCGCGATGTTGATGGTTTGAAACCATTCGAGCTTTTCCGAAGCCTCGCCCTCGCAGAGGTACACGGTGAGGCGGTAGTCGAGGATACGCTTCTGGAGGTCGGGCGTGAGGTTGAAGAAACCCTTGAAGTCCACACTGAACTTGCCCGCCACGTAGTCGCAGAGCGAAAGCGTGCGCTGCTGTCCGTCCATCACCTCGTACGGGCACTCAGCATCGTCGCTGCGCTTCACCCAATACATCACGTTCAAAGGGTAGCCCTTCATCACGGTGTTGATCACCGCCTGCTGCTCCTTGTCGTTGTAGATAAACTCGCGCTGATAAGGCGGCCTTATGTCGAGCCTGCCGCCGTAGCCGCGCACGCCCTGCTCGTCGTTGTTGATGTAGCCGTCCACGATTTCGCGCACCGTTACATCTATTTGTTTAATGGTCATCATATTTGTTGGGGATGTTTGTTGCGGATTAAGATGCGAGCGTAAATCTCTTTATTATTTATTGTAAACCTTTTGCCTGGAAAGGGATTATCTTCTACATATCTGTCTATTCCTATAATCTCAAACTGTTCGGGATTATATTTGTCGAGAAAAGTGATCGGCACGCCCATTGCGCCGGGATAATTGCATGGGATATCCGAGGTCTTATCTACGTTGATAGCATCATAGTTATCATAACGCGGATATACTTCGGGCGAATAGCGGCACACCAAATCTATAAACTCGTGCCGCTTATTGTGGTCAAGATTGGTAAACCAATTCACGCCCGAAACCCTAATCATACCCTTTCGGTGGTCGCCAGCAGTGGCAATGTCCTCATAAGGCGATACGAAATGCGCGGCAGCCCCTTTGAAACCGTAGCCCAACCAGATCTTGTTGCTTTTAATCAGAGGGAAAATCTCTTTGTAAGTAATGGCATTCTGATGCCCGATAATCAAGAACTTCTTATCATACTCCATCAGTTGCGCCACGTATTCTCGGAAGAGCGAAAAGGGCGGATTGGTCACCACGATGTCTGCCTCGCGCAAAAGTTCGATGCACTCCTGCGAGCGGAAGTCGCCCGTCTGCAACTGCGTGAGCACGTTCTTATCGTTCCGAATCAGGATTTCCACGTCGGTCATGTCAACCGCGCCGTCGCCGTTCATGTCTTTCACCTCCGTGATGACCAATTTATGGGCGATGCGCTTCGGTTCTTCGGGGTTCATCTCGGGAAAGAGCGAAAGCTGCGTGCCCTGAATGGAAGAGCCGTTGTAGCAGGTGCAGATAAGTTTCTTCAGCCCCAGTTGGTTGAAGCGCGAGGCAAAATATTTGAAGAAATTGCTTTCGTAGGGGTCGTCGCAGTTGCAGAGCACTGTCTTGCCGCGAAAGTGCTGCCAATAGTGTTGCAACTCGCGTTCGATGTCTTCGTACTGCGTGTAAAACTCGTCCTTCTTCGCCGCCTTTGCAGCGCTCAGATTCTTGTTTGCCATAAAGAAAAAGACTGATAGGGATAACGGCATATCGGCTATCAGTCCGCAAAACGCAGGATAGAAGAAAGGCGTGGTGCCCTTCTTATCGCGTTTAGCACGGGGCGGCCTCGGAATTGGACCCCGGAAATCTCATAAGAATGCACCACGCCGCTTGGCGTGAGCATTGCTAATCGAGATTTCAGGGCGCAACCACATACGGGCAGCCCTTCACATATTATTTTCGTGCTTTTTATCCAAACAGAGTTTCCGAGGCTCTTGGCTAAACGCGAAATAATAGCGAATGCAAAATAAAAATCAAAATGTAGCGAAGGCGCAACTGCGCCTTTCAGGTGTAAAAGTAGGCATTTCTGCGGGAAGGAGCAAGGGAGAAGCAAGGCAAAACGTGCAAATATCCCGAGAAAGTTGGGAAAAACGCAGGGAAAGCACTAACTTTGCATAAGATAGGCTGCGGTTCGGCAATTAAAACAAGTTTTATTGCGCTCACCTTGCACTATCTTTGCATAAGATAGGCTGCGGTTCGGCAATTAAAACAAGTTTTATTGCGCTCACCTTGCACTATCTTTGCAAAAAATATAATAACACCATGATACGTTCAATACCTAATCCCCCGATGGATCGTGTCGATGTCACTCGTTTCCGTCAGAACTTGGAGAAACATCTCCGAGGGGATTTCAATGCCGAAGAACGACATCACATTGAAGCGCGCCAAGCTCGAACCAAAGCCAACGCCCAACGAATAATAGAAAATTGTGGAGGAAAGAACCCATTGCTTGGATATTGATATCCAAATAAGAATGATGACTGACGCAGACTTTGAAAAAATGTCTGCGTTTTCTTGTGGCGTTGACGCGCTTGATTCCTTTTTCCAGAAAGAAGTCAGAGAATGTGTCAATAGGCACTATTTGGCAGCCTATTGCGCTTATTTGACATCAGGAGAAATCGTTGCAGCATTTACTTTGATGAACGATGCGCAGATGATTGCCGGACAAACTGAAAAGGAAGATTTCATCGATGATTTGCGGTTTGAGACAGATGCCGATATTGTAGACTTCTTCAATCGGCAGACTTCTTATCCTGCCATAAACATTGGACATCTTGGCATATCTTCCCCCTATCAGAGTAAAGGTATCGGCACGGCCATCATAGACCTTGTGGCTGACACCTTCACAGGATACCGCCAGGCAGGGTGTCAATTTATAACTGTCGATGCGCTCAACAATCACAGATGCACGAAGTTTTACCAAACCAACGGGTTCAGCTACCAAACCAACAAGGATTTCTGTTCGCAGACGCGGCGCATGTACCGCATTTTGCAATAAGCGCGTATGAATTTATCTTCGCGTATAACTTTGCCCCTACCCGCTCCCCACTTTGCCAGCCGGCGGCGCAACTGGGCGCGTTTTGGCGGAGCCGAAAAAAAATCATACATTTGCATCAGCAGAAAGAGGAAGAGCGCAGGCTTTTCCTCTTTTCGCGTTTTTGGGGCTAACTATCTTATATGAGCGTGAAAAACTATCCTATATGACCGTGAAAATTATAAGCAACCCCGTAAAAATTTGCTCCTTTATAATTTTTCGTAGGTGCTTTAGAGTAAACATCACCTTGATTTTCGCAGAAATTATCTCGGAGCAAATTTCCATTGTCTTAATTATCCCTAAACTTTCGCGCCGTGCAGCCTTAACGATTGCAAACGCTCCTTTTACTATCCGCGCAGAGAGGAAAACGAGATTAACAAGTTTTACTCGTTGGCAGAATTATCTGCCTGGAAGGCACTTTATTTATCAGTATCCTTAAAACGCCGTGAGAAACGCATTTTATGCGCGGGCGGCACCCCCGCCGCCCATGATAAGGCGCATAAAGCCATCTTAAAAGTGCGATTTCTCGCCATGGCAGAGCATCAAGCGAGCTTGAACTCTGCTCATTTGGCTTACGAAATCGTTCTATTTTTCTCTTTATTACGCCCTTTAACATGTGAAAAAGCGGGAATTGCAGTTTTCTTCCTAATTTTGCAACCGCAAAAATTTCGGACTTTTTATGCTAAGGCATCTTCGCTTCACCCTCCTGTCGCTTCTAATGCTTGTTTCGGCCGCCGCACTTGCGCAGCGGCTTACGGGCGTTGTGACCGACGCGAAGACAAAGGAACCATTGTCGTTCGCCTACGTGCGCCTCGCCAACGGAAAGGGAACGCAGGCCGACGAAGAAGGACGCTTCAACGTGCCGTTTGTGCCGGGCAAAGCGCGCTTTTCGCTGGTGGGCTACGAAACCCGAAATGTCACAGTGAAGCAGGCAGGCACGCTCAACGTGGAGCTCACGCCGTTGGAGAACGTGTTCGGAGAGGCGGTGGTGAAAGCCAAGAAAACGAAATACTCGCGCAAGAACAACCCCGCCGTGGAACTGATGAAGAAGGTGATCGCCGCCAAGAAAAGCAACGACCTCCACGACCACGACTATTTCAGCATCGACAAGTACACCAAAACCACCTTCGCCTTCAACGAGGTGACGGAAAAGATATTCCAGGACGGCAAGTTCAAGCGTTTTCCCTTCCTCAAAGACCACGTGGAAATCTGCAACGAGACGGGCAAACTCATCCTGCCCGTGTCGGTCGACGAAAGCATCACGCGGCAGATATTCCGCCGCGAGCCGCGCTCGGAGAAGAGCATCGTAATCGGCGAACGCACCAAAGGCATCAACGAACTGATCAACACGGGCGAAATCCTCAACACGATGCTCAAAGACTGCTTCACCGACGTCAACATATACAAAGACGAGGTGCGCCTGCTGCAATATCCCTTCATTAGCCCCATCTCCACGCAGTCGGGCATATCGTTCTACCGATATTTCATCGTCGACACGCTCGACATCGACACCACGCGCTGCATCCGCGTGGACTTCACGCCCAACAATTCGCAGGACTTCGGTTTCTCGGGCAGCCTCTTCGTCATTGCCGACAGCACCTACCGCATCCTGCGCGCCGACCTCGGCATCCCCTACCGCTCCGACGTGAACTTCGTGGAGAGGATGCGCATCCTGCAAGACTTCGCGCCACTGCCCACGGGCGAGCAGGTGCTCATCAAGGACGACATGATCGTGCAGCTCAAGGTGGCGAATTTTCTCCATAAGTTCCACGTGCGCCGCACCACGGAGTATCGCGACTTCTCCTTCGAGGAAATCCCCGACAAGACCTTCCGCTTCAAAGGCGACACGCGCCTCGACCCCAACGCCAAGATGCGCACGGAAGAGTTCTGGCAGGAACACCGCGCCGACACGCTCTCCTTCGGCGAGAAGCGCATGGGGGCATTCCTCGAAAAGCTGCAAAAAGTGAAAGGCTTCAAGCCCGTGCTCTTCGTGGCAAAGGCATTTATAGAAAACTTCGTGGAAACAAGCGTCGACCCCAAGAAACCCTCCAAAGTGGACATCGGACCGGTAAACACGATGATTACCCACAACGCCGTGGACGGCCTGCGCCTCCGCGCCTCCGCGCAAACCACCGCCAACCTCAATCCCCACCTCTTCCTGCGCAGCTACATCGCCTACGGTTTCAAGGACAACAAATGGAAAGGCCTGGGCGAGGTGACCTACTCGTTCAACAAAAAAGCCTACCTGCCGCGCGAGTACCCGGTGAACAACCTCACCTTTACCTACAACCGCGACGTCATGGCCCCCACCGACCGCTTCATGCCCACCGACAAGGACAACGTGTTCGTGTCGTTCAAATGGACGAAGGTGGAGCACATGATGTACTACGAGCACTTCAAACTGCTCTGGGACTACGAGATAGAAAACGGCTGGCGCTTCAAGCTTCAGGCCGCCACGGAGAAAGACGAGCCCACGCAGCAGATGTTTTACCAACCCCTCGACGGCACGCCCGCCACGCCCGATGCCGCGCGCCATTACAGGTATCTGCGCACGGCCGACTTCAAGGTTGACATCTCTTTCCAGCCCGGCGTCACGTGGATCAACACCAAGCAGCGCCGCATCCCCGCCAACCGCGACGCACCCATCTATTCCCTCTCCCACACCGCCGGGCTATACTCCTTCGGCCGCGCCGCCTATGCCTACAACCTCACCGAAGCAAGCATCTACAAACGCTTCTGGTTAAGGTCGTGGGGCAAGATAGACGCATACCTCAAAGGCGGCGTGCAGTGGAACAAGGTGCCCTACCCCATGCTCATCATGCCGCCCGCCAACCTCTCGTACATCAAGGAGGACAACATGTTTGAACTCATCAACAACATGGAGTTTCTCAACGACCGCTACGCCTCGCTGATGCTTTCCTGGGACTTGAACGGCAAAATCTTCAACCGCATCCCCCTGCTCAAAAAGCTGAAATGGCGCGAGTACATCGCCTGCAACGTGCTATGGGGCACGCTCACGAAGAAAAACAACCCCTTCCTCGAGCGCAACGCCACTGACGGCCGCCTCCTCCACTTCCCCGGACACTTCAACGCCGACGGCACCTATACCTACACCTCGCACGCCATGGATTATAAAAAGCCTTACGTCGAGGTCATAGCCGGCATCCACAACATCTTCAAGCTCTTCCACATTGAATACGTGCGCCGCCTCACCTACACCGACACGCCGGGCGTAGACAAATGGGGCATTCGCGGCATGTTCAGGATAACGTTCTAAGTAGGGGCGCAAAAGCATAAGCCCGGCTAATGATTGCCTCATTAATTTATGCCGAGCGGCAAAAAAGCCCACCTTCCGTTATTTTCTGCGTGAAAAGTGCCTTTTATCCAATATAAACCACTATCTTTGCAACCGAAAACGTCACTCCCCTATTATTTCCGTCGTGACGAGAAAGGAGAGATGGTAGAGTGGTCGATTACAGCAGTCTTGAAAACTGCCGCACTGAAAGGTGCCGGGGGTTCGAATCCCTCTCTCTCCGCTGAACTAACCGGACAATACCGGACAGTAAGCAGACAAGTCCCACAAATTCAATGATTTGTGGGACTTTTTTTATCCCCTTGTGTCTGCCTTAAAGTACACCTTTTCGCCCCTAAAAGACAAAGTTCGTAACCTAACTCGTACCCCCGACAAACAAAAACGGAAAGGGGGTACAGATTGTCCGAAATTGGCAAAGTCCTGTCGCTATTTGGCTTGCCTGCATAGAACTCATTTTTAGAGAATTACAATAGTTTTGCAACTTAAAAAGTGAGTTATGAAATCGACATTCAACATTTGCTTTTACGCAAAGAAAGACAAGCAGAAAGCCAACGGTGCGTACCCCCTTTTCGCCCGTATCACAGTGGACGGCGTGGCGAGCCGTTTTAATACCAAGCTGGACGTGCTGCCCTCTATTTGGGACGGCAAAATGGGCAAGGCTACCGGACGTACTTCGGAAGCCAGCCGCATAAACCGTATGCTGGATGATATAAACGCATCTTTGAACACCATTTACCACGAAATGCAACGGCGTGACAACTACGTGACCGCAGAGAAAGTGAAGAACGAGTTCTTGGGACACAGCGAGAGCCACGAAACCATCCTTACCCTGTTCCAAAAGCACAATGACGATGTGAAGCAGCTTGTGGGCATATCCAAGACGATAGCGACCTACCGCAAGTATGAAGTCACCCGCCGCCACCTTGCCGAGTTCATTCAAAGCAAGTACAATGTATCGGACATATCCATTAAGGAGATAACGCCGATGTTCATTACCGATTTTGAGTTGTACCTGCGTACAGCCTGCAAGTGCGGTTACAACACTACCGCCAAGTTCATGCAGTTCTTCAAGCGCATTATCATCATAGCCCGTAACAACGGCATACTGGTGAACGACCCGTTCGCCAGTTATAAAATCCGGCTGGAGAAAGTGGATAGGGGCTACTTGACGGAGGACGAGATAAAAAGCATCCTCAAAAAGGGAATGGTTTCCGAACGGCTGGAACACGTCAGGGACTTGTTCATCTTTGCCTGTTTCACCGGACTTGCCTATATAGATGTAGCCGGACTTACACAAGACAATATCCGCAAATCCTTTGACGGCAACCTTTGGATAATGACAAAGCGGCAAAAGACCAATACGGACGTGAATGTTCCCTTGCTGGATATTCCCAAGATGATTTTGAAAAAGTACAAGGGCAAGTTACCGAATGGCAAGATACTTCCCATAATCAGCAATCAGAAGCTAAACGCCTATTTGAAAGAGATTGCCGATGTATGCGGAATTAAAAAGAACTTGACATTTCACCTTGCCCGTCACACGTTCGCAACGACTACTACGCTGTCAAAGGGCGTACCCATTGAAACTGTTTCCAAGATGCTGGGACACACCAATATCGAAACGACACAAATTTACGCCCGCATCACTAACAGCAAGATAGGCAGCGATATGCAGGGGCTTGATAAGAAGTTTATCGGCATCGAGAAGATTTACAAGGAAGTCGCCATGTAATCTTGATTATTGGGAACTGGTCACAAATTGTGACCAGTCCTTACTATTATTCCAATATTACTTAATACCCTAAAATATATGATTATGGATTTACAGATTATCCAAAACAAGATTTTTGAAGTCAGAGGTTGCCGGGTGATGCTTGATTATCATTTGGCAGAACTCTACCAAGTAGAAACACGAGCCTTGAAGCAGGCGGTCAAGCGCAATATCGAGCGTTTTCCCAGTGATTTTATGTTTGTTCTCACCAAAGAGGAAGCCAACTTGCTGTTATCCATAGGGGTATCACAAAATGTGATACCTCCTGACTACAACTTTGGCGCAGCCTTGCCTATGGCTTTCACCGAGCAGGGCGTAGCCATGCTTTCTTCGGTTCTCCGCTC
>ERZ809074.1639-NODE-1639-length-28001-cov-11.789022_pt1 | contig 28001 bp, 19 predicted proteins | sample MGYA00520795_ERZ809074 | MGnify/ENA primary metagenome ERZ809074 (study PRJEB31570, sample SAMEA3212989) | Homo sapiens | biome: human-gut; feature: human gut; material: fecal | place: Sweden | collected 2011 ...
AGCCTCTATATTCGTTATCGAAAAATGAAAAAGTCTTTTCGCCTATAACGACTCTTTTTCTTGTTAAAAGGTTCACTGTTAAGCAGAAAGGCGCCGTCTATGCGTTTTCATTCGCCCTTTCGAATTATGATCGAGGCGAGAAAGCGCCCTCCTTCTCTTATCTTCCCCAAATATACGGCAAGCAATTCGGTTCCTCTATGTTTTTAAAGGTGACATTCTTCGCGGAGCACTCCTTTCCATATCAATAAATTAACTATGGTTAATTTATTGATAGATTATTATAGCCGATAGCGAGGCTGTTGTCAAGTTTTTGCGTTAAAAAATCCTTATTTTCATCGCTTGTTTTTATTGTAAGTAAAAATAAAAGACCTCCGAGCATATTTCGAAGGTCTTTTTATCTTTTTGCGATAAGGAAAAGAAGCCGTTTTAACCAAAAAATTCAAAAGCCTTTTTCTTGTTTGTTTTTTAGATTCATAACGTATATCCCGATCAAAATTCCTTCGGCGAACAAGGCAATGCCCAGCCACAGGCCGAGTACGCCCGTCCAACCGATTTTTCCCAATACGCCGCCGAGGCAAAAACAGGAAAGCGCCGTGCCGAGATACGCCACCGAATTGAGAATTCCCGACGCGGTGCCGATACAGTCGTATTTTTTGAAGCCAAGCGGCAAGATACTGATAAAAATAAAGTTCACCGCGTACATACACGTCGTCACCACGACGATAAACGCCAAAGATAAATAGACGTTCGCCTTTTCAAAAAGCAGCAAAGCGCCTAAGGCCGCCGAAGCAAGCGCAAAGAACAGACAGGCGGTAAAATATGCGTTATTGCTCTTTTTATAAACAGCGCGGGAGAGATAAGCTCCGCACATAGTAAAGAGCGGAATGATCATCGTCAGAACAAGCCCGAATACGGTTCCAACGCCAAAACGCTCCTTTAAAAAGGTCGGCGTCCAAGACGCCATGCCGTCTTTCAAAGCTCCGTGCACGGCAATCGGCAGCAAAACCGCTGCAAACGCAGTTAAAAAGATTTTTTTTGCCGCCGTTTTCATCTCGCTGAGGGAAGCCCTTTTTTGAGTCGCTTTTGTTTTTTGCAACCTGCGGCACAAAAAGCGTATGCCCGCTGTTATTGCCGCTGTCACCAAGAGATTCCCCAGCCCGCAGACGAGAAAAACATATTTCCAATCCAAAAAAGCCAGCACCAAAGCGGAAATAAGATATCCCGCCAATGTCCCCAGGGGCATGGCTACGGAAACGTTAGTCAGGTTTTTTACCTGCTCTTCCTCCGTGTAGTAGTCGGTAAACAATTTTAAGATGGGCGCCCACACCATCGCCTGAAATATGCCGTTGAACGCCCACAAAATCAGGACGGGCAAAAAATCAGGAAGAAAAAAAATTCCGAGATTGCATACGGCGGAGCCGATCAGACCTACGGCGATCAGTAACGCGGAATTCACAAAATCTCCCAGCATTCCCCCGAATAACTGCCCTACGCCGTAGCAGACGAAATAAACGGAGGTAATGATCCCTAATTTTGCCGCCGTAAAAGAGCCGCTTCCCATCATTTCGGGCATGGCCGCCGTCAGATTCAGCCGACAGATATAAGAAATGAAATAAGCCGCCGTGCCCAGACAAAAAAGCGCGCGCTTTTTTGAGCTTTTTTCCATTGTTTTTCCGTCCTATTCAGACTTTTTCCAGAATATTTCGCAAGGTTTGAGTAGAAGAGTAAAAGGCGAGCCTTGGAGGTCATAAAACGTCGTGCTTTGCTCCTCTTCGCTGTTGTTGATCACCGCATACCTCTTCGTTTCCGGATAGTAGTTGCACTCCGTCTTCGGATTCGTCGAATACGCGCGCCGCAGCTCATTCTCCTTCCCCGCGCTCCATATCATCGCTCGGTATAACACCCTCGCATTCTCTTCGCTGTACGGCAGCCCCGCTATGTATACGCTTCTCCCTTTCCCGTACCTCTTCGCCGCAACCTTCACTTCTCCTACGTTCACTTTCCGGCTCATTCTCTCGCTCAGCTCTATTTCCAGCACTTCCGTTCCTTCCAGCGCATAGATATTCTTCTTCCCTTCCCCGCAGTCGAGCTTTCCCTCTACCTCTTCCGTGATGAAGTGCCTGTGTTTCTCTATGTTATACTTATCCTCCGACAGCGTGAAGCCTCTCTCTTCCTCCACTCCTAATACGTCCGCCAGCTGAAAGTATCTCCCGTTTCTCTCGCACGCGCTCGGCTCTCCCACTCCGATCAGCCCTCCGCCGTTATACACGTATTCCCGCACGCTCTCCTGCACCTTTTCTTGTAGCCATTTCTCGCCTCCCGAAAACGCCGTCCCCGCGTCACCCGCGTTGATCAGCACCTCTATCCCTTTCGGCACTCCTTCTTCGATCTCCTCGAACGATAAAAATTCTACTTCCACCGCCTGCCCGCTCAACGCTTCCAGGATTCCCTGATACGAATAAATCTGCTGATACCAAAGCTCGTGCGCTACCATGAAACACATCCACGATCTCTGTTTTCCCCAGGCGTTCAAGATCCCTACCTTCAATACGCTGTACGGTTTCTTCCCGCCTATCGCTTTATAGATCTCTCGAAACTCCTCGCAGATCTCTCCCACCCGCTCCACGAATCTCGGGAACTTGGCCGCCAGTGACAAATACCCGCCGTAACCGATTCTCTCCAACGGCTTCCTCATCAGCGCCCGACGCGCCGTTCGCCAATTTCGATCCAGTTCCTTCAATGCCGCTTCTTCGTTTCCTTCATAGAACGTATCGGGAAAGAAATAAGGCAGCAGCCTTCCCTCACGATACTTCACGTGCGGGATCTCCGACAGCATTCGCACCGTCACTCCACCGCCCACGCTTCCTACCACCGCGTCTAGCTCCATTTCCTTAAAGTATTTCCCGTACGGCTCCGTCCCAATCCACGAATCCCCCAAAAACATCATCGCTTCCTTCCCGCTTGCGTGCACGATCTCCACTAACCGCTTCACCGTCTTCGCTACGTATTTCTGCACGTATTCCATGTAGTCCAGATACTTCCCGGTCGGCACTCGGAAATTGTTTCCGTAGCTTCCCCCGTCCACGATGTCCTCCGTCCTCAGGCGATACCCGTATTCCGCTTCGAATCCCTCCAATGCCCGCGGACTCACCGTCATCGGATATCCGAACCAATCCACGTGCTTCTCTTTTCCTTCTTCGTTGAACACCAGAAAAAAATGCTACAAGAACGTCGTGAATCTCACTACGTTCACATTCTCGTTTTCCTCGCACCACTTCTTTAAGTTCTCTTCGATATGCCTCCATGTCTTTTCGTATCTCGGCTCCATCACCATCTGCTTTTCGCACGTCCAGCCGTTCGTCAGATAGTTATACATCTGCGTCGAATCCCAGATATTCTTCGCAAAAAAGTTCACCGTATACTCGTGATACTTCTTCGCCTTCTCTATCCTCACCACGCCCTTTCCCGCGTACTCCCAATCATACACCTCTTCCCCCGCGCTACGATCATACACCTGCCAATACTTATGCGGCGATTCTTCATTCACTTCCAGCTGACTTTTCGAATATCCTTTCAGCAGCTCTATTTCCAGACTCGACTCCGTCGCCGTCACGCGCTCCGACATCAACAACACGTTCTGCAACTCCTCTTTGTGCGCCTGTGCCCACTCGTTATCCCCCCGCACCACAAAGTACGTATTATAGACCTTGTCCGCCAATTCCTTCGCGTTCTTAGGCAGCTTCGTCCCGTCGCAGTCGCGCACCGCGTCCGCTCCCCACTTCTTCGCCAGTTCCTTCGTTATTTCCTCACACCCTTCGTCCGTAGGGATCGTGATCCGACCTCTTCCCATTCCTCGCTTCCTCCTGCTTTTCGATACTTTTTATAACCGCTCTCTCGCTCCGTTCTCTCTGCGCGATTTTTCCGCGGCAAAGGCGATCCTATGGCTGATCATCGACGCCTCGATGTCTGTGCGCCCGCTCCTTTCCCGACCGTTCATCATGTCCACGACGTCGTCGATGAGTCCCTGATCCCCGCCGCCGTGCGAATCGTTGAAGCTGTCTTTGAGATCTATCACCGTCTGCTCTCTGCCGAAAACCGTGCAATACAGCTTTTTTTCTTCCATATCCCCGTAAATCTCGCCCTTTGTACAGAAAACGTGCGTTCTCCGATAAAATTTATCCGTAAACGCCGTCATCGTCAAAGTCGCCGTGGACATATCCTCAAACTGCATATTCACCACCTGATGATCCACGACGTCGTTGTCGCAGTGAAAGACGCAGCGCGCGTAAGGATTCTTCTCGTCGCTCAGCCAATTGCGGATGAACGCATCGCGGTTTTCTTCGGGCAGCTCGGGAAGTTTAACCCATAAAGGATTTTTGACGTACCAATTTAAAGCGTTATACGGGCAATCGTTCACGCCGCAGCGATAGCAATACGCCGCGGAATTTTCGGGTGCGTTTTCGGCGGTGAAAAAACTCAAATCCCCCATGGAACTGACAAAGCGACACTTTTTCCCGGACAAATAGGCGATCATATCGAGGTCATGACAGCATTTTGCCAGGAGCATAAACGTGCTTTCCTCTTCGTTGCGCCAATTGCCGCGCACAAAGCTATGCGCCTGATGCCAATATGCCACGTTTTCCGTATGCTCTATGTTGACGATCTTTCCGTATTTTCCGCTGTCCAGTTGCGCTTTCAGGACAGAGAAAAACGGCGAATAGCGAAGGACATGGCAGATGACCACTTTCCTTTTCGTTTCCTGCGCCTTGCGATAAATCGCTTCGCAGTCCTCCAAATTGGTTGCGATTGGCTTTTCGAGAATCAGATCGTATCCCATCTCCAAAGCGGGAACAGCCGCCTTGACGTGTTCCCGATCGGTGGTGGAAACGATCAGGAGATCGGCTTTCTTCCCGCCTTTAAAAAAGCTTTCATAATCGGAGTACAGCGCTGTTTTCTCCAATCCGAACGCGCGTCCCGCGTATTCGAGAATCGTTTTGTCCTTGTCGCAGACAGCGACCAGCCGCGCGCCTTTCTTTTGCAGCAGGGCGCTATACTTCCTGCCGCGCGCGCCGAATCCGACCACAGCAAACGTAAACACTCAATTTTCCTCCTTCGGAACGTAATCCTCGAAAATAATATTGCAGGCTTTGCCCTTGACGGAGTCCTGCGTCTTTTGATCCCTTACCACCCAGGCATAGCAGGGCATCTTTCCATAGACGGAATTCCACAGCGGACTGCCGATCTTAGAAACCGCGTAGTCGAAAAAGTCAACTTTACGCGTCCCCGTAAAAAGGAAAGAATCCACCAGCTTTCGGCTCGCCTCGTCGTAGTCGTCCAAGGTGTCGTATTCGGAAAGGAATCCGACGGTAAATTCGGGGGCGTTGTCGAGAAACCATTGTACGGCAAACGGATTGAACGACTTAACTACAAAATCCCCCCTGTAATTTTTCAAAAGCTCCAAAAGCAGAGGTTCCACGCGGATTTTAGGAGTGTAATACGTACTCTTTTTAATTTCTATCATCAGTCCCGTCTTTCCTTCGCAGAGCCTCGCCACTTCTTCAAAAGTGGGAATCCCCTCTCCCGTCCGTGTGTATCTCACTTCTTTTTTCAGATATTCGAAAGAAACGTTTTCGACAAAGTCTTTGCAATTCGTCAATCGCCCCATATTGGTGTCGTGGTATACGACGACTACGTCATCCGAGGTGGGTTGAACGTCGAGTTCGATGTTGTAGCCGCCGTCTATCGCGGATTGAAAGGCATTCAGCGTGTTCTCGCTGACTGTATCCGTATGAAACCCGCGGTGCGCAATAAATTTTTCGTTTAACCAATTTTTTACCATAATAATACTTTTCCGTTTTTTAAGAATTCTGCGGCGGAAAAACCGCCGCAGATTCGGTTTTTAATTTTTTTCGTTACGCCAGCGTAACGTCGCCGATATAGTAATTGATATATTCCGCAGCGCTTTTATAAATCTCATTATCTAAATAAATGAGATATAAAGAAGCTTTGGCCCCGAGATAGGTATCGTACTCCGCGATCAGCGTGTCTATGCTGATTTCTACGTTCGTCCAAACTTCGGGCGTCAACGTCATAACTTCTTCATACGGAACTTTGCCCATTCTCACCGTCTGCGGATTTTTGCCGTCCACGTAAAGGGGAACGATGATTTTCGTATATCCCGCCGCCTTCAATGTTTTTAAGGCTTCCGCGCTATACTTGGAGGTGATTTTCACGCCCGGCCATTTCCATGCGTTGATACTTGCGCCGTCCGCGGGAGTCGTGGAGGCTTTTCGTACATTCTTTCTTCCCGCAAATTCTTCGAGATCGGAAACGGCTACTTTATCCGCTCCCGTGCCCGCCGGCTTCACAAAAGAGCTGTCCGACGTTATAAAGGAAACTTCTTCAAGATTGGTGGCGTACACGGAAGAAATATAAAATTCCGTGCCCGCTTCGAAGGGAGAATTCCATCCGTTGTTGATAAACAGAAGCGTAAGCGTGCCGAAGTCCTTGACGAGCGCCGCGGGAATTTCGATATACGTCCATTCTCCGGGCGTGAAATAATCGGCGCGCAGATCGATCACTCGGTTCGCATAGACGTTGGCGTGTTCGGTATAGAAAGCGTATCCCGTCTTTGCGCCGTTCGTTTTCACGCGCAGATAAATTTTGTCGTAACCATTTAAATCAAACGCTTTATTCAAAGAAACGCCGAAGACGATGCCGCTGTTTTCGGGCGCGACGATTTTCAAACAGTTCCCTTCCTCTCCGTAGGCGTCCAAGGCCGAAAGGGCGTAAGCCGAAGCGTCCGCCGCCTTCCAATCCGTCGTGACGAATACGGAGCCGAGAGTGTTTTCGTTAAAGGAGAACGCTTCCGCTGTATCTTCCTTGGCAAGATACATACTTCCTATGTAATAGACGAGATCTTTTTCCGGAGCGGTAGGTTCGCCCTTGTCTTTGTTGTAAAGATAGATAAAATACGGGAAGGAAAGAGAATCGGCGGAAATGAATTTATCGATGTCCACTTCCAAATAGTTCCACTTATTCGGATCTATCGTGGCAAAGACCGCATTGTCCGCTCCATAGGCGATCGCCTGTTTTTTAGAACCCGCCGCGTACAGAGGCACGATCACCTTCGTATATCCGAGCTGTTTATATTCCGTTAATTGCTCCGCCGTCAAACGTGCGTTGATGGTAAAGCCGGGCCATCTGTAAGCGTTTTCATTCGCACCGTCTTTCACGGCCGTAGAGGCCTTGACGACGTTCTTTTCGCCCTCAAATTCTTCCAGGTAGGCGGCGCCCACCTTATCGGAACCATAGCCTACGGGAACGATCGCGTTGAGAGAAGAATTGTTTTTTGCCAAATAGATATGCCCGTCGTCGGGGTCGGCAACCTCTATGCTCTTTTCGACTTCCCCGTAATAGCCGTCTAAGTCGTATATCGCAATAAACGTATAGGCGCCCTCTTCCTCTAATAAAAGCTTTCCGTCGTTCGAGGTGATTTCCCGATAGACGCCCGAAGGAGTGACGAGATAATATTTCGAGGCGCTTTTGGAAAGAGCGGCGGAATAAGCCGTCATCTTTTCCAGCGAAAGTTCGCTGTTGAGATCATAGGTCCCCTCTGACGCAAATTCTGCGTCGAAAGAGAGGTCATTTACCGCTTTTATGCCGTATACCGCCGAAATGTTCACGCCGATCTTTTCGGTTTGATTCCATAAAGAACCCCACGCGTCGCCGTTGTTTTTCGTATAGAAAGAAATGGTCAGTTTGGTAATATCCGTGATTTCCGCAACGGGAATCATCACCTTCTGCCATACGCCCGTTTCCAGCAATACGGTGTTGTTCGTTCCGTTGATGTATTTCCCGTCGCATTTCAGCGTGTACGTCATCGGGCGCCCCGCCGACCAGACGTAGGATTTCATATAGAATACGATATACTCGTAATTCGTAAGATCCGCAGAGGCAGGCAGCGTAAGCGTCAGAATATACGGCCCGAACCATTCGCTGGGAACGTCGGAGAAAGTCACTTTCAGAGAGCCTTTTTCCTCGCCGTAAGCAACGGACGGATCGAATGCAATGCCCGCCTTACTCGTCAGCGCGACGCCCTTATTGTATGCGTTCTTTACTTCGTCGGGTCCCATCGCCGTATCGAAATAATACAGCTTATTGTTCGTTTCCTCCGTTACGCCGTTCACAGCCGCATAGAAGGTAAATTCTCCGATCTGCGCTTTGTCGCTCGCGTCCAAAAGTTCGAAATTTCTTTTGGTTTCCGCGACGAGCGCCGCATATTCCGCCGTGGTCTTATCAGTTGCCGCCTTTACGGCTTCCAGCATTTCCAAAACTTCGTCCGCCGTCTTTTTGGCGACGAGCTTTATTTCCTTTTTGCCCTTGACGAGCGCCTCGCCCACGATTTCGGCGACCAGCGTATACTCGCCGCTCGTTTCGAGCTTTAAGGATGCGCCCAGAGGAGAACTCGCGCCGTCGGGTGCGACGACATAATACTTATAGACGGCGTCGGGATATTTCTGCGAAGAGGCGACGAACTTGGAAAGATCTACCGTATCGCCTACGCTGTAAAGCTCCTCAGCGGCAAAATCGGAAGAAATTTCGATGTCGTCCGCATAAGAACCGAGATACATACCCGAGAAATAGACGTACATTCTCGTGGGATCGTTCCATACCGAAGACCACGCCGAATTGTTATTGAGGGAACTGAAATTGACGGTGACTTCGCTCACATTTCCCGTAATATAGGAGAGCGGAATGACGACTTCCGTCCATTCGCCCGTCGTAAGCGTCACGGGATTAGCGGTTTCCGCGATGCGTTTGCCGTTGACGGCGATATTGTAGCAAAGCGGACGATTTGCATTCCAGCTGTAAGACTTGATATAGAATTTGATAAACCCGTAATCGGAAAGCTTCGCGGAAGAAGGCACACTGAGGCGAACGGTGTAGGGCATCAGCCATTCCACGGGCGCGTCCTCGAAAGTGATCTTCGTAGCTCCGGCTTCGCCGCCGTATTTTTCCGCGGTCGTAAAGGTGATTCCGTTTTTAGTCGTGATGGGAACGTACCCTTCCGCCGTGGGGATATTATATTCCAAAGAAATTTGTTCTCTGCCGCTGACGGTGTCGAAATAGAAAAGCTCGTTCGGCTTTTCGGTGAGCAGCGTGACGGCTTTGATATAGCGGAAGGCGTCCACTTCTCCCTTTTCGTCCTCGGAAAGCGTCGCATAATAGGCTTTGAGCTTAGACGCTTTTTCTGCCATCGCCCCGATATCGGGAGCGGAAAGGATTTCCTCGATCAGAGCATTGACGTTCTCCGCGGTAGCCTTGACAACGATCTCGTAAACGGCGCTGCCCGCATAGCACTTTTCGACGGGCGCCGCCTCCACTTTGTAGACGCCGAAATCCGAAAATGTGAACTTCCCGTCCTTCGGCTGTATCTTCGCACCGTCGGGCGAGTAATACGTATAAGAAAATTCCGCATCCGTCACCGAGGCGGAAGCCGCCGCGATATTCGCGACCGTCAGTTCGTCCCCGAGATTGGCTTTGTTTTCAAGTCCGTTGTCCGTAAAGGCAATATCGTCGATCGTCTTGGTGACATAGATCGAGGAAACATAAAATTTAAAATCGGCGCAGAGCTTATCGGACGTATAGAGCGGATCGTTGCCGATATAAAGGAAAGATTTTCCTCCTCCCGCGATCGCGTCGTAATTTTCGATGAATGTGTCGAGCGGCAGTTTTACAGTCGCCCATTCTCCGGACTTCGCCGCGTAGGATTGCTGCTGCGCCGACCACTTTTGATAGATGGTACGCGTGTTTTCGTAATCGATATAATAATCGACCGCGATAAACGTAAATCCCTCCTCTTTCAGCGCCTGCGCCTCGGCTTTGGTAATACGGGGGACGAGATTGATCCCCGGATATTTGACGGCGTTGCCCTTTTCGTCGGCGCTTCTGAACCACGCCGCCTTTCTTCCCGCGATCTCGCCGTATCCCTTTTCCGTAAACGATTCGTCGCTGTCGTTCCACGCGTTTACGCAGTCGAGGGCAAGCTCGTCCGAAAAGTCTTCTATTTCTCCCCTGTTTGCCGCGGCGCGGACGACGAAGTTAAGGAATGCGGAAGCCTTGTTGCCGCTGCTGTCCTCCGCAGAAACTTCCAGCGTGTACTTTCCCGCTTCCGTGAGCTTAAAGACCTCGGTCACACTTTCCTTCTTGACCGTATCGCCCTGTTTGAGAGTAAGTTTATACGTCGGCTCCGTATCGAGATTGTCCGTCACCGTAATTTCAGGCAGCGCAATGTCCTCTCCGATAAAGTACCAAGCCTTCATTCCTTTCGCGCGGACGGTGGGCTGGACGTCGTCTACCACTTTCAACGTCATGGTTTTGGAAATCGTTTTGCCGCCGACTTCGACGGCGTAGACGACGATATAATCGGCGGTCTTTTCGACGTCGAATTTGCCTGCCACCACGGTGACCGCTTCGCCGCCGTTCGTTACGGAATAGGTGACGCTGTATACGTTGCCCTCCGTATCGGTGACGACAAAGACCGGCAGAGTATAGGATTGACCGTAAGAAACGCTGCCCGTTTCGGGTACGTCAAAGCCGATAAGTCCGTCCCCGCCGACGGAAGAGGAAGACTCGCCCGCAGAAATCCCCGAATCGCTCGTCTTTCCCTCGTCCTTGCCGCAGGCAGAAAGCGCAGCCAGCGACAGCGCCGTTACCGCCAGAAACACCAAAAATTTTTTCATATATTTGCTCCTTATCTTATTTGCTCGGATAATCAATCGATGCCGAACTTTTCCCCTCTTTTAAATCCAAACGATATGCGTGCCCCCGCAGTCCAGCCAAATGTGGTAATTTTTCGAAGCGTCGCCCGGGAAACGAATGAAAAATACCTCGGGATAGCGCTGATCGTTGTTGACGATCAGATACGCCTTCTTCCCCACTCTTTCAAATTCGGAAAGAATACCGTTTTGACCGTGATCGCTGTAAATAAACACTTCCCCGTCCCCTTCCTTTAAAAGCGGAGTACCGCCGTAAGCCTTGCCCGTATGCCAGACCCGTTTCATCGCATAGCCGTCAAGCGGCTTTGATACCTTATCCAAAAAGACGCGGGTCTGCCTTTCCAGACAGCCGAAAAGCGGCGTGCGGTTTCCGTAAATGTCCACGGGATATTCGTAGTAGTCGTCCGCCTGCCTGTGCTGATTGAGAAAAAACCACTGTATTCCTTTGGCTCCGTGGGCAAAACTCACGCTTAGCTGCCAGCGGATGTCAGCTTCGGAGGGCGTACGGTACATCCAGTGCCCGACGGAAAGCAGCGAAGTCCAATACGCAAGCCCCGTTCGTTCCGCTACGCCTTTAAAAAAGTTGAGATCTGCGAAAAACTTATCGATGCCCGTTTCCAAAAAGCCCTCTTCGTAATCGCGCGCGTGCATACACGAATATCTGTCGTTTGAAATAAGCGAGAGGCGTTCTTTTGCAAATACGACGAGTTCTTCCCCGTAATTTTCCCGATTGCCGTATTCGGCGCTCCGCGCGTCGCACCAGCTGAAATTGACGAATCCGACTTTGTCCGTAAGTCGCTTATAAACGTCCAGGGCTTCTCCTACAAAGGGAAGGCTCGCTTTATCGGGTTCGTCCGACAGAATGTAGCCGACGACGTTTTCGTATTTCCCGAAATCGAACAGCGCGGAAGCCACGTCTTTTTCATAGGCCTCTTTGCCCTTATTTTTATAATTTTTCCAAAATACCCGCTTATCGTAAATCAACATCCCCATGCCCGCGCGCTTTGCCGCCGCGACGAGCTTGCGGGTGGCTTTCACCTGCGCGGGGCTTCCGTCGCAGACGAAGGAACAGCCGATCGTGACGTTCAGCCGCTTCCACTCGCCGACGAGCTTTTTTGCGGCGAAGGCATATTTATCCGCGTCTATATAGTTCCAAAGAGAAATGTCGAATCCCATTTGTCCTCCTCAGTCGCAGATTTCGAACGAATCGAAATAGATCACTCTGTCTTCCGTAAGGCTGTTGATTTCCCAACTGATATAAATCTCGCCCGCGTTGCCCGTCGTCATGGCGCTCGCGTTGCCGGATAAATCGCTCATTTTTATCCGGACGTTGTGCCATTCGCCCGCATTGACGTAAATATCCGTCTTTTTATAATATTTGACTCCCCCGTAGTCGAAAAATTCGATAAACAGCCGCTGCCTCGAACTGCCGTCATTGTATACCCAGAAAGAAAAATATTGTTCTCCGTCGTACTCATCCAGTCCCACCGAATGTACGAATTCCTTATTCAGACTGAATCCCGTATAAGTATACGTGGTGAACGAGCCGTCGTTTTTCGGCATCGACACTTTCAGAGATTTTCCGCTTTTGACGTAATTCAAATCGGTGTTGATCTCCAAAGTCGGCGCAAAGTCGGGATATTTGATATTGGGGATCACGACGTATTCCTGATACAATTTGTCGAAGGAACAGACCTCATTTTTGTCCACCGAAGTATCCAAAGGCACAAATTCCCCCTCGGAAAGATAAATGCGTATATCGTCGAAATACAGCGTCGGCGCGTTTCCTTCCGCGGGCGGATCGAAAATATAGAGAAGCCCCTTGCAGTCGCTTATATCGTAAGAGATATCGAGGATCTGAGGATCGACGTTATATACGACGGTATTCCACCCTTTTTGAAGGGTATAAGTCTGCGTATTCGTCTGATAGCCGTCGAAAAACTGCATCTGCATTTTCATGCTCACCGCGTCGTCCGAAGCGTTATAGATCTGTGTGCTCACCATTTTAAAACGGGAAACGTCGCGGTAATCCTTCCCGCTCTTTTCGATGCGGAGCGGTTGTTTTAGAATGGGCGAGTACCGTCCTTCCGACGAACATCCCTCGGGCACCGCTTTTAACGAGCGTTCCCCCGATTTGACGTACTCCTTATCGGTATTGAGAGAAACTTTCCCGAAGTAATTGAGCAGGAGCAAAGGCTCGACGCCCGTGCCGTAATCCTCGAAATCGTTGAGCACGCGATAGGCTTTGTTTTCTTCGCCCGCATCGGCGCTGCTCTGACTGCCTTCCGAAGTTTTCCCCGTTTCCCCGCATCCCGCGACGGCGAATATTGTCGCCGTCGCCAGGAGAACTGACCATAATTTTTTCATTCCGCGCCTCCTCCGTTATTGAAGAATAACGGACTTCACCGTGATATTTCTCGCTTTGCCGTCGCCGAGTTCTCCGAAGCGGACGATGACCGAAGAGAGTGTCCCCAGCGAGTTCCAATTGAGAGAAGAGGTATTGATATCCAAAGTATTCGCGCCTTCTTTCAAATTGCCCGTATAAATAGGCACCGCCATTCCGTCCGCTCCCGTAAACAGCACTTCCACGGCGCACGCCGCGTCGCTTTCGAGCGTCAGTTTGAGCGTACTGATTTTACTCGTCACCAGAGCGAGCAGATCGCTTTGGAAATTGAAGGAATGCCGCTTGCCTTCCGAGGCGGGGAAGAGGAAGTGCGCCCCGTCCTCCGTCACCGTAAGGGTTCCGTTATTCGCTTTCAAAAGCCCCGTCAAAGCCGTTCCGGCGTATTCCGTGCTCTTTGTCCCGAGCGGCAGACCCGCCGTATATCCGCCCGCGCCGACGACAAATTCGCCCGCGGTGTCGGTCAGAGGCGTCCGTATTACGTAGAGCGTGCCGCCGCCTAAAACGCTTTGAGAAATTTTAGTGCCGCTGAACGAAATCTCCTTGCCCTGCGGAGCGTATACTTTGAAATCCGCATAATCTTTTTGTATGTCTGCGCCCGCGATCACAACGCCCTCTTTATCCGCCAGAGTCAAAAGCCCGAGCAATCTCTCCCGCATCTCCTCGTAGGAGGATTCGCTGGCGTTGACTTTGGTGCCGTAAAAAAGCTTGTCGTAAAGGAGATTCATCACGCCGTCGAAATCCGCGTCTATGCCCTGCGCCTCCCTATCGTCGTAAAAGGATTCCAAAGCGTAAAGCATATCGTATTCTTCCAAACCGTCCGCGATCTGCTGCAAGCGGATGCTTCCCACGGGGCCGTAAATGCCGTAGGGCGCTCCGGGATACATGAGAAATCCGTCGCCGTTTGTGCTGGGGAAGCGCATCGCCGTAGAATAGCAGTCCTGCAAAGCATTGTAGACGATCTTGTTGTTTTCCGATACCCGTTCGAGATAGAACGTCGCCGACCAGTATAAGTTGCCCACCACGTCGTTTGCATACTGCATCCAGCTGTATACGATGGGGCTGTAACCGTTGTCGTCGATGTGATAGCTCGCGTAGGGATGCTTGGGAATGCCCGCGCTGTACCACCACTTTTCCGCGTTCTGCGAAATTGTGTAATCGCTGTTTTCATCCTCAATGACGTAAGTGTTCTTATATTTATCCTTGGAGGCGGGCGTGTTGTATTTATCCAAAAGCGGACAGAAGGTGACTTGATCGGCAAATTTGTCGCTGTACGTCGTCACCATCAGTTGGGATAAATTCAGCAGGGAGTTTATCAGTTTCGACTTCATTTCCGCGGAACAATCGAGGGAAGACTCCCATTTTTGCGCGATCTTGAAATGCAGTTTATAAATCTTCTTATAAAAGGCGTTCGCCTTTTCAATGTCGCCCGCTGCCGTAATTTCGTCGAACATGGCGAAGTAAGTGGCTGCTTTTTCGAGGTAGTCTATATCGTCCTCCGCGGAAGCCTCGGCAATCGCGTCGAACTGACGCTCGTACAGATCGTAGTCGATCCCCGTACCGGAAAAATCGTCGTCCCACTTGCTGACGTAAGGCAGAATGTAATTGCTGCATTTTCCGTTTACGGCATATTTTCGAAGCTGAGCGACGAACCCCTCTATATCCTCCATGGCGGAGGGCATATAGCGGGCGGAAATGCGGTGTTGCAAAAGGTATTCGTAATATGCGGCGTACATCTCGTAACTCGCGTCCTTTTCCGCGGAAACGATGCCGCCTTCATTCCAATAGCGATGTATCCCGAACGAGCTTTTCGAATGCACCTCGTCCGACAGTGTATAATCGTAAACTTTGAGGCTGACGGGAAACGAAAATTCTTTTCCGTCTGCCGTCAGGGTGAAACTTCCGGCGTAAGTGCCGGCCGCCTGCTCTTTCGGAATATAACATTCGAAATAAAGCCCTTGATTTTCTCCCGCCTTTACGGTGTTTTCCCCGTATTCTTCCGCCTTTTCGAAGGGGAGCAGGGCATCGGGATACCACCCGGAAGTAAAGGAGTTCGTGGTGGTCTTCTTTACTTCGATATATTTTTGGTTGTATACTTTGAAATTGTCTTTCGAAAACGTGCCCGCCGTTCCCGTGAGATCTTCGAGCGTAACGGTATACTTTTCAATATCCTTTTCGGGAGTGAGGATGATCTGCGCGTTTTCGTACTCGTTTCTCACCGCGGAAAGCGCAATGCCTGCTCCTTTGCGCGCAGCGTCGGCATAGGTGACGTCGCGGTGCACTTTTACGGTATCTTCTGCCGACCAGAGAGCTATCTTCCCCCTGGAAGCGTTTTCGCCGCTCGAATTGTCCGTTCCCGTTTCTCCGCAGCCCGCGGCGGTAAACGTAGACAAAATCAGCGCCAAAATAATGAGTTTCTTCTTATTCATGGTTGCCCCTTTCGCCCTCGCTTTTATTTATTTCTTGCCCATGTTCGTGAGTACGCTGTCCCAGCGGTTGTCGTCCCACCATTCTATCTCTTCGTCATAGATCTTTTGCGCGGTCTTTCTGTCCTTTTCGCTCTTGGCGGTGAACAGACTTTCTATATTCGTCCTCGCGCCCGTGAATCTTGCGATGCCGCCGTAATAGACGCCTGCCCAGGTGTTTTCGTTGAGCATATACACGGACTCCGCCTGTAAAGCCAAGCGCGTCTTTTGAATTTCGGGAAGGGACGCGTACAGAGCGGGATTTTTGCTCTCTATATCGTAATCGAACGGCATGGACGCGCCGTTTGTCGATTTGATAAAGACCTCGTTCGCCTTATCCGTCGCGAGGAACAATAAGAAATCCTTGGCGGCCTCTTTCGCGGTCGAATAGGCGGGAATCATGGCGGTGTGATTTCCCACGGGCAAAATCAGCCTGCGCGCCGCTTTGATCGCGGCAAAGTCGTTTTCGCTGACGCCGGGGTAAGACGTTTGCTCGTTATCGACTGCGGCAACCACATCGGAGAGCGTTTTATCGGACATCGTCTTGTCCTCCAACGTTTCGACGATGGAGCTGATGACGGGCGTCTTCATAAAAGTGAAAACATCGGTGATATTGTCCTGCTCAGCGGTTTTCGTCATCTCCGTTTCGAACCAATCCCCGTTTGGCATCATCGCCCCTTGTCGGAGCAGGAATTTGGCCTGCGCCTGTGTGAAGGAAAGCGTATTGACGTCGTCGTGAATAAAATCGGTGGGATAGGTGATCAGATCCTCGATGACTTCCAAAGAGCGCAGCCTGCCCGTTTGTTTAAAGATGTCCTTGGAATAGGACTTTACGCCGTCCTCTTCGACGATGCCCTGATAGAAATTGCAGTAGTCGTCTATCCCCTCGTACTGCGCCCACCAGATCAAAAACATCATGCACGTCCAGTAATTTTCCTTGGAAGTAAAGATAAACGGCGTCTGATCTGCTTTTACGAGCTGTTTGCAAAGCTCGTAGAGCTCGTTTGTGGTGTTCGGTTCGGTCAGATTAAGCTCGTTGAAGAGCGTTTTGTTGTAGAGCATCCCCTGCATTCCCGCCACCCAGGGAACGGAGTAATACGTTTCCTCTCCTTTGAGCGTGGTATACGTGTTCATTTTGAGAAAGTTCGCGTCCATTTTTTCCGCAAAGGTACGCTCTTCGCCGGGCACTTTCGCCGTATAGACCGAAGTCAGATTTTCAAAATACGGATTCCCGTTGCCGTAGGTGCTTTCGAATTTATCCGTGCCCGAAGTGACGGCAAAAAACAAATCTATCGTATTCGTTTCGCCCTGCATGATTCTGTCGATGGCATACGAACGATTGGAATTATGCTTGACGGCGGGAATATTCAGATTGGGATATTTTTCTTTTACCCAATCGGCTTCCTGAAACGCCGCGATCATGTCGTTCAGCCATTCGTAGCCGTACCCGAATTCCGCTGCATAAATTTCCAGCGTATTCTCGCTGTTGTCCGTCTTTTGTTTGCAGCCCACCGCGGAAAGGACGGTCGAGGCGACCAGCACGCAAGCCAACGATACCCCTAAAAAATGTCTTTTCATAAAATTTTCTCCTCCAATCGATTTGCCCTCTTTATGCCTTGATCCCGCCTACGTTCATGTTGCTCATCATGATGTCCGAGCAGAAGGTGAATAAGACGAGTACGGGAATCAGCGTTATTAAAAGCCCCGCGAAATAAACGGGATAGTTGACCTCTCTGATGGCGTTTGCCTGAAAGGTATAAAGCCCGCTCGCCAGCGTGGGATAGCTGGGAATATATAAGATCATCGTCATATAGTCGTTCCAATGGCTGATCGCGGATACGACGAACAGAGTGATGATGGGACCCAACGCCAAGGGAAGCATGATTTTGAAGAAGACGGTGAAATGCCCCCCGCCGTCCACGAAGCTCGCTTCCGCATACGTCCAGGATACGTTTTTGAAAAATCCGTACATGACGAGGAAATTGAAGCCCCAGCTGCTCAGATTCGTCACGACCACATACATGGGCGTATCGTAAAGACCCAATTCTCCGATGAGTTTATAATACGCGCCCATAGACCCGACGATGGGGATCGTCATACAGAAAATCGCGACCGAATAAATATATTTCCGCGCTTTGAATTCGTATTTGGACAGGCAGTACCCCGTCACGCAAGACATGAATACGCCCAAGAACGAGGCGAGGAAAGTGTACCAGACGCTGTTGAAGATCATATCGAAAAATGTCGTTCCGTCGTCCAGCTCTAACAGGTTGAACGCGTCGATGTAATTGGAAAACAGCGGCTTTTTCGGCAGGGCAAAGGGATTCCCGCCCGAATATTCCAAAGAGCCTTTGAGCGAATTGATAAACGTCCATACGAAGGGATAAATTAGCGAAAGCGCGTACAGCGCGAAAACGAGAAATACGACGACAAAGACGAGCTTTTCGCCTCGCGTCCTTTTCGTGAGGACGGGGCTGGTGTTTTCCTTCTGTTTTCTTTTTGCCATAGTGCCCTCCTCTCAATAATCCACTGCGGGAACTCTGTCGATCAGCCACCTGACCAGCAGGATAAACGGCACTCCGAGGCAGGTGAAAAACAGCCCCGCCGCCGACACCATATTGTAGGAATTGTAGGTGTATACCATGTCGAAAATCCAATATCCGATGGTGGTCGTCCGATACTTGCCCTGCGTAAACAATAGAATAGGACCCGAGGCGGAAAATACGCTCGTGCAGTTGAGAATCAAAAGAGTGGAAATGGTAGGCCAGATGAGGGGCAAAATGATATTGACGATCTCTCTGCCCAGACCGCATCCGTCCAATTTCGCCGATTCGATCAAGGAGATGGGAATACGGCTCATCGCCCCCGTAAACAGGAGCATATTCGACCCGAAGCCCGTCCACACGCAATAAAACAAAATCGTATTGGTGGCATAGTCGGAATTGGCAAGCAACTCGGGAACGTCAGACATCCCTATCAGGCGGCAGACAGTGCCGAAGGGACCTGTGGGCGCGATAAAATTTTCAAAGACGGTCGTAAGCGCGACGCTGCTGATGATTCCCGGAAGATAGAAAATGATGCGGAATGCCTTTGTTCCCCGGATTTGACGGTACATAAAATAACTGATGATCAGCGCCAGCACCATGATGACGCAGACATTGTTGAAAAAGTATTTCAGCGTATTGACTAAACCGATGGAAATCGACGAATCCGCCGAGCCGAGATCGTGAAAAAGCACTTTAAAGTTATTGAGGCTCCATTCCCCTATTTTCGTCTTGAACGCAAGCAAAATCGAATTAAGATTGACGTAAAGCCAAAATACCAGCCAATGCGCGACGGGAACCGCCAGCATCGCCACCAAAAACAGCGTTTGTCCCCTTTTCAAAAGTTTTCCGGGCCTTTTCTTGCCTTCCCTGCGTTCCGCCGCATTCGGATTCGCCGTCGTTTCCGTTTTTACCTCGATTTTTTCCATCCTTCCTTCTCCTTGATTATTATTGTACTCCCGTGCTTTGAATTTGTAAATACAATTATGCGACCAAAACTATCACTTTTACGACTTTTTATGCCTTATAATTAATTATAAATTCCGATATATTACAATTTTTTTGCAATTTACCCTTGACTGTATCCTAGCGGTATGATATAATACGCTTATGAAAAGCTTTTTAACGAAAGACGTCTATAATTTCATCGTCACCGGCGTCAATAAAGATTTATCCGTTTTGGAAGCCTCCTATCGACGCAAGCATCCCGACGTGAGCAAGCGTCCGATGAGCAAAAATTATTATGCCCTGCATCTGATTTTGAAGGGCAGCGGAAAACTCGTCACGCCAAACGGCTCCTTCGAGCTGAAAAAGAACGATATTTTCGTGCGCTTTCCCAATGAAGTCATTTCTTATTTCGATTACGATTCCGACCCCTTTAATTATATTTTTATCACCTTTCACGGTTCGGTCGTCAAAAATTATTTTTTGAGAATCGGGATCACCCCCGAAAAAAGGATCGTGACCACTACGCCTGAATTGACGGCGCTCTTTAAAAATATGATTACTTCCTGCCGGGACTATTCCACGATAAGCGACATCATCTCCACGGGGACTTTGCAGCTGATTTTTGCGGAGCTGGCTAAAAATCACGTTCCGACGACCAAAGCGGACTATCGTCCCAAAAACAATTACGTCAATAACGCCATCGAATTTATGGACGCCAATCTTTCCAATCCCGATTTAGACGCGGATTACGTAGCGCAGTTTCTCAACCTAAACACCGATTACTTTCTGCGCATTTTCAAAGACGTCACGGGAATCCCCTTTTCCAAATTCATGGCGGCGAAAAAGATGAATCTTGCGGCGTCCCTTCTTCTGGAAGGCAATACGTCCATTTCCAAGATCTCGGAATTATGCGGTTACAGCAGTCCCTCCTATTTCACCAAGGTATTCCGACGCAATTTCAATCAGAGTCCCCGCAATTTTATGACGCACGGCACGCCTCCCACCAAAGCCGAATGAGCCGCCGTAAAAAAGTCGTTCCTGCCCTTTTTAGTGTTTTTCAAAACAAAGAGCGTTATTTTCGGGAAATAGATGAAAAATAAATGTCGCTACGCGCTTTTCGGCGCGTAGTTTCTCGTGGAATTTATATAGTAAAAAATAAATTTCCGCAACAAAAAATTGCGTGGCGGCATCTTTTCCAAAATTCATAAATTCAAGAGTTTTCCTGCTTTCGATTTGACATTTGCTCCGTCCTTCTTGATAGGAGAAAACTTTGTCCTTTCAGCGTTTTATATCTTCCGAGTGCCCTCTTTTCTCTACGAACGAAAAATTTTTCCAAGCTTTTTATTCTCTCTTTATATTTTCCGTTCGCTCCATTTGCGTTTTCACACTGCCTCTCTCCAAAGCGCGCAGAAGGAGCGCCTTTTGTCGTGATGCTTACGATAAACACAAAAAGTAAACTGAAAAATCCCTTTCGGGGGAAAGGGATTTGGGTGGACAGGGATATATTCTCTTTTCTCGGCTATCATTCCTCTTGCCTTTATCTTTTTCGGCTCACTAGATTCCCGATGAGTCGGACATAGCCCGTAATGGGAGAAGAATCGGGCGTTTCCGCTTCTTAGGCGGACGGCGTTCCCCTGATTAGTGCAGGGAGAATCATCGAGTCCGTTTTTTTGGACGGATTGACGAAACGGGTCGGACGCGCTTGCTCGGCGGCGATTCTCGTTTTTTCGCACCGCCTGTCCGTAAGTGCCTATAAAACCGTATCCGACATTTTTTCTCTGCCGAACGCACAGACTTTTTCAATCGAATGAAAAATAGAAGCGCACCTCTTGCGCATCCTGCGATGTACAAAAAAAATTTTTTGTTTTTACCTCAAAAAATATCGCCATCGGGGAATTTTTTTACTCTTTTTGCGAAAAAGGAACGTAAAATAAAGAACCGAAAGGAAGCCTCTGTCCGCTATTTTTATCGCCGTCATTTTATCTTAAAATCAAACAAAAAAACAGATCGGCTTTGATGGCGGTCTGTTTTTTGTCGCTTTTGTTATACGCGTCGGACGAATTTTAAAACCTTCCGCGAAAGCAGTCCTCTTCGCGGAGCTAAAATATCCCCGGAACAAATCTTACAATCACGAATCCCAACGCAAACGAAGCCAAATTGGCAAGCAACGAATAGAGAACGATCTTTGAAAAAGCAATCCTTTGAGGAGCGGCGACCCGTTTGAATAGAAGGGCGTAAGCGATGGTTTCTATGACGAATACGAGGAATTCCAAGAAAAAGTATCCCAAAAGAAACGCCAAGAAACCTTGATGATAATTGATAACATTCAGAATAACATTCAGCGTCACCTGCGTGACGACATTTACGCCTAAAATCGTAAGGAGCAGCTTTCGTCCGCGGAAGCCAAACAAGAGCGCGATCCCTATCTCCAAAAATACGGTGATAAGAATACGGCAAACCAAAGAAAATAACTCCCACGTATAGTCGTAGCTCTTTTGCGCCGTGAGAAGAATTTGCCCGCCTTCTATGCCGTCGCTTTCCACGCCTTCCATAGTTACGGTAAAATAACTGTCAAAAGCATACCGCTCGTAAATTCCGCTCGACACAAAGCTATCGCTCTCGGGATAATAGAGCAATATCTTAAAAGAATCGGGCGGATAATAGGTCCAGTTCAGCTGTTTCGTTTCGCTGCAATGCCAGGCGGTCTGCAAAAAATAGTAGCCGTCGCCGTCCTCATAATTTATAAAGGCTTCCCAGATTTCCCGCTCCAAACCGTCCAGATAGACGGAATCCTCCTCCCCGTCCCAAGCGGAAGCGGGACCGGTGGAGCGATACTTTGACAGAAGCGTGCCGTAACAATCCTGTTCCCCCATATTTTCAAAGACGATTCGCACGGAAGGCTTTGGTCCCGTATCTGCGTTCGCGCTTATCGGGGACAGAGAAACGGAACATATTGCAAAGACGGCGATAAGACAACACAGCCACCCCAAAAATTTCTTCGTCATTCTTTTCTCCTGTCTTCGGGTAGAGTTTATGTTTTACTAAGCGTCCGCGCGTTCCATTTATTTTTTCTTCTCCGCCGAACGTTTATCGTTTATCTCTTTCATGTGCTTTTCTTCAATCAACGCAACGCCGTGTTCCTTTGCCCATTTGACGCAGCCTTTCAAGGCGGTGTTGAGAAAAATTCTCGGCACCTTTACCATCTGCATACACGCCTCTTTCGTGAATTTTACCTCGGGATCGAGGCGATTCGCCGCATACATGACCGATTCCACGTCCACGGGCTTTGCCTGCACCGTTTCGGCATAGGGCTTTTTTTTCGTGGCGATCCAGAAATTTTTGGAATCGCGGTAGCCGTAATCGACGGGAACGGGAGGAAAATCGTTTGCTTTTACGCCGTCTACGATTGCCTGACGGTATTTTTCCCGCATGAGAATCTTATCGATACGCAGGATGAAATGCGCGCCGAATTCGGAAGTGATGCCGTTGCAGGTGTGATAAGGCGGGAGATAACTGTCCTGTACTTTGTCCGCCTGCGCGCCGTCGATCTCGCGCATCCACGTACATTCGAATACCTGGAACGCTTCCTCGATCACTTTCGGAAACGCCTCGTCCGGATGTTCCGCCTGCCGCAATCCGTCGCGCATGGAAAGGGAAAAATCCTTCATTTTTTCCTTAGCGGTATCGCCCGGAAACCCAAGGCGCACGCACTCTTTCAGAATCTTTTTATCCGCGGGCAGAAAATTGAGCGACGCCTTTCCCGTTCTCAATATATTTTTGCAGGTATTGGAACTGTTCCGACAATTCAACATCATCGCATAATATTCCTTTCCCGCCACATAGAAGGGAAAACAAAGCGAATAAGCGCCGAAACTTGTCGCCCCGTCTTCCGTAAGAGTCCCGATGAGCAGCGTCGGCATCGGAAAATACGATGAAGTCTGATAAAAATTATCCACGATCCTGAGTTCCTGCATATCCGTTTTTTGCATGGCAAATTCCTCCGATTCTTTTTTCTCTTCCATTATATCACAAATTTTTAGGAAGTGTTATCGTTTATTAAAAATTTACAATTTTTTTTCCCCCGACCTCCGGACCCGTTTGCCGATTTTTTATTAAAATTCAACCCATTTCTTTGCGTTTGCGCTCTTTACGCTTGCTTTTAAACGATTCCCTGACAAAGCGATATTCTTTTTCCATTTCCTTTCGCCTTTTGAAAAGAGCGCGAAAAATCCGTTTACACCAATACAGCGGCAACAAGAAGGGCAGTTTTTGCAATTTCGGAAAGTTCGTCTTCATATCGGGAAACGGCGGGAACAAACGGCGCCATAAATAGCGGCGTCCGTCCTTTTCCAAATTCTGTTTCCAGACATTCTCCCGCCTTCCGTACACGCCGTCGGCGAGGATTTTGACAGTCATTTCGTCTATCTTTATCTCCCTGTTTCCGAACCATTCCTCCGATTTTTCAAAAAGCAATGCTTCAAATCTTTCCAATGACTCGCTCATCCGCGCCTCATTCGAAGACGCGGACGCTTTTTTCATCTCTTTTTCTATGTATGTCCGATCCAGACCGTTCCCGTATTTTTTCATAAAGAGCTGAAAATCCAGAACCGTCCTCACGCCGCTGCCCGCGCCGTAAAAGTGTTTATATGCGTGCATGAGCATATAGAGATATTCGTCCTCTTTGGAAAACCGGAAGAGAAAAGGAATTTCGCTCTCTTCGGCTTTGTCCCAAGCGTCGAGGCAGTAACTTGAAAAGGGCGAGGCTTTGGGCAAAAGATTTGAATGCATTTCGACGCACAAAAAAGGAGAACGGAAAAAGATTTGATGATTGCTTCCCGCGCTTTCTGCTCGGAAAGTATATCCCAGCGACTCCATACCCGTTTTGATGTCGGGAAAGCGCTCCTTTTCGTACAAAATATCGAGATCGCCCATCGTTCGCAGCTCCGTCCTCGGATATAATTCTTTGAAACGAAGTCCTTTCAAAGGCAGAAGCTTGATTTTTTTCCGCGAAAAATAATTTTTTATTTCTTCCCAAGCGAAGCGCTGCTGAATGTCGGCGCAAACGGATAAGCGATAAGAGCGTTTCCATTTTTCGAAAAGTTCTCCCGCGGGGCGTTCCTCACAAGAGAGCAAAGCGCGATAGGTCGCGGCGGAAAGGGAATGTTTTTCCGAAAGAATAAAGACGTTTTGCCAATTTACGTTTTCGGGCTTTTTCGGAACTCCCGAATTTTGCGCTTCGCCGAAAATTTCGTAACGCACCAAAAGTAAAAAGTAGTTTGCCGTATCCGCCCACTCGACTGTTTTCATTCGCCGCCTTTCTCCGCGCTCACTTTTCTCGCTCCTTCCGCATTCTTCCCGCTCCGTATCGATTCCCTATCCCCTTTTTCAACGCTCGCCCGTTTCCTTCGCCCGCTCTGTTTTTTGCGATTGGATTTTTCCCTCCCCGATCCGCCAAATAAAATCGGCGATTTTCAAGGCAGCGGGGCGGTGCGTGACGATAAGGCAGGTTTTGTTTTGGAGCGCTTTTAGATTTTCCAGCACCCGCTTTTCCGTTTCTTCGTCCAAAGCGGAGGTGACCTCGTCGAGCAGCAGCACGGGACGGCGGGAAAGGAGCGCGCGGGCAATGGCAAGCCGTTGAAGCTGTCCCTCGGACAGTCCGTTTCCGTCCTCCCGCAGAGGGGTGTTCAATCCCTGCGGCAGATCGTAAACGAATCCCGCGTCGGCGATCATTAAGGCTTCTCGGAGTTCCTCCGCGCCGACGCCTTCCGGGGGCGCGAACAGGGTAAGAATTTCCGCAACGGAGCCCGAAAATAAAAAATTTTTCTGCGGTACATAGGCAAACAGCGCCCGATCGCCGCTCGTCAGCGAGCGGACGGAGCAAATGCCCGCGCAGTTTTCCGATTCGAGAAAAAAGCCTCCCCTTTCGGTCGGATAAATATTTAAAAACAGTTTTAAAAGCGTTGTTTTCCCCGCGCCCGACTTTCCCGTAATACAGACGATGTTTCCCCTTCTAAACTCCGCGCACGCGCCTTCGAATATTTTTTCTTCCCTGTATCCGAAAACGAGATCCTGCGCGGCAATACGAGAAAAGGAGTCTGATTTTTCGGTTGTGTCCGAAATTCCGCAAGATTCTCTCGGGAAACCGTCTATTTCCGCCAACCGTTCCCCGCTCGCTTCCCGCGCGTAATAGAGAGGCAAAAGCGACGAAAGCGCCGTTAAAGGCTGTTGAAGTTGTCCCAATAAGAGAACGACGGACAATGTCGTTCCGTAATCCGTGCGCCCGCGAACAATACCCAAACAGCACCAAACGACGGCAAAGAGCAGTCCGATGCCGCTCAAAAAGGAAAAACCTCCGTTTAAACAGGCGCGAAAACGGGCTTTCTTCATTTTTTTGGCGTAATACTCTCCCAGCAGCAGCCTCGATTTTTCCGCCGTTTTTTTCTCCGCGCCGTAGGCTTTCAATGTCACGACGGAGCCGAGGCTCTCCTGCATAAAAACGCGGCTTTTGCCTTCCGCTTCCGATACTTCTCTTTGGTGGGCCTTCGCCTTTTTTCTCAAAAGGATGCCGAGGGAGATGAGCGCCGCCGCTCCTATTGCATACAGTGCCGTAAACAGCGGATCGAGCGCGAAGAGCGCGCAAAAGGCGCCTACGCCGCGCACCAGCCCGCCCGACAAGGCGGGCATAAGTTTTGTCGTATCCGCAGCTACTTCCGCAGCGTCGAAAGTAAGGCGGGACATCATATCGCCGCTGTGATATCGTTCCGTCTGCGCATAATCGGCGTACAGAAGAGATCCAAACAGCTTTTGTTTCATCCCCGCGTACATTTTTGCCCGGCATTTTTCCGTTTGATAAGCATTCAGCATCTGCGCCAAAATACGCAGCAGCAGAAGGGCGAAAAGGACGGCGGCAAAGAACAGCAGTTTCTTCCCGTTCTTTTCCGCCGCGGCGTCGATGAGATAGCGGACGAGGTAGGCAAACGCGACGCTCGCCAATGCGATGCAGACGGCGAGTAAGGAAAGAAAGGCGATCAAAGAGCGATAAGGCGACAGTTCCTTACGGAGCCACGCTTTTCCCTTCTCGTTTTTCTCTCTTTTCGCCTTTGACATAATCCGATTCTCTTTTGTATCCTAATTTTTCTTTATCGTCTTTCTTTTCCGAAGCGAAAACAGCGTTTTACTTTCCTCTTGACGCGATACAGAAAACGGCGCAGGGGATAATTTTTGACGCGTCGCCGCGCATAGCGCGTCCAGCGCGCGTCCGAACACGCGCAGTAGACGTCTTTGCGGAAAAAACCCGCCAAAACGCCCAAAATCTGTCCTTCCTCCACCCGTTCTTCCGCATAGCAGTTGTCGCCGCGCAGCACATAACAGCCGTTTGAGATTGCGACTATGCGATGCAGCAAATATTTTCCGTCACGCTTATAAAGCGCCACGTCGAGAGGTTTCAAACGGCTTTTTGCGGACAGGATTACGACGAGATCCCGTCCCGATTTAAGCATCGGCAGCATACTGACGCCCGCCGTCGCCCCCACATATTTTCCCTCTCGCATGAGAATCTCCTCGATTTTCACTTTATCTCCCCGCTTCCTTAAAACGAATCCGAAAAGATGTTCACTCGGCAAACCCGTGTTCGAAAAGGATTTTTATAAACCGCTTCACATCGCGGCAGGCGACGTCCTCCGCCACTTCGTATTCTGCACAGAGGGAAGCAACGGCGTCCTGTTCGCTGTGCTCTTCGAGAAAATAATTCCAAAGAAAAGTACCCGTTTCGTTGAGCTTGATCATTCCCCGAAAGTTTGTGTTTTTCTCTCCTACGGGAACGGCGATATTTTCCTCGCCCACCCTGCGCACGATAAATCCCTGTTTAATTTTCATAAAATCGCCTTTTAAAAAGTGTCTTCCGCAAATCTATGTCCGATTATTGGAATTGTTCAAAAAAAATGAATTTTGCTTTATCTATTCTCTCTGCGCGAATCGCTTTTCACATACGAGCCGCCCGTCATCCCCTCAAAAGCCGTTTTTACGGCGCCTTCCGAAATGTCGCAGCGAAGGAGATAGGCGGGAACGCAAACCAGGAGTTTATCCGCGAGAGATAAAGTCGCTTCCAATGCCTCTTTTCCCGACGGCAGAAACAGCTGTTTCAATAGCCGCACCGAAACCTCTTTCGCGGAAAGTTTTTGAAGCCGGTTTTCCTTTCCGCGTTCCAGAAAACAAAGCGCCTTTAACGAAACTTTTTCCCGTTCTCCCTTGTGTTCCTTGCCTGTCCAAGGCGTTCCGAAGGCGTAAAAACGCCCCTCTTCCAAGCTTAGTACGGGCTTATCTCCGTTGAGAATTTTAGCGCGGGACAGATATTGCGTCCATAGTTCCGCGTGGGTGGATTTTCCCGCGCCGCTCCTGCCGAGAAAGGCATATCCCTCGTTTTCGTATTCCACGACGGCGGCGTGAATCAGCATCCGCCCGAATTTCGGAAGTTGACGACATACGCTGCGCAACAGGCAAATATTTTCGACGTATCCGTTCGAATGGCAAAAAGACGCCTCTCGCTCTTTGAAAAATTCATCTTTTGACACTTCGACGGAAAAATCCCAGGAAGAACGCTGATCTTCGGAAAGATAACCGCCGCAAAATTTCTCCGTAAAAGGATATCGGTTATTCAGATTTATCCGCAAACCTGCCAAGTCGTAAATCATCCCAAGATTCCGCTTCCAATTCTTATTATCCAAATTATACCATATAATTTCCCTCCTGTCAATATCTGAAAAAAAATAATATTTTTCTTCTCAAACTTTCCAATATTATTTTAAATTAATAATCAAAAATATTTATTTATTGAATTTTAATCCAAAAAAAAGAAGGAGCTCTT
>ERZ809074.1640-NODE-1640-length-27981-cov-18.158168_pt1 | contig 27981 bp, 23 predicted proteins | sample MGYA00520795_ERZ809074 | MGnify/ENA primary metagenome ERZ809074 (study PRJEB31570, sample SAMEA3212989) | Homo sapiens | biome: human-gut; feature: human gut; material: fecal | place: Sweden | collected 2011 ...
CTTGGCAAGGTGGCGCTCTACCAGATGAGCTACGGCCGCATATTCGGTGCATTTACCCTTGCACCCGTCATTTCTGACGCCCTGAAACAAGTTCAAAGTAGGTAGAAGCTTTCGCCTCAAATGTGGCGACCCGGATCGGGCTCGAACCGACGACCCCCAGCGTGACAGGCTGGTGCTCTAACCAACTGAGCTACCGGGCCATACTGGAACAACGATTGCTGCTCCATTATGGAGCGGCCGACGAGGCTCGAACTCGCTACCTCCACCTTGGCAAGGTGGCGCTCTACCAGATGAGCTACGGCCGCATATATAAGATGAAAGGAAATAATTCATTTCATCTTAAAGGTGGTGCCTCCGATCGGAATCGAACCAATGACACGGGGATTTTCAGTCCCCTGCTCTACCGACTGAGCTACAGAGGCGCACCGGACGATGATTATTATACCCGAAATTCCGGATTTGTAAAGAGGAAATTCCAAATTTTTTTGAAAAAAATCAGACTTTTCTTGAAAAATGCGTGAAGACGATGAATAATAAGAGGGGAAATTTGCGCTTTGGGCCGCCGGTGCAGGAAGCAAAATGCGACAAAAGCCAAAATTGACTTTCTTTACAACCTATGGTTTAATAAGAATGGAAAGACAATTCGGCCCCGGCAGGCTTTGCCGCGGGCCGGGAGGGTAATATGGCGAAAAAACAAGAATACGGCAATGAAAGCATTACTTCCTTAAAAGGCGCCGACCGTGTCCGCAAGCGGCCGGCTGTTATTTTTGGCTCGGACGGCGTGGAGGGCTGCGCCCACTCCATTTTTGAGATCGTCTCCAACTCCATCGACGAAGCCCGCGACGGCCACGGTGATACCATCAATGTCACCCGCTGCAAGGATGGCAGTGTCATAGTGGAGGATTTTGGCCGCGGTATGCCCGTGGACTGGAACAACGGCGAGGGCCGCTACAACTGGGAGCTGCTGTTCTGCGAGATGTACGCGGGCGGCAAGTACGGCGAGGGCGAGGACAACTACGAGTTCAGCCTGGGCCTGAATGGTCTGGGCCTGTGTGCCACCCAGTATGCTTCCGCCTGGATGACGGCGGACATCTACCGCGACGGCTGTCACTATCACCTTGATTTTAAAAAGGGCGAGAATGTGGGCGGCCTGCAGAAAGAACCCTACAAGGGCCGCCGCACCGGCAGCATCATCCACTGGAAGCCGGACGACGAGGTCTTTACCGACATCGACGTGCCCGGCAGCTACTATAAGGATGTGCTGCGGCGGCAGGCGGTGGTCAACGCGGGGCTTACCCTCAACTTTACCGATGAAAAAGAGAAAGACCCCGCCACGGGCAAGGCCTGGAAAGAGAGCTGGTGCTACGCCCACGGCATCGCGGATTATGTGGCCGAAGTAGCCGGGGAGGACAGCCTGACCCCCGTGTACAGCTGCGAGAGCGAGGCCTCCGGCCGGGATCGTGAGGACCAGCCGGATTACAAAGTCAAGATGAGCGCGGCATTCTGCTTCTCTAATAAGATGCAGATGCTGGAGTACTACCACAACTCCTCCTGGCTGGAGCACGGCGGCAGCCCGGAACACGCGGTCCGCACCGCGTTCGTCTACCAGATCAACAAGTATCTGAAAGAGAAGAACCTCTACAAAAAAGGCGAGAGCGCCATCAGCTTTCAGGACGTGCAGGACTGCCTGGTCTACGTCTCGTCCAGCTTCTCCACCCGCACCAGCTACGAGAACCAGACCAAAAAGGCCATCACCAACAAATTCGTCTCTCAGGCCATGACGGACTTCCTCAAGCACTATCTGGAAGTCTACTTCCTCGAAAAACCGGAAGAAGCTCAGAAGATCTGCCAGCAGGTGCTGGTGAACAAGCAGAGCCGCGAGCACGCCGAGAAGACCCGCCAGAGCATCAAAAAGACGCTGACCACCCAGATCGACCTGGCCAACCGGGTGCAGAAATTTGTGGACTGCCGCACCAAGGACGCCTCCCGCCGGGAGCTCTACATCGTCGAGGGCGATTCCGCTATGGGCGCTGTCAAGCAGAGCCGCGACAGTGAGTATCAGGCCATCATGCCCATCCGCGGTAAAATTCTGAACTGCCTCAAGGCTGATTATGCCCGCATCTTCAAATCGGACGTCATTGTGGACCTCATCAAGGTCATGGGCTGCGGCGTGGAGCTGGGCGGCAAGCACAACAAGGAGCTGGCGACATTCAATCTGGACAACCTCCGCTTCAACAAAATCGTCATCTGTACCGATGCCGATGTGGACGGCTATCAGATCCGCACGCTGGTGCTCACCATGCTCTACCGGCTGACGCCTACCCTCATCAACGAGGGATACGTCTATATCGCGGAGTCGCCGCTGTATGAGATCAACACCAAGGATCACACCTACTTTGCCTACACCGAGCCGGAAAAGGCGACATTCCTGGAGGAGATCGGCGACAAAAAGTACACCATCCAGCGCTCCAAAGGTCTGGGCGAAAACGACCCCGAGATGATGTGGCTGACCACCATGAATCCGGAGAGCCGCCGCCTCATCAAGGTGCTGCCCACCGATGTGGAGGAGACTGCCCGGGTGTTTGACCTGCTGCTGGGCGACAATCTGGCCGGCCGCAAGGAGCATATCGCAGCCCACGGCGCGGAGTATCTGGACGATCTGGATGTATCCTGATGTCCGTCTGCCCGGAATGCCCAGCGAATCGGATAAAGAGGATTTACAATGCCAAGAAAATCAACCAAGAAAACATTAAAGCCCGTCCGCCCGCAGCTGGGCGAAGGCGTTGAAATTTTAAACGCGGGCAGCGTGCTGGAAGACTCCATCACCCGCACGCTGGAGACCAACTACATGCCCTACGCCATGAGCGTCATCGTTTCCCGCGCCCTGCCGGAGATCGACGGCTTCAAGCCGGCGCACCGCAAGCTGCTCTACACGATGTACGGGATGGGCCTGCTCAAGGGGGCCCGCACCAAGTCCGCCAACATCGTGGGCAGCACCATGCACCTGAACCCCCACGGTGACGCCGCCATCTATGACACGATGGTCCGCATGGGCCGGGGCAACGAGAGCCTGCTGGTGCCCTTTGTGGACAGCAAGGGCAACTTCGGCAAGGCCTACAGCCGGGATATGTCCTGCGCGGCGGCCCGTTACACCGAGGCCAAGCTCGAAAATGTCTGTGAAGAGCTGTTCCGGGACATCGACAAAGAAACCGTTGATTTCGTTCCCAACTACGATGGCTCCACCACGGAGCCTACGCTGCTGCCGGTCACGTTCCCGACCATTCTGGCCAACAACACGCTGGGCATCGCCGTCGGCATGGCCTGCAACATCTGCTCGTTCAATCTGGCGGAGCTGTGTGCCACTACCATCGCCCTGATGAAAGACGCCAAGCATGACATCGCCACCACGATGCCCGCCCCGGATTTTGTAGGCGGCGGCCAGATCATCTATGATGAAGCCCAGATGCGGGAAATTTACGAGAAAGGCCGCGGCAGTGTCCGGGTCCGGGCCAAGTACAACGTAGTGCCCGGCGAGAACATGCTGGAGATCACCCAGATCCCGCCCACCACCACGGTGGAAGCCATCATGGATAAAATCTCGGAGCTGGTCAAGGCGGGCAAGCTGAAAGAGATCAGCGACATGCGCGACGAGACCGACCTGAACGGCCTGAAGCTGACGCTGGACCTCAAGCGGGGTGTGGACGCGGACAAGCTGATGGCAAAGCTGTTCAAGGCCACCCCGCTGGAAGACAGCTTCAGCGCCAACTTCAACATTCTGGTCTCTGGCCAGCCCAGAGTCATGGGCGTGCGGGAAATTTTGCAGGAGTGGACGGCATTCCGGATGGAGTGCGTCCGCCGCCGCACCTACTACGACCTCCACGGCAAGGAAAAGCGGCTCCACCTGCTGCAGGGCCTTGCCGCCATCCTGCTGGACATCGACAAGGCCATCCACATCATCCGCACCACGGAAGAAGAGACTGAAGTGGTCCCCAACCTGATGATCGGCTTTGGCATCGACGAGGTGCAGGCGGACTATGTGGCCGAGATCAAGCTCCGCCACCTGAATCGTGAGTATATCCTCAAGCGGACCAGCGAGATCGAGCAGCTGGAAAAGGACATCGCGGACCTGAACGACGTGCTGGCAAAGCCTGCCCGCATCCGCCGCATCATTATCAACGAGCTGAACGAGGTGGCCAAGAAGTACGGCCAGCCCCGCCGCAGCGAAATTCTCTACGACCTGCCCGAGGAGGAGAACGGTGCCGAGGAAGAGACCGTGCCGGATTACCCCGTCACCGTCTTCTTCACCCGCGAGGGCTATCTCAAGAAGATACCGCCCCAGAGCCTGCGCACCGCCGGTGCCCACAAGCTGAAAGAGGGCGATGAGATCATCCAGCAGGTGGAGACCCGCAACAACATGGAATCGCTCTTCTTCACGGACAAGCAGCAGGTGTACAAAGTGCGTCTGGCTGAGCTGGAGGATGGCAAGGTGGCCCAGATGGGCATTTACCTGCCCGGGCGTCTGGGCATGGACGAGGGGGAAAACATCCTCGCCATGGTCATTACCGGCGATTACGCGGGCTATCTGTACTTCTTCTTTGCCAACGGCAAGTGCGCGAAAATTCCCCTCAGCTCTTACGCCACCAAGCAGAACCGCCGCAAGCTGCTCAAGGCATACAGCGATAAGGAAGAGCTCTCGCTGATGCTCTACCTGCCCGAGGAGACGGAGCTGGCCATCCGCACCAGCGCCAGCCGGATGCTGCTGGTGGGCACGGCGCAGATCCCGGCCAAGGCCACCCGCGACAGCCAGGGCGTGGCCGTCGTCACTCTGAAAAAGAACCAGCGCGTTGTCTCCGTCGTCCCGGCGGACACGCTGGAGCTGGCCAACCCTCACCGCTACCGCGTCCGCAGCCTGCCCGCCACGGGTGCTCTGATCCGCGCCGAAGACGAGGGCGAACAGATGAGCCTGCTGTAAAGAACTCCCCCAGTCGCCTGTGGCGCCAGATTCCCCCTTTTGTCACCTGCGGTGACATCTTCCCCCGGCGCGGGGGAAGTCGGCCTCTGAGATGGGGCCTTTGGCATGGTGGCAAAGCTTCTGGTTGAATTGCAAAGTGTCCGGTTTCGCCAGAGGCTCCCTCTCCGAGGGAACTGGCACGGCGTAAGCCGTGACGGAGGGAGTTCAAGCAGTAGCGGAGACAAGTTTAAATCGTTTATCCTGAAAAGAGGAAGCAATCATGCAAAATATCGACCTGATTTGTGTCGGCAAGCTGAACGCGAAATATTTTGCGGAGGGTGTGGCCGAGTATCAGAAGCGGCTGGCGGCCTTTGCAAATTTCCGGATCATTGAGCTGCCGGAAGAGAAGATCGAGGAGAAAAACGCCTCCGATGCCGTCGTGAAAAAGGCGCTGGAAAAAGAGGGCAAAGCCATCCTCGGCAATGTCCGCAAGGGTGCCGCCATCGTGGCCATGTGCATTGAGGGAAAACAGATCTCCTCCGAGGAACTGGCACAGTTCCTGGCGGACCGCGCGGGCAGCGGGGCGGGGGACGTGGCGTTCGTGATCGGCTCCTCCCACGGCCTGGCGGACGAGGTCAAGCGGGCGGCCGCTCTCAAGTTCAGCATGGGGCGGATCACCATGCCCCACCAGCTGGCCCGCCTGGTGCTGACGGAACAGATCTACCGTGCCTGCACCATCAATGCCGGCATGAAATATCATAAGTAAAGTGGAAGAGGGCCGCGTCCGCGGTCCTCTTCCACTTTACAAGAAGGAAAAAACATGGTACAGTAAGAATACGCGGCAGTGGGGAAAGCTGCCCGAAACAACACACACGACACGGCAAGCCAGCCGCGGACGGAAAGGATGTTATTACAATGGAACAGAGCGAAAAGACCCTTGATATGATCGTCAATCTCTGCAAGAACCGTGGTTATGTGTTCCCCGGTTCTGAGATCTATGGCGGTCTTGCCAACAGCTGGGACTACGGTCCCCTGGGCGTTGAGTTCAAGAACAACGTCAAGAAAGCATGGCTGAAGAAGTTTGTGCAGGAGAGTCCCTACAATGTCGGCCTGGACGCTGCCATTATCATGAACCCCCAGACCTGGGTGACCACCGGCCACGTTTCCAGCTTCTCGGACCCCCTGCTGGACTGCCGCGCCTGCAAGGCACGCCACCGCGCCGATAAGCTCATTGGCGAGGAGCACCCGGAGGTCAATGTCGATGCCATGAGCTTCGATGAGATGGACCAGTTCATCGCCGAGCACGAGGACATCGTCTGCCCCGTCTGCGGCAAGCACGATTTTACCCCCATCCGCAAGTTCAACCTGATGTTCAAGACGGCCATCGGCGTCACCGAGGACAGCTCTTCCACCTGCTACCTCCGCCCCGAGACCGCACAGGGCATCTTTGTCAACTTTGCCAACATCCAGCGCACCACCCGCCGCAAGCTGCCCTTCGGTGTGTGCCAGGTGGGCAAGGCTTTCCGCAACGAGATCACCCCGGGCAACTTCACCTTCCGCACCCGCGAGTTTGAGCAGATGGAGTGCGAGTTCTTCTGCAAGCCCGGCACCGATCTGGACTGGTTTGCTTACTGGAAAGACTACTGCGAGAACTGGCTGCTGAGCCTGGGCATCCAGAAAGAGCACCTGCGCCTGCGTGACCACGAGCCCGCGGAGCTGGCATTCTACAGCCGCGCTACCACCGATATCGAGTATGCGTTCCCGTTCACCGACTGGGGCGAGCTGTGGGGCATTGCAGACCGTACCAACTACGACCTGACCCGCCATCAGGAGGCTTCCGGCAAGAGCCTGGAGTACTTCGACACCGAGACCAACGAGCACTATATCCCCTACGTCATCGAGCCTTCTCTGGGCTGTGACCGTGTGGCGCTGGCATTCCTGTGCGAGGCCTACGATGAGGAGCACCTGACCGACAGCAAGGGCAAGGAGGATATCCGCACCGTGCTACATCTGCATCCGGCTCTGGCTCCCTACAAGTGTGCTGTGCTGCCTCTGAGCAAGAAGCTGGGCGACAAGGCCATGGAGATCCGCAACGAGCTGAGCAAGTACTTCATGGTGGACTACGACGATACCGGTTCCATCGGCAAGCGTTACCGCCGTGAGGATGAGATCGGCACCCCGTACTGCATCACCGTGGACTTTGACACCGTGGGCGACGAGGCCAAGGGCATCGTGGCCGACAACTGCGTCACCGTCCGCGACCGCGACACCATGGAGCAGGTGCGTATGCCCATCTCCGAGCTGAAGAGCTACATCGAGAGCAAGATCGAGTTCTAATCGTTTTAAATTTTAGAATGATAAAAAACACAGCCCTGCCGTTGAAATTTCGGCGGGGCTGTGTTATAATACAAACAGAAGAGAATGCTGCCAAGCAAACGGTCAGCACCTCTCCAGCATGTCATTCAACAAAAAAATGACCGCAGGTTTCGGACGCTGGCGGTCATTTTTTGTTGTTGAAGATCTTCCATGCGATGTCGAACATGCCAAAACCCACAGTTGCAAGCAGTGTGAGCAGAGCCAAAGTTTCTAAAAGCGTCATGGAGCATCCCCCCTTTCGCATTTGCGTCAGGGGTGAGCAACAAAAATGCGTCAATCCCCGACGCGAAGCCGGAGAGGCGCGACCGCATGCCGTATGTAGACAGCATTCTCGAGATCAGTATAACAGACGCTTCGCCCTTTTTCAACCGGGCGGGGCGCCTTTTTGTTTCTGGATGGTGGACATTTCCGCCCCAAACGGGTATACTGAAACAAAATAAACACGGTTTACACCGCAGGAGGAACCTTTCGTGGAAAACTTTAACGAACTTCTGAAAAAATATGCCGATTTTATCGTCCGGGTGGGTGTGAATCCCCAGCCGGGCCAGACCCTCATCATCCGCTGCCCGCTGGAGGCCGCCCCGCTGGCCCGCCTGTGCGTGCGCAGCGCCTATGAGGCCGGTGCCCGGGACGTGCAGGTGGATTGGAGCGACAACGCTGTTTCCCGCACCCGGATGGAGCTGGGCAGCGAGGAAGCCCTGAGCGACTTCAAACCTTACCAGCTGCGCCGCTATCTTGACTACGCCGAGAGCGAGGGCGGCGTCTGCATCCTGCATCTCCTCGCGGATGATCCGGAGGTCTATGCCGGGTTGGACGGGGCCAAGATCAGCCGGGTGAATGCGGCCAACCGCAAATATATGGCTCCGTGGCGTGAGTACACCATGAACGACCGGGTGCAGTGGTCCATTGCCGCCATGCCCAGTGCTCCCTGGGCCAAAAAGATGTTCCCGGAGCTGGACGAGGCAGCCGCCATCGAGAAGCTGTGGCAGCTCATCTTTGACGTCTGCCGCGTGACGAACGGCGACCCCGTCAACGAGTGGAAAGCACATCTGGACCGCCTGACCACTCTGGGCGAGAAAATGAACGCGTTCGACCTCGAAAGCGTCCACTTCCAGAGCAGCAACGGCACGGACCTGACCGTGGGCATTGCCGACAAGGCCCTCTGGGAGAGTGCCGGCAGCAAGAACGAAAAAGGCGTGTTCTTCCTGCCCAACATCCCCACCGAAGAGGTCTTCACGGCACCCCACAAGGAGAAGGTCAACGGCATCGTCTACGGCACCAAGCCCTACGTCTTTAACGGCCAGCTCATCAAGGGCTTCCATGTGACGTTCAAAGACGGCAAGGTGGTGGAGCACGGGGCCGAGGAGGGCGCGGAGCTGCTGGGCCAGCTCCTGAGCACCGATGAGGGAGCCTGCCACATTGGCGAGGTGGCGCTGGTGCCTGCTTCCAGCCCCATCAACCGGAGCGGCGCGCTCTTCTACAATACTCTGTTCGATGAGAACGCCGCCTGCCACATTGCATTCGGCGCCAGCTATCCCGGCACCACCCGGAACGGCACGACTCTTTCCAAGGAAGAGCTGCTGGCCCGCGGCATGAACCAGTCTTCCATCCACGAGGACGTCATGATCGGTGCGGAGGACAGCAAGATCACCGGTAAGTGCCGCGATGGCCGCACCGTGACCCTGTTTGAGAACGGTGTCTGGGTTTTGTAAGGCCTGCCCTTGGCCGCAGGGCCCGGCTGCTTTCGATAAAACATAAAACCTGCCCGGGCTGCCAAGGGCTCCCCTGTTAGGAAAGACTCCCCCGGCCGGGGGAGGTGGCACACAAGTGTCGAAAGGGGAGCGCCTGAGAGGTTTTTCACGAAAAAGCTTGCATATTTCGCAAATGTATGCTATATTCTAGTAGTACGATATAGTTTTTATGGAACGTGGGCCGCAAGGTCCGCGTTTCTTGTTTGTTTGGAGGTTTTTTATGGCGAAGCAGTCTGGCGGCAACACCGCCCAGAGAGTCGAAGCGCTTGTCCGCCCCACCGTGGAGGGCATGGGCCTGCGCCTGTGGGATGTTGTCTTTGAAAAAGAGGGGCCGGACTGGTATCTCCGTGTGCTGATCGACAAGGCGGACGGCTCCACCATGGACACCGACACCTGCGCCGATGTGTCCCATGCGCTGGACCCCATCCTGGACGAGGCAGACCCCATTGAGCAGAGCTATTATCTGGAGGTGGGCAGCCCCGGCCTTGGCCGCAAGCTGACCCGCCCGGAGCACTATACCGCTGTACAGGGCCAGAAGATCAGCGTCAAACTGTACAAGGCCAACGAGAACGGTGCCAAGGAGTTTTCCGGCATCCTGACCTCCCGCGAGGGGAATACCATCACGGTGGAGACCCCGGCGGGCCCCGTCCGCTTTGAAGCCTCCGCCGCCAGCACGGTGCGCCTGTGCGACGACGAAGACCTGTTTCATTGAAAAGTAAAACCCTTTATCACATAGAGAGTAAATCATAGGAGGAACCCGAAAAATGGCAGCAGCTAACAATGAATTTTTTGAAGCTCTCTCCATGCTGGAGCACGAGCGCGGCATCACCGCTGAGTATCTGATCGATAAGATCAAGGCAGCGATCGTGATCGCTGTCAAGAAGAACTACGAAGTGGAAGACAACAACGTCATGGTGGAGATCGACCCCGCCAAGGGCAAATTCAACGTTGCCCTCATTCAGGATGTTGTGGCCGATGAGGACTGGTACGACGAGCACAGCGAGATCGGCATCACCGAGGCCCAGAACATCCGCAAGGATTACAAGGTGGGCGACCGCGTGGTCACTCCCCTCAAGACCAAGGACTTTGGCCGCATCGCCGCACAGACCGCAAAACACGTCATCCGTCAGGGCATCCGCGAGGCCGAGCGCAGCCAGCAGCTGAGCGAGATCCAGTCCCGCGCCCATGACATCGTGCAGGCCACCGTCACCCGCGTGGACCCCGAAAAGGGCATCGTGGCCGTGGATCTGGGTAAGGGCGGCGAGGCCATCCTGCCCCGCAACGAGCAGGTGCCCGGTGAGACTTACACCGAGGGCCAGGTGCTGCAGGTCTACGTTGTGGACGTCGTCAGCGGCGACCGCGGCGCGCGCGTTATGATCAGCCGTACCCACCCGGGCCTGGTCAAGCGCCTGTTTGAGCTGGAAGTGCCTGAAATTTACGACGGCACTGTGGAAGTCAAGGCCATCAGCCGTGAGGCCGGTGCCCGCACCAAGATGGCAGTCTGGTCCAAGGACGCAAACGTCAACCCCGTTTCTGCCTGCATCGGTCCCCACGGTGACCGTGTGGCTGCTGTGGTCGAGAAGCTGGGCGGTGAGAAGATCGACATCGTCAAGTGGAGCGAGGATGTCTCCGAGTTCATCTCCGCGGCCCTCAGCCCGGCCAAGGTGCTCAAGGTGGAGCTGCTGCCCGGCGAGACCCGCTCCTGCCGTGTGACCGTGCCGGACCAGCAGCTGAGCCTGGCCATTGGCAACAAGGGCCAGAACGCCCGTCTCTGCGCGCGCCTGACCGGCTACAACATCGACATCCGTCCCGAGAGCGGCTACTATGGCGAGGACGAGGAGCCCAAAGCCGAGCAGCCCAAGACCGAAGAGACCGCTGAGTGATTCCAGCGCACCCACTGCCAAAGGAGGGAAATCGGATGGCACAAAAAAAGATCCCTGCCCGCCAGTGCATTGGCTGCATGACCAGCCGCCCCAAAAAGGAGCTGGTGCGGGTGGTGCGCGCCCCGAGCGGAGAGATCAGCATTGACCCGGTGGGCAAAAAGCCCGGCCGCGGCGCGTACCTCTGCCCGGACGCCGCCTGCCTTGCAAAGGCAAAAAAGAAAAAGGCGCTGGAGCGCTGCTTTGAGCAGCCGGTTCCCGCCGAAGTTTACGACGCGCTGGCCCGGCAGCTGGCCGCGGTGGAACAGGAGGCCGCACAGGATGGCAAAGAATAAGAACAACGCCCCCGCAAAGCCTGCGCTGGCCCCGGCAGATGCCCTGTACCAGGCCGTGAGCCTCTGCCGCAAGGCAGGCGCCCTGACCATGGGCTTTGACGCCGTGGAAGATGCCTGCGTCAAGGGCAAGGCGTGGCTGGTCATGGTGGCCAGCGACGCCAGCGCCAAGACCGTGCAGCGTTTGAACTATGCCGTAGGCGACCTGGTGGATGTGATCCCCATGCCGCTGACACAGGATAGACTGGCTGATATCAGCCATAAACCGGTGGCGGTGTATGCCGTGACCGACCGCAACCTCGCAAAGCTCTGCTTTGACCGCCTGACGGACTGTGGAGCAATCAAAAATGAGGAGGATATGAGCGAATGACCGTAAAATATAAAGTAAGCGATTTTGCAAAAGACCTGAATATTTCCGCCAAGAAAGTGCTGGATGAGCTGAACGCCATGGGCAGCACCGGCAAGAAGAACAGCTCCACTCTGGAGGAGAACGAGCTGAACTACCTGCTGGAGAAGTTCAGCAAGGACAACAGCGTCAAGAGCCTGGACGAGTTCCTGAACAGCGCCAAGGCCCCCAAGGCTGAGCCGAAGCCCGCCGAGAAGAAGGCAGAGCCCAAGGCCGAAAAGAAGCCCGAGGCTCCCAAGGCTCCCAAGGCTGAGCCCGCAATGGCCGAGGCAAAGCCCGCTGTCAAGCAAAACAACAAGAAGAACGAGCAGCACAAGAAGCGCGAGGAAAAGACCGTCTCCCTGAGCGAGCTGGCCCGTGAGACCGGCGCAAAGGCTACTGCAGCTACTGCTCAGTCCGTCTCTGTCCGCCGCGAGGACAATCAGGTCACCGTCGATACCCGCACCGTCGATATGAACGTGGACCGCTTCGACGCCCGTTACGACGATCTGGCTTCCACCAAGAACACCGAGAACCGCCGCAAGCCCACCCCGCAGGGCAACAAGCAGAAGTTCACCCAGCGCGGCCAGCGCCAGCGCCAGCAGTTCCAGAAGGGCAAGCGCGAGACCGAGTTCGAGCGTCTGCAGCGCATCCAGCTGGAAAAGGCCCGCAACGCACAGCTGAAGGTCCTCATCCCCGATGAGATCACCGTCGGTGAGCTGGCTGCCCGCCTGAAGCAGCAGGCCGGCAAGGTCATTGCCAAGTTCATGCAGATGGGCGAGATGCACGCCATCAACGACGTGATCGATTTCGATACCGCAGCTCTGCTGGCAGAGGAGTTCCACGCAAAGGTCGAGCACGAGGTGCATGTGACCATCGAGGAGCGCCTGTTCACCCAGGAAGAGGATGCACAGGAAGACCTCGTCGAGCGTCCCCCGGTCGTCTGCGTCATGGGCCACGTTGACCACGGCAAGACCAGTATCCTGGATGCCATCCGCAAGACCAACGTCACCGCGGGCGAGGCCGGCGGCATCACCCAGGCCATCGGTGCTTATCAGGTCAAGATCAACGACAGCCTGATCACGTTCCTGGATACCCCGGGCCATGAGGCATTTACCTCCATGCGTGCCCGTGGTGCCAACATGACCGATATCGCGGTTCTGGTCGTGGCTGCCGACGACGGCATCATGCCCCAGACCATTGAGTCCATCAACCACGCCAAGGCTGCCAACGTCAAGGTCATCGTGGCCATCAACAAGATGGATAAGCCCACGGCCAACCCCGAGCGCGTCAAGGAGGGCCTGACCAAGTACGGCCTCATCCCCGAGGACTGGGGCGGCGACGTGGCCTGCATCCCTGTTTCCGCCATGACCGGCATGGGCATCAACGACTTGCTGGAGCGCATTGCGCTGGAAGCTGAGGTCATGGAGCTCAAGGCCAACCCCAACCGCCGCGCCAAGGGTGCTGTGGTCGAGGCTCGTCTGGACAAGGGCCAGGGCCCCATTGCCACCATCCTGGTGCAGAACGGCACCCTGCACTCCGGCGATGTCATCATTGCCGGTACCGCTGTGGGCCGTGTGCGTACCATGCGCAGCGATAAGGGCAAGCTGCTGAGTGATGCCGGCCCCTCCACCCCTGTGGAGATCACCGGCCTGACTGCTGTGCCCGAGGCAGGCGACCTGTTTGAGGCCGTTGAGGACGAGCGCCTGGCCCGTGAGCTGGCCGAGCAGCGCATTGCTGACGCCAAGGAGAAGCAGTTCTCCTCGTTCCAGAAAGTCACCCTGGATAACCTGTTCAGCCAGATGGCTCAGAACGATATGAAAGAGCTGGCCATCGTCGTCAAGGCCGACGTGCAGGGTTCTGCCGAGGCTGTCAAGCAGAGCCTCGAAAAGATCTCCAACGATGAGGTCCGCGTCCGCGTCATCCACGCCGGTGTCGGTGCCATCAGCAAGTCCGATGTGGATCTGGCCGATGCCTCCAACGCCATCATCATTGGCTTCAATGTCCGCCCGGACAACGTGGCCAAGGAAGAGGCCGCCGCTACCAAGGTCGAGATGCGGATGTACCGTGTCATTTACGATGCCATCAACGATGTCACCGACGCTATGAAGGGTATGCTGGCTCCCAAGTTCCGCGAGGTCTCTCTGGGCGAGCTGCAGGTCCGTCAGGTGTACAAGATCTCCAACGTCGGCACCGTTGCCGGCTGCCGCGTGACCAGCGGCAAGATCACCCGCGACAGCAAGGTGCGCGTGGTCCGTGACGGCATCGTCATCACCGAGGACGAGATCGCGTCCCTGAAGCGCTTCAAGGACGACGCCAAGGAAGTGGCCGAGGGCTACGAGTGCGGCGTGACGCTGGCAAAGTTTGCGGACGTCAAAGAGGGCGACGTGTACGAAGCTTTCAAGATGGAAGAGTACCGCGACTAAGATTTGCAAAACCTCTCAGTCTCGCATTCGCTCGACAGCCGTTCCCCTTTCGGCACTTGCGTGCCACCTCCCCCGGCCGGGGGAGTCTTTCCTACCAGGGGAGCCCTTGGCAAAGAGGTTTCGTTTTCGATGAAACTGCTTTGTGTTTGTTGGAAAACGGTACGAACTGCCAAAGCCTCCCCTGACAGGGGAGGTGGCATCGCGCAGCGATGACGGAGAGGTTATTTTGTGATAGGAGAAACCAAATGTCTCAAAAAAATATGGGCCGTCTTGCGCAGGATATGAAGCGTGAGGTCATCGCCATCATTGGCCGCCTGAAAGATCCCCGCCTGGAGGGTGGTCTGCTGACCGTGACCCGCCTGGACGTGACGCCCGACCTGGATGTTGCCAAGGTCTATGTAAGCGTGATGGGCCGCGCCGACGGCCCCAAGCCCGCCATTGAGGCGCTGAACCGCGCGGCCGGCCATGTGCGCACCGAAGTCAGCAAGAAAATGCACATCCGCAAAGCCCCCCGCTTTATCTTTGTGGAAGACGACGGTGCAGCCTATGCGGCCCACATCAACGAACTGCTCCGCGAGCTGAATGTCAGCGGCTCCGACGACACGCGGGAGCCGGAAACCGAGGACTAACTCAGCCTTGCGGAAAGGATGGATCATGGGATGACAGAACAACTGAACGTGCAGCAGATGGCTGAGCGCCTCCGTGCTGCGGACAATGTTTTGATTCTGTGCCACAAAAACCCGGATGGTGATACCGTTGGCTGCGGCAGCGCGCTGTACTACGCCCTTAAGGCGCTGGACAAAAACGCGGCTGTCCTCTGCTCCGACGTCATCCCCTCCCGGTATGCGTTTACCAACCCACGCCTGTTCAAGGGCGAGTTTGAGCCCCAGACCGTGGTGGCCGTGGATGTGGCCGGCATCCAGCTCTTTGGTGAAAACAACGGGGTGCCCCAGTATACCCGCCACATTGATTTTTGCATCGACCACCACGCGGGCAACAGCGGCTACGCTGATTTTACCCTGCTGGACGGCCAGGCCGCGGCGGCAGCGGAGCTGTTGTATGAGGTCATCATGGCCATGAAAGTGCCCATGACGGCCCACATTGCCAACTGCCTGTACACCGGTCTCTCCACCGATACCGGCTGCTTCCGCTTTTCCGCCACCACGGCAAAGACCCATCTGGTGGCGGCAAAGCTCATCGAGGCAGGGGCCCAGGTGGAAGAGCTGAACACCCTGCTGTTTGATACCAAGCCCCGCGCCCGGATGGAGGCCGAGCGGATCGCGCGGAACCATCTGGAGTATCATCTGGATGGCCGCTGCGCCCTCATCTACCTCACCCGGGACGAGATCGAGCAGAGCCAGGTGGACCCCGCCGATCTGGAGGAGCTCACCAGCCTGCCCATCAGCATTGAGGGGGTCAAGGTCGGCCTGACCCTCCGCCAGCAGCCCGGCGGCAGCTACCGCATCAGCGTCCGCACCGCCAAGGGCGTGGACGCCTGCGCCATCGCCCGGCGTCTGGGCGGCGGCGGCCACACCCGCGCGGCGGGCTGTGAGCTGCTGGGCAACCTGGACAACACCAAGAGCGCCATTCTGGCCGAGGTGGAGGCGGAGCTGGATGCTCCCCAGACGCCCGACGGACAGGAGGAAGCCTGATGCAGGGAATCCTCATTGTGGATAAGCCCACGGACTGGACCAGTTTTGATGTGATTGCAAAGCTGCGGGGCATTCTGGGCACCCGGAAGCTGGGCCACAGCGGCACGCTGGACCCCATGGCTACCGGCGTGCTGTCGGTCTTCTGCGGCGGGGCCAGCAAGGCGGTGGACTTACAGCTGGACCACACCAAGGCCTACCGCGCCACCCTCAAACTGGGTGCGCGCACCGATACCGGCGATGTGACCGGTACCGTGCTGGAAACAGCCCCGGTGACTGCCGGGGAAAAAGAGCTGCTGGAGGTGCTGCCCCGCTTTGTGGGGCCCCGGATGCAGACGCCGCCCATGTACTCGGCGGTCAAGATCAACGGCCAGCCGCTCTACAAACTGGCGCGGCAGGGCATGGAGGTGGAGCGGAAAGCCCGCCCCATTGAGATCCTGTCCATCCAGTACGAGGGCAGCCCGGCGGAGAATGAGTACACCCTGACGGTCAAATGTTCCAAGGGCACCTATATCCGGGTGCTGCTGGAGGAGATCGCGGAGGCCATGGGCCAGAAAGGCACCATGAGCGCCCTGCGCCGCGTTGCGGCCGGGGTCTACACCGAGGCCGACGCCCACAGCCTGGAAGAGATCCAGGCCGCCAAAAACGCGGGCCCCGAGGCCCTGCAGGCCCTGATGCTGCCGGTGGAGAGCGTGTTCACCTCTCTGCCGCTGCTAGTGGCGGACGAGCGGGTGGAGCAGCACCTGTACAATGGCTGCCCTACCAGCCGCTACCCCGCTGCGGATGGCCGCTACCGGGTGCGGAACGCGCAGGGCCAGTTCCTCGGCCTTGCCAACATCACCGGGGGCGTGCTCCGGGTGGAAAAGCTCTTTGTGGAGCGAAACTGAAGGGAAAGGAATGATGCCAATGCAGATCTATTCACAGCTTGTGCCGCTTGCGCTGGGCAATGCAAACGGCAGTGCCGTGGCCATGGGCTTTTTTGACGGCATCCACATTGGCCACCGCGCCGTCATCGAGGGGGCGGTCCAGTGGGCAAGAGCCCACGGGGCATCTCCGGCGGTATTCACGTTCAAATTGCCCACCGAAAACAAGATGAAAGGCAAGCGCCTCCTCTCCACCGAGGATAAACATGCCCTCATCGAACGTCTGGGCGTGGAGCATTATCTCTGCCCGGATTTTGAGGAGATCAAGGCCATGACGCCCGAGCAGTTCGTGCTGGGCATCGTGCGGGACTGCAACGCCAAAGCGCTTTTCTGCGGCGAAAACTTTACCTTTGGGGCCAAAGCCGCCGGAAACCCGGAACTGCTGCGCAAGCTCTGCGCCCCGCTGGGGGTGGAAGTGGTGGTGTTGCCCATGGCCCGGTTTGAGGAAAAACCGGTCTCTTCCACCCGCATCCGCACGGCGCTGGAGGGCGGCGACATCCCGGCGGCAAACGCCATGCTGGGGATGCCCTACGCGATCCGCTTTGCGGTGCACCACGGGGCTGGTCTGGGCCGGACGCTGGGGGTGCCCACCATCAACCAGCTCTACCCGCAGGGGTTCCAGCTGCCGCGTTTCGGCATCTATATCACCCGGACCAAGATCGGGGATACCTGGTACCCCTCGGCCACCGGCCTGGGCACCCGGCCCACCGTCAACGACGATCTTTCCAAGGTGACCTGCGAGACGTTCATCCCGGGCTTCTCGGGCGACCTGTATGGCACCGACCCGGTGGTGGAGTTTTACGCCTACCTCAGCCCCAGCAAAAAGTTTGATACACTGGACGAGCTGCGGGACTGCATCAACCATGCAGCCCGGCGGGCCCAGGAGTATTTCCAGTAAACGAAAAAACACCGTTCGGCTGAACGGTGTTTTTTGTTTGCAGAAAAGTGAAATACCGCAATACTCAATCGAAGAATCTGCCCTTGAGCACGTTTTCGATCACGGCCTGTTTCAGGGCGGGAGAGAGGGTGCTGTCCGCCTCCATGGCGGCAAGCAGCGATTCTTTCGTTTCGGTCTGGGCGGTGCACCGGGTGATGGCGTGGTCCGCATCGGCATCCAGCACCAGCAGGGCGGGGGAGTCGGGCGTCCAGCGCTGCCATCGGGTGGAGCCGGAAAGCAGCTTTTTGCCGTTGGGGTCGCCGCTGGTGATGAAGTTTTTCAGATAGGCACGCAGCTGTTCCGCCATGGCCTGATAGCCTGCGCCGGAGAGGTCGGCCCAGCCGAAGTAGGGGTTGCTGCCAGACAGCATCGGGAGGACGATGCCCTGGAACGAGCCCAGCAGCGGGATCTGTGTTTTGCTGGCGGAAGAGCCGTACTCGATCTGCCCCAGGTAGAGCGGCGCGTCGCTCCGGGCCGCAATCACCTCCGCACTGCCACGGGTGCTGAAGACCCGGCAGAGGGCTGAACCATAGGTGGCGGCAAACTGCTTGGCTGCTTCCAGCTCGTCGGCGGAAAAGCGTTTGGCCTCCTCGCTGGAAAACCAGCTGTCCCACCGGGCGGCGGCGTTGAATTCATCGGCCCCGGTCAGCAGCAGGGTAGGAATTTCGCTGTACTGAGCCGCTGGATATCCGCCCTCGGGCAGGGTGATGCCGTCCGCATAGAGATGAGGGAAGACGCTCATCCGTAAACCGGCATTTGCCATCAGCGGAGCCAGACGGGCGGCATCCACGCCACAGAGCCAGCTGCGGACCGCAGGGTCTTCCGTCAGCAGCCAGCGCCGCGCGGTTGCTTCGGTCAGAGCCTTGCCGTCCTGCACGGCCAGCGGTGCCAGAGCAGCGGCAAGCGTTTCAGCACTCGTGTTCTCATCCGCACAGGTCATGCCGCCGGAAATAGAGATGGCTTTCTGGAACCGGCCCACAAACAGGGGACTGGCCAGCAGGGCCATTCCGTCCCGCCCGCCGGCTGCAAAGCCGAGGACCGTGATGTTCTGCGGGTCGCCGCCGAACGATGCGATATTGTCCCGCACCCAGTCCAGCGCCTTGGCCATGTCCAGCAGGGTAAAATTGCCCGTTTCCTCCGGGCCGGAGCAGAACGCGGGCAGGCAGTTGAAGCCGAACAGCCCCAGCCGGTATTCCAGCCCCACGAAGACACAGCCCAGCTGCTCGGCCAGAAATCCGCCCGGAAGCTCCCGCGCGGAGCCGATCTGATTGCCGCCGCTGTGCAGGTAGACGATGACGGGCCGTTTGCTGGCCTTTTCCGTGGTGTAAACGTCTAATTTGAGGCAGTCTTCGGTGCCCAGGGCGCAGGTGCTGTACTGGTACGCCGCCGCGCCGGGGACGGTGCAGTCTTTGGCGTCGGCCCAGGGGGCGGGGTCCTGCGGGGCTGTCCAGCGGGCGTCCCCGGCGGTGGAAGCGCCGTAAGGGATGCCGTACCAGACGAGATGCCCCTCCTGCCGGATGCCCTGCACCGGGCCGTGCTGAGTTTGGCATACCGTGCCGATGGGGGCGGCTGCGGCGGCTGCGGGCAGCGAAAAGCCCGGCAGGCTGGCGGCTGCGGCGGCCACGGCTCCGGATTTGAGAAAACTGCGGCGGGAAAACTTGGGTGCTTGCATCGTAAAATCCCTCTCTTGTAAAATACACCTAAATTATAACAGCCCGGGTTTGAAATGCAATGACCGGGCAGCGACAAAATTGTAAAAAATTTTCTTGCTTTTTGCACGGCTTTCTGTTATACTAGCACTGTTACCGCGGCACGGGGCTGGGAGTATGCCCGTTTGGGAGTACCGTTTCCCGCAATCTGTGCTGACGGCAAATAAAATTTTAATAAAGAGGTACTGTACTATGAACAAGCAGGAAGTTATGGCCAAAGTCGCTCTGACCGAGAAGGACACTGGCTCCCCCGAGGTTCAGGTCGCTCTGCTGACCGCTCACATCAACGAGCTGAACGAGCACCTGAAGAAGAACCCTAACGATCACCACAGCCGCCGTGGTCTGATGAAGATGGTTGGCCGCCGCCGCAATCTGCTGGCCTACCTCCAGAAGAAGGACATCGAGCGTTACCGTGCTCTGATCGCAACCCTGGGTCTGCGTAAGTAATAGAAAACAGAGGGCAGGTACCGTACAATGGTGCCTGCCCTTTGCTGTTTTTTTGTGGCTTCCCGTTGTTTGCCGCTCCATGGAACAACAGGCTGCTGCTGCGTGTTGCAGCAGTAAATCGAGCGTCCGTGCGTACAAAAATGCACAGACGCTGGATTTATTGCTATGATGCGCGGCGGGCAGCCTTTTGGATAAAACTGATCCTGAAAAGGACAAAGGAGGCAAAACCAAATGGCAATTGAATTTGGTTCCCGCAAAGAGACCTTTGAGAACTACAAGGTCTACGAGACCATGCTGGCGGGCCGTCCGTTCAAGGCGGAAATGGGCAAGATGTGCGGTCTGTCCAACGCAAGCGCCCTGATCCGTTACGGCGAGACCTGCGTGATGTGCAATGTGGTCATGAGCCCCAAACCCCGCGAGGGCGTGGATTTCTTCCCCCTGAACGTGGAGTATGAGGAAAAGCTCTACGCCGCAGGCCGCATCCCCGGCAGCTTTATGCGCCGTGAGGGCCGCCCCGGTGAGCGTGCCATCCTCACCAGCCGCGTGGTGGACCGCCCCATGCGCCCGCTGTTCCCCAAGGAGATGCGGAACGATGTCTGCATCACCATGACCGTCATGAGCCTGGACCCCGATTGCAGCCCTGAGATCGCCGGTATGATCGGTGCCTCTCTGGTCACCGCAGTGTCCGAGATCCCCTGGAACGGCCCCATCGGCGGCGTGCAGGTGGGCCTGGTGGATGGCGAGATCGTCCTCAACCCCACCCAGGAGCAGCGCCGCCACAGCGACCTGGCCCTGACCGTGGCCGCTACCATGGACAAGATCGTCATGATCGAGGCCGGTGCCAACGAGGTGGATGAGGATACCATGCTCAACGCCATCAAGGCGGCTCATGTCGAGATCAAGAAGATCATCGAGTTCATCAACAAGATCGTGGCCGAGCGTGGCAAGCCGAAGATCGATTTCCAGGTCGTGGGCCTGGATATGGACGTCTTCCACGCCATCCAGAACAAGTATCTGGACGACTTCAAGGCTGCCATGGATACCGACGACAAGAACGTCCGCGATGCCGCTCTGCTGCCCATCATGGACAAGATCGCCGAGGAGTATCCGGACCTGTCCGAGGCAGACCTGGACCTCGTCAGCTACAAGATGCAGAAGTACGTCGTCCGCCGCTGGCTGCTCGACGAGGGCAAGCGCGTGGATGGCCGCGGCATCAACGAGATCCGCCCGCTGGCTGCCGAAGTGGGCATCCTGCCCCGGGTCCACGGCTCCGGTATGTTCACCCGCGGCCAGACCCAGGTGCTGACCACCTGCACCCTGGGCGGCACCAAGGACAACCAGCTGATGGACGATCTGACCGACGAGCAGACCAAGCGTTACATCCATCACTATAACTTCCCGCCGTATTCTGTTGGCGAGGCCCGCGCACCCCGCAGCCCCGGCCGCCGCGAGATCGGCCACGGCGCACTGGCAGAGCGCGCTCTGGTTCCCGTGCTGCCCTCTCTGGAGGAGTTCCCCTACACCATCCGCTGTGTGTCTGAGGTCCTGAGCTCCAACGGCTCCACCTCTCAGGCTTCCATCTGCGGTTCCACGCTGGCTCTGATGGATGCCGGTGTGCCCATCAAGGCACCTGTTGCCGGCATCTCCTGCGGCCTGATCACCGAGGGCGACCGCTGGATGACCATGCTGGACATTCAGGGCGTGGAGGACTTCCACGGCGATATGGACTTCAAGGTGGGCGGTACCCGCAAGGGCATCACGGCCATTCAGATGGACATTAAGATCGACGGCCTGACCTATGACATCATTGCCGAGGCATTCGAGAAGTGCCGCAAGGGCCGCCTCTACATCCTGGACGAGATCATTAAGCCCGTCATCGCGCAGCCCCGTGAGGAGCTGAGCCGCTGGGCCCCCAAGATGTTCAGCATGATGATCCCCACCGATAAGATCAAGGACGTCATCGGCAAGGGCGGCAAGGTCATCCAGGACATCTGCGCAACCTGCAACTGCAAGATCGACGTGCAGGAGGATGGCCACGTCTTCGTCTCCGCCGTCGATCAGGAGGACGCAAAGCGCGCCATCTTCACCATCAAGACCATTGTGGAAGACCCCGAGATCGGTGCCATCTACAAGGGCAAAGTCACCCGCCTGATGAACTTCGGCGCGTTCGTTGAGATCGCCCCGGGCAAAGAGGGCCTGGTGCACATCTCCAAGCTGGACACCAAGCGTGTCGAGCGCGTGGAGGATGTGGTCGCCGTGGGCGACGCCATCGTCGTCAAGGTCACCGATATCGACCAGCAGGGCCGCATCAACCTCAGCCGCCGCGACGCCATCCTGGCTCTGGAAGCCAAGAAGAACGCCCAGCAGTAAGGCTGTAACCTGAAATAAAAGCAGAAACCTCCCGTTCAGCAGGAATTGTTGAACGGGAGGTTTTTCATAATTTCGGCTTCAGACCACCTTGATGGGATGACGGATGACCGTCTTCTGCTTTTCGGGAGCGGTTTTTCTGGGGTCGGACAAATAAATCTCGTGATGCAGACGGCTGGCGGTCAGGTCGTTTTCATAGCCGTTCTGTGCCAGATAGGTGTCCATCTGCGCAACGCTTGCGGGTTCGGCGTCATACGAGCCGATATGCATGATCTGCACACACAATCCCTCGTCGATCGTCCGGAACTCTGCCGGGGAGCAGTCCAGCTTTTTCTTTTTGGAAGCGGTCTCCACGGCCCAGTCAAAGTCTGCTTTTGTCACAAAATCCGGCAGGCGGATCACGGAGATCCAGTGGAAAACGGATTTATCTGTATAATCCACACCGGTCACGCCATTCTGCCACCAGAAGCCCTCCAGCGGCGGGACGACGTATTCAAAAAATCCATCGATCTTGCGGCCGGTCTTGTAGCTCATTTTCAGGGTGTAGGCAACTGCATACAGAATGCGGATGGCGCTTTGATAAGCGCCGCCCTCCTCGTTGGGGTCGCCGCTGCCCTGCACCGCAATGTAGTTTGCTGCCGGAACGGTTACGATCTCCGGCTTGTTCTTGGGTAGATAAAATTCTTTGTACTCTTTTTTGAAATCAAATGGCATGGCGTTCCTCCATTATTTCAGAAAAAATTTCGGGTTTCTTCCGGATCGTTTACATAAAGGGCGATGTGTTCGATTTTCATGGGAAACCACCTTTCCGGAGAGAAGTGTCAGTGCTTCAAATTGACAACTATAATTTGTTGATTCGATTATAACATACTACTTTGCGGAACGCAACACTGAAATACAATATCAAAAGCCAGAGCACCACGGTAACGGGTGCTCTGGCTTTTGATATATGATTTGTTATAAGCAAGTGGGAGTATTATACCGCCCAATGAAGTGCTACTGTACTCTGTGAAAAAACGTCCGGACTAAACTTCCGTCCTTGCTGTTCGTTTCACAGTGTGTTAAACTAAACTGAAAGAAATTGTTGAAAACAGGAGGAAACCATCTTGAAACACATTTCGATGTTCGCGCGCCGGGCGGCGGCGCTTTTGCTGGCGGCGGTGCTGCTGGTCGGTGCCATCCCCGCGGCGTTTGCAGAGGAAGAGGGCACCCCGGAGGGCGAGGCGGTCACGGAGGCCGTCTACACGGTGCCCACCACCATCGGCGGGGCGGATACCACCCTGCTCCCGGCGGAGGAGGAAAACTGCCTGAGCTGGCTGTTCGGCTCGAAAGATACCATCACCATGCCTTACCTGAATATCAAGGGCAAGGGCCTGCGCCGGAATGTGAAACTCAACCTGGTGGACTGCCTGGTGGGCATTACTTACACCGAGCTGGGTTCCATCGGCAGCTTTGTGAGCGCCTCGGCGGCACAGGAAGCCTGGAAAGCCCAGGCTGTGGCCATTCACTCCTACCTGGAATACCACAAAAAGTACGGCTCTTCGGCCAATGCGCTGATCTACACCCCGGTGGACCAGATCCCGGCCTCGGCCCGGTCCGCCATTGAGAAAGCCGTCCGCGCCGTCAAGGACGAGGTGCTGACCTACAACGGCAGCGTCATTGACGCGGTGTGGTCGGCCAGCGCGGGCTACAACACTCAGACGGGCGTCTACGGCACCTGCTCCGGTCTGGACGCCTGGGGGACGGATGTGCCCTACCTCCAGAGCGTGGAGAGCCCCTATGAGCGCCAGTACCATGAGAAAATGCGCCGCATCATCGGCAAGGACTACACCTATCAGGAGTACAACGACAGCAAGACCGGCGAGCCCTACGTCAGCGCCGACACCACCCACAAGGATCTGGGCGGTTTTGTGCAGTACAACACGTTCGTCTCCAATGGCCGCAGCTACCGCAACATCAGCCAGTTTGTGAGCTCCCGTTACTGCTTTGATTTTGGCACCGACGCCAATGGCACCCCCGTGATGACCTACTACGGCTATGGTCACGGCGTGGGCATGAGCCAGTGCGGCGCGGTGGGCTTTGCCGCCGAGCAGGGGATGGGCTACCGTGAGATCCTCCAGCATTACTACACCGGCGTCTCCATGAAGAGCGTGGGCAGTGGTTCCAGCAGCGGCGGCTTCTTTGGCTGGCTGCGGAAGCTGTTCCGCTGACCAGAACGGCGCTGCACTGGAAACCAAAAGGAATTGCGGAAAATCGCTTCTCAAATGCGGCGGAATTTGGTATACTATACAATTGTAACATCAAATGGGAGTTGGAGAAATCGGAATGCAGTTGGACAAGGAAACGAAATTGAAGCAGGAGAAAGAGCGCTGCCGTCAGCTGGCGCAGCGGGTCGCGGAAGAAGCGCGCCCCGCCTCGGCCCAGGTGCTGAACAGCGAGTCTGACCTGCTGGAAAAGGCCCTGCGCCGGGCAGGCATCCGGGCGGAAGAGTGGTCTGCACAGGCTGCAGAGCCTGTGGACCTGCTGGTGGTGGAAGACCCCGTGTGGAGCCATCTGCCCCAGCAGCTGCCCGAGAAAGTGCTGCTGGCCAGTGTGGACAGCACCATGATGGCGGCCTGGGCCGAGCAGCTGGCCCGGCGGGGCTATTACCGTGATTTCCGCTGGCGCAGCAAGGGCCGGGCCCAGCAGTCCGCTCTGTTCTGCACCGGCAGCGCCGTGCCCGCCCCGCTGATGATGGTACAGGGCTACGAGCAGGAGATGGACACCCTGCGGGACCGGATGGTCCGGGCTGAGCGCACCTGCAGCGAGGAAGCCGCCCTGATCGAGCGCCTCCGCAGTGACCTTGCCCTCAGCCGCAGCCACGAGCAGCAGCTGGAAAAGACCCTGAGCGACGTTACCAATTCCACGTTCTGGAAGCTGACCTGGCCCATGCGGTATGCCGTCAGCAAGAGCCGCCAGATCTGGCACACGTTCCCACTGTTCGTCTTCCTGCATGACCTGCGCGCCATGGGCGTGGAGGGCGTGCGGGAGCAGGCCCGTGCCCGCCGTGAGTATGCAGTCCTCTTCCCCAGCAAGACCCTGCGGGCAGACCGCTTTGCCCCGGTGGAGCTGCTGGTAAAGCAGGCCAGCCACCAGCCCGGCGGCGAGGCAGGCCCCAAGATCAGCATTGTGGTGCCCCTGTACAACACCCCGCTGAATTTCCTCGAGGAGCTGCTGGATTCCGTCGTCAACCAGACCTACCGCAACTGGGAGCTCTGCTGTGTGGACGCCGGGCAGGACACCGCCGTGGGCCAGCATGTGCAGGCCCGCGCCAAGGCAGACCCCCGCATCCGCTACCAGAAACTGACCGAGAATGAGGGCATTGCCGGGAACACCAACCACGGTTTTGAGCTGGCCACAGGCGATTACATCGCCCTGCTGGATCATGACGATATCCTCCACCCCTGTGCCCTGTGGTACACGGCGCAGGCGATCGTGGAGCAGGGAGCCGATTTCGTCTATACCGACGAGGCGACCTTTGAGGGCAAGGTGGAGAACGTGGTGCTCTACCACTTCAAGCCGGACTTCATGCTGGACAACCTCCGCTCCAACAACTATATCTGCCACCTGACCACGTTCAGCAAGGTGCTGATGGAACAGGCTGGCGGCGGGGAGCGGGCCGAGTACAACGGCAGCCAGGATTACGACCTCTTCCTCCGCCTGACCGAGAAAGCCCGGAAGATCGCCCACATCCCCCATGCGCTCTATTACTGGCGTTCCAGCCCCAACAGCACCGCCAGCGATATCTCCGCCAAGACCTACTGCATCGACGCGGGCATCGCGGCCCTCAAGGCCCACTATGCCCGCTGCGGCGTGGCGGTGGATGACGTCACCCTCATCCCCGGCACCCCGGGCTATTACAAGACGGATTACACCATGGCCCACCCGGGCCGGGTGAGCATCCTCATCCCCACCTGCGACCACATCCGGGATCTGGAGACCTGTGTGGAGTCCATCTACGCCCGCACCACCTACCCGGATTTTGAGATCCTCCTCATCGAGAACAACTCCAAGGAGGAGCAGACGTTCCGCAGCTATGAGCGGATGCGGAAAGAGCACCCCGATACCCTCAAGGTCCTTACCTGGCAGGGCAAGGGATTCAACTACAGCGCCCTGAACAACTTTGGGGCCCGGTACGCCACGGGCGAGTATCTGCTGCTGCTCAACAACGACACCGAGGTCATCACCCCGGGCTGGCTGGAAGAGATGGTCATGTACGCCCAGCAGAAGCGTGTGGGCTGCGTGGGTGCCAAGCTGCTCTACCCCGATGACACCATCCAGCATGCTGGCGTGGGCTTTGGCATCGGCGGCGTGGCGGGCCACCTGCACAAATATTTCCCGGCCACTTCCGACGGCTACATGGGCCGCCTGAACTATGTGCAGGACGTCTACGGGGATACCGCCGCCTGCCTGCTCATCCGGAAAGAAATTTACGACGAGGTCCACGGCCTGGACGAGAGCTACGCCGTGGCGTTCAACGATGTGGACTTCTGTGTCCGCGTCCGGGAGGCCGGTTACACCAACGTCTTCACCCCGTTTGCCCAGCTCTACCACTACGAGAGCAAGAGCCGCGGCATGGAGGACAACCCCGAAAAGCAGAAGCGCTTCCAGGGCGAAGTGCTCCGCTTCCAGGCTCGCTGGGGTGACCTGCTGGCCAAGGGCGACCCCTGCACCAACCCCAACTTTGACATCCAGCGTGAGGACTTCAGCCTCAAAATTCTGCCTTTGGAGTAAAGCCGATGAATCTTTCCGCATGTATTGTTGTCTATAACGGCTATGACGAGGTGCTCAAGGCGGCCCAGACCGTGCTGCAGTTCACCCGCCGCTACCCGCTGACCCTCTATCTGGTGGACAACGCCAGCCCGGACGGCAGCGGCCCCCGGCTGGAACAGGCCGTGCGGGAGGGTCTGCTGGCTCCCGGGACCGGGCAGCGCGTTGAGGTGCGCTGCCGCAAAGAGAATGGCGGCTTTGGCACCGGCCACAACACCGTCCTGCCGGAGCTTGCCAGCACCTACCACTTCATCCTCAACCCGGATATCCAGCTCATGGCCGATACCCTCAGTGACCTGGCCGACTGGATGGCCCGGCACCCGGATGCCGTGATGGCCCGGCCCGGCCTCGTCTTCCCGGACGGGCGGCCCCAGCGCCTGCCCCTGCGGCGGTGCGCGCTGCGGCCCATGGTCTACCGCCAGCTGTCATTTCTCAAGTTCTGGGAGAAATACAACGAGCAGTACCTTATGGCGGACAAAGACCTGACAAAGCCCACCGAGATCGAGTTCTGCACCGGCAGCTTTTCCGCGGTGCGGACGGCGGAGTTCAAGGCCGTGGGCGGCTTTGACGAGCACTACTTCATGTATGTGGAGGACGCCGACCTCACCCAGAAGATGCGTACCACCGGCAAGGCGTATCTGGTGCCCCAGTACACGGCCATCCATGCCTGGCACCGGGCGGCCCACCGCAGCCTGAAACCGTTCCTCTGGCAGGCCGGCAGCCTGCTGCGGTATTTTAGCAAGTGGGGCTTCAAATTTTAATTTTTCAAAAGAAGAACGGCATGAGCCAGAAATTTTCTGATTCATGCCGTTTTTTTTCTTGCTTTTTTGCTGATTTGATAGTAGAATAAGGTGTAATATTATCGCCCCGGGAAAGAAAAAACCGGAGTTTTGCACGGTATTACCCAACCTTGTTGACAGCGGACGCAGCTCCGCTTTGAATTAAGCTGCACAACTTTTTTGAAGAATAAAAGGAGTGCACAAATATGAAAGGCATTATTCTGGCCGGCGGTGCCGGCACCCGGCTTTATCCGCTGACG
>ERZ809074.1649-NODE-1649-length-27858-cov-29.409956_pt1 | contig 27858 bp, 9 predicted proteins | sample MGYA00520795_ERZ809074 | MGnify/ENA primary metagenome ERZ809074 (study PRJEB31570, sample SAMEA3212989) | Homo sapiens | biome: human-gut; feature: human gut; material: fecal | place: Sweden | collected 2011 ...
TCCTTCTTCTTGCTGACGCTTTCCTGCATATCCGCGCCATACTCGGCATAGGACTTGATGGGAACCTTGGCCAGATCGCCGGCGTCGGCGGCACAGCTTTCGAGCGCCTTGGAAAGATCGCGATAGTACGAAGACATGTCGGCGGAGTCGAATTTCGGCAGCTTCGTGCAGGTATGCGTCATCTTCATGAGCGCGGGCATGGTCTGGGCCAGATCGTTCATGTACCTCTCGTATTTCGCACGGTCCCGCTCGAACGTCTCGTACTTCTCCTTGACGTCCTTGTCTTTTTTCACGGCCTTCATGGCAGCCAGCTTGTCGCTGTCCTGCTTGAAGGTCTTCAACTTCTTCTTGCCCTCGTCATAAGCGGAGGATGAATCGTTGTCCGTTGCGCTCGCCGCCGAGCTGAATTCCTCATTGATGGCTGTATAGCTGCTTTCCAACGCCTGCGTTTGGACCAGCGCTTCCTCGTAATCGGAACGGCTGACGCGATTCGTAAGGAAGAACACCGCTGCCAGCGCGATGACGACGACTGCGGCCACCGCGCCGATGATAATGGCGACCGGCGGCTTATTTTTGGCCGCGGCGCCGGCTTGCTGGGAAGGAAAGTTGCCGGGCATTGGCGGTTGCGGCTGACCGTATTGTTGCGATTGGGCATATTGTGGCATCGCAGGCTGTGGAACCGCCGGTTGAGACGCGGTGGGCTGGGGCATGGCGGGCTGACCGTACGGCATCGGCCGCGGCTGACCATACTGCGGCATCGGCGGCTGAGGCTGTCCATAAGGTTGCGGTTGTCCGTATTGCTGCGGCTGGCCGTACGGCATGGGTTGCGGCTGTCCGTATTGAGGCCCGCCCGGCTGTGGCTGACTGTAGTTTGGCGCCTGCGGCTGCGGAGGCTGGTTATACTGCGGTTGCCCATTCTGCGGTTGACCATACGGAGGAGTGTTCGCCATGTGAAAAGTCCTTCTTATCCTTTTTCCTTTTTTTTGAATGTCGAATCCGTGAACACGGAGGGAAACATCGACGTGTCCGTCTCTTTTGACGAGTTACAGCATAATATTTTGAGACGGAATATGCGAGCATCGTATTGCAGAATGAGTATCGTCAGACGGCATGGACGTCACCTTCCTACAATGGGAATATGAGTTTTCTACCTTACCCGCCGCCGCCCGAACCAGGGTGGTATGACGATGACGTCACGGTGATGGCGCAACCCACAGCCGAACCCGTCGACAATGCCGCCGATTCCTTGGAAACACGCGAACGGCTCGCCGCACAGAACGAATCGGACGACCACGATATGCAGGATGTTTCCGTTGCGAAGGGCGACGCTGCCGTTTCGGACGAGGACGATATCGACTGGGACGGCACCGTGCTTTCCGAAGCCTTCACCATGAAGCAGCCGAAGCACACGTACGTGCTGGACAACGAGCAGACCGGACAGCAGGTGATCGTGGATATGGGCGTGCTCCTTGGCCGCAAGCCTTCGGCCGAAGTGCCCGCCGGCGCCAAATCGGTCAAGCTGGAGGATCCGACGCGCACAATCTCACGCAACCATGCGGCGATCAGCTTCGACCAGGATGGCACGCTGTGGATAGAGGATTACGGTTCGCTCAACGGCACGTACATCATCCAAGACGATGTCGAAACCAAAGTGGAACGCAAGCCGATGCAGCTGGAGGCGCCATGCACGGTGCGTATCGGCGACCAGTTCTTCCAATTCCGCAAACAGTGAGGGCGTTTGTCAGTGAAGACACGATTACGCTGACGGACTGCGTTGACGATTTGTGTTGACAGCGTCGGCGCGGACGGTTAGCGGTAAGACGATAAGGGGTTGTCACGGAGATTCCCGCGACAACCCCTTATGTTTCAAATGGTCTGATAATCGGCGTTAGCTCACTGCTGGCGCAGACGAATGGCCGCGTTGATGGCCGAATCGTTCAACTGGCCAAGCCAGGCAAGCAATTCCGGATAGATGTACGGATTGCGCGCAAGACACGGACGAAGCTCCGGCGCTTCGCTGGCGATACGGGCCATCAGCATCTGATCGGTGGTGGTCATGGCCAGTTCCGCGGTGAACCCCGCGTCTGCCGGCGATTCCTGGGCCGCGGCATACTGCTGTTCGGCATACTGCTGTTCCGGTTCGTTCTGCGGCTGGCTCGATGAATAATCGGCCACTTCGGACAAATCGGCGGGATTCATGTATGGGTCGACATACTCGGTCGAAGCCTCGTTAGACGCCGCATAGGCAGCGTCCTGACCGTATTGCTGGTTCACCGGCTGTTCCGGCTGATACTGCTGCTCCTGCTGGAACTGTTCCGCCACTGCCGGCTGATACTGCTGTTCCGGTTGGACCTGTTCGGCAACCGGTTCGGCCATTGGCTGGGCCGTCGGTTCGGCAATCGGCTGCGGCTGCACGCCATTTTGCGGAACTGGCCAGCCCATCGCCACCAGCTGCTGGCGGGCGCGCTCATCGCCGAATTCGGCGACCCAACGCTTCAGACCCGGGTACGCTCGCGGATTGGCAACGACATTCGCACCGAATTCCGGATTCTCGTACGCGATTTTCGCCAGGAACACGGGATCGGCGTTCGGATCCTGCACGGCCGCCACCGCGGCATCGAAATCGACCATCATGATCTCCTTGTCTCGTGGTCTGTAACCATCTTATTGAATGGCTCGTAACGTTTGCAACGTACCGTCCAGCGCATCGTCGATATCCTCGTCATCGCCGATCTTGCTGACGTTCCAATCCTCGTCGCACGGCATATCGGAACGCATGTCCACCACGATGACGGTGATGTTGTCGCGGCCACCGGCGTTCAGCGCGGCATGTACCAGCATGTCCGCGGCCATCTGCGGGTCGGCGTACGCCGCCGCGATCTCGGCAAGCTGCTCACGGCCGATCTGTGCATGCAGCCCATCGGAACAGATGATGAACCGTCCGTCCGCACGCGCGGCGTACCAGTCAGGCTGGATGCCGGCAGGCGCGCCGACACATTGCGTGATGATGTTGCGCGGAATGCAACGGCTCGCCTCATCGGGCAGCATCTGCCCCGAATCGATGGCGTTCTGCCGTTCCGAATGGTCGCGGGTGATGCACGTCAGCGAATCCGCCAGCCACGCGCCATTGCCGTCGGCGCGCATATGGTACGTGCGGGAATCGCCCACATTGACGATGTAACACCGTTCGTCGGAACATATCGCGTCATCGCCGACACGCGTCGGCAGCAGCACGCCGCTGATGGTAGTGCCCGCAACGCCGCCGAGCTGCTCACCCAGACGGAGCACCTCCTGCTGGGCAAGGATCAGCGTTTCGTCAATCGCGTCAAGATCGCGCGTCGGCAGTTCGGCCAAACGCGCGAACCGTTCCGCAACATCGGAACTGGCCTGCTTGCCGCCCTTGCCGCCGCCCATGCCGTCGCACACCACATACACGCCGTTGCCTGTGCAGGCGCTGTCCTGGTTGTCTTTCCTACGCAAGCCGATATTGCTGTTCAGACCGACCTCAATATGTTTGACGTTCATGAGTCCCGCCCTTTCACACCGATTTTCCGCAAGCGGATTTTCCGGAAGTGGAACATGTCCGCAAGCGATAGTTTCGCCCGCCACCTGCGGAACGTCGGCAGCGAGCCGAGCATGAACTTTCGTTCTTCGGCGATGTCATGCCAGTAGCGTTCCGCATGCTCCTGCGTGACATCGCCTCCGGAGAAGGCCGCGTAATCAGCCTCCCTGCCCAGCTCGAGCAGTGTATCGGCTTCGAAGCCCATCTGTTCGGCGATGGCCTGCGCCTGCTCGTTTCTGGTGCCTTGGACGTCAAGGCCGCTTTGCCGGGCAAGCGCCGCGACCGCCTGCCATCCGGCAGCGACGCGTTGCGATGCGCTGCCATGCCTGCGAGCCCGAGCCAGGGCGATCGCCTTGATGGCGAGCAGCAGGCCGCAGACGATGAGCACCGTCCACAGAGGGCTGCCGTAGATGGCGACTTTTCTGACGATTCTGCCGAAACGCTGCCAGAACAGGCTCGTCGGCGTCTCGTCGGCCATGCTGCCGCCAAGCGACGTTTTGCCCTTGGCTTGGTTGTCGTCACGCAGCGGATCGGTAAGCGGCACCGGAGGCTGACGCACCAAGGTCTGCGGATTGGGCGGAGTGAGATTCTGGTTCTCGTCGGGAACCTTCGTTTCCTTCGGTGTCGGGTAGAACGCCACCCATCCGTAACCGTCCAGCTTGATCTCCACCCAAGCGGTCACATCGTTGCCGGTGAATTTCGTGGTGGTGGTTTTGCCATGCTTCTCGGTGCGGCTGTCGCTGATCTCGCCCTCGTCGTTCTTCGGCAGGAAGCCCAGCACCACGCGGCTCGGCAAGCCGAGACTGCGGGCCATAAGCGCCATCGCGGAAGCGTATTGCTCGCTGTCTCCGACCATCGCACTGCCGGCGAGCAGCTGGTCGATGCGATAGTTGCCGTGACCGGCCCTGGACGGGTAATCGCCATTCAAACCATGGGAGAACCAGCCGGATTCCCTGAGCTTGTCGGCAAGAGCCTGCGCGGCCTCGCCGCCCTTGGACTGGCCGCCCGCAATCGCGGTGGCCAGCTTATCCACGCAATCGGGCACATCCTCCGCCTTGGGCTGGCTGATGGAGGAAGCATTCGCCTTGGCGATCTCCTTATCCGTCGGCGTCCGCGGAATGACGCCGGTTTCCGTATAGGACAATCCCGGAGAGGTGCGCGAAGGGTAGATCGCCGACATGGTGTCGGTGTTGTAGTAGAACGAATCGGCGTCCGACGATGTGGCGAACTTCACGCTGGAAGCCGCGCCGGCCATCGGCAGCCAATAGTCGCTCAAACCGTCATCGACCGTGAATTTCGCGGTGAACCGCTTGCCGGTGGCGTTGTTTGTGATGGGATCGCCCACACGATGGTAGTTGGAGGAATCCGAAGCCATGGTGGAATCGGACAGGTTCCACACATTGCCGTCGAAACGGTCCATAACCGCCAAACGCACCGTGGAACCGGCCGGCAGATCGTCGACGGTCAGCAGCACATCGTCCTTATGGTTCTTGATATACGAACGCATGCCGCTCAACGGGCTGGTGTAATCGTACGGGCTCAGCGGCGGATCATAATGGTCGCGCAGAATGGTGCGGTTTTGCCCGACCACCAAGCATCCGCCGATCGCCACAGCCGAAGCCAGCAGCACGATGACTACGGAACTGAGCCAACGGCCCAATTCCAACAGTTTCCAACGCGCGCTGACCCAAACCACCAGCACGACCGCCATAATCGTGCCGATCGCCATACGGTAGAAGCCGCTCGACGTGCCAAGCAGCGCGCAGATCGCGAGATTCGCCACGACGGGAACGACCGCGACCATCGTAAGCCGGCCATCCTCCGCAACCGCGAAGATACCGGCCAGCAGCGCGGCCCACAGGCAAATCGTCCACACGGCGAGCAGCGAGCCGTCGCCGGTGCCGGTCGGCGGGTCGATGGCCAGCAGGTATTTGAACGAGCCGAGCATCCGCATCCACCCTTGCGTCAACGTGCGCAATGTGGGAATGACATGGGCGATGGTGGTGCCATTCAGGAAGATGACCGGGCCGACCACCAGCTGCGCACACGCCATGAACAACATCTGCCACCACAGGCGCAACGCGGGAACGAGACCGGCAAGCGCCACGAGCGAGCCGATGATGGTGGCGGGGATTGCGGCGCTCGTCCAAGACAGGGCGGAGCCGTATACGTCGATGAGGTTGCTGGCTGCGGCGATGGTCAGTAGGGCGGCGACCGTGAGGCTTGCGTATTGCGCGGCGTGCGGCTGGTTGGTGTTGGGCATGGCTGGGGACTTGCCGCTGCGGGACATCCAGATGACGGAGTGGGTGGAGTCCGCCCATGAGCCGGTGCCTGTGCCGGTTGCCATGCCAGTGTTGGTGTTGGCGGAGTTGGTGCCTGTGCCGGTGAGGTTGCCGGTGAAATTGCCGGTGTTGGTGAATGTGGTGCTCATGCCAGCACCCCCATGATCATGGGGAGGTCGTTGAGGTCTCCCACGGTTGCCAAGGTGAAGTCGGAGTAGCGTTTGATAGCGCGCGGTTGGCCGGTTGCGGCTTGAAGCACCACGCAGGTTGCGGAGCGGGGGAGTGCGAGGACCATGTGTTTGATGTCGTCGATGGTTTTGAGCCTGCCGACGGTGAAGAAGTAGAAGGATGCGTCGGGGGCATGTTCGAGAGTGGTTTGCGCGAGGTTGGGATTGTCGTCGATGTCAGGGTCGATGCCGCTGCAGCCATCGAGAAATTCCGTGGCGTTGCGCGGAATGGCGTGCGTGGAACCGGCATGCGCGGTGACTGGCCGGTTCTGCTGCAGGCATTGCACGCCGATGGAGGCGTGGACGGATACGGCCAGTTCGAATTCCTGGGAATCGATGTAATCATCCGGGTTCACGCTGATGGTCAGAGCGGTGTCGGTACGGCGGGTGGCTTCGTATTGGCGGATCATAAGCGATCCGGTTTTCGCGGAGCTGAGCCAATGCACGTTGCGTACGTCATCGCCGGGCTCGTATTCGCGCAGGCCGTAGAAGTCGAGGTCGTCGTCGACGATTTCGCCGCTTGGCTGACCTTCCAAATCGCGTGGAATGCCGGCGTTCAGGGTGCTGAGCAGCACGGTCTGCGGATGAATGAACACGTTGATCTGGTCCACGAGTTTCTTTTCGTGGCGGATCAGACCGAACGGGTCGCCTTTGCGGATGGATAGCGGGCCGATGGGCAGCACCGCGCGGCTGACGGCGGTGAATTCCACGGTCGTCTGGCGTGACTGGCCTGCGGCGAGCATGGGAATGGCGAACCGTTCGTGGTTGTCTCCGATGGGCAGGTCGCCGCGCGCCGACGTGGTGGGGGTGCGGCCCGGATTGTCCACGCAGACGTCGATTTTCACCGTGTCTGACACCGTGACGCGTCTGCTGGACACGTCGATGGTGGCTTGGAACGAGGTGTTGCCAAGGGAAAGCATGACCGCCGCGGCCAGCATGACCGCGAACACCACCGCCATGGCCAGCAGCTCATGCCACCCCAGCAGGACGAACGCCACCAGCGAGGCGACGGCGAGCGCCGCCACCGCCCAGCCAAGCGGCGACACGTATGAGGTGGCCAGTCGCTTGATGCGATGTTTGAGGCGGCGTAGGGATCGTTGGATGGTCCGTCTGCGCTGCACTGTGTGCGAATGCCGCATTCCTTGACCTTTCGGATTGTGTGGTGCGTATGCCGGGGTGGATTGTGTTTCAGGCGTTGGCGCCCAGGGTTGGGGCCGGCACGTCTTCGAGGATCTGGCCGATCATCTGTTCGGGGGTGTTTCCGGCGAAGGTGGCTTCGGCGGTGAGGGTGATGCGGTGCGCGAGCACGGGTACGGCGAGGTTTTTGACGTCGTCGGGCACTACGTAGCCGCGGTTGTCGGAGGCGGCCCATACGCGCGCGCAGCGGGTCAAGGCGAGCGCGCCTCGCATGGAGGAGCCGACTTGGATGCGTTCGTTGTGGCGGGTGGCTTCCACCAGTCGCACGATGTATTCGAGGATCGCGTCGTCGAGATGCACGGTTTCGCTGATGTTGCGCATGCGCAGCACGTCTTCGCCGGTGAGCACCGGATGCACGGTGGCGGCGCGGTCGGTGACGTTGACCTGTTTCAGGATGTTGACGCTCACGTCGTGGCTTGGATAGCCGATGGTGGTTTTGATGAGGAAACGGTCCATCTGCGCTTCCGGCAGCTTGTAGGTGCCGAGCTGTTCGATCGGGTTCTGGGTGGCGATGACCATGAACGGCTGCGGCACCGGGTGGGTGACGCCGTCGACGGTGACCTTCTGCTCTTCCATGACTTCGAGTAGTGCGGACTGTGTTTTCGGTGAGGCGCGGTTGATTTCGTCGGCGAGCACGATGGACGCGAAGATCGGGCCTTCGCGGTATTCGAATTCGCCGCGCTTCTGGTCGTAGTAGGTGACGCCGACCACGTCGGACGGCAGCAGGTCCGGGGTGAACTGGATACGTTTGAACGACATGTCGATGGAGTTGGCAAGGCCTCGCGCCAGCTGGGTTTTGCCGGTGCCCGGGTTGTCTTCGAGCAGGATGTGCCCGCCGACCACCATGGCTGTGGCGCATTGGCGGATGGGTGCTTCCTTGCCGACCACGACCTGGGAGACGTTGTCTACGAGCTTGGCGAACTTCTCATGGAATTCGGTGATGTCTTTGCTGGGTGCGGTCATCATGGACGTGTCGACGACCGGCTGGGATTGTTTGACGGGCTGTACAGGCTGGCTGGGCTGGACGGGTTGGGTTGGCTGGACGGGCTGCTGCGCGGGCATTGCGACTGCCGGATTGGCGGCCGGTTGGCGAAGGTTCTGCGGCATCGGCTGACGGAACCGCGGCTGGTTCGGCGTTGCCGGGGCGGACTGTTGCGGCAACGCCGGTTGGGCGGTGCCGTGCGCGCTCAGCAGCGTGCCCTCCGGATCCTCATCGGCTTGCGGCTGCTCCGGCAGATTCGGCGTGTGGAACGCCGGCTGCTGCTGGCCGGGTTGGCTGGGAACGCTTGGATTATGGCCGATGGAACCCAGCTGGGTGGCATCATCGAAATCGTTGCTCATGGGTTGCTCCTTGCTTGTTGTGTTGCTCGTGTGGATGGTTCGTTGTGTTTGCGATTGCTGTGATCGTCCGTTTCACCATCTGGCGTAGTAGGCCAGGCCGCGGATCCAAGGCTTGGATGCGCCGTCGACGGTGGACAGGGCGACGGAGGATGCCACAGGCCGGTCATTCCGCGTGGCCGCTTCGCCTTCCGTGGACGCGTCAGAATCCGATGGCTCCGACGGTTTTGATGGTTCTGAAGGTTCCGACGGTTCGGGTTTCGGCGTGGGAGCCTTGTACCTGTCATGGTCCAGCAGTGTGCCGCCATTGTCCTCGTTGTTGAGCGCGGTGTCGGTGCCCACCACCTTCGCCTTCCACGCGTAATCGACTCCGGTCGGCAGCACATCCTTGACGTTCAGTTTGTCGGAGCCCAATACCCAGGCGACGTCATAGGATTTGCCGTCCGCGGTGAAGGTGATCACGGTTCTGCCGGGCTGGCCGTACATGTTCACCGATCCGCCGCTGACCTTGATGATGTTCGGATCATTGGCGTCCCACGTCAGCATCGGCGCCTTGACGGCGGCCTTCACCTTGCGGACGTATGCCGGATCGGCCCTGCCGGACTTGGAGGTGCTTGCCGCGCCATTGAAATGCTGCGTGACGGAACCCGAGGAACAGAACTGCCATTCCTTGAGCGGGAAATCGTGCGATCGTTCGGAAGCGCCGGCATGGTAGGAGCCGAGTCCGTCCGCGCTCACCGTGAACCCGTCGGCGTGGCCGTTCTCCTTCCAACTGACTACGCACACGTCGTCATGCCCCTTGACGCTGACCGATTCGGGCGCCTTCACCGCGTATTTCGGTGTGAAACGTACGGTCGAATCGTCACTGGTCGTTTTCTCCTTGCCGACCACCGCCGCCTTGATGGTGTATTCCCTGGTGTTGAGATCATGGTCCGGAATCTTGAAATCGTAGGATCCGGAACATCCGTCGATGCTTGCGCTGACATCTCCGGAAATCTCGACGGCCTTGCATCCCGCGTTGCGGGTGTTGCCCACGGATTCGACGGTGACGGTTCCCGTGGTGTCGTCGTTCGTCACGGAGATCTTCGGCGCATCGGGCTTGCCCCACGGTTTGACCGCGTCGGACGCCTTGGACGGTTGGCTCCAATTCACCTTGTTGTGGGCGCGTACCGTCGCCGTGTACGAGTCGCCGTCGGAAATCGCGTTGTTATCGAAAACAAAATCGATTCCGGTGGAATTTGTCGTCTGCTTGGACGGCGCGTTCCTGCCGGACAAGGTCACCTCGTAATTGTCCACCGACGAGAAATTGCCGTCCGGAGCCTTCCACGTGACGCTCACCGTGTTGCCCTTCACGCTGGCCGTCACATCCGTCGGCGCGTCAGGCAGCTTGTCTGGCGTGCCCTCGACGGCGTTGGAATCCTTGGACCAGCCGACCTCGTTCCTGGCCTGCACCTTGAACGAGTAGGTCTTGCCGTTCTTCAACCCGTCGATGAGACAGGAGGTTTTCTGCCCGCACGAGCGCTCGCCGGACGCGTCTCCGCCCCACATCACCTTGTATTCGGTGATCGGGCTGCCGTTGGCCGAACCGGCCGTCCAGCTCAGATTCACGGCGCCATCCTGCGGGTCGCCGGACACCGCGGAAAGCAGCGGCGCATCAGGTTTGTCCATCACCGAAACGCTGATGGTGCCGGTCACCTCACGTTCTTTTGTTTTGGTGGCGTCGCGCACGGTGACGACCACCTTGTTGGTGTTCGCGCCGATGTCGGAAGCCGCCCTGATGGACACCACGCCGTTGGATGGGCAATCCACCGTCAGCTTCGACGCGCCATCGGACGTGCATCCGGTCACCGTCAGCGGAGTGTCGGGGAACGGATTGTACGCGTCGGACAGCAGATTCACCTGCTCGCTGGAACCGGCCTTGATTTTCACGGTCTTCTCGGTGACACGGGCGAGCGGCCTGTTGGACGCGGTGACGCGCACGGTCATACCGGCGCTCACCGTACCCTTCGCATATTTGATCGAGACGGGCACGCTCACTGTGGTGCCCGGCGTGGCCGTCTTGTCCGCGGACACGGTCAACGTGCCGGAGGGAGACACTCTGGCATCCACACTGCCGGAATTCACGCCGCCGGAATACGAGTACTGCTTCTCATCCTCGTACAGGCCCGACGCCGAATGGGTCAGCGCCGTCAGATCGATGGTAGTGGCCTTCTCGCCGGCCACCACATCGACGGTGGAGGATGAGAACGTCGGCGGCGGAACCTTACGTCCGATCACCGTGATCGGAAGCGTGAGCACCGCCGAATTGACGATCTTCACCTTGTCGTTCTTGTCTCGCTTGCCGTCCACCGCGGTGAAGGTGATGGACGCGGGACCCGCGTAATCCTTCGGCGCGGTGAACCTCAACGTCTGGTCGTTGACGTACAGGTCGCCGTCCGCGGCCTTCGTGGCGCTCACCGAATCGGCGCCGTCCACATACGCGGTCTTGCCCGCGCCCACACGCACGTAGTCGGCGATGTTGATGGTGATGGTCTCACGCGCATTGACCTTCAACGCCGGCGCCTTCGGACGCAGAACCGGCGGAAACACGCCATATGCGGGCACTTGGATGAACGCGGTGGACGTGATGCCGTACGTCGTGTTCGTGACGGTGTACGGCACCGCGCGCGCCTCATCGGTCAGATCAACGGTGATGATGGTGGAATCCTTGCCGCCCTTGACATGCGCATGGTCGGTCGCGGAAGGATCCACGCCCACCTGAAGCTCGTCGGCGGTGCCGGACGGATTGGCGATCCACTGCGAAACGTCCACGTCCACGGATTTCTTGTCGATCGTGGCGGCGGCCGGAACACGGTAATCGTACGCGGTCGGCGGGTCGATGGCGGCGTTCTCGTCGACATTCACCGTCAACGTCGCCGAATCGGACAGGCCAGCCTTGTCCTTGACGGTGTAGACCACGTAATACGTGCCCGCCTGCTTCGGCGTGGTGAACGACAGCATGTTGTCGACGACCTGAATGCCGCCGATGCCTTGCGATTCCACGTCCTTGGACACGGTCAGATCAGTATTGTCCCCGGAAATGTCGTTCTGCGCCACCGGCACGGTGGCCGCGGTGTTCGGACGCAGCGTGATCTCGTCGTCGCGCGCGTACACACCCGAATCGGCTCCGGATTTGAACACGCCCACACGCACCTGCGCGGTGGCCCTCTGACCGGTCCAATCCTCCACGGCGTAGGAGAAGGTGTCCGTTCCGGACGAATCGGCATACGCCTCATACACCAGATACGTGGCGCCCACCTCGCTGATACGGCCCAGTTCCGGCGCTTTGTTGCCCAAGCCGAGCAGCTGCACGTCATCGCCGTCAGCGTCGATGCCGGTGAGCGTGATCGGAATCTGCACCTTCTGACCGGCCGCCACCTGCGCCTCGACGTCGGACGGTGTCGGAGCCGCCTTGTTGGACGCGTCCTTCTGATGCACGTTGATGGTGATGGTGGCCGAGGCCGCGTTGCCGAGATTGTCCTTCACCGTGTAGGTGACGGGGAAGGAGCCGGTTTGTCTGGTGGCCTGATAGCGCACGGTGTCGCCGGACACGAACACCAGACCCTTGAACGTGTTCTTGTCATACTGCAAGTCGTTCTGCAGGCTCACCGTGGTGCCGTCGGAATACGTGACATGGTCGAGCACGTCCACGGACACGATGCCTTCGGTGCGCACCTGTGTGGTGATGTTCTCGGCCTTCGGCACGGAATTCGACGTGGTCAGCGCCGGCGGCTGCAGGACGATGACGCCGGTCGACGATCCGGCCGCGTTGGCCACGGTGTAGGAGATCCGCACCGGCTCGGTAGGCACCTGACGCGCGGTGATATAGACGCGCTTGTTGCTCACCACACCGGTTTTGATGCCGCTTTGCGCGTCCGCGGTGACGCTGGTCACCGACAGCACGCCGCCCATCGGGTCGACGTCGTTGGCAAGCGGCTCCACGATCGCGGTATTGTCCGCACCGAGCAGCGCCACATCGTTCGCCGCGATCGGCTTGGCGGCGTCTCCGGCCACCGCCTGCACCTCCACACGAGCCAGACCGGTCGACGGAATGGAACCCTGCGTGATGGTGTACGGCACATAGTAGGTGCCGGGATTGGAGGCGGTGAACGTGATCGACATGTCGGTGGCGTTCATGGTGGTGGCCGCGCCGGACGGCGTCTCCACCGCGGTCAATTCGGCCGGTTCGACGGACGTGCCGTGCACGTACGGTTTGAGCGCGATGGTGGTGCGGGTGTCGGGCGTGGTCTGTTTGACCACGGGGTCGATGACCGCGCCCAGCGTGTTCGCCGGTTTCACGGAGAAGTAGATCATGCCGGTGCCGGTCTGCTGGCCGTCGGACACCGTGACCTCGATGCCCGCCCTGCCGGACGACATCGAACCGGCGTTGAAGACCAATTGTCCGTCGGCTCGCGTGGACACCGTCACCTGATCGGTGTTCTGCGGCGATGCCGACACCAAGGTCAGCGGATCGCCGTCGGGGTCGGAGAAGCTGCCCAACGCGTTCGCGGTGTACGAAGCACCCTGCTCCACGTCGATTTCCGGCGGAGTGTCGCTCTGCAGCGGCGCATGGTCGTCGCCGCCGGCCAGCGTGAGCGACACGGTGGCGCTGGACGTCTGCCCGCGTCCGTCGGAAATCTCATAGCTGAAGGACACGTTGCCCGCGGCGGCACCGGAGGCGTCGAGCTGCAGATACCGGCCGTCATACACGGGGGAGACGGTGATGTTCGCGCCATCCGGAGCGCTCACCGACGTGATGCGCAGCACGGAACAGTCGGTCTGCTCGTCGTTGCGCAACACGTCGAGAATCTGCTGCGATCCCACGCGCGCGCCGAACGAATCGTCCACGGCCTTGATCTGCCCCGACTGCGCCGAACAGTTCTTGCTGAAATTGTGCTGGTTGTTGGCGCTGTCGTTGTTTTGCTGCTGTTGCTTCGACTGCTTGGTCTCCACCTTGTTCCACTGGATTTTGATGACCTTGGTGGACTCCTGCGGATTCCACACATTGCCGTTGACCACGTCGTTGAGCACCACCAGACGATGGTTGGTGCGGAACACGAGCTGCGAGGTGGGATTGACATCTTCCAACGAGGAAAACTGTGCGTCCTTGTCGTTCGCCGCGCACACCCTGATGTAATTGTTGGCCTTCTGCGCCCACGCGGCGAACACGCAGCCATTGGTGGACACCGGCTGCGCGGCATCGCCCTTGCCGGCGTTCGGCAGCTGCGTGACCTTTTTGCTGCCCAAATCGACCATGGCGATGCCCCGCGGCGTGGAAACCGCCACCCAGCCAGTCTGCCTGCCATCCGTGGATGGCGCCTGCAACGTCGCCTGACCCTGCAGGCCGATATCCGCGCTGCCCTTCGGCCAGAACACCTTGCCGGCACCGGCTACGACCGGCGTCTTGCCGACCACGGTGAACGATTCGACATTCGTGGCGCCCTTGATCGTCGCATCCTTGCCGGGCGTTCCCTGAGGTCCGTCGACACTGAGCACCGCGCCGTCGGACGTGCGGTAGCCGTAGACGACACCGTCATGCGTCACCGCGATACGGCCACCCGACCCCAGCTTCATCTTCGGCGAATCGGTGGTCGGATTCATGGATTTCACATCATCGGCGGACCCGACCCACACATTGCCCGTCTTGACGTTGATGAACGCCGCGGTGTTGCCTCCGACGACGGTCCGCGTATCCGATTTGATGGTGGTGTTGCCGTTTTCGCTGACGGTGGAGGCCTCGATGCTGCTGGCCTTCGTACCTTCGGAGATCACGGTGGAGCCATCATGCTGGGCCACGTCGAACCGGGCCGCAGTGGAGGCGACGCCCGCGTCGGCGTCCCGGTTGCGCACGTTGAAACGGGCGGCCTTGCGGTCTTTGAGCGAAGTGACCCACACGGTGCCATCGTCGAGCTGCACGTGACGTTGCGTCACCGAACTGACGATGACGGCTCCGGCGACGATGCCCAGCAACAGCAGCAGCATGACGATCGGCGTGATCCACCGGCGACTGCCGGAAGGCAGCAGCTTGCGCAGCATCGACCCGAATCGCAACTGCCGTTCGTACGATTGCGCCGACTGGTTCTCGGCGTTCCTATGCTTGCTCATCGACTGGCTCTTCCCTGATTGTGCCCAAACTTTGCTTGACCGCGCATCCGACCGCATGCGCCTACCTGTTTGCCCGCATGCATGCCGGGCTGTATTGGTTCGTATCGGTTCATGTCACCCGCATCCGGCCGCAAACTCACGGCTTGGCCGCGCACGCAATCATGGGATTCTCGGACATCTGCCGGTCCGCGCGAACCAGACTCACCTGCACGCACGTCTGCGCGCCGTCGGCCGGATCGATTTCGATACGCGTCGACTCCGTGGTGGTGCCCTGCGCGTTCGGGTCGGTTCCCGAATCGCCGACCAGCGACCACGCGTACGAATCGCCATCCTTCGGAGAAGGATTGACCCACGTGAACCGCACTTTGCCGTCGGCGGTGTATTCGCCCGTAAGATCCTGCACGCTCGGCACACTGCCCGACGTGATCGCCGAATCGGGATCGTTCTCGGCATGGTTCTGGGTGCCATGGTTCTGCACCTGCACCTTGCTGTTGTCGGAAGCCGCATCCATATTCGGCATGACGACGGTGACGAACGCCAACGCCATCACGACCACGGCGGCCGCCGCAGCAACCGTGACGGCCAACGGCTTCACCCACCGGGCATGCTGTTTCGCAACCGGGGCGGACTGGTCGAATGTGGAAGTCTGCGCGTACATGTTCTGCGGATAATCCGGCACACCCTCGACGGTGGTCTGCACGGCACGGCCATACAAGGCCTGTTGCACGCGCTGCATGTCGCGCGCGAGCTCCAACGCGGAATAGTAACGATCCTCGGGCGTACGGCTCAAGGCCTTACGCAACACCCGTTCCACTTCGGCCGGCACGTCGGGACGGTTGAGCTTGGGCAGCGGATTGTTGAGAATGACGGACTTGAGCCGTTCGGCCCGCACCTGCCGTTGGGAATCGCCCAGCACATCGGCGTAGAAATACTCGTACGGCGATTGGCCGATCAGCATGGCGAGCAGCGTGGCGCCAAGCGAATAGATATCGGACGATTCATTACCGCCACCGCCTTGGGCAAGCACCTCCGGCGCGGCCCACGCGATGGTGAAGCCGACACCCGGACGCCCATAGACGGTCCCGGCGATGCCGAAATCGGCGAGCATGGGCATATTGTGCGCGTTGATGAGAATATTGCTGGGCTTGATGTCTCGATGGATGATGCCTTTGCGATGCGCGGTGAACAGCGCGCTCGCCAGATCGATGCCGACGGTGAGCATCTGGTCGGCGGTGAGACGGCCATGCTCGAGGAACGTCTTGTAATTGCCGCCCGGAGCGTATTCGAACACGGTGTAGCCGCGCCCGTTGACGGTCACGCCGTTCTCATAGACGGAAAGAATGTAGGGGTGTGTGGAGATCTGCCCCATGAAATTCGCTTCGGAACGGAAGCGGACCGCGGCACGTGGGTCGAGCGTGTTCTTGCTGATTTTGATGGCCACCTGACGGGCCGGGGAAAGCTGCTGGTACAGGTACACGTCGGCTTCGGAACCGGAGCCCAGCCGTTTGATCAGTGTGTAGCCGGGAATCTGAGGGGGAATGCTCCTTGAGGCTTCCATGCTTCCTCTTTCTTGTAGTTCCTGCCCGGTTCCGTGCGTTGCGTCTATGCTTCGACCGTACTCGTCGTCATGGGCAGGCCGTCTGTTCGCTGTTGAACCTTCCCGGGCTGCGCCGCTAGTCAATCTTATTGGTGGCGGTGTCCGAAAAACTTTGTAGAGGGTATCGATGTCCATATATAAAGATGGCGGTGTCCACGATGACGTTTTCAGGACGGCTTCGGACGATGATATGCGATTCGTGGCCGGACCGTTCGGCTAAGCTGGGGAGACATGATGGATGTGGACGATCTCGATGACGTGACATTGGTTGCGGGGGCACCCCGCAGCGGCAAGACCCGGTTCGCGCTGGACATGCTGGTCGCCGCGATGAAGCGGCATGGCGACGCGTACGCCGTGATGACGGTCTCCGGCAGACAGGTGGCCGACCGGCTCGGCGACACCGTGATCCGCGAACTGTCCGCGATCTCGCAGGCACGCCCCGTCACCACCCTGCCAGCCGTCGCGTTCCGCATCATGACCGCCGTGCGATCGCATGCCGGACAACCCCTGCCGAAACTGCTCAACGGGGCCGAACAGGACGTGGTCATCCGCCGTGTGCTCGCCAGGCATGCCGAACATGCCGAGCACGGCGACGAATGCTCCACCTGCGCGCTATTGCGCACCTACTTCGTGGTCGCCGACTGGTCGGGCATGGTGGTGGACGACGCCACCGACGCCTTCGCCAACCAGCTGCGCGACATGCTTGCCCGCATGAACGAGATCGGCGCGAAACCGGAACTCGAAGACGCGCTGATTTCCCGCGCTGCCGACGAACACGGCACGCTTGACGAACGACGCGAACGACTGCGCGTGCAATGGCGGCTCGCCTTCGCGCTGCGTGCCGAATACAACCAGGCCATCAACGAGGCATATCCGGACCAATACCGTCTCGACGCCTCGCAGCTCATGATCGACGCCGCGGCCGCCGTGAACGAAGCCGAAACGTCCGACCTGCCGAAACTCGTCATCGTCGACGATTTCCAGGACGCCACACTCGCCGGCTTCGACTTTCTCACCGCATTGCGCAACCGTGGCGTGCGTCTGTTGCTCGTCGGCAACCCCGACGAGGCGGTGCAGACGTTCCGCGGATCGTACCCTGAATATCTGTTCAACATGGCGCAATCGCGATTGGGCGCGCGACTGGTACGGCTGGAACCGTCCCATATGGCCGAAGGTACGGACCTGGCCGCGGTGGCGAGCCGCGTGAGCCTGACCATCGCCAGCACGGAATCGACCGACGACGCGCTGGCGAACCGCCCCGGCAAAATGCCGGCCATCGCCATACCGGAGACGCGCGACGACAGTCTTGAAGCCGCGATGTACCGTTCCACCGTCGAAGAACTCGACGACGTGGTGTGGAAAATCAAAACCGAACATCTCGAACACGGCCGCGACTGGAACGACATGGCCGTGATCGCCCACGACAACGCCACCGTGCGCACGTTCGGCGAACGGCTACGCGCCGACGGCGTGCCCGTACGCTATTCGAGCGTGACCCGCCCCCTCAAGGACGAACCGTTCGTGCAGGGCCTGTTCTCCATGATCGAACTGGCCGAACTGAAACGGCAAGGCATCGCCACCTCGTCCATGAACCTCGACACGGCCGGCGCATACGTGCGCTCACGCGTCGCATCGATTATGAACTCGCCGCTGATCACCACCCCCGGCGAACGTCCGGCTCGGCTGTGCGTGGTCGAATCGGCGATGAACGCGCTCGGCTCGCTGGCCACGGTTTTGCATGACGATACAGCCGATCCGACCACGTCCGACACGTCCGGACGCGCGCTGCTGCCACAGCTGATCGACGATTGGAACGATTACGTCGAAACCTTCCACACCGCACGCGCGGCGGCATCGGCGTCGGACGCGGAAAACGCTGCCGACATGGGCCTGCCGGCAATCGACACCGACGACCGGCTGATGACGGGAGAGCGTGCCGCTGAGGACGCGGACGAACCATCCTTCGGCATGAACGCGCTGTACATCCTGCTATTGGAAGGCGACACCGACCGCGTGCTCGACGCGATCGCCTCCGTACTGGGCCGCAAAGACCCCCAAGCGCAAGCCTTCGCACGCCTGTGGAAAACGCTCGACGATACCCTGCGGTCGGAGGCACGCCTGACATCCCACGAACCGCAATACATGCTCGACTGTGCATGGCAGGCGTTCGGCAAAGCCGAAATCTGGCAGAAAACGGCGTTGCGCAACAACGCCGAAGGCCGCGCGGCCAACGACCGGCTCGACACCGCGATGCGCCTGTTCAGCTACGCGTCCGGCGGCGAATCGAACGGCGTGACGGCAGCGCACACCATCGACGCGTTCATCGAACAGGTCCGCGCGCTCGCCATCGAAGCCGACTCCCTGGCGCACACCGCGCCGATCGATCAGGCCGTGACGCTCACCACGCCCGCCGGAGCTGCCGGAAAACATTGGAAACTAGTATTCATGCCTGCGTTCCAACAAGGCCAATGGCCGAACCTCTCACCGCGCAACACCCTGTTCGGCGGGGAGGAACTCGCCGACATCATGCTGCATGGACGACTGTCCGACGACATCGTCACTTCCGCAGGCCGCGAAAACGCGCAGCTCGCCGCGGTGCTCGCCTCCGAACAGAAAAGCCTCCTTGTGGCGCTCACCCGCGCCGATGAGCGCGTGACGGTAAGCGCGGTCCTCAACGAAGACCATGTGCCGTCCGACTTCCTCTACGGCTACCTGCCGGAATGGTTCGACCGCGACCGGGATGCCGATGCGGAAACATGCGTGTACACGGCGGTCGGCGAGGCCGGCGAATACGCGGGACTGGAGGCCGACCCGCGTGGCCTGGTCGCCGCCGCGCGAAGCGTGCTGGCCCATGCGCCGGCCGATTCCCCCCAAGCGCGCGATGCCGCGCAAGCCTTGGCGTTGTTGGCATCGCATGGCATCGCCGCCGCGAATCCCGACAATTGGGCGTTCCTTACGGAACATGCGGGAGCCGACGATATGACGGGAATCGACGGCAAGATGGAATCTGACGGAAAAACGGAGCATGCCGACAAGGCGAAGCTTATCGAACAACCGGAATCCATCGAAAAAACGGACGGCCAATCCGACGTGGTCACCCTTTCTCCATCCGCCGTGGACAGTTTGTGGGCGTGCCCGGTGTGCTGGATGCTGGAGAACCGTTTCGCCGGCCCACGCATGGGCAGCGCGGCCACCAGCTTCGGCTCGCTCATCCATGCCGTCGCGCAACAGGCCACCGAAGCCGGCCTCGACCTGCCCCAAAACCACACCGCGGTAAGCGACGAGGACAACATCGACGAAATCGCCCAATGGATGATCAGCCGATACAAGACCCTACGTGGCGACCTCAACGCCATCGACGACCCCGAGGAACGGTACAAGGCGCTCGGCAAGGACGCGAAGGCGTCGGTCGCATTGCGCAACATCGCCACATATTTCGTCAAGTCGAACCGTACGGGATACCCGTCGAACAACACCGAAAACATCACCGTGGGAACATTGGACCATGCCGAAGCGGAACGGCAGTTCGCCGCGCGATTCGACTTCGACGACATCCTCGACGCCTACAACGCCATCGACGGCAACGCTCCGATCTCCCGCGACGAACTCATCGCCATCATGGGCGCGCTCGTCGACGGCTGGCCGGAAACCGGCATGAGCGACCGGCTCACCGTACGCCTGTCGGGCAGAATCGACCGTCTTGAACACCGCCGTACCGCAGACGGCCGCGAACAGGTACGGCTGATCGACTACAAAACCGGCAAAGTGCCAAACGGACGCTCCCTGTTCAGCGACCTGCAGCTCGTCTGCTACCAGCTGGGCCTCGCATTCCCGGAACACGGCGGAAAACGCGGCGCGCAGGCGATCGCAGCCATGCCGGACATCACCCAAAGCGCCCTGTTCCACGTCATGGAATACGCGGCACCCGCGCCACGCAAAGGGCAAGGCGACGAAGCGTACCACCAGCAGGCGCTGTTCGCCGGCGGAAGCATCAACGCGGGCGATTTCATACCCCGCAAATACGTGCCCAAAATGGCCAGCGTCTTCACCAGCGGCCTCGACGACGTCGAACGGCCGGCGCAGGTCAGCGAAGAACATTGGAAGCAACTTCTGGAATCGCGGTCGAAGATGACGGTATGGTCGCTGACCATGATCTCCCGCGTCTTCTATGCGGCCGCGGCGAGCCGGGCCACCCGCATCACCGCGCGTCCGACCGTGGAACACGTCGGATACTGCAGAACGTACGGCAGTGGGGTCTGCCCGGCCTGCCAAGGCGAGCAGAACACCGTATTCGAAAGGACCGTGGCATGAACGGGAGTAACGGTATGAACGGAAGCATGTCAACGAACGGGGCCACAGCAAAGGGCGATGCGATGGGCACTGTGCCGGCCGCCACGCCGAAATTCACCGACAGTCCGGAACAGGCCGCCGTCATCCAAGCCCCCTCATACGAGGACGTGGTCGTGGTGGCGGGCGCCGGCTCCGGCAAAACCTACACCATGACCCGCCGCATCATCACCCTCATCGACCAGGGCATCAGTCCCGAGAAGATTCTGGGCCTGACCTTCACACGCAAAGCCGCCTCCGAACTGCTTTCGCGCGTCTCCGCTGCCGTGACACGCAACCAAGCCGGACGCGGTACACGCGTCGCCTTCCTCAAACCGGAAGTCTCCACCTATGACGCGTTCTTCCAAACCATCGTGCGCCAATACGGCCTGCTCGTCGGCTTCGACCAAAACACGCAGCCATTGAGCGAAGCCGGAGCGCTGCAGCTCATCCACACCGTGCTCGACAAGCACATGGACCAGCTCATGGCCTTCGACCAAGGCGGCGACGAACTCGGCAAATTCTCCACCATCGCCGGCAACGTGTTCACCCTATCCAACGCCATCGCAGGAGCCATGATCGGCAGCGACTGCACCAGCTTCGACGAAGCCGTGGAACGCGTGCGCGCATGGGATAAGGCGTTCGTGGCGCAAGTGGCCAAAGCGCTTGAAGACGAGGACGTTCCCGATGGCGAGCCGAAAGTGGGCAAGGCTCCGAAACAGAAGAAAAAGGAATCCGACACCGCCTTCGAAACCCGCATGCGCGAATACCGCGCCCAATGCCACCAACTCTGCGTCTACAAGACCGCGCAATTGGCCGGCACGGCCCGCAAACGCGACCTGCTACTCGACCTCGTGGCCGACTACCACGCCGAAAAACGCGCCCTCAACATGGCCGAATTCAGCGACTTCACCATCGCCGCATTCCAACTCGTCACCCGATTCCCCTCCATCGGAGCCACCTACCGCAAACGCTACACGCACGTGCTGCTCGACGAATACCAAGACACCTCCACCACGCAGGCGGCCCTCCTGACCGCACTGTTCCACGCCGATTCCACCCATCGCAGCGCGGTGAACGCCGTCGGCGACCCCTTCCAATCGATCTACGCATGGCGAGGAGCCAGCCCAGGCGCATTCCGCATGCTGCAACACGACTTCGGCCACGACGCCACCGACAAGCCCTACACGCTGACCGTCACCCGACGTAACTCGCGCATGGTGCTCGAAGCGGCCAACAATCTGACGAAACCATTGCGCCTGCCCGCCAGACGTCGCGGCAGCTCGCTTATGCGCGAAGTGGACGTGCCCCCGCTCGCCAACATCGACAACGCCCCCGAAGGTACGCTCGGCGTGCTCGGCTACGCCACATTCGGCCAGGAAATCGACGCCATCGTACGCTTCGCCAAACAAGCGATCGCACTGCACACGCCAACCGAAAACGAGCTCGCCGACGGAGCCAAAGACAACCGTCCGCACGTGGCGCTCCTGTTCCGCTCCAAAACGCAGATGCCAGCCTACGAGGACGCACTGGAACAAGCCGGCCTCACCACACTCGTCGTCGGCCAGGCCGCACTCCTGGAACGTCCCGAAATCAAAGACATCCTCGCCCTGCTGCACGTCGTATGCGACCACACCGACAGCGCCGCGCTCATGCGGCTGCTCGCCACACCACGATTCGGCCTGTCCGCCGACGATCTGCAGGCGCTCGCCGGCATTGCCGAACGGCTCAACACCGCGCAACGCTACCGCGCGCTCGTGTCGGCCGGCATCGTGGAGGCGGATGCAAATCCGTCCGACGCCGACATCCGCGCCACCGTGCGCGTCTACCGCGACCAAGTGCCCAACGCCGTCTTCCTGATCGACGTGCTGCTGCGCGGTGATCTGCGGCACCTCGTCGACGGCGTATTGAGCCGTACGGGAGCCGCGAGCGTCATCCACGCCGGTCGCGTCATCCAACAGGTGCAGCGCACGGCCGGCCATCCGTTGCCGGAAGTGGTACGCACGGCCATCACCGCGCTCGGACTGGACATCGACCTGCTGCTCGCCGAACGGATGCGGCATCCGGATGCCGGCAATCGTGCCACATCGCATGCCGCTTCGTCACTCGACGCGATGCTGTCTCTGGTGGACACCTACTTGCAGGAAATCGCCGCGCAGGGCACGCCAAGCCTGCGCGCGTTCATCTCGTGGGTGGATTCGCTGCGTGACGCGTCCGACGACAACGCCACCGCACCAGATACCCCCGTCGATGTGGTGCTCATGACCGTGCACCAGTCGAAAGGCCTGGAATGGAACGCCGTGGCCGTGGTCGGCATGCGCGACGGCACCTTCCCGTCCAGTCAAGGCGACCACCTGAGCGTCAAAACGGACGAAGACCATCCGGGCGGTCGGCGCGACGGCGTATGGGAGCCGCCGGAATACTTCGAAAAAGCCCACACTTGGCTGGAAGACCCGTCCGCGGTGCCGGTTCCGGTGCGCGCCGACGCGGATATCCTGCCACGATTCCCGCACGACGCGCCCATCGGGGGCAATCCCGTGGAATCGCTCGACGGATTGGACGATGCGGAAGTGATCGACGACGAGGTGTTCGGCACCTTGCGAACCATGGCCGTCGACGATATGGAAGGAATGGATCCGGCAAGCCTGTACCTGACGCAACAGGAGGAATACGGCCGCCGACTGCACGCCGACGAACGCCGTCTCGCCTACGTGGCGTTGACGCGCGCCCGCTACGAGGCGCTGCTCGTATACAGCGGATGCAACGAGACGAGCCGCGACTCCCGTCTGGCGGAGGGAAAGAAAAGCGCCGCGCCGTCGAATTTCTGGCTGGAGACGCGCGATTCGATGAACGGAATCGTCACCGCGGTACGCGAACCGGACAACCTGTCCGACGATGTGGACGGCTCCCCGCACACGCTGGGACTTGACCTGCCCGACGGCTATTTCGTAGGCGAACACGCCCGCGATTTCGAGAATGCCGTGGTGGGCGATGCGTGGAACACGCCGCTCGAACCGGTCTCGGACGACCATACTTTGCCTTGGCCGTGCGATCTGAGCGCCGATGTCGCCGACAGGCTGCGTGCCGCGGCCGAACAGGTACGTGCCGTCGAATCCGACGAACCGAATATCGCTGAATCCACGGGAACGCAGGGCGACGTTGCCGATGAATCCGCCACGCCATCGCCGGAAACCGGAAACTCACTGCTGCGTCTCGCCAAACTGCTCGTCGCCGACGAACATCTCATGCCGGAACCGGACGTGGCTGACGCAGGCGAATCGCAGGACGCCTTCGACGAGGCCGTGCGTGCCAAAGGCGAACGTATCCTTGCTGCCGGCCGCCAAAACGTCACCTCGCTGCAAGCGCGCGCCGGCTCCATGGGCGAGCGTGACTCCCGCGCCTACTGGCGTGGTCTGGTCCGTCCGATTCCGCACGTCGCCTCGCCGGCGGCACAGCTCGGCACGCGGTTCCACGCATGGGCTGAGCGTTTCATCATGGCGGATGCGGACGTCGACGGCATCGGTGGTACGGAAGGTGCTGCCGGTATGGCCGCGCAGTCGCGTGCGGAACTGATCGCATTGATAGGTGATACGCAAGTCGATGCGGACAACGGCGGCGTGCAATCGCAGGACGCACCATCGCAGGACGCCCAATTGCGAGACGAACGGAAACTGGCCGCTTGGCAGCGTCGTCTCGTCGCTTCGCCGTGGGCAAAACGACGTCCAGCATGGGCGGAACGCCAGCTCGTCGTCGACATGTCCCAGCTCGGCACCATCGTCAACGGCAAACTCGACGCGGTGTTCTTCGGCGGTCTCGACGAAACGGACGAGATGAAACGCTACACCGTGGTCGATTGGAAAACCGGCGTAAAACCACGCAAACCGGACGAAATCAAGGAGAAGCTCGCACAGCTCGACCTGTACCGCCTGCTGCTCGCGGCGATGGAAGGGGTGCCGTTGGATGCAATCGACGCCTGTCTCTACTATGTGAGTGAGCCTCACGAGGCCGATCGGGAGCTTGACGCCCTCGACAAAACAGAAGAAGAGATCCTTGCCGAGTTGAGCTACGGAATTCCGCAGCAATCCGACAACGACTAGTGCCGGTGCGCAATGGCTCCTTGACCGAAGAAAGCGGGGGAGCGGCGCTTTCCGGCCTGCCTGCGGGAGAAACCGCTATGCAGGCAGCGTTGTGGAGGAACGCCGCTACCCTCGTGCAGCATGTGTGGGCGGGCGCACATGCCGGACGCAACGACAGTTAAGGAGTGTTTGATATGGCTGCGAACAGCGCAACCGCAATCCCGAACGCCGGCATGGGTGCCGGAACAAACAACGCATCGGCAATCGTCTTCCGTCCCATCGGCTGGGGCGATCTGGACGCGGTGGTCGACCTGTTCGACCGTACCTGGCCGCAGGATGTGGACAAGGTCGGCGCGGACATGTCGCGGCTGATCTCCCGATATTTCGTGCTGCACTACCTGCTGCCGACCACGTTCGCCAACGGCGCGTTCGCCGCCGACGGCACACTCGCGGGCGTCACGTTCATCCGCGTCGCCGGCGAGGCGCCGCAGCTCGACGAAATCGAAGTCGGCGAGGAAATGAAGGCCTTGGAACGCCGCATCGACGCCGATCCGGAGGCCGCCAAGCATATGGCGGCGCTGAAATCCGGCTTCTCGGTGGAACTCGATCTGGAACGCGAAGGGCGCGCCAACGAAACCACCATGGGCGAGCTGGAACTGTTCATCGTCAATCCCGACGTGCGCGGCCACGGTGTGGGCGGGCAGCTTTGGAGACGCATGCAGGAGCATTTCGCCGCATGGGACGTGCCCGCATTCTACCTGCACACCGATTCCGACTGCGACGTGAGCTTCTACGACCACAAGGGGTTGGACTGCATCGCGCACCGCACGGCAAGCGAGACGGTCGCCCGGCTCGGCGGCAGCGCCGACGGCGAAGTGCCGCCACTGTTCGACGACATGTTCATCTACCGGGGAAAGGTGACGGCGTGACGGGCGCGAAACCGCAATCGCAATTGCACGAACCGCACGAATCGCAGAAAACGCAATCGCCATACGCGCAGCTTTTCCGCATTCCCGGCACGAAGGCGTTCTGCGTGTCCGGAGCCATCGCGCGACTGCCGATGTCCATGATGGGCCTCGGTATCGTGCTCGCGCTCAACCACATGTACGACAATTGGACGATCGCCGGCGTGATGAGCGCCGCGTACGTGCTCGCCACCGCCGCGGTCACGCCGCTGTACGCGCGCCTGTTCGACCGGTTCGGCCAGCGCAAGGTCGGTCCGGTGATCCTGACGGTGCAGATCATCGTCATGCTGGGCTTCGCGTTCGCCGCGCTGATGCGCGTGCCGATTCCGCTGCTGTTCGTGCTTGCCGTGGTCATGGGCATGACGCAGTTCTCGTTCGGCGCGCTTGTGCGCACCCGTTGGGCGTACGTGCTCGACCGCGCCGACAAGGAGGACCTGCTCAACACCGCGTATGCGCTCGAATCCGCCATCGACGAGATCGTGTTCATCTTCGGGCCGATTCTGGCGGCTTTCCTGGCCGCGTCCGTGCATCCCGTATCACAGCTGTTCGTGCCGACCCTCGCCTGCGCGTTCGGCGGTGCCGTGTTCTTCGCATTGCGTGACACTCAACCGCCGGTATTGCGCGAAATCACGGTCGTTGCGGCCGATACGGACGATGCTGACGTGCGATTGGCGGCCGGCGGTGCCGCTGGTGCCGCGGTTTCCGCGGACCGTTTCGATTTGGATCGGCTCAAGACGGGCGATCGCGACCGCAACAAGCGCAATGTGCTCACCTATGCGGGTGTGCTGCCGCTTCTCGCCGTGTTCATCGTGTTCAACATGGCGTTCACCGCGTTTGACACGTCCATGACCGCCGTCATGAAATCGCTGCACCTCGACTCCGTGCTGGGCGTGCAGCTGGCCATGCTGGCCGTCGGCTCCTGCATGGGCGCGCTGGTCTTCGGCTCGCGCGAGCTCAAAGGCTCCCGTTGGCGTCACATGATCATGTTCCTCGCGTTGATGACCGTCGGCTTTGTGGTGATCCACCTGTGCCAGGGCAACCTGATCGTGATGGGACTGGTGGAGATCCTCACCGGTCTGACCATTTCGCCGGTGTTCGCCTCCGGCAACCTCGTCGTCAAGGAGACCGTGCCCGAGGAATCGCTCACCGAAGGCCTGTCCTGGGTGAGCACCGCCGGCACGATGGGCGCGTCGTTCGGCTCCATGATCACCGGCATCGTGCTCGACCATTTCGATCCAAGCGCGGGATTGAGCCTGCCCGCCGTGTTCGTGGGCTGTTCGATTCCGTTCGCGCTGCTCGGCTGGGTGCTGGTGCGCCGCCGCGGCTGACCGACGTTCGATCGTCAAGCGTCATAGCCGCCTGCCTCCGCGTCGAAGCGTCTCTTTAGATTCATAAGTGGAACACGTTATGGACGCGGACACGCGATTTCGAACACATGCGCACGGCAAACGTACGACATGCGCAACATGCGCGTCCGCGAAAGCATCAAGGAGCTGCAATGATCAAGGTTTCCGTAGTCGGTGCCAAAGGCCGCATGGGTTCGCACGTGGTCGACGCCGTCAATGCCGCCGCCGACACCGAACTCGCGCTCGCGCTCGACGCAGGCGACGACCTGGCCGCAATCACCCCCGAAAACACCGACGTCGTGGTGGAGTTCACCGTGCCGAGCGTGTCGCTGGGCAATGTGCTCGCCCTCGTCAAGCAGGGCGTCGACGTGGTGGTGGGCACCACCGGCTGGACCGAAGAGAAGCTCGACCAGGTGCGTGCCGCGCTCGCAGCAGCTCCGCGTGAGGGCCAGAGCGTGTTCATCGCGCCGAACTTCGCCATTTCCGCGGTGCTCGCCGACCATTTCGCAAAGGTCGCGGCGCCGTATTTCGAATCCGCGGAAGTCATCGAACTGCACCACCCGACCAAGGTGGACGCTCCGTCCGGCACCGCTTTCCACACTGCGCAGGGCATCGCCGAAGCGCGCAAGGCGGCCGGCTTGGGTCCGGTTCCGGACGCCACCGAAACCGATGGCGGCTCCCGCGGCCAGGTGGTGGACGGCATCCACGTGCACGCCGTGCGTCTGCGTGGCCTCAACGCCCATGAGGAGGTGCTGTTCGGCAACTCCGGCGAACAGCTGACCATCCGCGCCGACAGCT
>ERZ809074.1668-NODE-1668-length-27612-cov-10.800523_pt1 | contig 27612 bp, 25 predicted proteins | sample MGYA00520795_ERZ809074 | MGnify/ENA primary metagenome ERZ809074 (study PRJEB31570, sample SAMEA3212989) | Homo sapiens | biome: human-gut; feature: human gut; material: fecal | place: Sweden | collected 2011 ...
CGTTTTCAATCGTTCCGATTATCCATCCTTTATGATTTTCTTTGCGGTAACAGCAATCAGTGTTATCTGCTCTAACTTCCAATTGGTGTCCATATGTTGCGGACTGGTGTTACTGCTGATTTATTTCTTTTTGTCAACATTGAACTCCACCAAATATATAGAACTTGATCAGAATCGCATTCGTTATGTTTCACGCGAAAATCTCCCAAGTGGAGCGGGGAAATTTATCTGTGTCAAAGTGACATATCAAGTAACGGATATTGCAAAATTTACATTGGAGCAAGGCAAGATCGAACGACTGTTTGGATTGGCACATATTGTTTTTATTGGCAAAACAACATTAGATGCGGGAAAATACACCGACCGGTTTCCCCCTAAAGTTGTCCACTGCCTGTATGGCATCCGTTATAACAAATACAAAGACTTTTTATCTCTGTATAGCAAACACCTCAATTTACCGAGCCAAGAACCGTCTTTTCAATAAAAACACATCGGGCACGCCCGAATAACAGTTTTCCCCCATGGGAACCTTGGATTCCCGTGGGGGCCAATTTCGTAACTGCCAGTTTCTTTTTAAAATGCATTACGGTACTACAACCCACCCGAGTCAGCAACCGGGCAAGATACTGCCGAAAATCACCGCAAAAGAACATCTTGACAAAGGCACCAAATTCTGTTATAGTTATGATAGCCTGAATCGTGTCATCAAGAGAACCGTCCAGGATTCGGACGACAATGTTCTGGCACAGGAAGTGTTGCCTACGATGCGGCTGGTAATATGACCTCTGCACCCGACAGCAGCTTCCAGTATGACACCAACAACCGTCTGATTTCGTGGGGCGGCAACACCGTACTCAGAGGACACAACAGAATAACACCTAAACTTCGTACATAGCACGATGTTACAGCTCGCCTTCCTCATAGCTGTCGTTTGCGCCGATCACATTCAACAGCGTGGACTTTCCGCTTCCGCTCTCCCCCTCGACGGTTACAAATTGTTGTAATCGAACGAAAGATTGATCCCGCGGATGCCGATTGTCAGAATATCGTTGCTGTCATAGATTTTTCCGATGTTTTTCAGTTGCAGCAGCAATGTTTTCGCTCCTCACCGATGTCTTTTGGTTAGCCATGACTAACTTTCACGAATTTTTTTACCGGTCAAACGACCGGTAGGTGTGTTTATAGTTAGCACTTGCTAACTTTCCGGATTATTATACTACAGATTCCCGCTCAAATCAATAGGTTTTCCGAATTTTAGCCTGCGCTAACTTTTTGCGGCAAAAAACGTGTCAATCAGCGGCTTTCCGCCCACCGTCACTTCTCCCTTTTGCGGGCGGAAGGCGCCGATCAGCAGGTTGACCACGGTCGATTTTCTGCAGCCGCTCTCTCCCACAATGGCGCACATGCCCTTTTCAGGGAACGTCATGTCGACATCCCGCAGCACATCCCGCTTTCCGTCGTAGGAAAACGTGACATGATCCAACCGGATTTCCTTCCCGCCCACACGCTCCGTGCCCCACACGGGGTCGGGGGTGTTCAGAAGCGAGATGATTTTTTTGCCCGCGCTCGCCCCGTTCATGGCGACATGGAACGCAGACCCGAACGCGCGGAGCGGCAGGAAATTTTGGTGCTTATGCCAAAAAAGCAAGGCAATTTTCGCGCAAAAAAGAGCGCACCTGCCCACGCTGTGCGCTCTTTTGTACCGGGCTTTTTGCCCGGCTTCCAGCCCGGCTCTCAGCCCGGCTCTCCCGTTCAGACAATATCCTTGATAACCTTCAGCGCCACGCCCTGAATCCGCAGTTCCTGCGGGTGGATGACCCGCTGCTGCTCGGAATAGGTGCTGTTCTCGGCATAAAGCACGGGCTTGCCGTTCTCCTCGCGCAGACGCTTAAGGGTATTCCCGCCCTCGGTCAGCGCCACAACCACCTGACCGTCCAGCGCGTCCTCCGTTTTTCTGACCAGCACCAGATCCCCTTCCCGGATGCCGGCATCCGCCATGGAATCGCCCCTTGCACGCAAAAGGAAGCAGTCGCCGTCCACCCATTCTTCCGGCACGGCTAGGTACCCCTCGTTGTACTGTTCCTCATCTTCGGGCGAACCGCAGATGATGGAGCCGTAGATCGGCACACGCACCGAACGGTATTTGCGGGTGGAATTCTTCTTATCCTTAAGGTCAAGCGTTCCCTTCCCGCTGTATTCGATCTTTCCGTCTTCGTTCAGCCGCAAAAGATACCGGTATGCCGTCGCCTTCGACATGCCCATATATTCCATAATCGCCGAAAGCCTGGGCATATCCCCGTTGTTGTTGAAAGCATAGTCATGGATATAGGTTTCCATCCGGTTCAGTTTTTCCGCATTGATCACACGCATAGTTCACTCCGCACATACTTATACTTGAAACTCACAGTTTTATTATATACCGGTGTCTTCCGTTTGTCAAGCCCTTTTCGCACATTTTTTGCATGTACGTTTCCGCGGTCGTACGGTTTTTGTAAAAACTCTGTCATCCCGCTTGTATCCGCAGGGAAAATATGGTACAATAAGGGCAGAAGTCATCCCAAGGAGGACAGAATATGGTCACATTTGACACCCTGCAGCAGAATGCGGATATCCGCGCATACATTCAGCGGGCGGATGAGTCGCTCGCCGCACTGGGCTTTACCGAACACAGTTTTGCACACGTTATGAAGGTTGCCAACGAAGCGGCAGCCCTTCTGGACGTGCTCGGCTACGATCCCCACACCGTGGAGCTTACCCGCATTGCCGGATACCTGCACGACATCGGCAATCTGATCAACCGCGTCGATCACTCCCAGAGCGGCGCCATCATGGCATTCCGGCTTTTGGACAAGATGGGCATGCCCGCCGAGGACATTGCCACGGTGGTCACCGCCATCGGCAACCACGACGAGGGAACCGGCGTGCCGGTCAATCCGGTTTCCGCCGCGCTCATTCTGGCGGACAAATCCGACGTGCGCCGTAGCCGCGTCCGCAATCGCGATTTTGCCACCTTTGACATTCACGACCGCGTCAATTACTCGGTCGAAGGGGCAAAGCTCTCCATCAGCGAGGCGCACACCGAAGTTCTGCTTGCCCTGACCATTGACACTGCCATCAGCTCGGTCATGGATTATTTTGAGATCTTTTTGGGACGCATGATTCTGTGCCGCAAGGCGGCAGAGTGTCTGCACCTCAAATTCCGGTTGCAGATCAACCGGCAAAATCTCCTGTAAAGGAGGGCATGCAATGATCGATGTTTCCCTCGTTCCCTGCGCCACCTACGCGCCGGGCGAAATCGAATCCGCCCTGCGCGCCGTCCTTGCGCCCGTCGGGGGACTGGACTTTGTCGTCCCCGGCATGACGGTCGGAATCAAGGCAAACCTGGTTTCCGCCATGAAACCGGAGGATGCAGCCACCACGCACCCTGCCCTGCTCTGCGCACTGGTGCGGATGCTCAAAGCGGCAGGCGCCGGGCGCGTAATCGTCGGGGACAGCCCCGGCGGACTGTTCACTGCCGCCTATGTCGGGCACATCTACAAGGTCACCGGCATGGAGGCAATCGAAGAGGCAGGCGGCGAGCTGAACCGCAATTTCGGGCAGAAAAGTGCGGTTTACCCCGAAGGGCGGGTACTCAAAAGCCTGACCTATACCGCGTGGCTGGACGAATGCGACGCACTGATTGATTTCTGCAAGCTGAAAACCCACGGCATGATGGGCATGTCGGCGGCGGCAAAAAATATGTTCGGCGTCATTCCCGGCACCACCAAGCCGGAATACCATTTCCGCTTCCCCAACCACACCGACTTTTCCCGCATGATTGTGGATCTCGACACGCGGTTTACCCCCTGCCTGTGCCTTTGCGACGCAGTGGAGGGCATGGAAGGAAACGGTCCCACGCAGGGCACCCCGCGGCATATCGGGGCATTGCTCGCGTCGCACAGTCCGCACAAAATGGATCTGGTCTGCGCCGCCATGATCGGTCTGGGGATCGGTGACGTACCGACGCTCGGCGCCGCAAGGGAGCGGGATCTGATTCCGGACAGTGCGGACGCGCTGTGTCTGAACACCCCGCTTGCCCCTTTTCTGATTGCGGACTACCAGAACGTTGCCTGCCAGAGCATGCTGTTTGACCGCAAGAGCAAGCTGTTCGGGAAGATTGCCAAAGCCGCGCTCTCTTCCCGTCCGGCTCTGCACAAAAGTACATGTGTCGGCTGCGGCTTATGTGCGCGAATCTGTCCTGCCAATGCCATACGGATGCACAAGAAGAATCCAGTCATTGATCGTCGTGTGTGTATTCGCTGCTTCTGCTGCCAGGAGTTTTGCCCGAAAGGCGCTATGCGCGTCCATCGCCCCCTCGTTGCACGTCTGATCAACCACTGACACCGGGATTGCCTCGCCGCGCGCGGGGCATTTTTTGATTTTCGGAACCTGTCTGTTTTGCCTTTTCATGCTTTTTCAATCCTCCTTTTTTCGGTTGACACGATTATAGCACAGATTCCGTCCGCCGTCGTCACCATATAGACGCAACGCAAAATTTTTCTCTTTCCTATTTACTCTTCCGCATTTGCTCTTCCGCTCTCCCCGCCCACACCGTCCGCTGCCGCTGCAGCTCCGAGGGCAAAGGGGGGAGCGCGTCTTATATTTCTTATATTTCTTATATTTCTTATTTATTAAATATGAAGGAAACACCACCGGCGACGAAAGCGTGACGCAAACATGACATCGACATCACATTTTTATGACGCAAAAACGACGCAGTTATGACGCAGTTATAACATCGGGTTCTCATTTTCGGCGTTCAAAACGGCGTTCGCCGTCTCTCTAATTCTCCTGTTTTCTACGTTTTTCTCTCGTTTTCTCCGTTTTTCTCACGCGCCAAAAATGAGCTTTTTCATGACGAGTTATGACATCGTTATAACACAGTCATGACGCAGACGTGACGCAAAAACGCCGCAGATGTGACATGGTCCTGACGCGTTTGCAACATGATCCCGACGCGCGGCGTGCGTTTTTTAGGTGCATTTTTGTTGTGAACATTGCACAAATTAGCAAAGAAAAGCCACGGTTCGTTTTACACGTATACCGTGGCTGTTACAGTTGTTTTTCACTGCTCCCGCGGGCAGTCGAAGCGTTCGCCCGTGCGTTCGCAAACGGCGCGGGCACCGGTCAGGTCGCGGATGCCGGTCAGAAAAGAAGGTTCATCGGTGAGCGGAACCGCACAGTCAATCCGGACGCAGTCGGTAAAATCCGTTCCGTCGGTCAGGACGCCAAAACGCGGAAATTCCTTGAGCAGGCGCTGATAATCGCCGTAGGAGCACACCACACGGTAGGCGGCATAGACGGAATAAGTGACGATGCACGCCGCCTCCAGTGCGATTTTGGCGGCTTTCGCATAGGCACGCACCAATCCACCGGCACCCAAAAGCGTCCCGCCGAAATAACGCGTCACCACGACAACGGCATCGTCCACCCCGGATTTACGCACGGTATCCAGCGTGGGCATCCCGGCAGTTCCCTGCGGCTCGCCGTCATCGGAATAGCGCGAAAGAATACCGCTCTTCATATGATACGCAAAAACATTGTGCGTTGCGTCGGCATACTGTTTTTTGCGTGCGGCAATAAAGGCAAGCGCCTCTTCCTCCGTGCGCACCGGTGCGGCGGCACCGATAAACAGGGATCGTTTTTCCTCAAAGCTGTCCTCACCCACGGCACGCAATGTGGTATAAGTCTTTGGCTCCGTCACGCCCTTACTCCTCCTTTACCGGCAGTTTCTCCAGCGCATACCGCTCCAGTTGTCCGTGTGTTTTCCGGTCCACCACGGCAACCGCCGTCACGCAGTCATCCCCATATTCGACGCTTTCCACTGTCGCATCCCGGTAGAGCGTATGCAGCGCGCTCTGCTCGGCATTGGGAATCCGGAAGGTCACGCGGCGCTGATCCGCATGCAGCATTTTCTCCACCGTCTCCGCCATTGCCTCGCAGCCCTGACCGGTCAGCGCGGAAATATAGGCAATATGCGCCTGCTCGGCGCTTTTTCCGATTGCCGGGCGGTGCGCAACGCCGCGGTCGCATTTGTTGTAAACATACAGCACCGGCTTGTCTGCGGCGCCCAGTTCGGCAAGCAGGTTTTCGGTCACTTTGAGCTGTTCCCCGCACTCCGGGTCGGAGGCGTCGATCAGCACGATAATCATGTCCGCATAGACCGCCTCATCCAGGGTGGAGCGGAACGCTTTGACCAGATGGTGGGGCAGTTTCCGGATGAAGCCGACCGTATCGGTCAGAAGAATGCTCTCGCCGCCGGGCAGGCGGAATTTGCGCGTGGTCGGGTCCAGGGTGGCAAACAGCTTGTCCTCCGCAAGGATACCGGCATCCGTCAGGCGGTTGAGCAGTGTGGATTTGCCGGCGTTGGTATAGCCGACGATTGCCACCTTTTTCAGTCCGCTTCTGTCGCGGGACGCCCGCATGGTGCGGCGGTTCTTTTCCATGACGGCAAGCTCGCTCTCCAATGCCGTGATGCGCCGCTGCATATGCCGGCGGTCGCTTTCCAGTTTGGATTCTCCCGGTCCGCGCGTGCCGATTCCACCGCCCAGGCGCGACATCTCCTTGCCGTGACCGCTCAGGCGCGGCGCGGTATATTTGAGCTGTGCCAGTTCCACCTGCAATTTTCCCTCCCCCGTCACGGCGTGCAGGGCAAAAATATCAAGAATCAGCATGGAACGGTCGATCACGCGCACCTCGTGCGTCTGCGTGCCGATTCCGTCCTCCAGGTTGCGGATCTGGGACGGGGAGAGCTCAAAATCGAACACCGCAAGGTCGGCGTCCAGATTTTCGCACAGCTCCCGGATCTCCCGCACCTTGCCGCTGCCGATTGCGGTGGCAGGGTCAGGGGTATCCTTGCTTTGCAACACGCGCGCAACGCAGACGCCGCCGGCAGTGTCCAAAAGGCGTTCCAGTTCATTCAGCCCCTTCTCCGCCTCTTCCTCGCTGATCTCACGCGTGATCATGCCCACGAGGACGGCACGGGTTTGTATCTCCTGATTGGTTTCGCTCGTTCGGTTTGTTTCCGTCATATTCAATCACCTCCGGATCCATCAAAAAGCGGCACCCGCCGCACAGGACGGAAGGATTGCCGCCAAAGCAAAAGGGCAGAACGCATGGCGCGCCCTGCCCATATACCGCAAAAACTGCTGTTCGGCTCTCCGCCGCTCCGTTCAGTCCCGGTTCTTCCGCCGCAGAAAGGCTTATGCCTTGCGACCGGAGTTCTCCAGTCTTCTCTTGAACTTATCCACACGTCCGCCTGCATCAACAAACTTCTGTTTGCCGGTGAAGAAGGGGTGGCACTTGGAGCAGATTTCAACCTTGATCTCGCCCCCCTTGGTGGAGCGGGTCTCGACGGCTTCGCCGCAGGCGCATCTGATAATGGTTTTTTCGTAACTGGGATGGATATCTTTCTTCATTTTTCCGTACCTCGCATTTCATTTCTCGATGCTCTTTGACATCGGATTCACAAGCTTTTGTATTATACCATATCAAAACGCGTTTGTCAAGGGGATTTTTCGCATTTTTTCACTTTCCCGGCGTGCAGCTTACGATTCCTTGAGCTCGGCTTTCCGCTGTTTGCGGGATTCCCGCTCCTCTTCTGCGTTCTCCTCGTCCTGCGGCAGTTTCTCCACATAGACCTCCAGCACGCGCTTGTCGTCCGCCTTGGTAACCTTCAGCTTGACGCCCTCGGAGATGACCTCATCCCCTTCCTCCGGAATCTTCTCCAATTGCTCCATCACCCAGCCGCTGACGGTTGCGGAATCGGTTCCGGTTTCCACGTCAAACAGCTCGTCGATCTTTTCGCGTTCTGCGGAACCGGCAATCAGGTATCCGTCGCCGGACTGCACCGCATCCGCTTCCGTTTCCTCGGTATCGAATTCACCGATGATCTGCTGAATCAGATCGTTCATGGTCACAAGTCCGTATGTTCCGCCGTATTCGTCGATGACAATGGCAATATTGCTGTGTTCCCGCTTCATCTCACGGAACAGTGCGTCCGTTTTCATCACCTGCGTGACATAGTGCGGCGCGATCACCGCCTGCTTCATCACGTTCTCCCTGGAACGGTCGTCCAGGCGCAGGTAGACCTCCTCGTCCAGCATTCCGACGATGTGGTCGATATCCTCGTCGCAGACCGGGTAATAGGTGTGCACGTCGTCCCGCACCGTCCGGAACCATTCCTCGTCGGAATCCTCCAGATAAAGCACCTTGAGCTCGGTTCTATGGGTTGCGATTTCGCCGACCGTAATATCGTCAAATTCAAAAACATTCTGGATAATCTCGTTGGTTTCCTCATCAATAACACCCTTTTCACTGCCCGCATCCGCAAGCATCCGGATGTCGTCTTCCGACATTTTCTCGTCCTCTTCGTGGGGGTTGATCCGCAAAAGGCGCAACACACCGTTGGTAGATACGGTCAGAAGCCACACAAGCGGCGCGAAAATCACGGAAATAAACCGAATGGTACCGGTCAGTTTCAGCGCGACGGACTCCGCCTTGCGCATGGCAATGCGCTTGGGGACCAGTTCGCCGAACACCAGTGTGACAAAGGACAGAACAATCGTAATCACGATCACCGACAGCGTATTCAGCGCTGCCCTGGAAAGCGCGACCTTGCCGTCCAGCGCGTCGACAATCATGCCGCTGAAGCCTTCCGCCGCAAACGCACTGCCCAAAAAGCCGGCAAGCGTGATGGCGACCTGGATGGTTGCAAGAAATTTGGCGGGGTTATCCGAGAGCCGTTTGAGTTTTTTTGCACGTTTGTTGCCGTCGTCAGCCAGTTTGTCAAGCTTCGGTCCCTTTGCCTCTATCACCGCGATTTCCGCGCAGGCAAAGACAGCGTTCAGTGCGATCAGTCCGATCTGAATGATGATCTGCAACCATAAAGGGATGTCCATATTTTCTTCTTTTCCTCCAAAAATGCCGTAAAGGATCCGTACAAAGAACAAAAGAAACCAAGCCTGCCGCTATGAGGCGCAAAGCAGGTTGGTTTCATCTCTATCGTATATTCTGTGCAGTAAGGGTTCGGTCCGGTATGTAGCCGTCTCCGCCGCTTCCTGTATCCATAATCAGTAATCCTTTCCGGTTTCAGCCGTTCTTTCCTAAAGTATTTCAGCCATTTCCCGCCGGCTTGTGCAGGTTTGCGGCTAATTGTAAGCATTATATCACATTTGTGTCAATCTGTCAAGGGGAAAGCGAAAGATTTTCGCAGATTTTGCAGCCGATCCGCAAAGAAATTTGTCTCTTAGCTGTACAGCTTGTCCAGATTGTAAAACGCGCGGGACTCCCGGTTGAAAATGTGCACGATCACGTCGGAATAGTCCATGGCAATCCACGCGTCGTTGTCGCGCCCTTCCACGCCGAATGCCGGCAGTGCGCGCAGTTCCATTTTATGCTCCACCTCGCCGGCAAGCGCGCGGACATGGGTGGAGGACTGACCGGTGGCAAGCACAAAGTAGCTGGTCAGCGAGGTGCGCTCACGGACATAGATTACCTTGACGTCGGTCGCCTTACGGTTTTCCAATACTTCGGCAATCGCTTCCGCAACCGTCTTTGCGTCCGCGTCCTTGAGCGCGGGCAGCTTTGCGTAAGTCTCATCCGACAGGACGGCTTCGGTATTGTTCACGGGAAAATCCTTATTTTCCATCTTTTCTCTCCTTCTCTTCTTGCTCTTCTTGGTTTGGTTTCTTATTTCCGGTCCTGCCCGGCGCCCTCTGCTGCTTTCTCCGCAAGCAATGCGTTGCGTGCGTCCACGGTGGCAGGACTGATGGGGGTCCGATCCTGCAAAAGTCCCGCGATGGTCAGATCAAAGGACTCGATCAGCACCAGGCGCAGGTGCACAAGGCGCTCCTCGGGCGTCATTTTTTCCGGCTCGGCGCCCCAGAACAGTCCGCGCAGAATCACGCAGTCGTGGAACTTGCGCGACTCGTCGATATAGTCCGCCAGATAAAGCAGGCGTTCCGGAAGCGTCATCTCCGCGTGTCCGGTCGTGTGCCAGCGGACGCAGGCAATCAGCTCCGGATCCGCATATGCCGGAAACAGTGCCGGAATCAGCGCCGCAGCCGTGCGCGCATGGTGCGTTTTGGGCGCCAGACGGTCGCAGTCACTGACCGGCAGATGATACTGCGCCAGAATCGCAAGCTGTTTTTCTTCGGAATATTCCTTGGTAATATCGTGCAGCAACGCCGCGGCACGCAGCATCTCGGTCTTCTCCGGGCAATAGAGTGCCGCCAGCCGTTCCGCTGCCTTTTCCACTGCCGCAACGTGCACAAAACGCTTGGAAGACAGTTGTCCGGCAACCTGCGCACGCAGTACCCCGAGCTGCTCCTCGGTAAAATGCTTACTCATTATCCTTTTCCCCCTTTTTCCCCGTATACAGACGGTTCTCCGCAATATAAGCGGCAACAGGCGGCGGGACAAGTCCGCTCACATCTCCCCCTGCGGCAAGAATGCCGCGCACCATCGCGGAGGAAATGGGAATCGGCGGCATGACGATTCTGCGCACCACTTTGCCGTATTCGCGGTTGTAGGCGTCGATTTTTTCAAGAATCGGCGCGTCCAGTGTCCGGTCGTCCTCGCGGCGCACGTACACCGGATAGGACAGCCGGAAAATCTCTTCCGGCGACTTCCATTCGTCCAGCGTCAGCAGCATGTCCGTTCCGCACAACAGAAACAGGCGTCTGTCCGGCGCGGAAAGCTCCCGCAGGGTGTCTACCGTATAGCTTTTCCCCGCGCGGCGCAGTTCCATGTCGCTGACAATCACCCCTTCCGTGCCGGCAAATGCCAGCTCGCACATCCGCAGGCGCTGTGCAGCGCTCACCTGCCCATCCAGTTGTTTGTGCGGCGGGTCGCGCGCAGGTATGACATAGAGAACGTCCAGCCACATCTGCTCCATAAAGGCACGCGCGGCGGCAAGGTGCCCGTTGTGCACCGGAGAAAAACTGCCGCCGTAAATACCGATCCGCATCATACGTCCGGCAGCTCGATCCGCTTGTGATCGGCGGATTCCCGATAGAGAACCACCTTTCTGCCGACCACCGAAACGCCCTCGGAGCCGGTCGCTTCCGTCAAAATCCCGCAGACCTCGCGCGGGGTGTAGGCGCAGTTGTCAAGCACCGACAGCTTGATCAGCTCCCGTGCCGCCAACGCCTCCCCGACCGTGGTGATCACGTTGTCGGTAATGCCGCTCTTTCCAATCTGTACAATGGCGGTATAGTCGTTCGCAAGACTGCGCAGATATGCTCTCTGTTTGGATGTCATCTTCTGTTTACTCCTGTTCTTTTTCCAATCTCTGTGCCAGCCGGTCGGCAAACAGCCGGATGGCTTTTCCGCGGTGGCTGACCGCATTTTTCTCTTCCTGCGTCATGGAGGCAAACGTTTTGCCGGTCTCGGGGCAGAAGAAGAGCGGGTCATAACCGAATCCGTCCGTCCCCTGCGGCGCGTACAGAATGCTGCCGTCCGTGATGCCCTCCGCCGTAAATGATTCGCCGTCCGGAAAAACGCAGGCAATACAGCAGACAAAATGCGCCGTCCGCTCCCCGACGTTTTCCAGATTCCTAAGCAGGAGCGCGTTGTTCGCCGCGTCGTCTCCGTGCGTACCGGCATAACGCGCCGAGTAGATACCCGGCGCACCGCCGAGCGCATCCACGGTCAGCCCGGAGTCATCCCCGACGCCGATGTAACCGCTCTTTGCCGCCGCGCGCGCCTTGCACAGGGCGTTTTCCGCAAAGCTTGTGCCGTTTTCTTCAATCTCGCCGGTGATCCCCACGTCGTCAAGCGACAGAACGCGCACCCCCGGCAGGCTCTGCGCAAGCAGGGTGTGCAGTTCGCGGATTTTCCCCGCGTTGCGGGAGGCAAGCACCAATGTGATCTGCTGTTTCATCGCCGTGCTCCTTATGAAAACAGTGCCTTGACGAATTCTTCCGCGTCAAACTCCTGCATGTCGTCGATTTTCTCACCGACTCCGACAAACTTGACCGGAATGCCCAGTTCCTTTTTGATGGAGATTACGATACCGCCCTTGGCAGTTCCGTCCAGTTTGTTGAGCGTGATTCCCGTAATGGGCGCCGCCTTTTTGAATTCCACCGCCTGTACGATGGCATTCTGTCCGGTGGTCGCGTCCAGCACCAGAAGGGTCTCGCGGCACGCACCCGGCAGTTCGCGGTCAATCACATGGTTGATCTTGGCAAGCTCGTTCATCAGATTTGCCTTGTTGTGCAGTCTGCCTGCGGTATCGATAATCAGCACGTCCGCGTGCTTGTTCTTTACATACCCGATGGCGTCATATACCACCGACGCGGGGTCGCTTCCCTCCGCCTGCTTGACCAGATCCACATGCGCACGCTCACACCAGACCGCAAGCTGATCGATTGCCGCCGCGCGGAAGGTATCCGCCGCCGCAACCACAACCTTCTTGCCGGAGAGCCGCAGGCGCTTGGAAATTTTGCCGATGGAGGTGGTCTTTCCGGCACCGTTGACACCGATGACCAAAATCACGGAAGGAACCGTGTCCAGATGAAGCGGCTCTTCCTTTCCGATCATATCGGTCAGGATTTCACGCAATGCGCCCATCACCTGCTCCTTCTCGGTCAGTCTGCCGTCCTTGATCCGGTCGCGGAGCTGATCGATGATATCCTCGGTCACATCCACGCTGATGTCGGAGGTGATCAGTAATTCTTCCAGCTCCTCCAAAAGATCCTCGTCCACCTTGACAAAATTCTTGAGCAGGTCGTCAATCGAACCGAAAATGGCTTTTCTGGTCTTGGCAAGTCCGTTTTTGAGCTTCTGCCAGAAGGACTGCCGGATTTCTTTCTTCTCTTCCTCCGTCTCCTCGACAAAGGCTTCCTCTTCCTCTGTCTCCACAGCGGGAAGCTGCTCCACAGGAGTCTGCTCCACAGGAGCCTGCTCTATAGGAGCCTGCTCCGCGGGAACCTCGGTTACGGGTGCCGCCGCTTCCTGCTTTTCCGGCTTCTTCGCCGTTTCCGCCTTTTTGGCTTTTTCCGGCTCTTCCGCTTTTTGCGCCGGAGTCTCGGTTACGGGAACCTCCTGCACGGTCGCCTTGGGTACGGATGCCTCCGGTTTGACTGCCTCGGGTGCGGGCACTTTCTGCGCAGGCGCATTTTGCGCAGGCGCATTATTTTGCACAGGCGCGGATTGTGCCGCGTTCTGCACGGCGTTTTCGATTTTGCGGGGCGCGTGTGCGGAAGCGTACAAAAGACGCATGACCGCAGAGGCAAACAGCACCGTTTCCTGTTGATTTGTATTAGCCGAAGATCCCATCCCAGTCTCCCTCTTTCTTTCCGGAAATATCCCGAACATCCAACGAAAGCACCTTGGAAATGCCGTGTTCGGGCATGGTCACGCCGTACAGGCGGGTTGCTGCCGCCATGGTACCACGTCTGTGTGTAATCAATATGAACTGCGTTCCGTCGGCATACCGCCGGATGTACTGCGCAAGCCGCTCGACATTGACCTCGTCCAGCGCCGCCTCGATCTCGTCCAGAATGCAGAACGGGGTCGGGTTGACCTGCAGGATGGCAAAGAAGAGCGCGACTGCGACAAATGCCTGCTCACCGCCGGAGAGCTGCAACAGGCTCTTGATGATCTTTCCGGGCGGCGCCGCCTTGATTTCGATACCGCTCTCCAGTACGTTTTCCGGATCGCTCAGCGTCAGCTCCGCCTCACCGCCGCCGAACAGCTCGGCAAAGGTGGTTTTGAAATGCTGATTGATCTGTAAAAACGACTCGGTAAAGGCGGTGCGCATTTCGGTGTCCAGATCGTTGATGATGCCGGTCAGCTCCTTGCGTGACGTTTCCAGATCGTCGATCTGCGTCTTCATATCCTCGTACCGCTCCCGGATTTCCCGGTATTTGTTGGCGGCGTCCAAATCCACGTGTCCCAGATACCGCAGTTTGTTCCGGCACTCGGTCTGAATCTTTTCCGTCGCGTCCCGCTCTTCCGGCTGCAGTGCCGGATACCCCAGCGCAAGGGCGTCGTTTCTGGTCAGATTGTACTCCTCGTACAGCTTGCCGGACAGCGCGTCCAGCGTTGCGCGCAGGTTGTCCAGCTTGTTCTGGTTGACCGTGCAGGCACGGAAAATCACCTCTTTGTCCGCCATTTTCTGCCGGATGCGTTCGTTGAGGTCGCTGATCTTCTGCTCAAACGCGTCGGCATCCTGCTGGGTCTGGGAGCGCTCGCCGCGCAGTCTGCCAAGCTCCGCTTCCTTCTCCGTGTAAGAGGTCCGGTTCTGCGTCTGCTTCTGCCGGTCGTCGGCAAGCTTTGCCTCCAGCTGCGCAATCCGCGCGACCGTGCTTTCCTTTTCCTCACCGCAGGTGCGCACCCGTTCCATGGCGGTCCGGCAGAGCGTCTGCGCGGTTTCGATATCCTTTTCGGTCCCGTTGACCGTAATCAGCACATGGGTGCGCTCTTCCTCCAGGGTGCGGATACGGTCGGCAAGATCCGCGCATGCCTCGCTCTTCTGCGCCCGCACGGCGGTGATGGCATCGATTTTCTCCTGCAATGCCTGTTCCTCTTCGCGCAATCCCGCAATTTCGCTGTCATAGCGCTCAAACATGCCGATGATCTGCTCGTAATCCTCTTTCAGCTTTGCCAAAAGTCCCCGCTTTGCGTCCAGTGTGGCACTCACTGCCTCCAGTTGACCGTTTTCGGTGTTCATCAGCACCGCAATCAGCCCGCGGCGGTCGTCCAGGTCCGCAATCTGATCGGTCATGTCCCGGATCTGCTCACGCAGACGTCCTGCCTGCGCTTCCGCTTCTTCCAGCGCCTTGCGCTGTTCCGCCGCCTGTTCCTCCAGGTGCCGGATCTCCCCCGCGCGCCCCAGAATACTGCCGTTGCGGTTGACCGAACCGCCGGTAAAGGAACCGCCGACATTGATCTGCTGACCGTCCAGTGTGACGGCACGCACCCGGTAACGGAGCGATTTTGCCATTGCCGTAGCGTTTTCCACCGTATCAAAGATCACCGTCCGTCCGAGCAGTGCGGACACGACATTGGAAAACCGCGCGTCACACTGCACCAGGGTGTCCGCAACGGCAATGTATCCCGCAAAACCTGCCGCCTGCCGCATCTCCTCGGTCACGTTCTGCGGACGCATAGAGGTCAACGGGAAGAAGGTCGCTCTGCCCGCGTTGGCACGCTTCAGACAGTACATTGCCACCTGCGCGGTCGCCTCGTCCTGCACCACGATATGCTGCAGATTGGCGCCCAACGCGGTTTCCACCGCCGTCACGTAGCGGTCCTCCACACGGATTACCTTGGACAGCGGTCCGTAGATTTTCCCGCACGGCGCGCCGTGCAGATCGGTCACGCGCCCCTCGGCGTACTGCTTCATGACATAGCGCACCGACTGCGCGTACCCTTCAAAATTCTCTTCCATGGCACGGCAGGTGCGGATGCGCTGCTCCAGGGAATCCCTGCGCAGTCTTGCCGCATTGGCTTCCTCGGAAGCCCTGCCGTATGTTTCGTTATATCCGGTCAGCGCGGTCTGCAGCGCTTCCTTCCCGCTGTCGATTTTGGCGATTTCCGCGGCATATCCGTCCGCCGCACGCTTGCGCGACGCCTGCTTTCCCACAAGCTCCGCAATCTGCTCCTCATACGCAGTCATATCGCCCAACATACCGTCGGTGCGGCTTCCGTCGCTGTTTTTGGCGTTTTCCAATACCGAAACACGCACCCGCAGATCCGTTGCCTCCCGTTCGGCTGCTTCCTTGTCGCACAGCGCCTGTCCGATTTCGCTTTGCAGTTGCGCATCCTTTGCCAGTGCCTCGTCAATCTGTGTGCCGAGCGCCCCGTACTGCTTCCGCTGTTCAACGGCGGCTGCCTCCAGCCCCGCAATCCGGTTCTTCTGTGCCTCGACCTCTGCCTGTGCCGCCTGTGCGGCGCCGTCGGCATTGGACAGGGCGTTCTGCGCCGCCGTGATCATCTCGCCCGCATGGCGGATGTTGTTCTCCAGGACCCGGTATTCGCCGTCCAACGAGAAGCTCTCCTCGGTGCACACGCGGATCTGCTCTGCCAGTCTTGCGACCTCCGCACGGCTGCTCTGCGCGGATTCATACAGTTTTTTGCTTTGCGTATCCAACGTTTCCAGCGTTTCCTCCGCGTTGCGCAGGTCAAATTCCGAGCGCCGGACCGCCTCCTCCGCGCCGCTGACTTCGCCACGCAGCCGTTCGGTATCGTACAGCCAGAGCTGCACATCCACGCGCCTTTTCTCGTCCAACAGGGCAATTGCTTTTTCGGCGCGCGCCGCCTCCCGCTCAAGCGGAGCAAGCTGGGACTGCACCTCGGTGAAAATATCGTTGACGCGATCCATATTGGCGTCCACGTTCTGCAGTTTGCGCTCCGCCTCGGTGCGTCGATGCCGGAACTTGGCAATTCCGGAAGCCTCCTCAAACACATTGCGGCGCTCGTCGCTCTTACGGGAAATGATCTCGGCAATCCGCCCCTGCCCGATGATGGAATACCCGTCCCGTCCGATACCGGTGTTCATGAACAATTCATAAATATCCTTCAGACGCACCGCCTTGCGGTTGATATAGTATTCGCTTTCCCCGGCACGGAAATAACGCCGCGTCACGGTCACCTCGTCATACGGGCAGTCCAGACGGGCAAATTCCGAGGTGTTGTCGAATGTGACCGACACCTCCGCAAATCCCATCGGGCGGCGGCTTGCCGCACCGCCGAATATGACGTCCTCCATCTTGGTCCCGCGCAGGCTCTTGGAGGAAATCTCCCCCAATACCCAGCGCATGGCGTCACCGATATTGGATTTTCCGCTTCCGTTGGGTCCGACGATGACCGTTACGCCGTTCTCGCCCTGCCCCCCGTTCCCTGCCTTGGAACCGACATCAAAGATCAGTTTGGTGCGGTCCGGAAAGGACTTGAAGCCCTGCATCTCAATCGATTTTAAATACACGCCCTGTTTTCTCCTTCTTGATCTTGCCTGACTTTTACTGATTTGTTTTTTCTTCTATGTTTTGTCCGGCGCCGTCCGACAGCGACACGCAAAACGAAGCGCCTTCCCTGACGCGCATACCGCGCAGTCCGTATGCGACCAGCAGCCGGTCGCGGTTGACACCGCGCTGACCGATCGCCCGCGAAACCTCGCCCCGTGGCACCGTCAGCTCCAGCACCCGTCCGCGCAGCGGCTTCCCGTGCGCGGCATTCTGCAGCGCCGCCCGGATTTTTTCCTCATACAGCGCGCTCCGCACCTGTTCGCCGATGGCAGGATGCGCGGCTGCCTGTCCGGGAGCGGCATCCCGCACCCCGTCCGACGCGCACAGCCCCAGGCGGATACAGGGAACGTTCGCCTCATCAAAAACCCGCAGCACCGCGCAGCAGCGCGCGACCGTTTCCTCCATGGTCATGGGGGTATAATCGCCGCGCAGACAGCCTGCATACAGCTCTGTCCCGGCAAACACCACCGTCGGATAAATCCGCGTGCCGTCCACACCCATGGCGACCAGCGCCTTCGCCGTTGCCACCTCGCTTGCGCCGTCGGCACCCGGCAGACCGACCATCATCTGTCCGATCAGCCCGTACCCCGCACGCTTGACCGCACGGCAGGCATTCTCCGCATCGCGCGCGGTATGTCCGCGCCGGCATACACGCAGCACGCCGTCATCCATGCTCTGGATACCCAGTTCCACCGTTGTCACGGAATACCGGGAGAGCAGACGCATCACGTCGTCCGGCAGATAGTCCGGACGCGTCGACATGCGGATGCCGCGCACGCGCGCCTGCCCGGGGACCGCCCTGTCCGCAAAGGACTGCGCAATGTCCAAAAGGCGCACCATCAGCGAACGGTCGATTCCGGTAAAAGAGCCGCCGAAATAGGCGATTTCACAATCCGCGTCCGGCGAAATGGTCTCAAGCGCCGCGCGGATGCGGTCCGGCACGGTGTCCGGGTCAAACGACGCACAGCCCGAAATGGTATTCTGATTGCAGAATACGCACCGGTGCGGACAGCCCATATGCGGGATAAACAGGGGGATATTGCAATGTTTCCGTCCCATCCTCACAGCACCCCGAACAGGCGCAACGCGTCATGCGCGGCATTCTGTTCCGCTTCCTTTTTGGATCTGCCGCTCCCGCGCCCGATGACGTTGGCGCCCAGGCGCGCTTCGACGCGGAACACCTTGCAGTGATCCGGTCCGGATTCCCCGACCTCCGTGTATTCCAAAAGGTCGTTTCCGGTCTGCTGGATAAACTGCTGCAGTCTGGTTTTGCAATCTCTGCCCCCTGCCATTGCCTCCTGCCACTGCGCCGTTGCGAGCGGCAGCAGAAACCGCGTGACGATTTCCAGCCCCTCTTTGGCGCCGGCGTCCAGCCACATGGCGGCAAGCAACGCCTCAAAGGCATCCGCCAAAAGGGACTTGCGGCTTCTGCCGTCGTTTTTCTCCTCCCCGATGCCCAGATACAGATACTCGCCCAGACCGATCTGCACCGCGTATTTCGCAAGCGCGTTTTCACAGACCGAATCGGAACGCAGTCTGGTCAGCTCCCCCTCCGGCTTGTCCGGATAGGTGCGGTAAAGCGCCTCGCTGACCACCACGGAAAGGATGGAGTCCCCCAAAAATTCCAACCGCTCATTGCAGTGCAGATGATGCTCCCGGATGCCCATTTCGTTCGCATACGAAGAATGGGTCAGCGCAAGCCGCAAAAGGGTCGGGTCGGAAAACGTGTATCCGATACGCGCCTGCAATGCCGCGGTATCCTGCGGTATTTCATTCATGACCGGCTCCTTTCCCGGTGCGGCGTTCGTCCCGCTCCCGCACCGTCTCTTTTCTGTGTGTCCGACTATTTATCGTTCCACCCGCTGTCCTTTGTATTTTCGCGCTCGGCGCGTTTCTGGGCGGCAAACTCCTCCGCCGCGTCCGCAATATCGCGGATAACCTCCGTGCGCGCGTAATAGATACCTTTAAGAATGGCATTTTTGTAGGCATTGGCATTGGACGATCCGTGCGCCTTGATAACCGGGCGGGAAATGCCCAAAAGCGGACTGCCGCCGTACTCGGTCGCGTCAAAATCGTGTTTCATTCCCCGCAGCGGCTTATAGACCGCCATGGAGGATAGGCGCGTGACGGGGTTGGCGGTGAACATTCCGCGCAGGCGCCCCATCATCATACTTGCCATGCCTTCGATGCTTTTAATCAGAATGTTGCCCGTAAAGCCGTCGCAGACCAGCACGTCGCAGACGTCATTGGGCAGCATGTTGGCTTCCACATTTCCGACAAAACGGATACGCGGGCACACGGACAGCCGCTTATATGCCTCGCTGATCACATGCGTCCCTTTGTGCGGCTCCGTACCGTTATTGAGCAGTCCCACCCGCGGCTGCTCCAACCCGAACAGACGGGCGGCGTAAGCGGAACCCATGACCGCGAACTGCTCCAGGTACTCCTCGTTGACCTCCACATTCGCACCGGAATCCAGAAGCAGGAGCGGCGGGGAGAACGGGAGCACCGTGGCAATGGCAGCCCGCTGAATCCCGCGCACCTTGCGCACAAGCAGGGTCGCGCCGGTAAAAAGCGCGCCGGTATTGCCGCAACTGACCATAACGTCCCCTTCTTCTACGGCAAGCAGGTGCAGTGCCACACTCATGGAAGATTCCTTCTTGACCCGCACCGCGCTCAGAGGATCGTCCTCCATGGTCACAACCTGTCCGGTATGTACCAACCGGAAATCGCCGAGATCCAGACCGGCTTCTTCCGCCTCCCGCAAAATCACCTCACGGTCGCCGACAAGAATCAGCTGCGCATCGGTCAATGGCGCGGCGGCACATACCCCCCGCAGCAATTCCCCCGGTCCGCGGTCGCTTCCCATCAGATCACAAATGACTCTCATTTTCACTCCGTTCCGCGCATTCCGCCGCGGCAATGGTGTCAATCTGTGCCAATGCCCGGTCGGCAAGCGCCTGATTCCGCGCTGTTTTTCCGCCCTTGACGCGGCTCTCCAGCGGCTGAATGATCCCAAAATTGGCGTTCATGGGGACAAACGCCCCGACACCGCCGTGACTGACATACGCCGCCATTGCCCCCAGCATGGTGCTCTGGGGGAAAACACATGCGTCCTTTCCCTGCGCGCGGCGCGCGGCATTGATCCCGGCAACCATGCCGGATCCGGCGGATTCAATATACCCTTCCACGCCGGTCATCTGTCCCGCAAAGAAAATATCCGGGTGTTTTTCCATGGCGTAGGTGGGGGTCAGCAGTCCGGGCGAATCGAGATAGGTGTTGCGGTGCATCACGCCGTAGCGCAGAAACTCCGCCTCCTCCAGTCCCGGAATCATGCGGAAAACCCGCTTCTGCTCCGGAAATGCCAGATGTGTCTGGAATCCGACCAGATTGAACATGGTCGCCTCCGTATTTTCCTTGCGCAGCTGCACCACGGCATACGCTTCCTTGCCCGTGCGCGGATCGACCAGACCGACCGGCTTCATGGGACCGTAGCGCAGCGTATCCACCCCGCGCCGTGCCATCACTTCCACCGGCATACAGCCCTCAAACACGGTCAGATCCTTCTGCATCTGCCGGTCAAAATCCTTCAGCTCCGCCTCGCGTGCGCCGATCAGCGCCTCATAAAACGCCTCGTACTGCTCCCGCGTCATCGGGCAGTTGACATAATCCGCGTCCCCCTTGCCGTAGCGGGAACCGTAATAGGCGATCTCCATATTGACGGTCGTGGCATCCACAATCGGCGCCGCCGCGTCAAAGAAGTGCAGTCCGCCGCACCCGAGCGTTCCGGCGATATAATCCGCCATGGGTGCCGAGGTCAGCGGTCCGGTGGCAATGACCGTCAGCTGTCCGTCGGGAACATGATCCATCTCCTGCGTCACCCGCCGGATCCGGGGGTGCGCATTGATCTTTTCGGTCACATAAGCGGAAAAGCGCTCCCTGTCCACCGCAAGGGCACTCCCTGCGGGAACCTTGGTCGCCTCTGCCGCCTCCATGATCAGCGATTCCATCCGGCGCATCTCGCATTTGAGCAGTCCGACCGCATTGGTCACGCTGTCCGAGCGCAGCGAATTGGAGCAGACCAACTCCGAAAGCGCGGCGCTGTGGTGGGCGGGCGTGTACTTTTCCGGCTTCATTTCATACAGGACCACATCCACCCCGCGCAGTGCCGCCTGCCATGCCGCCTCGCATCCGGCAAGTCCGCCGCCGTATATATGAACGGTTTTGCTCATTCCGTTTCCTCTCCGTTTTCCTTCTCAGCCGGCAACAGTTCCGGCTCGACCTGTCTTGTATATCCGCATGCCGAGTCGTGGCAGACCAGCATCGGCTTGCCCTTTTTGCGGAACAGCATACCGCCGCACTGCGGACATTTTTCGTTTGTGGGCAGATCCCACGAGGAGAAATCACATGCCGGGTACCGCTCGCAGCTGTAGAAAGTGGAACGGTTCCGCCCGTGCTTGACCACGATTGCCGCGCCGCATATCGGGCAGGCAACATCCAGCTTGCGCACCTTTTGCTTGGTGTACTTGCAGGTCGGATAACGGGAGCAGGCATAGAAACTGCCGTACCGCCCGGTGCGCAGCACCATATCCGCGCCGCAAAGCTCGCACTTCATGCCCTCCGGCACCGTTTCCGCCGTGCTTTCCTCCTGCGCGTCCTCTGCCTTCTTGGGCGGCGTCAGGGGCTTGGTATTCCGGCATTTGGGGTAATTGGGGCAGGCGGCAAACTTGCCGTAGCGCCCGTTTTTGACGATCATCTTACTGCCGCACTTTTCGCACACCATGTCGGTCTCCTCCACGGGGACCTGAATACTGTCGGTGGCAAGCTTTTCCTGCGCGACAATCAGCTGCCGGTCAAACTTTTCCCAAAAGCCCTCCAGGACGTGCTGTGTGGTGTCGGTTCCCTTTTCCACGGCGTCCAGTTCATCCTCCACCTGTGCGGTGAAGCGGTAGTCCACCACACTGCTGAAGTTTTCCTTCATCAGGTTTGTGGTAATCTCTCCCAGCGGCGTCGGCACCAGGGACTTGCCGTCCCGCACGACGTAGGTTCGCTGGGTAATTGTGGTGATAATGGTCGCCCAGGTACTGGGGCGCCCGATGCCCTTTTCCTCCAAAAATTTGATCAGCGACGCCTCGGTAAAGCGCGGCGGCGCCTCGGTAAAGTGCCGGTACGGGGTGATTGCCTCGCTCGGCAGCACGGCGCCCTCCTGCAGATCAGGCAGGCGGATTTCCTTTTCGTCGTCCGTATCCTTTGCCGCGCCCTCGTCCACCGACTCCTCGTACAGTGCCATATAGCCCGGGAACGTCACGGTATAACCGCCCGCGCGGAACACATGCGCATGGCAGGTCGCTTCAATCTGCAACACTGACAGCGCTGCAGACTGCATCTGGCTGGCAATAAAGCGCTCCCAGATCAGCTTATACAGCTTATACTGGTCGTTGGTCAGGTACTTGCGCACCATGGACGGCTCCAGATCGGCACGGACAGGACGAATGGCCTCGTGTGCGTCCTGCGCACCGCTTTTGGCTTTATAAACGCGCGGGGTTTCCGGATAATATTTCTCTCCGTACTTCTGAAGGATGAACGCGCGCGCCGCAACCTGCGCCTCCTCGGCAATCCGCAGCGAGTCGGTACGCATATAGGTAATCAGACCGTGTGTGCCGCCCAGTTCCGGACCGAGATTGACGCCCTCGTACAGCTCCTGCGCCACACGCATGATCTTCTGCGACTGAAAATTCAGCTTTCTGGAAGCATCCTGCTGCATGGTGGAGGTGGTAAACGGAGGGGCGGGCTGTTTATGCCGCTCGGAACGCTTGACCGAGGTCACGGTAAAGGACTGGCTGTCCGTATCGTGCACCACTGCCATCGCTTCCGCCTCGCAGGTCAGCTTCCGTTTTCCCCCGCCGGTTTCTCCGTAGTAATGGGCAAGGAAGGGCTTGCCGTCCGCGAGCAGACTTGCGTCCACCGTCCAGTATTCCTCCGGAACAAAGCGGCGGATTTCCTCTTCCCGCTCCACCAGCACGCGCGTCGCAACCGACTGTACCCGCCCGGCGGAAAGACCGCTGCGCACGTTCTTCCAGAGAATCGGCGTCAGCTTGTACCCGACAATCCGGTCCAAGATCCGTCTGGTCTGCTGGGCGTTGACAATATGCATATCCACCTGCCGCGGCACCTTGATTGCCGCTTTGACCGCCGTTTTTGTGACCTCGTTGAAGGTAATCCGCTGGGTCTTTTCCAGCGGAATTCCCAAAATCACCGAAAGATGCCACGCAATGGCTTCGCCTTCCCGGTCAGGGTCGGTTGCAAGGTAAACCTTGTTTGCCGCTTTTGCCTCCTTGCGGATTTCCTTGATCACATCGCCTCTGCCGCGGATGTTGATGTAATGCGGCTCAAAGCCGTGCTCAATATCCACGCCGAAAGAGCTCTTGGGCAGATCGCGGACATGCCCGATGCAGGCAATGACTTTATAATTTGAACCAAGGTACCCCTTGACATTCGCCGCCTTGGAGGGCGACTCCATAATGACCAGATTTGCCATAACTGTTGCTTTTTATCCTTTCCTCACGTACAACTCATATCAGATCCCGCAAACTACATGCGGGCATAAAGACCGCCCGGCAGGGACTGCACCAAGCCCTTGATCTCCAGCACGGTCAGCGCCGCCATGACCTCGCCCATGCCGAACCCCAACCGGGTCAGCGCATCCACCGTCACGGCATGATCGAGCGGCATCTCGGTAAAAATCCGCCGCTGCGTTTCACTCAAAGTCTGCAAAAGCTCCTCGGAACGGTCGCCTGCGGCAGGTGCTTCCGGTGCGGGAGGCGGCGGCTCTGTCTTTGCCGTGCGGCTGGCTTTGCGTGTACCCGCCGTTTTCTTTCCGTCCGCATCCCGGTCTTTTGCCGAAGCATTTTCCGGTTCCGCCGGCACCCCGTCGGTCCGTTTCTTCTTTTCTTTCTTTTCCTGTTTTTCCCGCTTCCTGCGCGCCTTGACGGTAGGCACCGGCGCGCCCTCTTGCCCCTCGTTTTCTTCGGGGAACGCCTGCGTACCGGGATACGCCTGTGCGCTGACCTGCATGGCACGTAGCGCCTCGGCGGAAAAGTCCGATTTCTTCTCTGCAAACGTCAGTTTAACCGTGTCAATCGTTTCACGGTACATAAAAACATAATTATCCAAAATATCCCGCGCGCACAGAACCACCTCCGCACCGTCGCGGATCAGCTGATTGGTTCCCGCCGCATTGCGGTTTCCTATATTGCCGGGAATCGCATAGACGTCACGTCCCTGCATAATGGCATGACGCGCGGTGATCATCGCACCGCTTCCCTCGTCTGCCTCTACCACCAGCGTCCCCTGCGACAGTCCGCTGATCAGGCGGTTGCGGATCGGGAAATGGCGTCCGCTCGGCGGCGTGCCGGGCGCAAATTCGGTCATGACCGCGCCGTGCGCCAAAATCGCCTCCATCAGACCGGCATGCTGACGCGGATAGACCACGTCAATCCCGGAACCGAGAATTGCAACCGTTCGTCCGCCGCCGGTAACGGCACCGCATGCGGAAACGCCATCAATCCCCAGCGCCATACCGCTGACCACCACGGCGCCTGCCGCCGCCAGTTCATAAGCTATTTTATACGCAGTCTGCATACCGTATGCACTCATACTGCGTTTTCCCACCATGGCAATGGAAAGCCGGCGGGAGAAATCCGGCAATTCGCCGCGCCAATACAGCACGGCAGGCGGATCCTTAAGGGCACGCAACGCATGCGGATAATGCTCATCGCCGTAAATCAGAATTCCGACGCCGTTTTCCTGACAGAACCGCAGAACGCGGTATGTCTCGGTCAGATCCTTGTCGCTCAGCACCCGGCACAGCCGTTCGGAAGCGCCCGCCTCGCGCAGTTCTTCTTCCGTGGCGTGAAACACGCCGTAAAAGGAGCCGAGTTTTTCAAGCAATGACGGATATTCCGCATTGCCCGCTCCCACATGCAACGCAAGCCAAACGGCAAATAATGCTTCCTGCACAACCGCCCCTCCTTCACAGAAAAATACACTTAAGACTTCACACCGCGTCATTCCGACGGTGTCTTTCCGTTGTGAAACATCAAAAGAGCCTTACCGTCTTTTTCCTCTCTGCAACTCCCATGCCAGAATCGCTCCCGCAACGCCGGCGTTCAGGGATTCCACAGCGGGGCGCATGGGAATGTATACCGTGCGCCCGCACGCCTCCAGCGTTTCGCGGCACAGCCCGTGTCCCTCGTTGCCGATCACGGCGCAATCGCCGGGACAAAAATCAAACGAGCCGAGGCACTGTGCGTCGCGGTCAAGCGCCGCCGCAAAAACGCGGTGCCCCATCGCGCGCAGCGCACGCACCGCATCCGGCAGGCAGTCAACACACAAAATCGGTTGGGCAAACAGCGTCCCCATCGCCCCTCTGACCGTCCGCGGGTGGTACAGGTCGGCACAGTCGGCACTGCAGATGATAAAATCCACCCCCAATGCCGCCGCAGACCGGATCAGCGCTCCCATATTCAGCGGATCGCGCACCGACTCCAAAAGCAGGACGGTATCCGTGTTTTGAGGCACAAACGCCTGCTCGCCGCCGTCGGTAAAAATACGGTCATTATATATTGTAGCAATTTTATGGAATTTGTCAATACGGTTTGCCACACTTATTACGCCATCCGGGGCATTTTCCAGAGAAATTTTTTCAAACAGCGCGTCGGCAAGTACCAAAATCCGGCAATCCAGCGCCGCGCGCTCCACGCCGTACAGTGTCGACAGGCGCTCAAAAACCGCGCTTTCCCTGCTCCGCGACACCAAGAGATAGGCAAGCTCTACCCCCTTGGACGCCGCCTCGCCCAGCAGTTTGACGCCGTCAAACCGGAATCGCCCCGTCTTTTCCCGCGCTTTCCGGTCGCAAAGGGCAACCGCTTCGGATACATACCGGTTCTGCCTTGAAGTGATGATTTCCATACGCTTTCTCCTCCCCGCCGGCACATCCCGACGTTTCCCGATTTTCCCGTCCTTCTGTCCCCGGACGGTGCAGCGGGCTCCCTTCCATAACAAAAACCCGGTCATCCGCCGGGTTTTCGGTTGTTTATGCCAACGCAGCCTTTGCCTTCTCGCAAAGAGCGGCAAATGCATCCTTGTTGTTGACTGCCATTTCAGCCAGCATCTTTCTGTTCAGAGCGATGTTCGCTTTCTTCAGACCGTGCATAAACGTGGAATAGTTCATGCCGTTGACCTTCGCCTGTGCGGAAATTCTGGTAATCCACAGAGAACGGAAGTCTCTCTTCTTCATCTTTCTGCCGGCGAACGCATAGTTACCGCTCTTCATGACGGCTTGCTTTGCCATCTTGAAATGCTTGGACTTTGCTCCCCAGTAACCCTTCGCAGCCTTCAGAATCTTATTTCTTCTCTTGCGCGTCATCATCGCGCCCTTAACTCTTGCCATTATTCTTAACCTCCCGTCTCAATTCGGATTACTTCCGGATCAGTTCTCTGATGTTTGCCGTCATTGCCCCAGAAAGGATCGCGCCGGTGCGCAGATGTCTCTTTCTCTTGCGGTCCTTGATACCCAGCTTATGACGGTGCTGGTTGTGGTTCATCTTCACTTTACCTGTTCCGGTCACGGAAAATCTCTTGGCGGAAGCACGGTGTGTCTTTACTTTTCCCATTTGATTTGCACTCCTTTTCTCTTTTCTGGCGACAGCGTCGCCCCGGGGGACAGCCGAAGCCGTCCTATCAATCAGACCCGCAGCGCGGGCTTTTCATGAATCGCTCTTTGCCGGCTTCTGCTGTGCGGGCACAATCATCATACTCATGTAGCGTCCGTCCAAAACCGGTTTTTTATCGATGGTTCCCACATCCGCGCAGCTGCCGGCAAAACGCTCGATAACCTCTTTGCCGATTGTCATATGACTCATCTCGCGCCCGCGGAATTTCATAACGACTTTGACCTTGTTGCCCGCTTCCAGGAACTTGCGCGCCTGTTTTGCCTTGGTTTCCAGATCGTGGTCGTCAATGCGGTAGGAAAGCTGGATTTCCTTGACCTCAATCACCTGCTGCTTTTTCTTTGCTTCCTTCTCCCGTTTTTCCTTCTCGAAGCGGAACTTGCCGTAATCCATAATCTTGCATACCGGCGGTACCGCCTGCGGTGCCATCATCACAAGGTCCAGTCCCTTGTCATAGGCAATGCGCAGCGCTGCGTCTGCACTCATGATTCCGAGAGTGTCGCCTTCCGCGCCGATCACCCGGATCTCCTTTGCTTTGATCTCCTCGTTGATCAACGTTTCTTTTGCGTTCGTGCTGATAGGGGAACACCTCCAATAAAAATAAAATATGGTACCGAAGCATGACACTCCCGTACCGACTTTTCCCATAGGAAAACAGATCATATCAACCGTACGCGCACAGCGGCACGGTGGAAACCGGGAAGGTCTCGCTTCATTTACCCGTGTATTATACCACACCACCCTTGATCTGTCAAGAGCTTTTTGCAATATTTTTTGCCTGCGCGCAAAAATTTCAGCAAAAATGCAGGTAGCCGTTACCCGCCAAAAATGCGGGTAACAGGACTTGATTCTCGCGGCTCTGCGCCGCT
>ERZ809074.1672-NODE-1672-length-27549-cov-5.421474_pt1 | contig 27549 bp, 22 predicted proteins | sample MGYA00520795_ERZ809074 | MGnify/ENA primary metagenome ERZ809074 (study PRJEB31570, sample SAMEA3212989) | Homo sapiens | biome: human-gut; feature: human gut; material: fecal | place: Sweden | collected 2011 ...
CGGGCACGCAGAATTTTCCCTGCCACGGGGGCGGGGCGGCAGGTGGCCAGGGCCACTCCCTGTTTTCATCCAATTGACTTTTACGTCACACATAGGTTCTTTGGTACTTTCTTGACTCAAGAAAGTACCGTAATCCCCGTTTCTCCCCTCGTTTCCCCGCACCAAAACGCGCCCGGACGCATCAGCGCCGGGCGCAATGAATTTGCACTGGAAGCCGCAGTAGAAGGCGCTGCCCTTACAGCATATGCACGCAGCCCTCGCGGAAGGACAGATAGGCCGTGTCGCCCACCCTGAATACGCGGCGGCCAACAGGGCAGTAATCGGCCAGCTTGACCAGCGTATCGCCCACCATGACGTGGTAGTTCTGATACGCGCCCATGAAGCAGGACAGCACCACCTTGCAGGGCAGATCGCCCGTCTCGGCCAGCACGCCTGCCTCGGGGCGCAGCACCACCTTGCAGCTCTTGCCCACGGGGAAGCCGCTGGGGTTATCCACCGTCACCCTGTGATTGCCGATGGCCAGCACGCAGTTATCGCCCTGCACGGACACGATGTCGCCCATGAGGAAATTGGCCTCGCCGATGAAATCCGCCACAAACTCGCTCTGCGGGTGATAGTAGATTTCCTCCGGCGTGCCCATCTGGGCGATCACGCCGCCGTGCATGATGATGATCTTATCCGAAATGGACATGGCCTCGGACTGATCGTGGGTAACGTACACCGCCGTGATGCCCAGCGCCTGCTGGATGCGGCGGATCTCGGTGCGCATGGATACGCGCAGCTTGGCGTCCAGGTTGGACAGCGGCTCGTCAAACAGCAGCACGCTGGGCTCCACCACCAGGGCGCGGGCCAGGGCCACGCGCTGCTGCTGGCCGCCGGAAAGCTGATTGGTCATGCGCGATTCCATGCCGGACAGCTCCACAAGCGAGAGGATCCTTTCAATGCGCTGCTGTGCCTCGGCCTTGGGCACCTTGCGCAGCTTCAGGCCGTAGGCCACGTTGTCGTATACATTGTAGTGCGGAAACAGCGCGTAGCTCTGGAACACCATCGCGGTATCGCGCTTGTTGGGGGTCAGCTCGTTAATGGGCTGGCCGCCCAGGTAGATTTCGCCCTCGTCCGGGCTTTCAAAGCCGGCGATCATGCGCAGCGTGGTGGTCTTGCCGCAGCCGGAGGGGCCCAGCAGCGTCACAAAGCTGCCCGGCTCAATATCCAGCGATACGTCGCGCACGGCGTAAAAATCCTTGCCAGTCTTGGGATCCTTATAAATCTTTGAAATATGATCCAGGCGAACGCCTTTCTTTTCCTTATCCGCCATGTTGCTTCACTCTCCCTTTTGACTCAGGCGCACCTGTTTGCTGGTGCCAAAGTATTTGATGCCAAGGTTCATGATCAGGATCGCCGCGTATACGATCAGTATCAGGATGGTGGCGTAGGCGCAGGCCACGCCGTAAGCGCCCTTCTCGGCAAACTCGTTGATGCGGCAGGTGATCAGCAGGTAGCGCGGCGTCACCAGCAGGATGATGGCGCTGATGGCGGTGATGGAGCGCACAAAGGTGGTCACCAGACCCGAGAAGAAGGAATCCTTGATCAGCGGCAGGGTGACGGTCATGAACACGCGCCCGCTGCCCGCGCCCAGATCGTAGGCTGATTCCTCAATGGACTTGTCAATCTGCCGCAAGGCCGAAATGCCGCTGCGCGTGCCAACCGGCAGCGAGCGCACCACAAACACGATCACCAGGATGGCGCCCGTGCCGTACAGCCCCTGCAGGAAGCCCGTGCGGAACACGCCGTTGGCAAAGCCGCGGATGAAGCCCACGCCCAGCACCGTGCCGGGCACGGCCATGGCCAGGATGGAGGTGAACTCGATAAAGCCCTTGGCCTTGAACTTCTTTTTGACCACCAGGTAGGAGATGACCATGGACAGCAGCGCCGTGATGGGCGAGGCGATCAGGGACAGGATGAAGGAGTCCTTAAAGGCCTTGAAGCCATCATCGCGGAACAGCTGCGCAAACCACTTGGTGCTCAGCGAGTAATCGCGCCCCCACAGCTTAAAGAACGCGCCGAAGGGAATGGCCACATACATCATGATGACGAACACCGAGATCACGCAGCACAGGGTCGTCAGCGGCACCCGCACGCTGCGATCGGTGATGAGCATGCGCGCGCGGCTGGCCTTGCCCGTCAGGGTGGCGGTGGTCTTGCTTTCCAGATAGTACTTCTGGATCAGGAACAGGAAGATTGTCAGCGACAGCAGCACCACGGCCATGGCCGCCGCGCCCGTCACATCGTAGGTGCCGCCGGTGATGCGCAGATAGATGGTGGTGGCCAGCGTGTCAAAGCTGCCGCCGATCATCATGGGGTTGGCAAAGTCCGCCACGGACTCAATGAACGTAACCAGGAAGGCATTGCCCAGACCCGGCAGCATCAGCGGCAGGGTGACGGTGGTGAACACCTTCCAGCGGGACGCGCCCATATCGCGCGCGGCTTCCTCCATGGAGGGGTCGATGTTCTTGAGCAGACCCTTGAGCATCATGTAGCACACGGGGAAGAAGGTCATGATCTGCACGATGGCGATGCCCTTGAGGCCGTACACATTGGAATCATAAATGTGCAGCAGCTGGCGGGTAATCAGGCCGCCGCGGCCAAAGAGCAGGATCATCGACAGCGACAGCACAAAGGGCGGCGACACGACGGGCAGCATGGATACCACGTCGAACAGCTTTTTCATCACCCTGGAGCGCACGCGCACATAGCAATCCACATAGGCAAACAGCAGACCGATGAGCGTGGAGCCAAAGCCCACGATCACGCCCAGCAGCAGCGTATTGCGGAAGGCCTGGTTGAACGTGTAATCCTGGAAGATGCGCGGAAAGGCCGCGAAGGTGAGATGGTTGTCGTTCACCTTGATGTAAACGTTGTCCATTTCCAGCGCGTCGGCAGCCTTGATGGCGCGGCCGTTCTGCTTAAACAGCGTCAGCTGCGCCTGCATGTCGCTCAGCGGCGCCAGTACGGTTTTGCCCTTATTGTTCACAATGCGCAGCGCCGGGGTGGCGGTATCGGCCTGGCGCACCTGCATGGCGCACGGGAACAAGCCCTTCTGGGCCGCGTCATACACAGGCACCAGCTGCTCGCCATCCTCCGAAAGCAGCTTTACATAGGCGGGCTGCTTGGCGTCCGCGGCAGCCGGGGAGCCGTCCTCCAGATAATAGACGATTTTTTCGCCGCTAAGCAGGCTTTGCGCCCCTAACAGCTTGGTATCGCGCACATATACGCTGTCGATCATCAGCATCGCCAGCGGATACAGGATGAACAGGCTTAAAAACACGATCAGTACGAAGATCGCGCCCAGCATGACCGGATCGGCAAAAAACTTTTTGCGGTCAAGCCGCGCGCTTTGACGGCGATTCATCCGCGCTCCCTCCTTTTTGTTTATTTGTATGCTTTTGTGATGAGAAAAAGATGGCCGGGGTGTGGAATTAGGGGCATTGACAGGCGTATAAGCAATGTTTGCGTGGCGCATTCCCCCTCATCCGTCTCGCTATTCGCTCGACACCTTGTCCCGTTTGGGAGAAGGCTTTTATGGTCGCGTGCTTTTGTCGATCTGCGAAAATACATCGCTGCATTGACAAAGCCAACGGAAGCGCCAGAAAATCAAGCAAGTGCAGCAAAGAAGAAGGGGACGGGGCGTTTGCCCTATCCCCTTATCGTTGATTCCTTCGTGATTATTCGGTCTTGAAGCGGCTGTCGGCGGCAGCGCCCAGCGCATTAAAGAAGTCCTGCACATACTTGGAGGTGTTGGCCTTCGCATCTTCGAAGTTGTATTTCATCACGTTGTCGGGATCCAGACCGAAGGGCTCAACCACAGCGGGCTGCTGCGCGTTGGTGATGACCAGGAACTGATAGCTCTGCGCATCGTCGGCCAGCTCAACGCAATCCGGGCTCAGGGCGTACTCGATCCACAGCTTGGCGGCGTTTTCATGGGCGCAGCCTTCAAAGATGGCGGTGGAGCCGATTTCAAAGGAGGTGCCTTCCTCGGGGATGATCAGGGCGATGTTGTCGTAACCATCCAGAATCTGGGTGATGCCGTCATGCAGGAAGCCGATGGCGATGACGCACTCGCCGATGCCAACCTTCTTGGAGGGGCCGGAGCCGGACTTGGTGTACTGGGCGATGTTCTTGTCCAGCTCCACAAAGTACTTCATGGCTTCGTCGTGGCCCTTGAGCTGCACCAGGGTGTTGATGACCAGCTTGGCGGTGCCGGCGGTGTTGGGGTTGGACAGCCAGATCTTATCCTTGTATTCGGGCTTGAGCAGATCGTCCCAGCCCTTGGGGGCTTCCAGGTTCAGGCGCTTGAGCTCCTCGGTGTTTACCATGAAGCCCAGAATGCCCTTGTAAATGCCGTACCAGTAGCCGTCCGCATCGCGATACATGGGGCTGGCCAGGTTCTTGGCGTTCTTGGCTTCGTAGGCCATCAGCAGGCCCAGCTTGGCGCTCTCATTGTAGGGATCGTTGGTGCCGCCGAACCACACGTCAGCGGAGGGGTTGCCCTTTTCCTCGGTGATCTTGGCCTGCACTTCGCCGGTGGACAGGCGCAGGTAGGATACCTTGATGCCAAATTCCTTTTCAAAGTTCTTGGCGGCCGCAGCCAGGTAAGGCTCTTCGCAGGAGCCGTATACCGTCAGCTCTCCCTCCGCCTGCGCGGCGGCGACCAGCTCGGGGTCAAAATCTTCCTTGGCGGCGAAAGCGACGCTGGACATGGAAACCAGCAGGGCCAGAGCCAGCAGGAGGGATACGAGTTTCTTCATATTGAGTTACATCCTTTCTTGATAGAACTGCATTGGCCATTTCAATCATTCAATTAAACGGTCAATTTCTGGTCTCATTATACATTCATGCAGCCATTCTGTCAAGCATTTTGGGTAGTTCTGCCTGATTTTGCTTTCGCGCCGGTTACTTCATGGCGGCCTTGGTGTAGCCGCTGAGCATCTGTTTCTGGAAAATGGCAAACATCACCAGCACCGGCAGGATGGAAATGAGCGCGCCAGCCATGATTTCATGGTAGTTGCGGATGGACTCGCCCGAGAAGGACTGCTTGAGGTGCATCAGTCCCAGCGTCAGCACGCGCACATTGACGCTGTCATTGGCGATGATGCTGGGCCAGAAGTAGGTGTTCCAGCCGCCGATGAAGGACATGAGCACCATCGTGACCAGCGTGGGCTTGCACATGGGCACCATGATGCGGAAGATCACGCCCAGCTTGCCCATGCCGTCCACGCGCGCGGCGTCCAGATAGCTTTCATCCACGCCCATGAACGCCTGGCGCAGCATGAAGATGGTATAGGGCGATACCGCGCCCACGATGATCAGGCCCAGGTAGGTGTTTTTGAGCCCCGCGCGGGCAATCATCACATACAGGGGCACAAACGTCACCTGGATGGGCACCATCATCGCGCCCAGCACAAAGATGAACATGGCGTGCTTGCCGCGATACCTGCCGCGGGCAAAGGAATACGCGGCCAGGATGCCCGTGCTCAGCTCCAGCAGCATGCTGCCGGCCGTGACGATGGCGGTGTTGAGCATATAGCGCAGGAAGGGCTCCTTGCGCATGACGGTGGCATAGTTGGAAAACTGCCATTTAACGGGCAGCAGGGTCTGGGTGGCGTTGAGCACCTCATCCTCAGGCTTGAGCGAGGTGGACACCATCCAGAAGATGGGAAAGATAAAGACCAGCGTAATCAGCAGCGCAAAGATAAAGCGCACGGTGTTTTTGGCCTGCTTTACGGCGCGCACGTGGGTGTTGAGCGCGTTGCGGTCGTTTACGGTTTTTACAGTCATGCTTCGGCCCCCCTTACGCATCGTAATGCACGTTCTTATTGGTGATGCGGATGGTGGACGCGGTGACCACCAGCAGGATCACAAAGAACAGCAGGGCGTTGACCGACGCGCGATCAATGCGGAAATCACGGAAGGCCAGACGATAGATATAGTACACGAACACCTCGGTGGAATTGTAGGGGCCGCCGCCGGTCAGCACGTCTACCGACTGGAACACCTTCATGGAGGAAATGAACGTGGTGATCAGCAGGAACAGCGTGGTGGGCGACAGCAGCGGCAGGGTGATATAGCGGAAGGTCTGCACGCCGCTTGCGCCATCCAGCTCAGCCGCCTCAAAGTAATCGCGGGAGATGCCCAGCATGGCCGACAGATAGATCATCATGCCGTAGCCCACGCCGTGCCAGCCGGTAAGCACCAGCACGGATACCATGGCCATGCGGCGATCCTCCAGCCACGGCACGCCCTGCAATCCCATCTTGCGCAGGGTGACGTTGATGATGCCGTAATCGGCGTTGAGCATCCACAGGAAGATCACGCCGCAGGTGGACATGGCGATGTAGCGGGGCATGAAGATGATGGCGCGCATCACGCTGTAGGGCTTGGTGAGCTTTTTGTATAAAAGCGCCAGCAGCATGCCGAAGATCAGCACCATGGCAATGTGGCAAACGGTGTATATGCCCGTCACCTTGAGGGTGTTGAACATGTAGCGCTTGCCCACGGTGCTGGTGAACAGCCAGTTCCAGTTTTTAAAGCCCACATATTCCCAGGTGGGCTTGAGCAGGTTCCAGTTGGTAAAGCTGATCTGCACCAGCTTGCACAGGGGATAATAGGTAAGCACCGCCAGCAGCAGCACGGCAGGCAGGGCGCAGGCCATATCCGACCAGGAATGCCGCTCCTTGAGCACGACCTCATGGTCGCCGATCTTTACGCGGTTGGGATTGCTCTTTTTCATGGTGTTCTCCAAAAAGTTAATTAGTGAAAATTTGGGGTGGGGATGAAAACACAGGAAAAGTCTGATGGAAGGAAGTTTCCTCATCCGTCTCGCTGCGGCTCGACACCTTGTCCCGAGGGAGAAGGCTTTTATAGCTGTGCGGCTGGCAAGCAATGCAGTATGTGATTACATTCTTGCGGCCAAGCAAAAGGCTTCTCCTTGAGGAGAAGCTGTCGGGCTTGTCCCGACTGATGAGGTGTAGCCGCCGAAGCGGCGTTGCCTTTTAATTAGTCATGATAACGGCTACTTCGTAGCCTACACCTCACCACCGCCTGCGGCGGCGCTATGACTCAAGAAAGAAACGTCACCCTCGTTTCCCCTCCCCCGCATAAAAGCGGCCCTGCCCCGCTTGAACAGGGCAGGGCCGCCAGGATGCAGGCGATTAAATTAGTTCTGATCCGCCAGGTATTCGTTCATTTCTTCGATCATCATTTCCCAGGCGGTATCCACGTCCAGCTGACGCTCCACCATGATCTGACCCATGTAGTTTTCAAAGATGTCGCCCACGCTGTCAAAGGCCGCGCTCTGGGGCTTCTTCTCAAAGCTGCTCAGATACTTGATCACGGGCGGCATGGCGGGCATGGCCTCGTAGAAGCGCGCCATATCGGCCTCGTTCTCCAGGCAGCTCATGCGGGTGGGGAAGTAGGAGGTGGCGATGCAGAAATCGATGGTGTACTTGCCGCTGGTGAACCAGTTGATGAACTGGAAGGCGGCGTTCTTGATCTGCTGATCGTTGTTGGCGGGGATGATGAAGGTGCCGCCGGCAACCAGCTGGTTGTTCTTGCCCGTCTTCATGGCCGGGGGAACCGCCATGGCCACGGTGAACTCGGACTTGGACTGCAGGTTGTCATAGTTGGCGGTGGTGTAGAGCATGATGCCGGCGCTGTCGCCGCCCGTGAAGGCCGCGCGGCAGGAGGAGGCGTCATGGAACCAGTTGATCCAGCCCTTATCGGTCCACTCGCGCATCTGGCGGGTAACGGCCAGCGCGTCCTCGGTGTCCAGACCGGTCACTTCTTCGCCCTTTTCATTGGTGGTGATCATGTAGGCGTTCAGGTTGCTGTAGATGGGATAGAAGTAGGCGTTGTCCCACTCAGGCAGGGAGATGGCGGGCTTGCCGGTGGCGGTGAACACCTTTTCCAGGTAAGCGTCCATATCCTCCCACTTTTCGGGGAAGGTGATGTCCAGCTCTTTGAGCAGGTCGGCGTTGTAGTACGCCACCTGGCCGGACTGCATCACGGGGAAGGCCACCTGATGGCCGTCCACCTGCATGGCGTCCAGGAAGCCCTGCACGAAGTCGCTCATATCCACGCCGTAATGGGCGATATAGGGATTCAGGTTTTCAATCACGCCGTTGTCGGCATAGGCCTTCAGACGGGGCACGTTGATGAAGGCGCAGCCAGGCACGTCCACATTGGCCACGTTGGCGGCGGCCAGGGCTTCGTTTACCTTGTTGTAGCTGGCATAGTATACCGGCTCGATGGTGATGAGGGGATGCTCGGCTTCAAATTCCTTGATGATGCGCTGAAGCAGATCGGCGTCGTCGTCATCGTTGAGCGTGTGCCAGAAGACCACCTTGGTGGGCTCGGTCACGTCGTAATTGATTTCATCGGCGGCGGCGATACCGGCCATGCCCAGCAGCATGATCGCGGCGAGCAGGAGGGACAACAGTTTTTTCATTTTGAGAAGCTCCTTTACATTGTTATGATCGGCGCTTGTCGCGCATTTTATTGGCTATATTATACTGGTTTCATTTACATATGTCAATCGTTTTATTCCACATTGCACAACTTTAATTTTTGTTTTGCCGATCGCTATCTATTATTTTGCACCGTATGGTAAGTGTATCGTTTTTCTTGACAGGGCCGCCTTTGTGCTTTATGCTATGCTTAGCGATTGCAGGAAGGCGAGAGAAAAAATGATTGATTTTCGTATTTTATCCCCGATGGAGAAGGTGTTTCTGGATACCGCGCCTGCGGCGGACGCGCGGCAAACCCGCTTTGAGGGCTTTCAAAACGAGTGCGTTTCCTTTCAGGCGGCGGTGATGAGCGACGACGCGCCCGCTCGCCTTCCGGTGATGCTGCGGGCGCAATCGCCCCTGGGCAGCCGCGTGCGCGTGCGGAGCGTGCGCAGCGTGCCCGTCACACTGGCCACCCTGCCCGGCGCGGACGATAACTATTTGCGCAAAACCCCCGGCCTGTACCCCGATCTGCTCAGCGACCGGCTGCGCACGCACCTGCAAGCCGGGCTGTGGCACGCCTTCTGGGTGGAGGTAACGCCCGAGGGCGCGGCCGCGGGGGACTATGAAATCCAGCTGCAGCTATTGCACGCGGACACGGGCGAGGTGCTCAGCCAGGCCAGCGCGTGCGTGCGCATTCTGCCCGGCTTTCTGCCCGAGCAGACGCTGCGGCGCACCAGCTGGTTTCACAGCGACTGCCTGGCGCAATACTATCGCGTGCCCGTGTTTTCCGCCGAGCACTGGCAGCTGATCGAGCGCTTTATGGCCGTGGCCGCGCGCCGGGGCGTCAATATGATTCTGACCCCGCTGTTCACCCCGCCGCTGGATACCGCCGTGGGCGGCGAGCGCCCCACGGTGCAGCTGGTGGGCGTGCGCCAAAGCCCGGAGGGCTGGCAGTTTGATTTTTCGCTTCTGCGCCGCTGGGTGGCCGCGGCGCGGCGCGCGGGGATGGAATACTTTGAAATGTCGCACCTGTTCACGCAGTGGGGCGCGCTGCATGCGCCCAAGATCATGGCGGATACGGACGCGGGCCCGGTGCGCGTATTCGGCTGGGAAACCGCCGCGTGCAGCCCGGAATACGCGGGCTTTCTGCGTGCGCTGCTGCCGCAGCTGATGGACGAGCTGCGGGCGCTGGGCATTGCGGATCATACCTATTTTCATATTTCGGATGAGCCGTGCGAATTCATGCTGGAGGATTACGCCGCGGCGCGCGCTTTGGTGGCGCCCTATGTGGATGGCTGCCCCATCATCGACGCGCTGTCGAGCCTCAAATTCTACGCCTCGGGAATCGTCAAAAAGCCCATCCCCGGCATCAACCACCTGCAGGAATTTGTGGATGCGGGCGTGCCTGGGCTATGGACGTATTACTGCGTCAGCCAATATAAAGCTGTAAGCAATCTGTTCATGGCCATGCCTGCCGCGCGCACGCGCATGCTGGGCGCGCAGCTATATAAATATGATATCGAGGGCTTTTTGCAATGGGGCTACAATTTCTACAATTCACAATACTCGCTGTACCCCATTGATCCCTACGCGGTGACGGATGCGGATGGGGTATTCCCGGCGGGCGATGCGTTTCAGGTTTATCCCGGCGCAAACGGGGAGCCGGAGGAATCCATTCGCCTGCTGCTATGCCACATGGCCATGCAGGATCTGCGCGCGCTGCGCTGGCTGGAATCGCTGACCAGCCGCGCGCATGTGCTCTCGCTCCTGTCCGATTGCGCGGGCGGCCCGCTGACGCTGGTGGATTATCCGCGCAGCGCGGACTTCTTTGCCCGTCTGCGCGCCGCCGTGAACCGCGAAATATTGGAGCGGAAAGGGCTTGCGTTTCATTCTTGAGCCATAGCGCTGCCGCTGTGTACCCCGCGGCACAACCATCATGGAAAACGAAAAGTTGCCTGGGTGGGAGCTTGCTCCTAACCAGGCAGCTTCAGTTTTTTTACGGAGACAACGGGTGGTCAGAACCACTTTAATTCAACTGACTTTTACGTCACAACGCAGCCTTCTTTGTTGCTTTCCTTGTACGCCCCGCGCCTTACTTTGCCAGCGCGTTTTCGGTCTGGCTCACATGCTGGCTCAGCGAGGTCAAAAAGGCCGGCAGCGCAGCCGTGCGCACGGCGTCCTCCTGCCCCAGATATTCCTTGCAGCACAGCAGCATATCGCCCACCGCGTGGCTTAGCTCATCGTAGCGCAGCAGCGCCATATCCAGCCGCACGCGCAGCCGATCGCCCTGCACCTGCGGATCGTTGCCAATCGCGCGGTCAAGCAGCGCGTTGATGCCCGTCAGCATGCGCTGCACATCGGGATCGCCCAGCGCGCCCGCCTTGACGGCAATCTGATTGCGCAGTGCCGCCGCGTCCTCGCCCGCAGGCCTGATGGGGCTTTCGCAGGCAACGCCCTCGGCTTCCAGCTCCCGGCAGATTTCCGCCACCAGCTCCGGGCGCTTTTTCAGCAGGGAGCGGTACTTGTTCTGATACCGCAGCATCCGCGCATGATCGCCCTGCGACAGCGCCATCACGCACGCGCGCACCGATTGCCCCTGCGCCCGGGCGCGCAGCACGGATTTGAGCAGGCTGCGCACCTCGGCCTCGGTAAAGGTTTCAAAGGGCTGGGCGCGGCGCAGGGTATCGCCCTCCTGCCCGCGCAGCTGCATGTAGTAGTAATTGCGCACGCTGTTGGGCTTGCGCCCCAGGCGGCCGCCCATCTCCTCAAACACGCTGCGCAGCGGCTGACCGCTGGCGTTGGCGCGCTGAATCTCGCGCCACAGCTGATCGATTTCATCCTCGCGCCAGCCGGAGCGCGGGCCCCTCACCATCGTCTGTTCCATTGTTTTCCCCTCCATTATGGCGTCCTTACTCCACATAGTATGCACACCTGCCCGGGCGGATATGCGTAATCATACGACATAAAAAAGACGAAACAGAAAATTTTGTTAATAATTTGTGAACGAATGCAACAAATCTATCATGTATTTCGTCTATATGGGTGAGGTGATGAAAATGCTGTATCAGTATCCCTTTGATTACCGGCGAGGAATCAGCATGGATCCCGCTATGTGCTGTGTCAATCTTTATGGTCATGATTACCGCCTGACGCAGCAGGAGTATTTGCTTTTTGATGAATTGCTTAAAAGCGCCCTGACCTCGTGCAGCCGCGGGCAGCCCGTGCGCGCCATGAGCCGGGGCGAGCTGCTGCGCACCGCCTGGGGCAGCGCGTCGGATTATGAGACCCGCACGGTGGATGTGCACGTGCAGCGCCTGCGCGCCAAGCTGGGCAACGATGTGATCAGCACGGTATACCGCAAGGGATACTGCCTGAACCCCACCGCGCTGGGCCGTCTGGCCCGGACGATGTAATAACGCGGAAGACGAGGGGAACGAGGGGAACGTTACTTTCTTCGGTCATAGCGCCGCCGCAGGCGGCTGAGGGCGCGCAATTTTGCAAATTGCCGCCCGAAACCCGCGCTTGCCGTAAGGCAGTAGCGCGGGGCGTACAAGGAAAGTAACAAAGAACCTGTCTGTGACGTAAAAGCTGCTTGTGTTAAACTGGGTGTGGCTCTAGCCATCTGCGGGGCAGGTGAAAGCCTGAACCGCCCGGATGAAAGCAAGCTTCCCTCCGTTCGCTTCCTGCTTTCCCCCTTCGGTCTGGCTTCGCCAGCCCCGGCATCCAGTTGCGCTGTCTGCTGCCCCGCAGATGAAAGTTGAGTGCGGAAACCGAGCGCAATGATTGGTGCCAGTTGGCAAGAGCATCCACCAAAAGGCTTCTCCCAAGCACGAGGGATGAGAGAGAACCCGACACTTTGCTCATATTGGAAAACACAGCCAAACAAAGGAGGGTTTCCATGAAAAAGCATCTATGCCTGTTCATTTTGCTGCTGCTCGCCCTTGCCCTGCCCTGCGCGCTGGCGGACGCGACCGTGCCGCAGGAGGTGCTTGACCTGTGCGCCACTGCGCATCCGGGCTACACCGTGGCTGCGGCCGACGGGGCGGCGGGGCAGTACGCGCTGGTATTGACCAACGGCAGCGAGAACCGCCTGTGCATCGCCGAGCGCGAAGCGGGCGGGGATTACGCGCTGACCATCGACAATCCCACCGCGCTGCGGCAGGGTGAGGATATCCCCGAGCTCCTGATCGACACCGCCGGGGACGCGCTGTTTTACACCTATCACGGCGGAGAAGACGGTCAATACGAATACGCCGAATACACCTATCACGCCGTCAAGCAGAATGGCGCGTGGGGCACGGTGGATACGACCATGCGCTACTCTCACGAAGAACTCGCCGCCTGGGTACAGGATGGCAAGCTGTGCCGATCTGTTTCGCGCTTCGATAAAGGGGATAACCTTTTCCGCCAGAATATCTACCTGCCCATGCCCTTGGCTGGGCTGGACGATCAGCTGACGCTGGCGGACTTCGACATCTCCCTGCTGCCCACCAGTGAATATGCCAATCCTCCCGAGGCAATGATACGCGCGGCGCTGAGCCTGCCCGAGGACGCGGCGCTGGAGCGCACGCTGCATGGCCCGTATCTGTTTGCCGAGTACTTTGCGCCGGATGGCACGCGCCGTGTCGCTGCATGCAGCTATGATGAAAAGGACGGCTATCGCACGGTCAGCTCGCTGCCACTGCCGGAGGGCTGGATTCTGGATGATTTTCATTCCTGGTCTAAAATGAACATCAGCAATTTTATGGATATTACCTGCGCGTTTGCACTATACTGCAATAGCGCCTGGAAATTGGCTTGGGTGCAAACAGATGAGCTTTTTTCTGTATTCCCCAATGCGATTATACCTTCTATTGATGACACTATCCTCTATGCCGGCGATCTGCCCGATTTTGATCTGAGCACGGTCGATCTGGCCGATTTGCCCAAATCGCAGGCTGAAGTCTTTGCCGCCATGGACAGCACCAACTGGCGCGTGGTCAACAATCCCATTCCTACCGATCGGCTGCGCCTGCGCGACGCGCCGGGCGGTAAGGAGCTGGGACGCTATTATAACGGCACGCCCGTGCAGGTATTGGGCGAGGAGGGCGAGTGGTCGCATGTGCGCATCGGCCATGTGGAGGGCTACATGATGTCGGCCTACCTGGCCCCTGGTGATCAGGGCGTGGAGGTGCGGGGCGTGCAGCTTTCTGTGCGCGAGGAGCTGGTTGGCCAGGACATTCCGCTCTATACCCAGCCCGATGAAAGCTCGGCCGTGGTGGCTCAGGTGCACAATCCTGGCCATATGCCTTGGGACGGCGAGCTGTTCTGCGGCACTGCCGGGGATGGATGGATTCACGTTCTCTCGCTGCGCGATGGCATTTCGGGCTACATTCAGGAGAAATACCTGTGGGCCGGGAATGGATGATGGAGGACGGGGGACGAGGAGACAAAGGGGACGTTACTTTCTTCAGTGAAGAAAGTAACAAAAAACCTGTGTTGTAGACGTAAAAGATACTTATTTTAAGCTGGAAGGCGGCACTGCCGCCTTCCAGTTTTATTAACTTGACTTTCACGTCACAACGCAGCCTTCTTTGGTACTTTCTTGGGCTCCAAGAAAGTAACGTCCTCCCCCGTCCCCCTCCTCCTCCTCACTCCGCAAAGTTCAGCGCGGAGTCAGGGTCGGGAATGTTGATAAAGGAATCAGGCACATCGCCCACAATGATGCTCTCGGCAATAAGAATCTGCGTCTGCACGTCCACAGCCTTGGCGCCGGTGGGCAGCACCAGGCGCACCACCGCCCGCATTTCCAGCCAGATCTTGTGCCGGGTCTGGTTGATGCCCGCGGCCTCAAACTCGGTGGCAAAGGCCGCGCTGACCGAGCCCACGGGCGACAGCCGCACGGGCACGCGCGGGCCCAGGGAGGAAAAGAAGGGCGCCTTGAGCGCCGCGCCCAGCGGCACGGCAATCGACGCGCTGTCGCGCGTTTCCAGCGCGCTCTGCGCCCGCAGCGCCACGGATACCGCCAGCTCGTTCATGCGCGCCGTGTTGGCCGCCAGCATCGTGATGCGCCCCGCGCCGTCCGTGCGCACGGTGATCAAATCCTCATACGCCGCGCCCGATTGCAGCGATTCCCGCACAGCCTCGTTCATCGTTTCCACCGCAATGGCATAGGCCTTGGCGTAGGCCGTATTTAAAATCACCTGCGTGAGGCTCTTTTCCAGCAAAAGGTAGAGCACCGAGCCCAGCAGCGCAATCAGCAGCAGGATGCGCAGCGCGCGGCGCAGGCGCAATCGGCGGGCGGAGCGTTTGGCCATGATGTTTTACCTTCCCTTCCAGTCTGTGACATTGCGGTGCGGCGGGAAATATGCTATGATAGATAGGCAAATCATCTGATTTTAAAGGAGGCTTTGCGGCCTTTTATGAAAAAATTTCTTTCCCGCGTCCATTCAGCATATGACGCGCCCTCCCCTGCTGATACCCGCGAAACGCGCAGCATTTTCAAGCCCCGCATGCGCCGGCCCAATTTTCTCGCCTCCGTGGTGGTCAATACCATCCGCGCGCTGGCGCTGATTGTGCTCATCCTCATGCTGGCGGGCGCAGGCGCGGTGGTGGGCATTGCCCGCGCGTATGTGGATACCGCCCCGTCGCTGGATCTGACGCTGATTGACGATCAGGCGCAGACCTCGTTTATCTATGACGCGCAGGGCAACCTGATTACGGATTACAAGGGCACCGAGGACCGCGTGATGGTGTCCATATCGCAGATGCCCATGCGCCTGCGCAACGCCTTTGTGGCCGTGGAGGACGCGCGCTTTTACACCCACAACGGCATTGACGTCAAGCGCATTATCGGCGCGTTTGTTAAAAACTTTGTCAGCGGCAGCCAGCAGGGCGGCAGCACCATCACCCAGCAGCTGATTAAAAACACCATCCTGTCCAGCGAGCAAAGCTATAAGCGCAAGATCCAGGAGGCCTACCTGGCCATGCAGCTGGAAACCCAGTACAGCAAGGAGCAGATTCTGGAAAGCTACCTGAACACCATCTACCTGGGCGAAAACTACTACGGCGTGTATACCGCCGCGCGCGGCTATTTCGGCAAGGAGCTGTATCAGCTGTCCCTGCGCGAGTGCGCCATGCTGGCCGGGCTGTGCACCAATCCCTACTATTACAATCCCCGCCGCAATTACTACACCCGCACCTCCGAAACCACCGATTACGCGGCCATCACCAATACCCGCACGGATTACGCCCTGCGGATGATGTACGAAAACCAGTTTATCACCTATGAGGAATATGTAGCCGCGCTGGAGCCCTCCACCGCCACAGTGCTGCGGCAGTCCCCCGACGCGGGCAGCACCTATAACTACATCTATTATGTGGAATACGCCGTCAACGATGTGGTGCAGACGCTGCTCAAGCTCAACAACCTGGAAAATACCTCCTATAACCGCAACCTGATGGAAAACGAGCTGCGCACGGGCGGCTATCATGTGTACCTGTGCCTGGATACCGAAATCCAAAAGACGGTGGAGGATACGCTGTACAACTACCAGAGCTATCCTTCCCTGCGCGACCCGGCGGATAAGATTTACCGCGCCCGCAACGCCGACGGCACCTATGACGAGATCCTCCAGCCCCAGGCCGCGGCCGTGGTGCTGGATTACCGCACGGGCGAATTAAAGGCCATTGTGGGCGGCCGCACGCAGCCCACCCGCCGCAAGACGCTGAACCGCGCCTCGGATATGAACATGCCCGTGGGCTCGTCCATCAAGCCCATCTCGGTGTACGCCCCGGCCATTGAAATCAGCAAGCTGGGCGGCAGCGCCGTGGTATACAACATGCCCCTGCCCATCAAGGGGTATCTGGACGCCAACCGCCGCCCCACCTGGCCCAAGAACTACGGCGGCTCCAGCTATCGCGGCCCCGAAACGCTGCGCACCGCGCTGGTAAAAAGCGATAACACCGCCGCGGCCTATGCGCTGATGAACTATGTGGGCACGCAGAACTCCGCCAATATCCTGCGCGCGCTGGGCGTATCGGATAAGCACATCAACGAAACGCCCTTCGGCCTGGCGCTGGGCTCCAGCGGCCTGTCGCCGGTGGAAATGGCCGTGGCCTTCGGCGTGCTGGGCAACGGCGGCGTGTATCAATCGCCCATCACCTTCCTTGGCATCGCGGACAGCAGCGGCAACGTCATCTATGACGCGCACGCCAACCAGACCAGCTATCAGGTGTTCAGCCCCGCGACGGCCTACCTGACGGTGGATATGATGAAGGAGGCCGTCAGCAGCGGCACGGGCACCAAGGCCAAGATCAGCGGCCAGACCGTGGCGGGCAAGACGGGCACCAACTCCGACCAGAAGGGCGTGTTCTTTGCCGGCATGACGGGCTGGTACTGCGGCACGGTGTGGATCGGCCACGACAACTACAAGGCATTGTCCTCCAAGACCACGGGCGGCAACAGCGCCGCGGCCCTGTGGCAAGCCTTCATGAGCCAGATTCACAAGCAGAAGGGGCTGTCCAACCGCGATATCCTGGAGGGCTCAGCCTCCGATTACGGGCTGGTGCGCGTGACCACCTGCGGCGTAAGCGGCCAGCTGGCCACCGACGCCTGCCGCAAGGACGCCAACGGCTACAAGGTGTACACCGATTATTGGCCGCGCGAGGGCGCGCCCACCACCTATTGCCAGATGCACCACGAGGTATCGCTATGCACGGTATCGGGCGGGCTGGCCACGCAGTACTGCCCCTCGGTGCAGACGGCGGGCATCATCACCCTGCCGCAGGGACACCCGCTGTATGATTTTATCGGCACGCAGTACGACGATGTGCTGACCAAGTATCTGGGCGATTTTGCCGCCCTGCGCCTGACAAACGATACCAACTACAACAATGTGCTCCTGTCCTCGCTGACCTGCACGGTACACAATGCGGGCAGCACGGGCGGCGGCGCGCCCACCGTGACCGATCCGCTGGTGCGCGATCAGCTATTGCCCGACGCGCGGACGCTGCTCAGCTCCGCCCAGTCGCAGCTGGCCGCCCTCAGCCCCGATCATCCCGGCTACGCCGCGCTGCAGGCAGCCATTTCTAACCTGAACACGGTCATCAACTCCGCCCCCGACGCGGCCGCCCTGTCCGCCGCCATGGGCGCGCTGACCCAGGCCATGGCCGGAGCGCGCTAACCCCAGATAACAACCAATCGCCCGGCCTGGAGCCTTGCTCCTGCCGGGCGATTTGACGTAAGAAAGGATTTTTCTTCCTTTGTAAAATAAAAAAGCCGCCGCTTTTATGCGGATCGGCTTTTTTATTGGGGCACTATTATTAGGCCTCGGCGCTTGCGCTGACGCTGGGCAGCGCGCGGACAACCTTGCCGCTGCGCAGGCAGCGAGTGCACACATTCAGGTGCGTAGGACGGCCATCGACCAGCACGCGAACGCGCTGAACGTTGGGAGCGTACATACGACCGGTCTTGTTTTCAGCATGGCTGACGCGATTGCCGTTCATCAAACCCTTGTTGCAGACTTCACAGTACTTGCCCATTTTTTACACCTCCCTGTCGGAGATTGCCTTACGTCACGCGGCAGGGCCGCGGGAAAGCCTCTTATGACAGCTTGACCATTTTACCATAGGAATAGAACAATTGCAAGTCTTTCCTTAAAATTTTTGTAAAGCTTGTGCTTTTGCGGCGAATTTCCTGCAAAAACGCCCCTTCCGGCTTATAGCCGCAGGCCCTTCACATCCTTCACGCGCGATAAAATGACGCTGCTCTCAATGCGCTCCACGCCGGAAAGCTGATCCAGCACCTCGCGCGTCAGCGTTTCCAGCTCCTCCTGACTGGCGGCCACAGCGTGCACATGCAGGCGGCATGCACCCGTCACGCGGTAAATCTGGGTGATGCTCGGACAATCCTGAAGCGCCGCGATCACGCGCGGCAGGGCCTCGGGGCGCGTTTCAATCTCATAATAGCAGGATACGGCGCTGCCCAGCCGCTGGGGATTGACGATGACCGTGTAGCCCTCGATCACCCCGCGCTGCTCCAGCGCGTCCATGCGGTTTTTGATGGCCACGCGCGACAGCCCCAGCCGCTCGCCTAACTCGGAGTAGGTGTAGCGCGCGTTCTGCGTCAGCAGATCCAGCATTTTGCGATCAATCTCATCCAGTCCGCTCAGATACATGGCCATCCCTCCGCGATGTTGCTGGGCTGATTATAGCACAGTTTTTCATTGATTTCAATATGTAATTTGCAGCTTGCGTTTTGCAATTGCGCATGCTATAATGAGCGCTGAAAATGCCACCCTGGAGGGAAAATCCATGTATCGAGATCTGACGCGCGGGCCGATTTCGCGCTCGCTGATCCTGTTTGCGCTGCCGATGATGGCAGGCAACCTGCTGCAGCAGTTCTATAATATTGCCGATACGCTGATTGTCGGGCGCGCGCTGGGGGCGGGCGCGCTGGCTGCGGTGGGCTCCGCCTACACGCTGATGACCTTTCTGACCTCCGTCTTTTTGGGCTTGTCCATGGGTGCGGGCGCGCTGTTTTCCATCTATCAGGGGCGCGGAGATCAGCCTGCCCTGCGCGCGGGCATTGCGCACGCGCTGGTGCTGATTCTATCCGTCACCCTTGTGATAAACGCCGCTGTTTACGCATTTTTGCCGCAAATTCTGGCCTTTTTGCGCGTTCCGGCCGAGGTGTGGGATGGCATGCAGACGTATCTGCTGATCATCTTTGCCGGGCTGCTGGCTACCTCGATCTATAATTATCTGTCCTGTCTGCTGCGCGCGCTGGGCAATTCCACCGTGCCGCTCCTGTTCCTGGCCATATCGGCGCTGCTCAATATGGCGCTGGATTTACTGTTTGTGCTGGGGCTGCACTGGGGCATTGCCGGGGCGGCATGGGCGACGGTTATCGCGCAGTATATATCAGCTGCCGGGTTGAGCCTTTATGTGCTTGCAAAATGCAAGGAATGGCTTCCCAAACGCGCTGATTTTCGCTACAATCGCGGCGTAATGCGCGAAATTCTCAGCCTTTCCTGGCTAACCTGCGCGCAGCAATCGGTGATGAACTTCGGCATTCTGATGGTGCAGGGGCTGGTGAACAGCTTTGGCGAGACGGTGATGGCCGCCTTTGCCGCGGCGGTCAAGATCGACACCTTCGCCTACCTGCCCGTGCAGGACTTTGGCAATGCGTATTCCACCTTTGTGGCGCAGAATTTCGGCGCGGGCGATTCCGCGCGTATCCGTGCGGGCACGCGGCGGGCGTTTTTGATCAGCACGGCGTTCAGCCTGGCGACATCGGCGCTGGTATGCGTTTTCGCCGCGCCGCTGATGGGCGTCTTTGTCAGCGCTGATGAGACGGCCGTGATTGCCAGCGGCGTGCGCTATCTGCGCATCGAGGGCGCATTTTATGCGGGCATCGGCTGCCTGTTCCTGCTGTACGGCTATTTCCGCGCTATTCAGCAGCCGGGCATGTCGGTGGTGCTGACGGTGATCTCCCTGGGTACGCGCGTGGCGCTGGCCTATCTGCTCTCAGCCGTCTGGGGCGAGGCCGGCATTTGGGCCGCCATCCCCATCGGCTGGATCCTGGCCGACGCCGTTGGGCTGCTGCGGATGCGGCGGAGAAATTGAGGGGGGACGGTACTTTCTTGGAGCCATAGCGCCGCCGCAGGCGGCTGAGGGCGCGCAATTTTGTAAATTGCCGCCCGAAACCCGCGCTTGCCGTAAGGCAGTAGCGCGGGGCGTACAAGGAAAGCACCAGAGAAAGCTGCGTTGTCCGCTGCCACGGGGGCATAGTTGGGTGCGGGAATCGGGCACGGCGGGGTGCGTTAGTTGGGGTAGAGCATCCATGTGGCATAAAAAGCGCCGACAAATAAAAACGCTGTCTGGATAAAACCAAACAGCGTTTTTTTAACCATTTTTTCAGCTCTTTTATTTGCAGTTCAGCGCCGCCAGCGTCCGCAGGTCGCCCATGATCAGCTCCTTGCTGATATGCTCGCCCGGCGCGTATTCCAGGATCCACTCGGCGTTGGGCGCGGTGCGGTTGGTCAGCAGCAGCAGCTCGCACATTTCCTCAGCCGTGTAGTAATTGCCCGGCTCGAACATCGGGCGATGGCTATCGGCGCTGCCGTTGTTGTTATGCAGATGGAAGGAATGAATGCGCGTGCCCAGCGTGCGCAGCACATGGGGCACATCCCAGTGGTTGATAAAGGCGTGGCCGATATCAATCAGCGAGCCCACCTCGGCAGGCAGCTGCTCAAACAGCGCCAGGTACTGATCCTGATCAAAGAGCACGCCGCTCTTAGTGCGCACGCCCACGTTTTCCACCGTCAGGTTGATCTTGCGCTCCACCGCCATGTTGGCTACGGCCTGGATGGCCTCGGTGGCATAGCCGCGCAGGGTATCCTTATCGGCCTCGGGGATGTTCTGCATATGGTGGGTATGCAGCACGATGGAGCGCGCCCCAAACTCCTGATACACATCAAACGCGCGCCGCCAGCAATCCAGAAAATGACGGCGCTCCTCGCTATCGGGGCCGGAGGCAGCCTCGCAATCCACAAACGGGCCGTGGAAGGTCAGCGGCACATCGGCCAGCCGCGCCTTCTGCAGCGCCTGCTTGGCCATGAAATCGGGCTTATCGGTGTAAATGGCCAGCTCCACGCCCGTGCTTGCCTCGCGGACGGAGCGAACCACGTCCAGCAGGAAATCATAGTCGTCATAATGGATACAGTAGGCAGCGTTGATAATTTGATGCATAAAAGCTATACTCCTTTCCGATTTCAGCAATCGGTTGATTGTGCTTTAGTGTCCTTCAGCATAAGCTCACGCAGCGTTACGCCGCTCAGGTATCCGCGCACCACATCCTCCAGCCCCTGCCACAGCGGCAGCGTGGGGCATTGTCCGCTGCGGGGACAGGCGTTTGGCGCGTGCTCCAGGCAGGCAACTGGGGCAAGCGAACCCTCGGTGACGCACAGAATTTGATACACCGTGTATTCCTGCGGCGCCTTCAGCAGGCGATACCCGCCCTGATGCCCGCGCACGGCGCGCAGAAGCCCGGCCTGCGTGAGCTGAAGGGCGATCTGCTCCAAATACTTTTTGGATATTTCTTCGCGCTGCGCCGTATCCTTCAGGGCCACATAGCCCTCGCCCTGGTGGACGGCGATGTCCAGCATCATGCGCAGGGCATAGCGGCCCTTGGTGGAGATTTTCATATCGGTCAACTCCCGAACAAATCACTCAATTATTATCATACCATAGATTGGCCGGATTAGCAAGTGCATGCAAATCCTATAAAGCCTATTGATTTAATAGGCATATGTGCTATAATATTGCGGCAGCCCGCCGGTTCGGGCCGCGCGCAACGCATTATTCCTACGGGAGGAACGCCATGAAAAAGTATTTTGCTCTTGCCCTGCTGCTGATCCTGACGGCCCTGACCGGCTGCTCCGCGCAGCAAACGCAGGCAGATTTTACCATTTCACGCGATCAATTAACCGCCGAGCCGCTGTTTGCGGATGTGAAGCAGGGCAAAACGGCCATGCAGATCATCGCCCTGCTGGATGCGGACGGCACGCCCCGCCTGGCCTACAATACCTGCCAGGTGTGCGCCGGCTCGCCCTACGCCTACTTTGCCTATCAGCAGGGCGCGCTGGTGTGCCAGAACTGCGGCAACGCCTTTGACCTGTCCTCCGTCGGCCAGGCGACGGGCGGCTGCAATCCCCTGCCCGTGACGGATTACCAGACCGACGCGGACACCATTACCATTCCCGCTGCGGCGCTCAAGCAGGCCAGCGCCGCCTTTGCCAACTGGAAGAAGGGCCTGCAATGAATGCGACGACCAAACGCCTGATCATCGGCGGCATGACCTGCCCCCACTGCCAGGCGCGCGTGCAGCAGGCGCTGTTGGGCGTGCCCGGCGTGGCGCGCGCGCAGGTGAGCTATGATCGCGGCACGGCCGATGTGACGCTGGATCCGGAGGAAGCAACGCTTGCCACCCTGTGCGCGGCCATCGAGGGCGCGGGCTATCGCCTGCTGGACGCACCCGAGCGCACAAGCCTGCTGCGCGCGGCAGGGTATCTGCTGCTGATGGCGGCGCTGTTTATGCTGCTGCAAGCCACGGGGCTGCTCAATCGCCTGGCCCCCGGCCAGCTGGCGCAAAGTGGCATGGGCTATGGCATGCTGTTCCTGGTGGGATTGATGACCTCGGTACACTGCGTGGCCATGTGCGGCGGCATCAGCCTGTCGCAATCGCTGCCGGGAGGGCAGGCGCAAGCCAAGTCCTCCACCCGGCAGGCGCTGACCCCGGCGCTGCTGTACAACGCGGGGCGGGTGATCTCCTATACCCTCACGGGGCTGATCTTCGGCACGCTGGGCATGCTGTTTGGCGCGGGGCTGGATACCTCGCTATCCGTGCTGGCGCAGGCGGCACTCAAGGTCGTGGCGGGGCTATGCATGCTGGCGATGGGGCTAAACCTGCTGGGGCTGTTTCCCGCCCTGCGCAGGCTGCGGCTGCGCCTGCCCCGCCTGCCAAAGCGGCTGCGCCCGCGCGGCCCGCTGACGGTGGGGCTGCTCAACGGCCTGATGCCCTGCGGCCCGCTGCAAGCCATGCAGTTAGCCGCGCTGTCCAGCGCAAGCCCGGTGCGCGGGGCGCTGTCCATGCTGGCCTTCAGCCTGGGCACGGTGCCGCTGATGCTGGGGCTGGGGTCGCAGGTATCGCTGCTGGGGCAGCGCTTCCGGCGTGCCGTCACGGTGGGCGGCGCGGTGCTGGTGGCCGTGATGGGGCTATCCATGCTCTCCCAGGGCGCGGCGCTGGCCGGCATGCTGCCCGCCGCCGCCCAGCCGGGCGTGCAGGCGCAAGCCGAGGCCGGGGTGCAGGTGGTGCGCAGCACGCTCCTGCCCAATAGCTATCCCAGCATCACCGTGCAGGCCGGCGTGCCCGTGCGCTGGGGGATCGACGCGCCCAGCGGCAGCATCAACGGCTGCAACAACCGCCTGATCATCCCCGCCCTGGGCATGGAATACACCTTCCACACGGGCAAGAACGTGATCACCTTCACCACGGAGCACTCCGGCACGCTGCCCTATACCTGCTGGATGGGCATGATCCGCGGGGTGATCACAGTGGAAGACCCTTTAGAAAGCACCGCAGCAAGCTAAAGCAAAAGGGCTCTCTCAAGCAGAGAAAGCCCTTTTTCAATGCGTCCAATTACTTTTCGATATGCTCAAAGAAATCGTTCCCGGCCTCATCCTCGCCCACGGTGGAGAACACCAGGGTGTAGAGCGTGCTGTCAAAGCGCGAGCCCTTATAGGCCACCTGCCAGCGGTCGTCCTTGGTTTGGGATTCATGCCAGGCAAAGGCGCGGCGCGCCACCTGGAAGCCCGTATCCCCGCCAAAGGCGGACAGCGGCTGCGACCAATCCATCACGGTGGTGGGCTGGCTGCCCAGGTGACGATACAGCTTTTTCACCTGCCACACGCCGTATTCCTGCGCGCTCTGGGGATCATAGGATGCATCCGCGGCCAGCTCCACCGCGGCGGTGTACACCGCGTCGGATACCACCAGGTGCTGCGTGTGGCCGTACTCGCCCTTGACGTCCTGGGTCAGTATCACCTCGGGCTGATAGCGGCGGATGGCGCGCCCTATGCGCGTGGAGGTATTTTCACGCCCCCAGCGCGCATAAGCGCCGTTCATATCGTTATTGCGGCCATCGCTGAAGGTGCCGATATCGGGATAGCTGCGCACCCCGCACTCCCACAGGCCGCACAGCAGCTCCAGGCGGCGCAGATAGCTATTGCAGGCCATGTACATCACCTGCACGGCCATACCGCGCTCACCGGCATAGGTGGGCAGCGCGCCGCCAAACCACAATAGCTCGTCGTCCGGGTGCGCCACGATCAGCAATAGATCCGCCTTCTCGCAGGAAGGCTGCCATTCGCGCGCCTCGATGGCGGGAGTATCGCCGGGGGTGAACACGTTGATCTGCCGCAGGGACAGGGGCAGCTTCTCGCCGTCCCTGGCAAATACCAGGCGGAAGCGCTGGCTGCGGGCGGGAAAGGCGGCGTAGCCCTGGGCATAATCGCCCGTGTACGCGCCGATCTGCTGCCAATCGCCCTGCGCATCCTGCGCCTGCACCACATAGGGCAGGATATGCTCGCCATACTGCACGCACACCGCGTCCACGGTCTGGCCGTTGGGATCGATATAGAAGGTATGCTCCACAGCCTCGGCGCCGTTCACCTCGGTCAGCAGGCGGCCGTCGTTCAGGCGGCTGGCCAGCTCGGTGCCATTGGCAAAGTAGATGCGGCAGGAGCGGTTAACCTGCCGGCTCTGCTCGGCCACGGACAGGCAAGGCAGGGCCAGCAGCAGGCACAGCAGCAGGCACAGGGCGGATTTTTTCATCAGGGTCAGTCCTTTTCGTATTTATGGCTGGGCAGTGGTCAGATCGCTCTCCGGGATGTTTTCAAACAGATCGTTCCCGGCCTTATCCTCGCCCACGGCGGTGTAGGCCAGCGTGTACAGGCAGGGCGAATGCTTGGCGGATTCCCCCACCATGGCCCCGGCGGTGGTGGTTTCGTATTTTTGATAGGCTTCCCAGGCCACCTGATAGGCCGTCTTGCCCTCCAGGCTTTCCAGCGGCGTGCTCCAGCTGATGCGGATGGGGCTGTCGCCCTCGTGCAGATACAGCTTTTTCACCTGCCACGCGCCGTACATGCTGGCGCTGGCGGGGTCGTAATTGACGTCCGCGGCCTTTTTCACCGCGCGCAAAAGCGAGCGCGCGCAGGCCATATGCACGCCGTGGCCGTCCTCGCCCTCGATGGCGTGGGTGACGACCACCTCGGGCTGATAGCGGCGCAGCAGCTGCACCACATAGCGGTCGGTCGCCTCGATGCCGCCCCACTGGCTGAACGCCTTGGATGCCTGGGTGGTTTTGAGATCCTCAAACATGCCGATATCGGGGTAGCTGTGCAGCCCGCAGGCATGCATGGCGTTGAGCATTTCCAGCCGGCGGCAGGAATTGACCATGGTCATCGTGGCCACGGCCACGCTGTAGCCCTTGCCCACGGCGTAGTAGGGCACCAGGCCGCCGAACCATTGCAGCTCGTCGCCCGGATGCCCGGCCAGCACCAGCAGATCGGCCTTTTGCACGCTGCTTTCCCAGATGTTCACCAGGCTGTCGTCGCGCTCGCCCTGGCCAAAGAGGTACAGCTCGCGGATGAACAATTGCAGCGGCTTATCACCCGTATCAAAGCGCAGGCGAAACTGCGTCAGCGGCTCAAACTGCACATAGGCCTGGGCATAGGGCTGATTCCAGCTGGCCAGATCCACCCACTCGCCGTTATAGTCAATCTGCACGGTGAAGGGCATGATGTTATTGCCAAACTCAATGTACACGGCCGAGCACACCTGGCCATCCTGCATGGAAACTTCAATCATCGGCTCGCGGCTTTTCTCGGCCTGCAGGGCGGTGGAGCGGTCGCGATCCAGCATGCGGCCCAGCGTGCCGCCGTTTTGCGGCACGGTAATCTGCGCGCTGGCCGTCACATCCTGCGCGGTATCAGCCAGCGCCGCGGCGCACAGCAGAAGGGCCGCCGCCAGCGCCAGCAGAAACAGCATGATTCTTTTCATTATTCCTTTTCACAGGCCGCCTTGAGGGCGCGGCAGCAGATGGCAGCCGCCGCCGTCAGGCAGACCGCATCGGTCAGATAGCCAAACCAGAAGGGCATGTTCTGATAGATTTTGCCATCCAGCAGGAACTCCACCAGCGCGCACACGGCCAGCAGGGCCACAAAGCCCACAATGGCGATGATGCGGCGCGGCAGCTTCCAGCCGCTATGGCGCAGGCTGGGGATGAGCACGCACAGCAGCACAATGCCGGCAAAGGCCATCACATCGCGCAGGAAGTCGATCTTGAGCACCTCGTCGCGGCGCGCGCTTTCAAAGAAGATCTGCGCGCAGGCCACAATGACGATGCCCACGCCCGCCACAAAGCCGCGGCCGCGCTTGCCCAGCGTCTGGGTATACACGGCGGCGATGAGCGCCACCAGCGCCTCGCCCATGTGCACGGCGTAGGTGCTTTCGCCATACAGGCCCACGCGCGCGATGGGGGCAAACTGCAAGCCGGGCACGGTCACCTCAAAGCCCGTGCCGTTCATGGTGGCGCCCTCGCCAAAGCGCGACAGCGCCAGCGCCATCAGCAGGCCGGGCACCACGCAATCCAGCGTATCCAGGAAGGAAACCTTCTCGATCTTGGCGGTCAGGAGGGCGGCCAGGGCCAGGCCGATGGTCACGCCCATGATGGAGAACCCGCCGTAATCGATGCGGAAGATAAAGCCAAAGCCGTTATCCAGCAGCAGCACGATACTGCACAGGCAATATACCAGGCGGCCAAAGATCACCGAAAGCGGAATGGCCAGCACGGGGAAGAGCAGCGCCGCGTTGACGTCATAATGCGTGCGCTTGGCGCGGTTGATGGACATCAGCACGCCGATGAGCACGCCCAGCGTCAGAAACAGCGCATAGGCCGTTACATCGCGGCCAAACAGGGTAAACAGCGCGGGCTTGGTCAGCTCCTGAAATTCAAACACGGAAAATTCCTTCCTTTCGTAGGGCAGATTTCGCGGGGATCGTTATTCGCTGTAAATGGATACAAAGTAGAGGATATCGCTCAGATCGCGCACCTTAGGGTTGGTCAGGCTGTTGATCTTTTTGTTGTGGAACACCATGGTGGTGGAGCCGCCGCCGTCGATGTTATAGGCCAGCTTGATTTCGTAGCCATCCAGCTTGCCCTCCACCTCCTGCAGGCACTCCTCAAATTCCTTCAGGGTCATGCCGCTGCTGTTTTCATCCAGCACGCTTTCGCAGCTGACAATCAGGTAGGTCAGCGTATCCAGCTGGCACACGGCCATGCGCGCATACTGCTTGGCCCCGGCGATCTGGAAGAAATTCTGGACGGTATCCTGGTGCATCCGCCGCCATTCGCCATCGTTCTTGATAACCGGGCCAAAGTTAAAGCTGTTCACCACCGTCAGATCGGGGTTCGCGGCGTGCCAATCCTCCACCTTTTTCTTG
>ERZ809074.1674-NODE-1674-length-27536-cov-8.274735_pt1 | contig 27536 bp, 20 predicted proteins | sample MGYA00520795_ERZ809074 | MGnify/ENA primary metagenome ERZ809074 (study PRJEB31570, sample SAMEA3212989) | Homo sapiens | biome: human-gut; feature: human gut; material: fecal | place: Sweden | collected 2011 ...
TATGAAATATAATTATCGGCAGACACAGAAATTCTATGATGAAGATAAGCAGATTGATTTGAGTGAGCTTGAAGTATTACTAGAGAATCCACGAGTGAAAGCAGTGAGAACATTTTCTGCAGATGTGGGTACAAAAGTAAAAAATCAGAACTTCATGTCATTAGTATTAGGAAGAAAGGTTGTTTATTCTAATGCAGCATATGATATTGAAAATATTTTCGTGGATTATGCAAAGAATCGTTGTGTTTTATGCTTGTCTGGAAATAATATGGATTTGGCATATTTTCAAAAATTAATGGCTCTAAATGTTAGAACTATGCAATTGAATAGAGAAAATAATGATATTACAGCTGATAATTTAGAGTTTGCAATTCCGTTCTTTTTTGATTTGAGCACTGTGGTGTCTTCTTTGTATCCTGAGGAAGAACGTATAAAGGATTTAAAGCTAAGGGATCCTAATCATGGCTATGTGTTTGTAAGTGATGAAACATATGAAGATGTTCAAGATTTTAAAAATAGATATTTCCATTATCGTGCAGAAGAACTAGATGAGTTATATGAGGAATATACATATAGAAAATCTATTTTGGAATTAATCTGTAATAATGATTATGTAAATGCAAAAGAAAAATGTTTGGAATTAATACGAAGAAACTATTTGGATGCGGGAGTATCTGAAGAAGAAGTAGAAGACTTGATATCATTTTTTTTAGATCAAGGATTGGATGATTTAGCAGATGATGATTCAAATATTCTTTCTTACTTAAATGGAGATCTTGAATACTTGAAACATATAAAAGATGATGTCGAAGATCTACTAAAAGCTTACTATAGATATCATGTTCTGAAAATTCGACCAGCATGTAAAATGTTTGCCCCTTTATTAGTATGGATAACCGGTATAGAGAATCTTGAACGTTTGCCGAGCTGGTTCTCTGAGTTTGCTTCGAATGCTATGGATTATAATTTCTTCGTAATGTTTTTTTCATCAACATCGGTTAAATATGATATTAAAATGGCCTCGAATTATGTTTTTGTTTCTGGATTTGATCCGAAAATGTATGAAGATTATATTAATAAGCGTATGGCTGTTGGAGAGAATGGATTAAAGTTTCATGCTCTGGTGAAAAATACAAATCAACAATTTGCGTTTAAAAAGTACAGATGTCAGCTTAACTCAGTAGGTGCAAAGTCAATTGATTTTGATAGTCTGTTATCATAATTGCAATAATTTATAAATTCTTTTTGGAAAAGGTAAAATCACTATTAGGTGCTTGTACTAGCTTTTAGGAAAGAGTTTGGTTTGATGCAAAGATAGAAAATAAAAGTATAATAAAACGTTAAAAAAACGATAGACAATAGTTGTGTTTATACGAATTTAACTTGCCTCTTTTCGAAAATGGCGGTATACTTGCTGTATGAAGCGATTTACCGCTTTTCGGAAAGGGGTTTTTCATGGCTATAGCGACAAAAAAACTTCTGGCGGACGGTTTAAAAGAGCTGCTGGAGAAAAAAACATTAGATAAAATCACAGTAAAAGAGCTGGTGGCTACCTGCGGTGTAAATCGCCAGACCTTTTATTATAACTTTCAGGATATTTATGAATTATTGGAATGGATTTTTGTGGAAGAAGGAAAGCGCGTCAGAAAAGAAACAGCAGAAAAGAAAAATTGGCAGGATAGGCTTCATGCTGTGATTGATGAACTGAATAAAGAAGATAATAGACGTCTTATTTTGAATGCATTTTATTCTGTAAATCCTATGCAGATTGACCGTTTTATGCAAAATTATTTTCGGCCGGCTGTAGAAGAAATTCTAACTGAATATATTCAGGATGTGGATATTTCTGAGGAAAACCGCGAATTTATGATTCGCATGTATGATCTGTTTTGGGTGGATCTTGTGATGCGATGGATTCAGACAGGCATGGAGATTAGTGAGATGACAGGTGATATTGAAAAGATCATGTATGTCATGACGGGATCTAGCCAGTACATAGCACAAAGTTTGAAGGCATTTGAAACCAAGGATCGTAAGGCATTGCGACCGGCAGGAGAAAAAAATAAAAAAAATTAGCTAGACAAAACAGGCACTTTGTTTAAATTTAAACAGAGTGCTTTTTTTTGTCTATTCCTTTTATTTCCAACAATAGGTACAATAAAGTCAATTCAAAGGTAATAGCATTTATACAAAAGATGCAGCCACGAAGGATTACAGTTCACAAAATACGAATTGCAATCAAGAGATGGGAGGAATCAATATGTTTGGACAGGAATTAAAGAAAATGGGTATTGCCACTGCATACCGTTATATTGAGAAGAATCCAAAGGATAATTTAAGGAAGCTTATGACCTGGGTGGACCGCATTGCAGGAGAAGGTCCAGATAGCTTTGAGGAGCAAAGAAAGGTAATATGGGATATTTTAGATCATCCAGAATCAAATATGTATCAGCTGATCATGCGTGTCATTGAAGAGGTTGATCCAGAGGTTGTGAAGACAGTATTTTCAAACTTCTTCTTAAATGCAGCTATTCTTGGATGGCCAAAACAGGAGAAGTTAAGAGCTGAATATAATTGCAATATTCCGTGGGCTATTCTTCTTGACCCGACATCTGCTTGTAATCTGCATTGTACAGGATGCTGGGCTGCTGAGTACGGCAATAAGTTAAATCTTACATTTGATGAGATTGACAGCATTATTGAACAGGGAAAAGAGCTTGGCATTTACTTCTATATTTATACCGGCGGTGAGCCGCTTGTCAGAAAGAATGATCTGATTGCACTGTGTAAGAAGCATTCTGATTGTATTTTTCTTTCATTTACAAACGCAACGCTGATTGATGAGGCTTTTGCTGATGATATGCTTCGCGTAAAGAATTTTGTTCCGGCAATCAGTGTAGAAGGTGATATGGCAGCACATGATGGCAGACGAGGAAAAGGCTCCTACGAGAAGGTCGAAAAGGCAATGAAGCTGTTAAAGGAGAAGAAGCTTCCATTTGGTGTTTCATGCTGTTATACAAGTGCAAACTGTGACAGCATCAGCAGTGATGAGTTTTATGATTGGCTTGTTGATAAAGGTGTATTATTTGCGTGGTATTTCCACTATATGCCAGTTGGAAATGATGCAGTACCGCAGCTTATGCCGACACCAGCTCAGAGAGAGATGATGTATGACCGTGTTCGTTATTGCAGACGTACAAAGCCGCTCTTTGCAATCGACTTCCAGAACGATGGCGAGTATGTTGGCGGATGTGTAGCTGGAGGACGCCGTTATCTGCATATCAATGCAAATGGTGATGTAGATCCTTGTGTATTTATTCATTATTCCGACAGCAACATTCGTGAGAAGACACTTCTTGAGTGTCTGCAGTCTCCGTTATTTATGGCATATCATGAGAATCAGCCATTTAACGAGAATCATCTTCGCCCATGTCCAATGCTTGAGAATCCGCAGAAGTTACGCGAGATGGTAGCAAAGACACAGGCAAAATCAACTGATATGCAAAGCCCAGAGAGTGCAGATCATCTTTGCAGCAAGTGCGATGAGTATGCAAAGAACTGGACACCGTCTGCAGAGAAGTTGTGGAATGAGTCACATAAAGAATAAGTAATAGGTAGCCTGAAATTTAACAAAGGGCTTTTCATGAACTTAGAATCCTTCCTGATGAAGATACTATGTATTTGTATTTGGTATCTTGCGTCAGGGAGGATTTTTGCATTAATTATGGAAAAGACTGTGATTCGGAGGTAATGTTCTCAAAACTGAAAATTGGAAAAAATGACACATTCGAGAAGTACTTGAATCAGAATCAGTAGGATGTTATTATTGATGAGTGGGATATGTTAATTAGAGATGAATCAGCAAAAGAAAATGTGCAGAAAGAGTATATTGATTTTTTGAGAGGAATGGTTAAATGAGAAAAGAAAAGCTAAGAAAAAAGCAGTGCCTTATAATTGCTATGAGTATTTTAACAGTGCCCTTTAATAATATCCATCATGTGCAGGCTACAGAGACAGATCAGCAATATCGAAATCTGGAAAAATTATGTTTGGTGTGGGGCTATACAAAATATCGTCATCCGGTATTTCTTTCAGGTCAAAAAGATTGGGATGAAGAGCTATTAAATTTAATTGATCCGGTCAGTGAAGCTTCTAATGACGATGAGGTAAATAAAATCTTGTATGAGTGGTTTGAGGGACTTGGTGATACGGATTATGGAACAGATTTTTATGATCTATCATGGGAAAATGCGGCCGAAGATGATAAACTATTTTTGGCAGATACGACATGGCGCGATGATCCAGAATATCTCGGTGAAGACTTGTCATCAGCCTTGATGGAAATTGACAAAGTTCCAACGGTATATCGCGGAAAAGCACCAATGTTTGTTACAGCAGATATTATTCGTCTACCTATTTTTGATAATGAAAAGGTACTTGATGAATTTGATTTCTCAAACAAGGCAGATCGGTTACTTGGACTATTTCGTATGTGGAATGTAATTGAGTATTATTATCCATATGTAAATATTTTGGATGAGAAGTGGATGGATGTTCTTGATGAAATGATACCGATTATGCTTGAGGGCGATGATGAGCATAGCTACTGTATGGCGATGGAGCATTTTACTGCACAGCTTCATGATGCACATGCTTTATATGGATATGCTGGTGTGCTAGAAGAGTATGGTGAGTATAGTGCACCAGTGCGACTAATTCGAGCAGAAGGACAGTATGTGGTGAATTTTGTGTATAGAGATTGTGATCTTCAGGTAGGAGATATAATAGTTGCATTTAATGGCACACCAATTAAGGATATTATTGAAGAACAAAAACAATACATATCCATCACAGAAGATGATAAAATCTTAAATCAAATGGAGGAATTTCTTTTAAGAGCAAAGGAAACAGATATGAACATTACTGTCCTTAGAGGTGAAGATGAGATTTCTGTCAATATACAAGGAATGTCCTTAGAGGAAAGCCAGACAGTAAAAGGAGAAGAAAAAGAGTCGTATGAAGTGTTGGATAATAATATTATCTTGTTTAATCCTTCTGTGCTGACGGATGATAAATTTTCGGAGGCTATGAAAAAAGCCGAAGAGACAGATGGTCTTATTATTGATATGAGACAATATCCAAGAGTTGGAAGAACATGGCTTCATACACTTGATGATTATTTAAAAACAGAAAAGACGCAGTTTTGTAAATATATTTTGGCTTCACTTGTAATTCCAGGGGCGTATTTTACCAATTATATAGAAACATCAGGAGGAGGACAAGTGTCATACCACTATGAAAAACCAGTAGTGATCTTGATGAATGAGCGGACTCAGAGTGCGGCAGAATATACGATAATGATGTTTCGTGACGCAGATAATACCGTTGTGATGGGTTCAAATTCGGTTGGGTCAGATGGTAATTTAGCCTATTTATATGCTCCAGAGGGAAATATTTTACAATTTTCAGGTATTGGAATATTGACGGCAGAAGGAGAACAAACACAGAGAATTGGATTATCACCTGATATTTATGTGGAGCCTACGATTGCAGGAATTCGAGAAGGCAGAGATGAGCTGATTGAAGCTGCGATTCAGTATATTGAGAAGAAAAATAATTAAAAGTTGATAAGTAAGAAGGAGGTGGAAAAGTGAATCGTAAAAAGCCCGGGCAAGGTAAAGATGTTCAAGAGGATAGATGAACCATTGAAAAAATTCCACTGAAATGAGATTTCTTTATGGGAGGAAATGGATATGCAGAACAAAAGATGGAACAGGATCAGAGTGGGGATAGCAGCTGTAATTACTAGTGTCAGTTTCGCAAGTGCGAATACTGTTTCGGTAGAGTGTGCAAAACAAATAACGCCAGAAACGATAACAGAAGAACCAACGACACAGGATTTTATGGATCTGATTGAGTATACCAAGGATTGGCAGACGGCAGAAGAAGTAGAGAGTGCGAGCGCGGAAGAGATGCAGTCAGTTGATATGACTCAAGCAGATCCACAGACAATGGTTAAAATTGGGGCGATTGGAGCCTATTATGGTACGATAACAGATGTGATGGATAGCGCTGTTTTGGTTCAAGGATTAGAGGATAATGCAATCAACGATCGAGGAAGTGATTGGTATTCAAAGGCTAGTATAGCAGCAGTAAGTGGCTACGTAGACGGTCATGAATGCACATCAGCAGATGATTTGAAGATTGGCGACCGAGTATGCGTAATTCGAAGTGGATATGTGTTGGAAACATATCCGGGAAGCTTTGTTGGAATCGCAAAGTTTATCGTAATTTCATGCGATGTAAAAGAAAATGAGAAAGCAGCCGATAAAGATTTAACGAGAGCAGCAGTGCGCTATGCCCAGAAAATCGCAGCAAAGGCAGCCGATAGCGATTTTCTTGATAAGATGAAGCTTTCTGATGAGGCAATGCAGTATGTGCAGAGTGCAGCAGGACTGTTGGATATTGTACCGGAAGAGATTATGGAGATCAATCTGGAGGATGCAGTTAGTTCAATGTTTATAGGAAAGATTAACATAAATTCTTATCGCCTGAATATAAAAACAAATTTGTTTGGAAATTTAGTGAATCGTGAGATGAATGAAGAGATGACTGCGGCTTTTAATGCACTTACGGAAGATGAATATTTGAGTACATATTATCCGCTGCTATCTGATGGAGCAGTTGCTTTGTGGCTGTATTACGGAGAAAAACTTCCGAGTGTGTTTACAACATTAGTGCCAAAGTCGAAGATAGAGGGGGAGAAGGTAAAAACATCGAATACAACAGAAATTAGAGCAATATTAACAGAGCCATCAACATATCAGCAGGTATGTGCACTGATGGAAAATGGTGGAGAGGGCGATCCGATTAAGACGGCATTAGCAAGGAATGCAGACATTTATAACGATTTGGATAGCTTTAATCCATTAAATTCGAATCAAGGATATTATGTGGGTGAGTCTAAAGAAGCGGCAGATGAAACTTTTTATCGTACCGTTGCTTATGATTCCATTCAATCCGCAGATTGCATCAAGTTAATTTCAGGTCTTTCAAATAACGTTGAACAGAAACTCTATGGTGTGCAGGAAACACTGATTGCAGCACTTACAGGAGTAGCGCCGGGAACACTTGAGGCATACTATGTGTCAAAAGAGAATAATAATCAGTATGTGATTACCGACATTCGTAACGCAGCATTTAATGCAATGCAGGATACCACAAATCAGACTGCGGCATGGAATTTCTCACAGATCATCCATTCACAGATGTCTGTATACAGCGCACGTGAAGGATGGGATCGCGATGTACTTCTTGTTTATTCCTTCTCGGATCTGACGGTACTAGTTACGATTGAGCAGGGCGATAACAACTTTATGAAGGTTACCCCGCTGCTTGTTCTGACCGAGGAAAATAATGAAAATCTTGGCTCACAGGATCAGATGGATTCCTTTATTCAATCATTACTCGAACAGTACAAATTTGAAAAATTTGATATCGCTAATTGACAAAATAGTGCATCGGGTGGTACATATCACCCTTTGAATTGACGTGCTTTGGGTCAGTCAGATCGCGGTAGAGCGCAGCCATAACCTCAGCGTAAGCTGGATTTTCATCAAAAGCCTTCATGACAAGTGCAGCAATCTTATAGCAGTCAGCACCGTGATGATCTACATATCCTGCAAGGCTGCGGCTTAAATGATGCACTCCATTTTCATCAGTCACAAGCATTGCGTTCAAATATTCTAATACATAATTCTTATATTCAGCACCCTCATCTGGTCGTGCCTCATATGTATCATAGTTACTGTTCATGGATAAGCCAATATTGCGGCAAAGCCCGAAGGTGAATGGATTTCACGAAACCATTGCACCGAAGGGCTTTCGTTGCATGACTCATTGTAAATTTTGCAAGAAAAATGAATTGACAGCCGCTTATTGTAAGGGTAAGCTAATATTATGAAAATTAAGGTTCATTGCTAGAATATTAGAAAGAGGGTGCAAAGAATGGGAAGATTTGTAAATCCAGGAAATAGTGCGTTTATAGTTGCGTTAAATTCAGAAATTTACGTAGACAAAACAGGACTTTTGGAATATACCAATAAGGTTATGAATACAAACGCAAAGTTTATTTGCAATAGCCGTCCACGCAGATTTGGAAAATCCATTACGACTGAAATGTTGGCAGCATATTATGGTAAGAATTGTGATTCTAAGGATATGTTTTCAAGATTAACGATCGGAAAAAGTGAAACCTTCAAAAAATATTTAAATCAATATGATGTTATTTTATTCGATGTTCAGTGGTGTATGATGGATGCTGGCTCGCCAGAAGAAACAGTGGCCTATATTAATGAGCATTTGGTACAAGAATTAAAAAATGTATATCAAGATGTGGAATTGGAAAATGTAAAGACAGCTTGTGGTGCAATGTCAGCAATCAATGCGGAAAAGGGTGTGCGTTTTGTTGTTATTATTGATGAGTGGGATGTATTGATTCGAGATGAATCTGCAAAAGAAGATGTGCAGAAAGAGTACATTGATTTTTTGAGAGGAATGTTTAAAGGAACTGAGCCGACTAAGTATATTCAACTTGCTTACCTTACGGGAATTCTTCCAATAAAAAAAATCAAAACACAATCGGCACTCAATAATTTTGATGAATTTACGATGCTGGATGCTGGAAGATTAGCTCCTTATATTGGTTTCACTGAAACAGAGGTAAAGCAGCTTTGCTCAAAATATAAAGTGGATTTCGATAAAGTAAAACGTTGGTATGATGGCTATCTTTTGGAAAAAATTCAAGTGTACAATCCTAAGGCGGTTGTAAGTGTTCTGACGAAGGAAAAATTTAAAAGCTATTGGTCTGAAACAGGAACATATGAATCAATTATTCCACTGATTAATATGAATTTTGATGGGTTAAAAAATGCTGTAATTGAAATGCTTTCAGGCGCAAATGTGGAAGTTGATGTGACATTCTTTCAAAATGATACGGTTAATTTTGCAGATAAGGATGATGTGTTAACATATTTAATTCATCTGGGATATTTGGGATATGATGAAGAGACAGAATCTGCATTTGTACCAAATGAAGAAATTCGTCAGGAATTGATTCGAGCAACAAAGAGAACAAAATGGAATCAGATGATTGAATTTCAACAGGAATCACTGGAACTACTAGAGGCAACACTTAGCATGGATAGCGGGACTGTTGCAGAAAAAATTGAAAAAATTCATATGGAATATGCTTCGTCTGTTCAATATAACAATGAAAATTCTTTAAGTAGTGTGCTGACGATTGCCTATTTAAGTTCAATGCAGTTCTATTTTAAGCCAGTTCGTGAATTACCTACGGGAAAAGGATTTGCAGATTTCATTTTTATACCGAAGCCAGAATATCGCGCAGAATATCCAGCGCTTGTGGTTGAGTTAAAATGGAATCAAAATGTTAATACTGCAATCCAGCAAATTCGCGATAAGAATTATCCAGATTCTATAGAGGCATATACGGGAGATATTCTGATAGTGGGAATTTCATATGATAAAAAGAGCAAAAAGCATTTGTGTAAGATTGAAGAATATAAAAAATAAAATTTGGGTTGACCAAAATAATTCGGGCAGTCTTTAAAAATTTTTTCTTTGCGTATCAAGTAAAAATCAAAAGAAAGTTGTCAATATAGTTGACAGGACAAAAGGGAGGAAAGTGCATGCAGAAAATGATATGGACAGGAATCGGAGTGAGTGCGGCGGCAGTCATTGGAACTGTGAGTTTGTTTGGAACAGGAGGACTTCACTTCAATAATGTTATCAAAACTCCGGCTCAGTTAGAGCAAACAGCATCAGAAAATAATCAAACCACACAATCAAGCGAAGTATTAACAAAGCAATCCGTTTATTATGCGCGTAAGCTTGGAAAGAAGGCTTCAGATACAGAATACTTTAAGAATAGAATGATTTCAGATGATCTAATGGAATACATACAAAAGGCAGTACCACTTGCAGATGCAGTTCCGACGGAACTAATGAAGATCAATTTGGACTCATTTACAGTGGAAGAGATGGGAGATGACTTGAAAAGTATTGCGCTGACAGACACCACTGAAATCAGCGACATGATAGTAAGGTCACTTGCAACGATGATGGTAGGTACTTCTAGTGATACAAAAGCATTGGCTGCCTATGCGCTGCTTGAAGACAATCAATATTTAAATATGGAGTTGAATGCAACAGTTGGATTGTGGTTGTATTATGGAGAAGATTTGCCATCGGTATTATGCGTGTTTATTCCAAGAGAAGGCGGTACAGAGCTAACAGCTGGTGCATTAGATGCTGCAAGCTATGAGACAGTGCGAAAGAAAGTGGCTGAGTCATCTGATCAGAATAGTGATAACAGTGATGATGTTTTAATCGAAGTTTTGGCACAACGATCCAAGATTGACAGCGATTTGAGCTCACTTGCTTACTCCTACTTAGATCAAATGACAGATGATTCTTCTCAGACGGAAGGACTATTAGCAGCTGCCACCTTGGATGAACCAGCAGATGCGACATTTTTCAATCAGCTAGTTGATGAAATCATCGGTAAAATGGTCAGTGGAACAACACCAATTGATGAGCTAACACAACTTTTCACCGTCTCATCAGAAGTAGCAGACTGTGTAAAAAAAGCACAAACTTGTATGGAAGAAGTAGCAAAAGGATTAGCACAGGGAACGCTCACCGCTTATCAGGTTCCTTCAAGTTCCTATTTGTCGGCAGAACAAATTGCATCTGGTGTATCAAATGGTTCTAGTATGAACCAGATAGCAGCATCTAGTGTTTTGTCCCGAATAGTTCATGAGCGAACTCCACTGCATGCAATCACAACAGATTGGAAAGATGATGTTGTGTTGGCATATACGCTTTCTGACTTGGCACTTTTGATCTCGGTAGAAGAAGCAGATAATTGTTATCTGAAGATCAACACAAATTTCGTCTGGCTGGATGAAGAAAACAATGGAAACATTATAGATCGAATGGCGAAACAGTATGGTCTTGAGCAAATGGATTTGCAGCAATAGGATTGTATATAGGATTGTACAATTTCGAAAAATTTAACGGCATAGATTGACAAAACAACTTCTCTGGTGGTACGGTATCCAAAAGGCGAACCATTAAAAAGCCCATTGAGGAGAGGTTCGTACAGAAAGGAAGCAGTGGTTTATGATTTATGCGGATCATGCAGCAACAACAAAGATTAGTGAGACAGCAAAGCTTGCTATGTTGTCTGCTATGGAAAAGGATTGGTATAACCCGTCTAGCCTTTATACACCGGGGCAGCAGGCATCTGGCACATTGATGGATGCGCGTGTGAGGATTGCCCACTGTCTTGGCTGTCTGCCAAAGGAAATTTATTTTACTTCAGGCGGAAGTGAGGCAGATAATCAGGCAATTTTGTCGGCAGCAGCTATTGGTAAAAGACAGGGGAAGATGCATATTATTTCAACCGCATTTGAGCATCATGCCGTTTTGCATACATTAAAAAAATTAGAAAAAGAAGGTTTCGAGATTACGCTTCTTGATGTTGGAGAAAAGGGAATTGTAAGTCCGGCACAGGTCGAAAAAGTAATTCGTCCAGATACGGCACTTGTTACGGTTATGTATGCCAATAATGAGATTGGAACTATTCAGCCAATTCGTGAGATCGGAGCAGTGTGCAGACAAAATGGTGTGCTGTTTCACACCGATGCGGTACAGGCAGCAGGTCATCTTCCCATTAATGTAGAGGAAGATCAGGTTGACATGCTGTCTTTATCAGCACATAAATTCAATGGTCCAAAGGGAATTGGTGTGCTGTATGCAAAGACTGGTGTATTTTTGACAAATCTTATAGAGGGCGGCGGACAGGAGCGAGGAAAACGTGCTGGAACGGAAAATCTTCCTGCTATAGTAGGAATGGCGGTAGCATTAGAGGAAGCTTGCTCACTTCAAAAAGAGCGCTCCATCTATGTGACAAAACTTCGTGAGCAGTTAATAAACGGACTAAAGAAAATTCCAGGTGCACTGTTAAACGGAGATGCAACCAATCGTCTTCCAGGAAATGTAAACTTTTGCTTTCCGGATACCGAGGCAGAGGGACTCTTGCTCTTACTTGACAACAAAGGAATTTGTGCATCATCAGGTTCAGCATGCACATCAGGTTTTCTTGATCCTAGTCATGTGCTTCTTGCAATTGGAAGAGATAAAGAGACAGCAAGAGGTTCCCTTCGTTTGACACTTGATTATGAAAATACCAAAGAAGAGGTAGAAATGATTATTAAGGCTGTTGCTGAGACAGTTAAAATTTTACGTGGAGAATAAAATTGGCGGCTTTTATTGTTCGCGAGTTGTTCAAGTTACGAAAGCGGTTCGACGATTGTTTTGTCGGCATCACTTTTCCGCAGGTACCTGCTATAATTATTTATTGTTTTATATTACTTTGAAAGTCCTGCTACAACGTTCTGCCTCGTAAAAGCAATTCGTCTCACCGCTAATTTATGTATTGAGTCGTGAATAATAAAAAATTAGAGCCGCCAAAATAATTACAGATATAGCATTTCTGAGTACGCCATGATAAATGGACCGCTTCCTTTTCCTTCATCTGGAAGGTAATATTCAGTGATCTCATAATTATTTGTATTATTTGCACTTGCCTTTAAGTAAATATCTTCCAGTACATTGTCGTGAAGCTTAGTATTTACAATTGCGTTAAATGCTTTGATTGCAGGTTCGCGGTAGGACTCGTTAAGCCATCTATTGCGAACACCTTTTAACATCATATAAATCATCATGGCAGTGCCGCTGACCTCAAGGCGATTTGTCGCGGTAACAGGCTGATCAGCCAGATTTGCCCATAATCCAGATTCATCCTGATACTTTAACATGCCATCTGCAAAGAGCTTTAATGCAGCTTTTCTCTCTTCAATATAGCATTCAGGAAGAACTTCCATTACATCGACCATTGCCATTGCATACCAGCCCATTGCGCGGGTCCAGTGGTACGCGCAGACATCCTCACGGCTGTTGCATGCATGATAATACATGCCATTCGGGGCAAGCATAACATCAGCAACCCAGTTCAAGCGCTCATTGATAATAGCAAGCTGCTTTGTATCACCAATTTTGGCAGCATAGTGAGTTAAAAATGGCTGCAGCATATAGATACCATCGAGCCATACCTTATACTTAGGTGGCTGTCCGCCAGCCCAGCAGTGCCAGTAGTTATTGCCAAGTGCATCTTCTGTATATTTTTCAACTACAATATCACCCTTTGAATTGACGTGCTTCGGATCAGTCAGATCGCGGTAGAGCTCAGCCATAACCTCAGCGTAAGCTGGATTTTCATCAAAAGCCTTCATTACTAGTGCAGCAGTCTTATAGCAGTCAGCACCGTGATGATCTACATATCCTGCAAGGTTGCGGCTTAAATGATGTACTCCATTTTCATCAGCCACAAGCATTGCATTCAAATATTCTAATACATACTTCTTATATTCAGCACCCTCATCTGGTCGTGCCTCGTATGTATCATATAGACCTTCCATCACAACACCATTGTAATAGCTCCAGTCAAACAGATATGGTTTGACAGAAGGGGTACGCTTCTCATTATCCCATGAAAAGAACTTGTGCTCATCAGAAACGACTTCCTTTGGAATGTTGCATGAAGATTTTATAGTAAGCGCATCCACATAATTTTTTGCCTTTAAAATAGAGGCTTGAATATCAGCAGTTAAATTGCTCATAGTAATTCTCCAATCTTATGAAATTTTATGTAAACTCAGTATACCATGGAAAGCATTGATTTGAAAGAAGAATTTGGTTTGTCCGTGAAGCGTAACAGTTTCATGAGCAAAGATATTTCTTAAAAGAAATAAGGTCTGGTAATAAAAAAGAGAATATGGTATAATGGCACAGATAACGTTGAAGGGTCAAACCAACAACACGAACAAGACCAAAAATAAAAAAGAGCGAAAAGGAGGATTGCATTATGTTAATTATAAAGAAACGAACGGTGGAGTTTGAAGTGGAAACAAGGGATTGGTGTGACGCATAGCAGTGGCTGTTGCAAATATACAATGAAAGAATTGTATTTGCTATAGCCGTTGCTTTCCGGTAAATAGTACCGCACGGAAAGCCGCTGCAGTTGCAGCGCAGATTGAGAGGAAGGCATGAGCTATAGAAAGGCAGAGGAGATACTGCCAAGAGAATTGATAGAAGTGATTCAGCAGTACGTGGACGGAGAAAATATCTACATTCCGAGAAAGCTGGAGCATCGAAAGGGCTGGGGCGAGCGCACACAGGCACGACAGGAGCTTGATGCACGCAACAGTGCCATATGCAGGGAGCATCGGGAGGGTGCGAGTGTCCCGAGACTTTCCCAGAAGTATTATCTTACAGAAAAGAGTATACAGCGGATTATTCGCCAGTATCGTTAATTAAACAGAGGGCTGCCATATGGCAGCCCCCAACTTTTGATAAAAATAGGAGGAAACTTTTGTGAAAAAGAAAAGCTTATACCAGTATATCGCACCAAATATATTGGCAATGGTAGGAATGTCATGCTACATTTTAGCCGATACTTTTTTTATTGCAACATCGCAGGGTACAAATGGTATTACTGCACTAAATCTGGCGCTTCCAATTTATGGTCTTATCTTCGCGATTGGCTCCATGATTGGAACTGGTTCTGCCATTCGTTATACATTGGCAAAAGCAACTGATCAGCAGGAGGCAAAAAAATATTTTTCCAATGCACTTATATGGGATGCGATTGTCAGTGTGATCTTTATAGTAGCAGGACTGTTTTTCCCAGGGCAGGTTATGCGAGTGATGGGTGCTGATGCAGTAATCGAAGCAATTGGTATACCATATATTCGCATCGTACTATGCTTTACACCATTTTTCATGATGAATTATGCATTTACTGCATTTGTGAGAAATGATAATGCGCCGCATATTGCTATGGCAGCAACGCTTCTTAGCAGTTTGTTTAATATTGTATTTGACTATATATTTATGTTTCCGCTTGGAATGGGTATGACAGGCGCAGCTCTTGCAACAGCAGTTTCACCAATTGTAAGTATTTTGATTTGTATGGTGCACTATCTGTCACCAAAAAGTAGCGTATCATTTCATTTAATGGTGCCATCTGTAAAAATGCTTATCTCATCCTGCAGTCTTGGCGTAGTTGCCTTTGTCGGAGAGATTGCAAGTGCAGTTACAACGATGGTCTTTAATTTTGTTCTTCTTGCACTTGATGGAAATACAGCAGTTGCTGCTTACGGTGTAATTGCCAATACAGCGCTTGTAGGTACAGCTATTTTCAACGGTGTTTCCCAGGGACTTCAGCCTCTTGCAAGCGAAGCACATGCGAGGGGAGAAGAACATGAAAAGCATCAGATTCTTGTAAAAAGCATAGTAACAGGAATTGTTCTTGCAATTGTTCTTATCGCAGGAGTATGGTTTTTTGCAGCAAATATAACAAGTGCATTTAACAGTGAACAATCTGCACAGTTGGCAGCTTATGCTATTCCCGGAATACGTATTTATTTTATTGGATTTTTTGCAGCCGGAATCAATATCATTTGCGCAGGCTTCTTAAGTGCCACTGACCATGCAAAAGAATCCTCGATTTTGGCAATCAGCAGAGGAATTGTCGCAATCATTGCGTTTGCATTGATTCTTCCAAAGTTTCTTGGAATCACGGGTGTATGGCTGGCATTTCCAGCGGCAGAGGTGCTTACTCTTTTTGTAGCACTTGTGATATCGAAAAAAAACTAAGAATTTGTTTTTTAAAACGTAATAAAAAATAGAAGTTAACAAAATCGCTTGACGTAAGTCTCAATCACGGGTATCATAGAAATCCAGGGAATGTGAATTTTTTCACAGCTTCTCTGGATTTTTATAATACGAATGTTTTTAGAATTGCTAAGCTCTCAGCAGCGCAGCAATTCGTAGGTATCAATATATCTTATGTACAAGTAAGGAAAGAAGATATCCATTTTGGATATCAGCGATGGAAGGCGCGAAAGAAAATGACACAGTTTGAATCAAGAAATATAACAATGATGATGGATCTGTATGAAATGACAATGGCATATGGATACTTCAAGGAAAATGACACAGAGAAGAAGGTAGCATTTGATGTATTTTACCGTAGGAACCCAGATGGCGGCGGATTTTCTATTTTTGCCGGACTTGAGCAGGTGATCGAGTATCTGGAAAATATGCATTTTGAGGATGAGGATGTTGAATACTTCCGTTCATTAAATCTGTTTGATGAGGATTTTCTTGCTTATTTAAAGAATTTCCGTTTCAATGGAGATGTTTATGCATTTGAAGAGGGAACGATCATGTATCCAAATGAGCCAGTTGTAACAGTTGTTGCACCGTTAATTGAGGCACAGCTTGTTGAGACTGCAATTTTGGCGCAGATCAATCATCAGAGTCTGATTGCTACAAAGGCAAGAAGAATTGTAAAGGCAGCGGCAGGACGCGGTGTATCTGATTTTGGTGCAAGACGTGCACACAACATGGATGCAGCTATTTACGGTGCTCGTGCTTCCTACATTGGTGGTGTAAATGGTACTGCAACAGTTAGTGCAGGCCAGATGTTTGGTATTCCGGTTGGCGGAACTCATGCACACAGTTGGGTAATGGAACACAGCGATGAGCTGACAGCTTTTAGAAGCTATGCAAAGGTATTCCCAAATAATTGTACACTTCTTGTTGACACATATGATGTTTTAAAGTCTGGCGTTCCGAATGCAATCAAGGTATTTCAGGAGATGAAGGATGCAGGAATCCCGCTGACACGTTATGGCATTCGCCTTGACAGCGGCGACCTTGCATATTTGTCCAGAAAGGCAAGAAAGATGCTTGATAAGGCTGGTTTTACAGATGCAAAGATCGTTGTATCAAACAGCTTAGATGAATATACAATCACTTCTATTCTTTCTCAGGGCGGCTGCATTGACAGCTTTGGTGTTGGTGAGCGCATGATTACAGCAAAGACTGATCCTGTTTTTGGCGCTGTTTATAAGATCTGCGCAGTTGAGGAAAATGGTAAATTTGCACCGAGAATTAAGGTTTCTGAGACAGTTGAAAAGATCACTAATCCGGGACTAAAGAGTGTATATCGTGTATATGATGAGGAAGGTCATGCAGTTTCAGATCTGATTGCCGGTTTTGACGAGAAAGTTGACTTTAGCACACCGTATCGCTATGTAGATCCTGAGAAGCCATGGAAGAATAGAAGCTATGAGAATTGTACTGCAAAGCCGCTTCTTCATAAGGTAATTGAGGGTGGAAAGCGCCTGACAAAGACAAAGACGCTTCAGGAACTTCAGGCTTATGTAAAGAAACAGCTTGACAATGAGATCTGGGAAGAGGAGCAGCGTTTCGAGAATCCGCATAAGCATTATATTGATATGAGTCCGGATTACTACGAGATGAAGATGAGCATGCTTCACAATATCAGAACTGTATAACATTTGCAGAAAGGAAGAAAGCACTGTGAAAAAGTTTGCCATAATTGGAGGATCCTTCAACCCGGTGACGAAGGCACATGTAGAGATCGGACAAATCGCAGCCAGAGAATTGCCAGGTTGGCAGATTTTATATATCCCGGCACCAGATCGTTTTTTGACATCATGGAAGGCGATGAAAAAAAACGATATTCTGTCGGGAGAGCAGCGCCTTAACCTTTTAAGAAAGGCAGTTGAGCCGCACGGATTTTTATGTGAAGACTGTGAAGTACACTTAAAGACAAGCGCTAAAACGTATGATACAATGCAGTATTTAAGGACACAATATGGGCAGGATACGCAGCTTGTCTATGTGTGCGGAACAGATAAGCTTTCAGAGCTTTCTATCTGGTATAAGGCAGAGGGCATTTTTGAACTATCGCGATTTCTTGTAATTCCAAGAGATGGAGATGAGCCAGAAAAAATGATTAAAGAAATTCCATTTTTAAAGGAGCGCAGAGACCGGATTCTGATCAGCCATGAACCGCGCATTTATCCGGATTTTAGTGCAACAAAGGTTCGGGAAAGCATCAAAGCTGGAGATGGAAAATGGAAAAAAATGGTTCCAAAGGAGATTGCAGCAGATTTGGAGGCTTTGCAAAAACTATAAAAGTTATATGGTGAGATTTGAAAATCTGAAAATAAGAATCTAGAAATATGAAATCTGGAAACAAGAGAGGATGGTAGTAGAATGTCATTGAGCAAAAGCGGATATATAAAAGCAGTGGCAGTTCATATGAAAACGTCGCTGGGAAGACCGATGGAGAATGCAGAGGAGATTGTAAGGCAGGTAAAGCAGTATGAGGCGAAAAATCCAGACCTGATTGTGTTTGGCGAGCTTTCAATAAGCGGTTACAGCTGCGGTGATCTGTTTTTGCAGTCCTTTATGGAGGAACAGTGCAGAATGGCAATCACGTATCTATGTGACAATCTGCCACAGTCAGATACACTTATTGCAGTTGGAGCCCCACTTAGAAAGGACGGCATGCTGTTCAATACAGCGCTGATTTTTAAAGGCAATGAGCTGCTTGGTATTGTGCCTAAGACATTTGTACCTAATTATAAGGAATTCTACGAAAAGAGATGGTTTGCAGGAGCAGATCAGCGTTTTTCAGATACGATTCGCTATGATGAGATTTTCTATGATGAAGGCGTTTCACTGAATGGTGAGCGCACATTCCCATTCACACCGAATCTGATTATTGAGGGACGAAATGGTATTCGCCTTGCATGCGAGATATGCGAAGATCTGTGGGTTAATATTCCGCCGAGTTCATTCCATGCATCAGCAGGAGCAAATGTGATTGCAAATCTGTCAGCATCAAATGATGTTGTAACGAAACCAGAGTATCGTAGAGACTTAGTTCGCATGCAGTCTGGTACAAATATGTGTGCTTATGTATATTGTTCTTCAGGAAGCGGTGAGAGTACGACTGATCTGATTTTCTCAGGTCACAATATTATTGCAGCAAATGGAACAATTTTGGCGGACAGCAACAAAGAAGCGACAGAGGCACTTATTGATCTGGAGCGAATCAATAACGACCGAATAAAGAATAACAGTATTTCCTATGCAGCAGCAAGATATTCGCAGATGGCATCAAATGGAAAGGGTTATGTAAGACTTCATACGCAGACAAGCAGCGTAGCACATTGGCCAGAATCATTAAATCCATATCCATTTGTTCCATCAGAGGCAGAACGTGCCGGAAGATGCAAAGAGATCATGCGCCTTCAGGCTACAGGTCTTGCAGAGCGTCTGACAAAGATTGGCATCCGCAAGTGTGTAATAGGTGTATCAGGTGGTCTTGACTCAACACTGGCTCTCCTTGTCATTAAGGAAGCATATGATATGCTTGGCTGGCCGCTTACAGATATCATCGGAATAACCATGCCAGGCTTTGGAACAACTGATCTGACAAAGACCAATTCATGGAAATTAATGGAGCAGCTTGGCATTACTATTCGTATGATTAATATTACAGATGCATGTCTGCAGCACTTTGAAGATATCGGTCACAAACGCGATAGCTACGATGTCACATATGAGAACACGCAGGCAAGAGAGCGTACCCAGATTTTGATGGACATCGCAAACAAAGAGGGCGGTATCGTAGTTGGAACAGGTGATATGTCTGAGTTAGCTCTTGGCTGGTGTACTTATAATGGTGATCACATGTCTATGTATGCAGTAAATGTCAGCGTGCCGAAGACACTTGTTAAATATCTGGTGCGCGCTTATGCTGAGCTTCATCCAGCTGTCCATGATACGCTCGAATCTATCTGTGACACAATCATCAGTCCAGAACTTCTGCCGCCAGATGCACAGGGCAACATCGCACAGTCCACAGAGGCAACAATCGGAAAGTACGATCTGCATGATTTCTTTTTATATCATTTTGTCCGTAATGGGTTCACGAAGGAAAAGATTCAAAAGCTTGCAGAGATAGCATTTGCACAGAAGAACGTGACAAAAGAGGAGATTACATCAACACTCGATAACTTCTTTAGACGTTTCTATGCACAGCAGTTCAAGCGCTCCTGTCTGCCGGATGGTCCGAAGGTCGGTACTGTATCATTATCACCGCGCGGCGACTGGAGAATGCCGTCTGATGCGAAGAATCCGTATTAAGTGCAACCCGGAAAGCTTACGAAGGGGGCTTCGGCGCTTGTTTTGTCGGCCTCACTTTTCCGCAGGCACCTGTTACGTTGTTTATTATCGTACTTTACTTTGAAAGTCCTGCTACAACGTTCCGCCTCGTAAAAGCAAGACGCCTCAACCCCCACTACAAATTGAAAATAGTCCGAGAAGTTTGTGAAAATAAGAGAAAATAATTATTTAAAAAGAACTTTGGTTATATATAACTAACCGAAGTTCTTTTTTTACATTTTAATAGCTTGACAGAAAATGGAAACTTGTGATATAGTATCCTAAGGTTAGTTATAACTAATTTTAGGGAGGCATAATGAACACAAAGGATATCAGAAAAATTGCGATATACGGCAAGGGCGGTATTGGAAAGTCAACGACGACATCCAATCTGTCGGCGGCGCTTGCAAAAAAGGGTTACCAGGTGATGCAGATCGGATGCGACCCGAAGGCAGATTCTACAAAAAACCTGATGGGGGGAAAACGAATTCCAACTGTTCTTGAGCAGATTAAGACAAAGGGCGAGGAACTTACGCTGGAGGATATCGTATTTAAAGGCTTTGGCGGCGTACTGTGCGTGGAATCTGGAGGACCGACACCGGGCGTAGGATGTGCAGGACGAGGAATTATATCTGCATTTGAAAAGCTTGAAGAACTGGAAGCATTTGAAACCTATCAGCCAGACATTGTGATATATGACGTGCTTGGCGATGTTGTATGCGGTGGATTTGCAATGCCGATTCGAGGTGGATATGCAAAAGATGTGTATGTTGTTTCATCTGGTGAGATGATGTCATTATATGCAGCAAACAACATTGCAAGCGCAATTCGTAATTTCGGCAAGCGAGGCTATGCGCAGCTTCGCGGATTGATTTTGAATGCAAAAAATATTGAAAACGAACGCGAGATTGTTGCAAAGGCAGTCGAGGAGATTGGTACGCAGGTAGTCTGTTATGTTCCGCGTTCGCCAGAGATTCAGGAAGCAGAGAATCGGGGAGGAACAGTATTTGAGTTTTTAACAAATTCTGTGATGCAGGGCGTTTATAACGAACTGGCTGACCGAATTCTTGCAGATGCATGACAGATACCAACGAATTGCTTCGTTGCGATGCAACTCTCGCAATTCTAAAAACATTCGGATTCGCTGATTTGCAATGCAAATCGCTGCATCCTCATGTTTTTGACGGGTCTCAAGCTCAAAAGCCTTATCGTGCAAGCACGATCGGCTTTTAGAGCTTTTGCCCCTGGTATCACAAATCAAAGCCGAAAGGCAGCCTATGGGCAGAAAGGAAAAGAAAATGAAGAATACAAAGTTACAGGCAATGATCATGGCAGGAGCAATGGCAGCAAGCTCTCTTAGCGCAATGAGCGTATTTGCAGATGAAACTACATCTGAGGCAGCAACTGAGGCAGTAAGTGCAACAGAGGTTGATACAGAGGGCAAGTTTGTCTTGGAGTATCCAGAGGATATGCAGGAGTTAGGCTACACCGATCCGATCGTGCTTGACGAGGTTCCAGAGCGCGTTGTCTCCTTATCCGCAGCACCAGTTCTGGCACTGTATGAGCTAGGTGTAAATTTAGTTGGTATTCCAAACAGCATGGTTGTAACTTGGCCGGAGGATCTTCAGGAGAGCACCGAAACTGTTTCCTTCTCTGTTATGAGTCCGGACGATTTTGATTATGAGAGCGTTGTTGATCTTGAGCCGGATCTGGTTTTGCTTGCTTACAATGGCGCCGATACTGCGGGAAAGACACTGGAATCCTTAGGAATCCCGGTTTACTATATCTATGCAGGTCATACCGTTCCATACGAGTCCATCGTAGGACAGACAAATGCACTGATTGATGCATTTTCCGTTGATGAGGAGTCTGCTGCAGCTGGTGAGAAGATTCGTGAGCGTTTTGATGCACTTGATCAGAACATGGAAGCAGCAAAGGAAGCATTTGCAGGAAAGAGCGTTATGGTACTTCAGTCCAGCGGTGATGCTCATTATATCCAGACTGAGAACGGAACACTTGGAAGCATGGCAGCGATGATCGGTCTTGAGAATGTGTACACAAATGACCAGTCCTCCATGGTGCAGTTAGACTATGAGCAGGCACTTGACTATGATCCAGACATCGTTATGTGTGTAGGTGCAGAGGATGCAGAGGGTCATAAGGAACTGATGGAAAAAGCATTTGCAGAAAATCCAGAGTATTGGAACAGCATCCCGGCAATCGCAGAAGGAAGAGTTCTGTATCTGCCAGTATCTTATGTATCTACAGCAGGAATCAATGTAATCGACGGCATCAATGATCTGATCGGAACCGTTGCAGACTTTTACGGAATCGAAGTAGAGACCATCTCTGTTGACGAGGAAGAGGAATCCGAGGAGGCAACTGGTGAGGACGCATCCGAGGAGAATGCATCTGACGAGGCAGAAGAGTCCACAGCCGAGACAAAGTAATGAGTGAACACAAGAGAAATAAAAATAATCGAAGCGGCAATCAGCTGTTAAAGACAGGAATGGTATGGACCATTCTTCTGGCTGCGTTGGTAGCGGTATTTGTACTTAGCATTGCAATTGGAAGTTCTGGCTATCCACTTTCAGAGGTCCTTCGGGGCCTCTGGGATACCGAAGCTGGAAAAATCCGAATTATCGTGTTTAATCTGCGTTTGCCAAGAGCAGTACTTGCAATTATGGTGGGCGCGTGTCTTTCGGCAGCAGGTGCTATTTTGCAGGCTGTGATGCGTAATCCCTTAGCTGATCCTGGCACCATTGGTGTATCAGCAGGTGCAGGCGCAGCGGCGATTACAATTCTTCTTTTGTTTCCGAGTTTGACTTATTCTGTTCCGTTGTTTGCATTTGGCGGAGCCGCACTTGCATGTGTATTAATCTATCTGCTTGCATGGAAGGATGGTGTGGATCCGGTGCGAATCATTTTGTCAGGTGTCGCTGTCAATTCTGTCTTAGGAGGCTATAACTCCTTCTTACAGCTGCAAAACAGCGATAACTTAAACGGAGTTTTGTCTTTTATGAACGGAAGTTTCTCAGGTGGAAACTGGACACAGGTGCGTGTAATGGCAGTGTATGCCGTGATTGGACTTGTGCTTGCATGTTTTTGTATCCGAAATGCCAATGCACTTCAGTTGGGAGATGAAATGGCCAAAAATCTTGGCATTCGCGTAAATGCGAGCCGTATCGTGCTGTCTGGTGTTTCCGCATTTTTGGCAGCGGCTACGGTTTCTGAGGTCGGAATGATCGGCTTTGTCGGTCTTGTTGCACCGCACATTGCAAGAATGTTAGTCGGTTCGGACTACAAAGTGTTACTTCCAACAAGTATCCTGACGGGAAGCGTGATGGTACTGCTTGCCGATACAGTGGGAAGAACAATTTGGCCTGGTACAGAGATTCCGGTTGGCGTTATGATGAGTGTATTTGGAGGACCATTCTTCCTGTATATGCTCAGAAAGAGAGGTAGTTTCAATGGAGCTTGAGGCAAGTGGACTGCAAATTGGCTATGGAGAACACGTGATCGTAAACCAAATGGATGTGTCTATTGCAAGAGATAAAATCACAACAATTATCGGACCAAATGGCTCTGGAAAATCGACACTGTTAAAGGCACTCACGAGACTGATTCGTTATCAGAAGGGAAATGTTTTGCTGGATGGCTGCGATATTCAGACAATGAAGCCAAAAGCATTAGCTAAAAAGCTCGGAGTGCTGCCGCAGATTCATACGGCACCGTCCGATTTTCGTGTAAAGGAGCTTGTCGGCTATGGTCGTATGCCGCACCAAAAGTTAATGGCAGGAAAGAGTAAAGAGGATGAGGAAGTCATCCGTTGGGCAATGGAAGTCACAGGCACTTGGAAATTCCGCGACAAGTCAATTTACGAGATTTCAGGAGGAGAGACGCAGCGTGTGTGGATTGCTACCGTACTTGCGCAGAAGCCGGAAATCATGTTTTTGGATGAGCCAACGACCTATCTGGACATTTCTCATCAGCTTGAGACGATGAATCTGGTGAAAAAATTAAATCGCGAGACGGGAATCGGTGTGGTTATGGTGCTGCATGATTTGGCGCAGGCGATGGAAGTCAGCGATCATGTGATTGTGATCCGTGACGGGGAAAAGTACGATGAGGGTGCACCGCAGAATGTCATCACATCAAAGATGATGAAGGACGTCTATCAGGTGGAGTGTGAGATCTTGAATGTGCCTGGACGCGAAAAGCCGCTGCTTGCGTATGCAGCAATCTGAAAATGAGTATCTAGTGCCTTGCAATTTTTCTGCATTCAGGCACTTTTGTGAATAACATAAAAATGAAGAAAGAGGATATTATGGGATTAAATGGAGAAAAGATGCTCCAGAGCCTGAAACACCTAAGTCAGGTTGACAAGATGAAGCAGGTTGAGCCGATGTCTTATGCACTGTTTCCAGGCTATCATTGTCCGTTAATGGGTGCTATGCTGACAATCCGTGCGATTAAGGATAGTGTGATGTTGGTACTCGGCCCAGATGAGTGTGCCTACTATACAAAAATGGCAACTTCTGGAAATGGAAGCATGTCGGCGGATGGCTGTCAGATCGTGTCTGTTGTACTAGAGCAGCATGATGTCACCTTTGGCTGTCAGGAGAAGCTTGAGGAGGCAATGGAAGAATTAAACGATGAATATCATCCGAAGGCTGTTTTCATCGTAACCACCTGCGTACCAGAAATTACCGGTGATGATGTGGAGTCAATGGCAGATTTATTTACCGATCAGTATGGCTTCCCAGTTATGGTCGTTCACGCAGAGAATTTTAAGACCGATGACCATCTGCCAGGTATTGAGCATACGCTTGAAGTCTGTTGTGCGATGATGCAGCCGCAGGAAAAGACTGACTGCGTTAATGTACTTGGTCTGCGGCTGGGTGATTTTACAAAAACAGAGGTGTACCGCGTATTGCAGGAGCAAAGCATTCCAGTAGGAATGCAGCTGCCAGGAAATAGTAGTGCAGAGGAAATCGAAAGAGCACCGCAGGCAGCAGTCAATCTAGTCGTTCATCCAGTTGGATTAGCGCTTGCAAAAAAAATGAAGCGAAAGTTTGGAACACCGTATATAGTATTTGAGCGCTACAGCGATCCAGACCGCATTTATCAGTCTTACAAAGAATTATTTGAAATTCTTGAAAAGCCACTTCCAGAAAAGCTTGCTGGCTGGTATCAGGAGGCAAAAAAGCGCTCAGAGGCAGCAAAGCCTATACTTGATGGCAAAACTTATTTTAGTGGAAATACAGCGCTTTGTAACTATGAACTTCACAGTTTTCTGACTGGTCTTGGAATGAAGCCGCTTCTGTTACAGATCTCGGATTTGACTGCACAAGATGAACAGTGGCGTAAAGAGATTTTGACGCACTGCGATCCATATGTGACAAGAGCAGCCAATATTGGACCTTTGCAATATCTATATCCAGTATTAAAACCTAAATTTAACATTGGAGCTGGAAATGCGAAAGAGATGAAAACATCTGGCACACAGATGATTCGCATGATGCAGGCCTACAATGTGCTAGGTTTCGAGGTGAACGAGATGGTTGTGAATGCATTTGTTCAGGCACAAAAAGGAGGGATGAAATGAGTCTATGTAGATTTTACCCGCCGGCGTCCGACCGCATGGCGATCATATGGAGCCTGATGCCGATTCAGAATGCGATTGTACTTGAGTACGGCCCGGCTGGAACAACTCATTTTGGTGGTGGCCTTTACAGCTCGCTTGGCATTCGACTTAGCCAGTCTCTTTTTACAACTCATATCAGTGAAGATGATGTCATAATGGGAGATGTCACTCGCTTGGAAAAGGCGATTGTCGAGATTGATGAGACCTATGAGCCAAAGGTAATTTTCGTTGTGGCATCAGCCGTTATTGCTGTCATTGGAACAGACATCAAAGGTGTCTGCCGCTATATGCAGGAAAAGGTCAATGCAAAGTTAGTTGCCTTTGAGGATGGAGGTTTTCGCGGTGATTATACCTACGGACTTCGTGCTGTCTATAAGCTTTTGGCAAAGCAAATCGCAAAGGATTGTTATAAAAAAGAGGAAAAGACTTATCAGATCATCGGTGCGTCGGCTGGTTCCTACCGAATCCGTTCCGACGTGTGGGAGTTACAGCAGCTGATGAGTGAAGCATTTGACTGGAAGTGTAGAATGGTGATGGGACTTGAATCTGATATTGAAGATCTTGAGACGGCAGGGGCAGCAAGACTTAATCTCATTATTCGAAATGAGGCGCTTGAAGCAGGAAATAGTTTAAAGGATCGCTTTGGGACACCTTTTGTCTATGGTGCGCCGTATGGCTATCAAGGAACCATCGACTGGTTAAAGCAGATTTCGGCTGTGATTGGAGAGCCAATCAACGAAGAATTGCTTGCTCGCATCGAAGAAAAACAGGCTGATTTGATGCCGATGGGCGGTGGACCAATGGCAAGCATGAGAAGAAAGCCGGCACAGGCCACTATTCAAGCTGATTACGATACATTACTTGGATTAGCCAGTGCAATGCGAGAGCTTGACATTGAACTGACTGCTCTGATTTGCAGTCACAGCCTAAAGGCAATTGAATCTCCAAATGCAGACGTTACCTACTATGCAAAGGAGAAAGATCGACTTGATTTATATCAGACACTTCATGGCCAGTGGGTGCTCGGCGATAGCGTGATGGAAAGCTGCGTGCCACAGGACACCTATTTTACCTGTGTGAGTTTCCCGTTCTCTGGAAAACCACAGATTGCCCACCATCTTCCATTCATGGGCGAGAAGGGCATGGATTATTTGAGAGAATGCAAGGAACTGTACTTCGATCAGCTAGAGATTTGATAGCAGAGCTATATGGTGACGGAGCAATTCACCAGTGCCAGGTGATAAAATATTTCAATAATAGAGTTCGCACTTGACAAATACTCTCTTGGGGCATACGATAAACATACCCCAAGGGGGTATGATTTTGCTAAGAAAAGGCAGGTGTAGATAATATGATCAAGACAACATTAAAAATCGACGGAATGATGTGTGGCATGTGCGAGGCACATATGAACGAGTTGATTCGCAACAATTTCAAGGTAAAAAAAGTCTCCTCATCAGCAAAGGATGGAGAGACTGTTGTAATCAGTGAGGATGCACTGGATATTCCGTGGGCAAAAAATAAGATCAAAGAGATCGGATATGAGCTTGTCTCCTACGAGAGTGAGCCATATGAGAAAAAGGGCTGTTTCCACTTTGGAAGAAAGTGATTTGTTATAAAAATTTTAGGCGAAAACCTGGGATGAAGCCAAGAAATATTTTTCTAAATCTTTAATGTCGATATCTTCTGA